>Ga0272443_10000758_pt1 | contig 54802 bp, 36 predicted proteins | sample SSMAcet12_FD_193581 | JGI IMG/M metagenome (GOLD analysis project Ga0272443, IMG submission 193581) | Marine sediment archaeal communities from Little Sippewissett salt marsh, Falmouth, MA, United States - SSM-Acet-12 | ecosystem: Environmental > Aquatic > Marine > Wetlands > Sediment ... | reverse complement strand
CTGACGATCCTGAGCGAACCGGTTCCGGGGCGGCTATTGTTACATGGGCGCTTGCCGCGTTCTGGGTTTTGCTGATCGGTTTTGGGTTTGTTTCTATTGCCAATCCCGCATGGCTGAAGGAGCTTTCCGATCCGGGGAGGCGAACCGAAGCGCTTCAGATGCGTGAGAAAGGCGATGTCTTTCTAATTCGGGGGAATCCGAACTACGCCGTTCAACTCTATCTGGACGCCCTGAGCATTCAGCCGGATATGGTATCGGCCAGAGTGAATCTGGGAATTGCTTATGCACAGATGGGCATGTTCGATGAGGCCGAGAGGACTTTTCTGGAGGGCCTTAAGCTCGAGCCGGCAAAGGAATATGTCATTCGCTACAATCTCGCATCGATGTATTCCGATTTTGGCGATACGAACAGCGCGCTGAAGATGTATTATCAAACCGCGAAGTCGGCGCCGTATCCGTATTTCACCTATCGGGAGATCGGCGCGATTTATTTCAATCAACAGGATTGGCGCTCGGCGATTTATTATTTCCAAAAGGCGTTCGAGAAAAGGCTAACCATGCAAAATGCCTACGCGGGAATGCTCGAAGAGGAGCTTCGCTCATGGCCGGACGATCCGGACATTCGCGAGGATATTCAAAAGGAGATCGACCGGGGAATTACCTCTCAAAGGTTAGCGGTTTACGACTCGACCGTATTCAATCAAATACTCGGCAAGGATCGGGAGATATCCAGTTTGCAGAGCTATCTGGGATATGCCCACGCCATGGTCGGCAACCTCGATATTGCGATCGCGCATTTCAGATTTGCGCTAAATATCTGGCCGGACAATCGCGATGCACGAAGAAATCTGGATATGGCATTGCAGAAAAGAGAAATTTTGAGGAAGAATTAGAACTAAAAGGAATTCGAAAATTTGACTAAATGAATATTACTAATATAATATTAATGAACAAGGAGATATTTTATGGAATACATTAGAAGGTTTGCAATACCAATTCTGATATTGGTCATTACCATTATGATTGGACTCTCGGCCGATTCTGCTTCGGCCGAATGCCCATGCCAATCTCAAGACTATGATCAGTATTCGATGTTGCCCGAACAGGCGGACGCAACTTCCAATTCCGGTGAAGTTGACACGCCACCTATGCATTTGGCATCGACAGATAATTCTGAAAAGCAAGAAAAGCGATCCAATATAAATCAAAATCTGGCCAATAAATCCAGCTCTGCGAGTGTTCCTACACCCGCAAAACCGACGACCGACGAGTTCATGGAGATGATCCGCGAGGGGTTCGTCGATTATAAAAAAGCGCTCGATGCGAAGGATTACGACCGCGCACTCGAACTCAAGAACCGGATCAATCTTTATTTCTCCGAGGTTCGCGCCGCAGGCGCCGACGTTTCGGAGTTCGAGGATGATATTCAGCTTCTCGCTCACAAAGGGGTGCTGGAAGCCGCCGGAAAGAACGACCCGACCAATCCGGAGAACGATCCGAGATTCACGCAGATGACCGCGGGCATGGACAAGGGATCCTTCGAGTATGAAAAGGTGACGAACCACGTGAGGGATCTCGTGATGACTGCGGAGAGAATCCAGCGCGCGCTGGACTTTGGCAGCGAAGACGAGGCGAACTACTGGCGTCATAGCGTTCAGCAGTCGGTTAATCTTTTTCATGAATTCGGCCTCGACCCGACGCCCTATCGCGAGCTGGTGGAGAGCGCCGGCTGCAGCATCGAACCGACCGCGCAGAAATATTACAGTGCGGACGCACCGCCATTCGAGGTTGCGGAGAACCCGCCCATGAGCAAGGAAGACCTTGAGACTCAGAGAATGCTTGAGGAAAAGCCTCCGGTGAATATGACATTCGAGCCCTCTCCCGATCTTCCAACGAGTTACGAAGAATCTTTGGAATATGAACCACAGGAGCTGGACACTGCAGAATTCCGAAGAATGGGATTCGACCCTATAACCGGAGCGAAACTTCCGGAGGGAGGTGGTGATGATGAGAAGTAATTTCAGAATCATCCCGAAAATCGAAATTAAACCAGCATATTTGGTTTTCTTCTTGCTCTTTGTTGCCCTCGGAACTGCATTTGCGCAGACGAATGTAGCTCCAAGCGGGACAGGTTATTCAAGCGGCGGTGGTTCTGGTTCTTATGGCCCCGCTTCTCTAAATGACCTCAATACTTCGAATTACTGTTGGATTTCTGCTGGTTCGTCTCCAGGCGGTAAATACTTCGAAATTAGATGGTCATCAAATAAGACTATAACTCACTTTACCGTTGATACTGATTACAATAACAGAACATGTCGAGTAGGATCGATTCAATATTGGAATGGTTCTAGTTATGTAACTGTAGGGAGTAATACATCAGCAACCAACGATTGGACATATTATTTTCCGAGTCCGGTTACAACAACAAGGATAAGATTATATAATGCTTATGCTTATGGGGGTCAAGCATCTAATCCTTTGATACGAGAATGGTATATTTATGAATCTGATGACCCCTGCGCCTGCCCGCCGACGAGCTATGAACCATCCGGTAGTTACCATTATCCCACATATAATGGTTATTCTCATTATTCTAATTCGACCACCTCGACTACCTTGTGCCGTTGGTACCGGCTTCGTCTATATGGCGGTTACGAGTTTAATTTCACAACTGTTCCCGGCGCTACTCCTTCCAGCACTGCAAACTTCGACACCTATTTAGAGTTATATAACACAAGTTGCACTCGAGTTGCCTATAACGACGATGCATTTAGCCTACAATCTTTCATATCTTATTGCCCCTCGAGTACTGACTATTATTGGCTAAAGGTCAGGGGTTGTGGTTCTGCTTATGGCAGTTATACCGTTGGCATGACTAGGGTTCCAACTTCCGGCTACACCGCGCCTACCAGTATATCTCGAAGTGCTTCGGCAATTTGTCAGGGTAGCTATGTCGATTTAAATCCCGCTGGAGGCTGTGGCGGAGACCATTATCTGACATACGGTAGTCCGGGAACCTGCGGAAGCGAGATTGGAGGTGATGGATGGGTGGACCAAACAACTGAACGTTGGTATCCACCTTCACCGAGTGGTTGGTCAACGACTTATACGGTTTACGACGAACGACGATGCGGGAGTGGATCTTACTATGGCCAATCCTGCAAATTTGGCGCAACAATGGGCTCCGGAGGTGCCGTTTCTACTACTGTCCGGGTGGATGCGACTTCTCAGGGGGGAACTATATCTGCCAATTATTCAACTGTATGTACTGGCGGAGTTGTTACATTCCAAACTGTGAGCGGTCAGGTGGGCTCCTTCGTGAGATTCCAGTATCGCTGGAACGGTTCCGGTGGGTGGAATAACTGGGGCGCTACAAATCCATATTCATGGACAGCCAGCAGTCCCGGGAATTATCTTCAGGTGAGAGCTCAGATTAAGAACGGTGTATGTGCCGATGCATATTCGAATAGCGTTAATGTTACCGTGGTCAACGATCCTACGGCTTCGGTATCGGGCGGCGGAACCGTTTGCTGGGGTTCATCGAGAACTCTGACATGCTCTATATCCGGCGGAACCGGTTCATATACCTATCAGTGGCAATACCACAATGGCAGCAGCTGGGTAAATATCTCAGGCGCAACGGGCAGCACGTACTCAGCAAATCCCAGTTCGGCAACCGGCGGCAGCACTCAATATCGTTGTTATATCACATGTAATGGACAGGGATGCGACAGCAACTATTCAGGCGGCGAATGGGTAAACTTATATAACAACGGCACCTCGGTCGGCCAGTGGGTTGGCAACTATAACCAATATTGGGACGATTGCCGCAACTGGGGCCACGGAAAGCAGCCGACTTCGAGTGATAATGTTACTATTCCAACCGGTGTTTCCAATTGGCCGCATGTTCGATATGGTGGCGAGGTTTCGGCAGCTCTTAATGTGAATAGCGGTGCAAGATTGTATATAGATAGCGGAGGAGATTTGCTGGCCTACGGACAGTTCGATAACTACGGAACAGTTTATCACAATGGCAGTTCCTTTGAATGCGACGATAACCACTGGTATAACCGTGCAGGAGGTGTTTACAACCAGACTTCCGGCAATGGCGGACAAAACGATGATGGTGGATGGGTACATCTCTATAATTACGGGACTATTAATCTTTCCGGCGGTACTATGCGCGCCTGGGATTACTTATATAATCAGTCCGGTGCGTCTCTGAATATTTCCAGTAGCGGTAAATTATGGGTTGAAGACCCGGCATATAACTATGCTTCCATAAGCATCAATGGTTCCAGCGCCGAACTGGAGTGCAACGGCACGGATTCGCATTTATACAATTATGCAAGCAGCGGAAATATTGTCTTGAGTAATGGCATCCTGGATGTTGATGGCTATCTGTATAATTACGATCTGGTGACCGTCAATGGTGGCAGCCATGAGCAAAATTACGACATAATCAATTACTCCGGAGGAGTTTACAGCGTGAATGGAGGAACTTCCACGATCAGTAGCTCTTATCGCATTGAAAATATGGGTGGTATATTGAATGTTACGGGCGGAAGCTTCGATGCCGGAACACATCTATATAATATGGATGGATATACTTCCAACGATATGAATATCTCCGGTGGAACAGTCTATTGCGATAACATACCAAATTATGAGGGACGTATAGATCACAGTGGTGGCACGATAGAAAATACTGGCTACTACCGCGAACAAGATGGCGGCGGAGGCAATTACTACGGTAGCGGGTCTGCGCTAATAAATTTCCGCGGAAGTAGTTATATCGGGCTCAAGCGCTCAGGTACATATTTCAACGATGTGAATATCTACGGGACATACAATTTCGAGACTTCCACAACGCAAAACTGGGACATAAACGGTGATTTTAGGATACAGAGTGGCGGTTCATTCACATCGAATAGTCACGATATGTATGTTCGCGGCAACTGGACAAATAGCGGTTCATTTAGTCATAACAACAGAATGGTAAGATTCGACGGCAACTCGAACTCTACTATTACAGGCGCTACAACCTTCTATGAATTGGAGGTCAATAAATCTTCCAATTCTTATTGGGTTAAACCGTCAGCCAGTACAACGTTGCATATAACGAATCTTGACGTAAGTCATTCGGGTGTATTCGATGCAACAAACACCGGATTGAATATCTGGGTTCCGTAGAAAAAGCTGGAATTATATTTCTCTCTATTGGGTATAAGGCCCATGAAAAAAAACAGGATGGGCAATATTGCCCAATAGAATTAGCCAAACCCAGCTAAGCCCCTATCTAACAAAGACTTAGATAGTTGGTATATTCGATGCTTATATATTAAAATAGGTGAATTAATTGTATGAGTTCTAAAAATGATTATAGTCGTTAGAACCGTAATATACTGAATCAAAAGCCCATTGGAGGGCGATATGAGAAAAGATATAAGTTTGTTATCCGTTTTAGTAATTCTGTTCTCGTGTAGTTTGCTACTAGGGCAAACCTATGATATGGAAAGAAGCGTTATCGCTTCGGGAACTCCTTATAAAACAAGCACTAACTATACTATGAGTGAAGGTGCTTTCATGCAAACCGCTGCAGATACTACTTTCAGCGTAAACTGGGCGGACCAGCAGGGATATATCCATCGACCATATAATCTGGTTATGGAATATGCTGGTATTCCAGTTGCCCCAACTCTGGAACCGGGTACCGGATGGTATGAACCTACCGGTCAGATGAGTATCCACGCTCAGGATACCATGGTTATCGGGGATATTAGATATGTGTTTGCCGGTTGGACATCCACAACCGATGCCGCATTTGATACTTCCGCCGGCGCCGGGCACGAACTTGCAGACAGCATGACCTGGTTCCCATTTTACAAAAGCCACACAATTACGGCAAACTACAATGTTCAACATCGCGTAATTTTTGCTACAAATACCTATAATGACGAAGCTTACTCTCTTGGACCAACCGATACATATTATGATTCGTTGGCAGATACAAACTATGCTGTGATAAGCTATTATAGTCGAGATAATTCCACGAACTGCAATGTTTGGGATGCTGAACCCGAAACAGTTTGGGCTGATGACGGTGCAGATTATACTTACGCAGACCTTTCCAGTTACAGCGGCACCGATGAGCGCTGGATTCTCGATCCTGACCCATCAAATCCTGGTTCGGGTACTACGGATCTTGCCACTACTATTACAGCGAGCTATTACGATCAATTTAACGGAATGATCGATATAATATACGATCCCACCGGAGACCCCACAACGGGCGATCTGGAAATTATCAATTGGGACTATGCTAACACAGATTCATCAGCTTCAGGTGGTCCTTATAATGAGACCAGTGATTGGGAAAACTGGGCCGACGCCGGATCTAATCTTGAATTCCCGGAAACAACCACCGGCGGATGGTACACCACAAATATTAGACAGTGGGAACCACTTAATAAACCTATTACTAAAACTGTTATTTATGGTCAACCGGTTAGCGCTCAGCTTTCTGCTGGTATGGTTTTATGGCGTAATTACAAATTGATGGGTGTTCCGATCTATCCTATTGGGGATACTACTTCATATAAAGCTTATGCTACAGATCACGGTTGCACCATTAGCGGCCAACTAAGTCGTGGCGACCAAGATGTAATGTTCTACGACGATTTCGATTCCGATTGCGATTGGGCTGAAGCAGACTCGAATTGCGGAATGTACGAAATCTGGTGGAGAGTCAGCAAATACTATCCACAAAATCTTGGATATCGTCGTTATCGCGGCCCGGGCGCTTACTATGAAGAAGGCAATGTCGAACCGTTCTGGCCCGGTAGAGGATACTGGCTGGTTCAGGATCATTGCGATGAAATCGGCCTGGATGCTTTCGGAACTGTTCCCGATTCAACCGATACATTTGCTGTCGGCCTGGCTCGTAACAACGGTAGTGAATCGGGCAGCTGCTATAATATGGTAGCAACTCCATTCTTCGATCCTAATCCTTCAAACGATATTCTGGTTTTCTGGAACGAAGCCATGATTTGGAAAGCAGACGACCAGGGAACAGCAGACTCAGATCCCGGCACTCTATCAGTTGCCGATGCTGCGGTTGCTGGATGGATCGATGGTGCTGCCCAGATGTGGAGAGACCTCGGCGGTGGATCATGGGGATACAAGAATTACAATGCCGCAGAGACCGGCGATCCCGGCGATCCCGCTTATATGACCGATACATTATATGAATGGGAAGGTTTCTGGATTAAAACGGGCAATGTCGATGCTGAAGACGTAGGCGATTCGCTGGTTCTTCTTATGCAGACTCATTACTCTGCAACCAGAATGAGAGAGAGACCTACGCCCACCGATGATTTACTCGCTTACTGGCAGATCAAATTCGGCGCTGAATGCCGTGAACTCGGGCAAAGCGATATGTGGAATTTCGCCGGATACAAAGAGTATCAACCCACTCGCGAGTATCGTCCGCTTAAACAGATCGAGATGCCTGAATTCACTTATCCGGAGTCTTATCTTAGAACCTATTTCGTAAACGACGAGATGAATCAATATTCCGAGATATATATGGAAGACAGAGCACCCTCAATGACCTGGCCGGCGATGCTCGATTGCAGAGCCACTAAGGGACACAAAGTCGAAGTTAAATGGGAACTCGAGAATATTCCCACCGATTTCGAAGTCCATTTGAAAGACCCGGATCACGATGAATGGATTGATATGACCACTCAAGATGCTTATTCCTTCGTAAGTGATGGTAGTATACATCCGGTACAAATCATTGTCAATCCCACCGATGCCTGGGTATTCGCTGCCAAGGAAATCGCCGAAGAGACAACTGTTCCCGAGGAATTCTATCTCAATTCACCAAATCCAAACCCGTTCAACTCGAGTTGTAATATCGAGTTTGGTTTGGCCAACGGCGACGATGGCAACGTCGATATCAAGGTTTACGATATCCTGGGTAAGAAAGTCAGACAACTTATGGATAGTGAACTCGATCCCGGATATTATAACGTTGTTTGGGAAGGCAGAACCGATGCCGGCAACAGAGTTCCCAGCGGAACATACTTCATAAGATTTGAAGGTGCAGGCAGAAAAATTACCAAGAAAGTAAGCCTTATAAAATAAGGTATACCATAATATAATTCTAAAAAAGCCCTTCATGATGAAGGGCTTTTTTGTTGAGTTTATTCACAGACTATAAAACCGATAATTGGGCATATACCCCAATCTAGATTATCTATATACAGATCATTTTATGCATCCCATTGATTTAAAACGAGTTATAGAATCAGGATTTTTCTGGCATCGTTAATGCGTTCTAATGAAGCGATATTGTGTACTACCAATGATCACGTATCGATCCTCTTATTTGCAACCCCCGCAATACGGCTGTTACCTTATGTAGCAGCCGTATAATTATTTCAGATAAATAGCTTTTTTAAACTCCGAACTTAAATTGGGAGCATGTAAGAAATAAACTCCGCTTTCTAATGAAGCAACCGGTGTCCATAACCCGGGAGATTCAATTGTGGCGACTTTCTTACCCATCGTGTTATAAATTTCAACTTTTCCATCCAAACCGGAGATAGAACACCCGGAATTAAAAGGATTGGGTAATATTACCAAGCTATTGTTATCGGGTAATTTTTGCTCCAAAATAGAAGCTGTCGCAAGTGAGATATCAAGAGTAATCAATCCACTATCACCGGAAGCATAGCAAATATCACCTTCCACCCAAACACCTTTGATCTCCTGATCGGAAATATAATAGCCTTCTTCGGATGGTAAAGCAGGATTGCTAACATCTATAACCCTAACTCCTCCACTTTTATCTGCGATAAAAATGAAATTGCCCTGTTTGAAAATATCCACTGCATCGCCAGGCGTATTAAATGATCCAATCTCTGTAGGACTGGAAGGCTCCGAGCAATCGATTATCTTCAAACCAAAAATTCCATTGGCCACATAGGCATAAGTGCTATCATTAGCTATAGCGTTAGCATGATCTGGCGTATCGAAAGATCCCACTTCGATAGGTACATCGGGCATGGTTATATCAACAACACGAATTCCACTCATATCGTCAGCTACATAGCAATAATCTTCGCCGGGTGACACATCTTTAGTGAGTCCCGGCATATCCAAAGAACTCACATTCTCGGGAAAAGTTGGATTCATAACATCGATAATGGCTATTCCGCTTTCATATTGCGCCACAAATGCAAGATTATCTCTAACCTGGACATTTAGACTATACCCTGCGGTGCTTATGTCGCTGATTTCACCGGGAGCCATAGGCCAGGTGGCATCGAGAATACGCATTCCCTCGTTATAATCGGTTACATAAACGAAATTTCCATTACATCCAAGCCCAGTAACGTATCCCATTCCCGCTGGCGGATGCCATGCCACTTCGAAAGGAGTAGACGGATCGCTAACATCCACGATTCTTATGCCATAGCTCATACTCGCCACAAGTGCATGGTCATTCACAAAAACTATATCTTCTCCAGAACCAAGCAGATTTACCTCGCCGAGTAGAGTTATATTATGACTTTCGGTTGCGATAATCGAAAAGGCAAGAATTAGAATTAAATAAATCGATATTGTTCTCATTGTTATAACCTCCAATTATTGGAATTATAATTCGCGAACATAAACAGGTCAAGAAATATCGAAATTGATACAAAAAAAAGGGCGCGATAAACCGCGCCCCCGAGATCATATTTACATAAACCTACTTAAGATACAATAAGCGATTCGTTAGAGATTTTCCCTGATAATCGGTTTTAATCAGAAAAACACCGCTGTTAAGCTCTCTCGACGGAACCCATACTCCATCTTGATAATCCAACTTTTCCACCAGTTGACCTTTGAGATCATAAATCTCAACCGGCGAATTCCCGGGATTTTCTATTCTCACTGCAGAATTGAATGGATTGGGATAAGCTTTTAAAGCTATGTTATTGGGCGTGAAAGTTTTTTCATCTATCGAAGTCAAATCATAGGACAGAAGTTTGCTAATATATTCCATAGAATCTTCATAGTCGAACTCATAAGTCATCACCGGACCTATTCCCTCTGCTAACCACATGGTATTATCGAAAACTGGTCCCACGGAACTATATATAGTATCTGCACCCATAGTAACAAATAATTCCTGTTCGAGATACATATTCAATTTGACACAATTGAAAAAACTCCCTGCTGGCACTACAACATCTTCAAGCATCGGGACACTTCCTGAATATGTCTGGGTTACATAATAAGTATATGGTGTTTCAACCCAGGAAGTATCCATATCAAGTATTGTCCATTCGTTGCCAGCTGCAAATGGATTTGGGATTACATGAAGCTCCAGGTATGAAGTTGCTCCCTCATCGAGTGGAGCTAAATTATAAAAACCATCGGTTCTGAATTGGAAATAAGATGTATCTTCATAGTCACTTGTACAATGAAGATATGTTAGATATCCCATTATAGTTGTCGTATCTACAATCTCAGATGTAGTAGTATCGATTCCATCTTCTGAAGAGTCGATCTCAACCCAAGAATTTCCGATTTCAGCCGGCCAATAATCCGCTGGGTTAAGTGCTACGAGTGACACTACGATTAAAGTAATGGCTATCAAATACTTCATTATTTCTCCTTAGTCATTTTGTTGATCTAATAATTAATTTACACTTTAATTCAATATTTGTCACTAAATTTTTCTTTTCAATTTCTACGGAAGAAATCCCCTAGTGCGCTTATTCTCATACATCAACATCTCCGCTTTTTTCAGTAAGTCGGCCAACGAACTTGGGAATTCGGGTTCGAACATAGCCAGCCCTACACTAAGTGATAAATCGTAAGCCTTATCGTTACGAGAATTTTCTTCATCTATAGCATCTATAATTCTATTTACCAAAATTTTATCGCTGTCTTTTTCCGGTTCGACCGCAAAAACTACAAATTCATCTCCCCCATATCGCGAGATAATATCCGAGGCTCTGAATGTATTTGTAAGAATATCCGCGATCCTCATAAGAGCCTTATCACCCTCGATCTTGCCATAGCTTTCATTGATATTCTTAAACCTATCGAAATCGAGATAAAGCAAAGCCATTCGTCGCATCGCTCTCTCGGCAAGTTTCAATTGCTGGATAGCAAGGTTTTTCAATCCTCTGCGATTGTAAAGACCGGTTAGCTCATCTACAAAAGTCATATTGCGTAAAGCAATCTCTTCTCGTCTGCGCTCTGCGTCTTTACGTTCGAGTTCTTCTATCCTCTCTCTTAAAATCTCCAGCTGGTTTATCAATTGATCCTTACTCATGTCTTGATAGCTCATAACAACCTCATTTACTTTTAACTACCTATCGGAGTAGATTAAATCTCCATTTCTTTTAACTGTAACCCAGTTTTTTAAACCTAAAGTCTTCAATCCAACCTCGACGAAATAACGAACTTTCATGCTGCCCTCTCTAACATCAAAACCAAATCCTTTACCCACAATGCTTTTCAAATTCGCTGAATATATTTCTTCTTCGTCGTAAATAATCACCAATCTACCCATAAAAACCATTACACCGATTTTTATCGTGTGATTTTCATAAAATACATACCGCACTATTCAAATTTCCATCTGTTCATTGTTAATATTTACGTTAAATATAGTATTATTCTATTCATTCAGCAAGAAAATATTAATGGTACATTTATATTTTCCCTGATATATAAAAATAGTGAATTACTGATATCTTTATATATAATACGGTTTATGGGAAATTCCTTTCTAAATATTGGAGAAATTTGCGCCCTGCTCAGTGCGCTTTCCTGGTCTCTGGCGGTAATTCTTTTTAAAAAAAGCGGTGAGAGAATTCATCCTATAGGATTGAATCTATACAAAGATATTCTGGCAGCTATACTCTTTATTCCAACTCTTTATATCTTCGGAGAAACGCTTCTCCCCTCATTACCCTTTATGGATTATTTTATACTGATAGTCAGCGGAATAATTGGAATAGCAATCGCAGATACGCTTTTTTTCGTCAGCCTGAACATGATCGGGGCAAGCTTGAACTCAATTATTAGTTGTGTTTATAGCCCGCTTTTAATTTTCTCTTCTGTTTTATTCCTGAGTGAAAAGATCACACTCCTTCAAATCGTGGGAACCGCTCTTGTAATGGCCGCAATTATTACTACATCCGGAGAGAGAAAACGTAAGGGTGTCGATGGAAAAGAGCTTACAAAGGGGATTCTTATAGGTATTCTAGCAATAGTGTTAATGGTGACAGGTGCAATAATGATGAAACCGGTTCTCAACAGGTCTCCCCTTATCTGGGCCACTGAGATTCGTTTATTTGGAGGAATCGCAGCGTTAATACCTATTTTACTTTTCAATAAGAAGAGGAAAATAATAATCAAATCCCTTTTCGATAAAGCAAATAGCTTCTACCCCATTCTTGGTTCCTTTATGGGAGCTTATCTGGCCATGCTTCTCTGGGTTGCGGGAATGAAATATGCTCGTGTCTCGGTGGCTGCGGTTCTGAATCAGACCAGCCATGTATTCATCTTTGTTTTCGCAGCAATTTTCCTGAAAGAAAGAATAAATTCACACCGGGTTCTGGCAATAATATTGGCCATTCTGGGCGCAGTATTGATTACCATTTCATAAACGTTTTATTATTCCCGGCGAAATCTCAGAATCTGCCTTCTTGCGGACAGCAAATTGAATTGATCGTAGAATTTATATAAATAGAAAAATGATATCGCGGTTAATACATGCCACATAGCATGCCCCTGAAAATGGTGATTTGCTGGATTGGAGATAATCTCCTTCCAATCGAGTATCCAGAAAATCAAAGCCCCCATGCTTATACCGATAGCGGTCAAAAGCGGACTGAGTTTATAAGATTTATCACGGCTATAAAGGTAACCTTCCATGGTCAGAGCCAAAAAAAGCTGAATATTGAACATAAATCGCCCGAATTTCTGGAAAACCAGTAATATAGCTATCGAGAACACGAATAATCCCCAATATGTCCAATATATCTCACCGCGATGGATTACTCCAAGCCTTCGCAGATTGAGAGTAAGCATTAAAAGCGAGATAAGATACATCGACCCAAGATCCATCGCCTGAAAAACAAAGCATAGCGAAGCATGATAAAGACCCGATGAAATTCCCACGGCGATAGAAGCATAAGCGAAATATTTTACAGGGGTCCACCTATCATTTCGGTGAGAATAAAGCAGGATAAGTCCAACTAAAATATATGCCAGATTCGACCAGGTATTGAGAGGTTCCGCAATTATCCCTCCCACGCTTCCTTCTAAAAAATCGAAGGTTGCTGCGGTAAGATTACCCCATGGTCCTCGCGTTGCGACAATTACTAACTGTTGCAGATTAAAACGGGAAATAATCACAGGAATTATTACAGCTTCTTTTCCCTTGCTAACAATTTGCTATATTTGGCGGTATTATTAATAATCTTTCCGGTTCCCATAACCACACAGGTCAGCGGATCATCGACCACATAGACCGGAAGATTGGTCTCTTCACGAATTCTCTGATCTAAACCGCGTAAAAGACTGCCGCCACCAGTCATAATAATCCCTCTATCTACGATATCGCTGGCCAATTCTGGAGGTGTCTGTTCGAGAGCCTGACGAAGGGCTTGCATAATCAACCTGATAGGTTCATCCAGAGCATCTCTTATCTCAAGGCTGGAAACTCGTAGCGTTTTTGGCAATCCATCCACAACATCACGACCTTTAACATTGATATATTCTTCGCCCTCCGGAAGCTTATAAGCGGATCCAATCTTCATCTTTACCGATTCAGCTGTGTTCTCTCCGATAGCGAGATTATACTTTTTCTTGAGATAGGTAATAATAGCCTCGTTCATCTCGTCACCGGCGATTCGAATACTGGTATTATTGACGATTCCAGAAAGCGATATAACCGCGATTTCACTGGTTCCTCCACCGATATCGATTATCATATTTCCACGTGGTTCTTCCACAGGAATACCCACTCCGATTGCAGCGGACATCGGTTCATTAACCAGAAATACATCTCTGGCCCCCGCATTCTCGGCGGATTCTGTAACAGCTCGGCGCTCTACTTCGGTAATTCCGCTAGGAACCGAAATTGCAATTCTGGGCTTTATAAGGAATCTCTTTCGAATCACTCTGCGAATGAATTCCCTCAGCATCTCCTCGGTCATGGTGAAATCGGCGATAACACCATCTTTCATGGGACGAACAGCACGAATATGTCCGGGTGTTCTTCCCAACATCTCGCGCGCATCGTGGCCGATAGCAATAACTTTATTGTTGCTATTTTCCACAGCGACTACGCTTGGTTCATTCAATACTATTCCACGACCTTTAACAAAAACAAGTGTATTTGCTGTTCCCAGGTCGATGCCTATATCATTTGATAATATATCGAATACCGGCATTTCTTACTCTTTCTCGAACCTATCGAAAATCCTTCGATAGGAAAATCTGGTTGAAAACAATCCATTAAATTTGGTTTGAATAAACAAATCTATCCTCTTCCCAAATACTCCATACTCCGTGTATCCACTTTAACTTTTTCACCAATATCAATAAACAGAGGTACTTTAATAGTCAAGCCGCTTGTAGTTGTAGCGTTCTTGGTTACATTGGACACCGAATCTCCACGTACGGCAGGTTCGGTTTCTTCGATTTCCAGAATAACTCCCGCTGGCAAATCCACATTCAATGCTTCTCTACCCAGAAGCAGAATAGAATAGGTCTCGCCATCTTTGATGAAATACTTAACATCGCCGATAGCTTCTTCAGGAAAGCGAATTTGTTCATAAGTATCCGTATCCATGAAATGGTAACCTTCTGCATCGTGATACAGAAATTGCATATCCCTTGAGGAAAAATCTCCTTCGCCGACTTCATCCTGTTCGGTAAAAGTATTTTCCAGAACCGCACCCGTACGGAGATTTTTAAGGCGACACTTGTATTTACTGCGTCCCCTGCCACGCAATGACATCTGCACTAACGTAATCTCATAAGGATCATTCTTATAGATAACTTTAAGACCTTTTCTAAAATCTGATGGATTATAACTCATATCAATTTCCTCAATTCACTCTTTAATCTAATGCGCGATTTTTAATTTTACAGTTTCATACACGAAATGTCAATAGCAATATTGCTACCAGAATCAATTGAAAGGGAATTCTCCGGTTAAAAACTAAAGGCAATTTATCAATCTTTCATTATCGATTCGACTATATCGTTCGGCTCGATCTGTGGAGTTTCAATACTTCGTCTTTCGTAACACATCTCGATTCTATTTTTTAACTCTTTTCTGGAACGTATTGTATTTTTTAAATCGAGTTGCATGGAGTCCAGAGCCTCTTTTGGGAAAAACTGAAAATCGCCGGCAATTTGAATATCTTGTATTCTCGATTCAAAAATCTCCTGATAGGTCTTTATCAATCCACCGGTCGCTTTATGATTGCTATATAGAATCTCCACCCCCTCTCTGATTTTCACACCTGAAGAAGCTTTCAAGTCCTTTCTATACAGAAATTCCCGCGATTGCATCCATTTTTCCACCTGTTTCATTTTATCTAAAATCTCAGCATCGAGATTGATAGGATCCAATTTCCCAATCGTACGTTCAAATTTCTCCACCAACACATTTACAATGTCATCTCGCTCCGGGACTACGGATAATTCCTTTTTCATCGTGGTCAAATTCTCACGCATAGATTTGTATACCTTATCGCGAAATTTCTCATCAGGAACCTTGAGGAGTTTTGCCATGGCCTGGTAATCGAAATCCATGAGAATTCCACCAACGAATACCATTCGAGTTCCGATATCTCCACCACCTTCGCCAGCGATCTTCTTTCCCGATTCTGTCACAATGTCGTTTGCCCCACGGAAATGAGTATTGATTCCAAATTCTTCGTATGTCTGGCAAACAGGTTGAGAGAGAAACTCGAAAATCTCTTTCGCCTTAGCGGGAAATATCGAATTCTTCTTGCTGAAAATAACCTGATAGAAAACCTGATTCTTATCCAGATAGGTAGTTCCACCTCCGACCTCTCGTCTCATGATGGGAATTCGATTTTTCAGACAATAATCGAGATCGAGTGAAGAATGAATATCCTCGAAATATCCCAGCGAGACCAGTGGTTTTTCAGGTGAGACTATCACCAAACCTTCAAAACCCATACGCGCAAGAGCATGGAATATCAACATAGATTGCTGCCCGGGAAGATTCTTGAGTTTCAATAATTGCATTAAAAAAACTCCATTAATAACTAATCTTGTTTTACTCTTACAAATTCATAACCAGCAAATCGTATTCTTTTTTCAATTTCAACCGTTACTAAATCGACATCGGTTACTCTTTCGGCCGTGATTATCCTACCATCTTGGATACTATCGGGCTCCACAGCGCCACCAATAATGAGTAATCTATCGTATTTATTTGGAATCCCAACCGTCTGAGTTTCTCTATCATCCAGTTTTTTGAACCCATAATAGAGGTGATACCCAGGGTGATAGAAACAGATTATCGGATAATTATCCATGTAATACTGTGCATGCCGCAAAGTGAAGTATCCCATGGGATAGGGCAAAACTATGAATGTTCTATCCGGGGAATTCTTCCCTCCAATAGGTCCGGTTATAAAATCCATTTTTTTCTCGAAATCGCTAATGCTCTTTAGATTGGTACATCCAACAGTTCTGTCGTAGATCTGGGCAAAATCCGCCGGTTTGTAGAAGTATCGAGAATAATGCCGTGGTGGCATCGCCAGAAAAGCGATTCCATTCAGGATAGAAAACGCCAGAATTAAGGAAATTAATAGCCTGCGAGAATCGTATTTCGCCTCAATCCATTTGAAAAAGAGCAGCATTGCTGGAGGAAAAACGAGCAGCATGTAAGCCATTTTATTTATAAATACAAAAACATAAAAGAGAATAGGAAACAGAATAAGAGCCCAGCTTATCAAACGTAGATTCGAATATAATTGCTTTTCTTTTTCGTTTTTAGAATTCCCTGAAATAAAGATATTTATCAATCCCAATACTAAAATTGTCCCAAAAGATAGAAGCAATCCAACAAGTACTCTTCTCGATCCCAGCTTGATTCTGAACATCAATCTTTGGAATCTTCCTCCCTGAATTGAAACCCCAAACTGGCTATTAACAAGGCTCAAATACTCGCCTACTCCACCACAGTTTGCCGCGGAGATAAAGAACCATAGACTGAAAGGGACAATAAATCCCAGAAAACAAAACATAATTAATTTCAAAAGCCCATACCGATGATTGGCTGCAATTACAATGAGAACGGGTACACCTAAAAATAATCCAAGATCCTGACGAAATCCCGAAGCGATTCCTACAATTGCTCCCATTACAGCGATCCAAATATACTTTTTATCTGATTCGTCGAGTTTCATGGCAGAAAAAACCAGTGCGGCCACAAAAACAGGTGCGGTCATATAGCTTGAGGCTACCTCTCCCCAAAACCACACCAAAGGTGCCGTCAACCAAAATATTCCAACCCAAAACGAGATATCTTTATCCAGGAATCTCCGTGCGATTCTCCGAATTAGAATAGCAGTCAATGCGGTACATAATATAGAAAATGCGATATAGGAATTATTTCCATTGAGAAATACATTGAAAAACTCGCCAGCCCAAACTGTGAATATATATCCTGGCGGATGTGGCGAATGTGCGGGAATATAGAATTTCTCAAGCGCTTTGACCAGAAGTACGGAATCCCAATCCCAGAGATACTTTGAAACAAATGGTATTCTGGTGATCAAAGTGATCGCAATAAGACATAAATCGAGAGAGATATCTCTGCTTTTTTTCATAGTTAATATTTGATTGATATCAATATCCTCGAATTCTCTCAAGAAGGCTTTTTTCCCTTTGTGATGGGAGCCTACGATATTTTGAGAATTGCATAGTATAATTCGCTCTGCCCTGCGAAAGATTCCGAACTACAGTCGAATAACCGAACATCTCGGCCAAAGGAACAGTTGTCTTGATAACTTTCAGGTCTTTTCTGTCGAAAACATTCTCTATATGAGCATTTCTAACCGCAAGATCATTTAGTATTTCGCCTAAAAAGCCCTCCGGAACCACCACTTCAACATCCATAACCGGCTCTAGTAAAACAGGCGATGCATCGTTCAAAGCTTTAGTAAAAGCCGTTGCAGCGGCGACCCGAAAAGAAATGGCCGAAGTACTGTCTTCGTGCCAATCTGCTTTTATAAGTGTGGCAGCAACATCCAGAAGTGGATAGCCAGCAATCGGCCCCGATTCAACAGTATCGCGAATTCCAGATTCAATAGCTCGAATAAATTCATCGGGAAACTCAGAATTATCATACTCATTCTTAAACTCGAATCCTCTTTCGCTCTCACGCGGATAGCACTCGATTTTTACCTTTGCATATTGCACATTTTCGCCCAACGTTCTATCCAATGTGTATTCGCTCGTCGCTTTATTAGTTATAGTTTCGCGATAAGCTACTTGAGGTTTCCCAACATGGGCTTCAACCCCAAACTCACGTATCAGCCTATCCACAAGAATCTCTAGGTGAAGTTCACCCATTCCAGCAATAATAGTCTGACCAGTCTCTTTATCCTCGCGAACTCTGAAAGTTGGATCCTCATCCTCCAAACGAGCCAGAGACTCTTCCAGCTTCTTAAAATCCGCCTGGGATTTTGGTTCTATAGCTACAAAAATCACCGGTTCAGGAAAAACCATCGGCTCATAAACAATAGGATTTTTCGGGTCACATAGCGTATCACCGGTTTTAACGTTTTTTAATCCAGCTACCGCCACAATATCACCAGCCGAAGCAGTCTCGAGTTGTTCGCGCTTATCGGAATGCATTAAAAATATTCGAGATATCCTCTCTCGCTTGTCATTTCGAGGGTTGAGTAAACCGTGCTTTTTGTCGATTTCCCCGCTATAAACACGAAGATAAACCAAACGATCCACATATTGATCAGAAGCGATCTTAAAAGCAAGTGCGCTGGGAGGGGCTTCTGGAGTTAAATCTCTATTAACAGCCTTATCTTTCCTGGGATCAATTCCTTCAATCGGAGGTAAATCACTCGGTGCAGGAAGATAATCTACAATTGCGTCGATAAGCGGTTGTACACCGGAATTATGCAAAGCACTTCCACAAAAAACAGGTAGAATTTTCCTATATAAAACACCCTTACGAATCGCTTTCTTAATAAGTCCTTCAGGAATATCTCTCTCTTCGATATATGCTTCTAAAATATCTTCATCGAATTCGCTAATAACATCGATAAGCTCGTGGTGCTTCTCTTCGTATAACTCGCGATATTCATCCGGGATATCTTTAAGATGAAACTCGGCTCCTAAACTGGATTGCTCATACTCAATATACATTCCTTCGAGAATATCTATAACTCCAGTGTAAGTGTCAGCTTCGCCCACAGGAATAGCCATACAAACCGGTCTGGCTTTGAGTTTGTCAATCATCATTTCGACCGCTCCATCGAAATCAGCTCCGGCTCTATCCATCTTATTGACAAAAGCGATAGTGGGGATTTGATATTTCTCCGCCTGACGCCATACAGTCTCTGATTGAGGTTCAACACCACCTACAGCGCAGAATACTGCAATAGCACCGTCCAATACACGAAGTGCTCTCTCTACCTCGATAGTAAAATCGACATGGCCGGGAGTATCAACCAGATTTATCTGATGATCTTTCCAGAAAAAAGTAGTAGCAGCATCGGTAATAGTTATTCCACGTTCACGCTCCTGCTCCATCCAGTCCATTGTTGCGCTACCGTCATCGACTTCGCCTAATCTATGGATCTTCTGAGCATAAAAAAGGATCCTCTCGGTGGTAGTAGTCTTACCGGCATCGATATGTGCCATTATTCCAATGTTTCTTAAAGTACTTAGTGCAGCGCGTTTCATTTTAATCTCTCAAATATTTTCCTGTTAATTTGATATAAGATATAGACTGAGCGGGTTTTATGCAAGTAGAAGGTTATTATCGTTTGATTAAAAAAGGGGAGAGCTAAGCTCTCCCCTTTAAGATCAATTTAAAAGCTATTTACCAGCGATAGTGGGCAAATGCTTTATTAGCTTTTGCCATTTTATGAGTATCGACCTTCTTCTTGATCGATCCACCTTCGTTTTCCGAAGCGGCAATTAACTCGCTGGCCAGCTTTTCCGGCATAGATTTCTCAGAACGCGCTTTAGCATACTTAATTATCCATCTTAAAGCAAGCGCTTCCTGACGATCTCTGGAAACCTCGACAGGTACCTGATAAGTTGCACCACCAACACGTCTTGGTTTAACCTCGAGCTGGGGTTTAACATTATCCATTGCTCTCTCAAAAACTTCCATTCCATCCTGTCCGGTACGTTTTTGAATAATATCGAATGCGCCATAGATTATTTTCTCAGCGGTCGATTTTTTACCCTTCTTCATAACAATATTTACAAGACGGGTTACTAAATCCGATTTGTATTTATAATCCGGAATTATCTCTCTTTTTTCCGCTTTTCTTCTTCTTGGCATTAATCCTCCTGATATATCAAACTTGATATTTACTTTAATTCAGTTCTATAAGTGTCGTAATTTAGTAATCAAACTGAACTTGTCAAGTATATTTTGCTTTCTATCTGTTTTTTTACCTCAAATCGGTTAGTAACAACTTAAACCTTGGTTCTTCAAATTCATCATTTACCGATACATCATATTTAAGGTGTTTTCCCACACGCTCAACAATTCTTCTCTCGAATCTTTTGGAGTGAATAACTCTGGGACCTTCGCTAATCACGATTTTCCATGGGAAATTGCTTTCAACGAATTTCGATTCCGTCGAATCTCTTTTAGAGTTTTCCTCTTGCCTGTTGTTTTCACGATTTGCCTGTAATTTTTCACTCTCCAGAGGAAAATCATCAAATTTATTCTCTCTTATTTCCCTCGGAGAATTTGATTCAATCTTGATTTCTAAATCGGCAAACTCCAGTTTTTCATCCAAACCGACAATGAAATCCTCGGGTATCGGTGGAGGTTTTACTATTTCATCCCAGTTAAGAGTCTCCAGGTAGCCGAGAAGCTCTCCATAATCGTGGGCTTCGTAAATAACTGTTGGAGGATCGACCAGATATAAAGTTATAAGACTATCCATCATGCATGGTACTCTATCCTGGAATTTGATATTCTGCCCCGGCATAGTGGAATAGATAACCGCATCGACTTCCAGCCTCTCCCCTAAGGCTACAGCACCATCCAGTCTATCGCTACGTCTCGAGGCACACAATCTCATCAACTGGATGGTAAGATACGATTTCTCAATAGCCGATTCCACGCTGTCTTCATCGATCACACTTACTCCATGTTTCTCGAACATGTCTTGGACAACTTCCATTCTAGGGTCATCTGAAATTGGACGATCCAACATGGCCACCGAGTATATTCTGGGAGTCTCTTTGCATCCCAAAACCAGCATTAAAACCAAGATTACCAACCATATTTTGATTATCTGTTTCTTCATCAATCCTGAATTGTCTATTTCACTAGCATCATTTTACGAGTTGAAGAAAATCCACTTTCAGTATTTAATCTGTAGAAATAGACTCCGCTTGGCATTTGATCGCCTGTTTTGTCTTTGCCGTTCCATACAACAGAATGCCTACCGGCTCGGTATTCTTCGCTGATAAGAGTCCTAATCCTGCGTCCCGATAGATCATAAATCGAGAGCTCGACTTCGCATTCTTCCGGAGTATCGAAACGAATAGTAGTTTTGGCATTGAATGGATTCGGTCTTGCCGAATAAAGAGCGAAAGATTCCGGTAAATCTCTATCTGAAATAGTGTATTTCCCGGCTTTTACATAGATAGAACCTTCGCCGCTGAGAGATTTACTCTCGCCATTCAGGTTAAGATAATATTCGCAATCTGTTCGGTTGCTATAATCGAGCCTTCCAGAATTTTCAACAATCAGCTGGAAAGAACCATTTTCTTTAATCGAAGTCAGACATCTGTTTTCGCCTTCCAGAACATAAGCAATCTGTCCCGCTCCATTTGGCGGATTCGGTGGGACATAACCGAATAGCTCTTCACCTCTACCGATATTGATTTCGGATCCTTCGAAATTCAACTTGAGAGTCTCAATTTCTGGAATGTCACGGCGACTCCCACCTCCTTCGCCAACCTGCATAGCACAAGCTCCGCTAACCAAAACCCAATATCCGATACCCGGATCGAACGATTCGCCTTCGGTATATCCCGATGCACCGCTGTATTCGTAAAAATTCCCTGTTATAAAGAAATTGGGTACGAAAATCGCGCTGGAGAAAGGTACAATTGTATCCGCATAAACACCGCCAACCTGATTCCAACCAGTGAACAGATCGCGAGTATAGCCTTCGACAGGTTCTCCAAATATGCTGTAAGTCGTATCATTAGTATATAGCACGAAATATCCTCTGCCCGGTTCCACTTCGGAAGTCTCAATATAAGCCGATGAATCCGGGTCGTAGTAGTACAAAGGACCATATCTGGCCGGGAATATTGAATCCGCGGACATATCGTCCATAATGACCGGAGTCGAAACCATATGCCAACCCGCGGTCATATTGAACACATGTTCAACATTCCCCGGACCAATAACTCTGAAATAGTCGAGAAGTAATCTTCTCATGAATTCCTCTTTGGTGGAAGGATCGAGTGTGTCGATTAATGCAGCCAATGGAACTGTAGAGAGCACCGATTTATATCCGGGGCCATCTTTACCTGTAATTACAGGTCCCATACTGGTCCCAAAACTCAATGCTGCCAGATCGGTTTCTCCATAGAGATGATCGGGCCACAGATCGAAAGAACCGAATGGACTGGTAACAATAAAGGCCATACTATCGAACAATCCACCCACATACCCACCAAGCGCACCAGCATCTCTTTCAGTAATCTGCCAATTGTCCTGCGATGCTGAATCCAAACCGAAATAATCCGTGGGGAAATCTCCCGAAGAGAATCCCGAATTGTATCTATCCCATAGATAATCCTGCGAGAACAGAGCCAGATTACCTCCCAGAAGCAGATAAGTGGTAAGATTTAATTCGTCCTCATCCTTCAGAGTAGTGCTGTCCGAAGATAATATTCCGGTGAACCAGATCACAGCTTCGTGATCCTCAAGCATGGCCAGACTTGGTGATTCATAAGCATCCAGATCGATACCATTGAAACCTATTCCAGCATCCAACAAAGCCTGAATGTAAGCCCACGATTCATCGATACCACCAGCCCAGCTGCTGCCATCATCGTCCACCAGAAGCACATGAGCGGTATCATCCATGGCCTTGGGATAAGCATAAACAATAGAGCTTCTATCACTTATTCCATGTGATTGGTGTGTTTTTATATAATAGTATTGCCATGTATCGTTGGTTACCGGAGCATCTACGAAAGTATTGCTATCACCGGGAACACTCGCCACTAAAGCAAACGATGTTGTATCCGTAAGATCATCAGTCCTATAGATATCGTAGAAATCGACAGTTGTACCCTCCATAGGACGCAGCCTGGGCAATCCCTCCGAGTTTATTGAACTTGCCAGCTTGCTAACATATCTTATTTCTCCCAGTTCCTCTCTTTCCGGTGGACGTGAAGGTCTCGCTTCGTATTCGAAATATTCGGCATGTACCTCTACAAGGAAATCTGCCATCTCGGAATCCCATCCAGCATCAGCATCGAAAATCTTGCTTCGTGTTGGAATTCCTAATGGCGTGGAATCGTCGAATATCAAACTTGGATGCGAAGTAATATGCTTAAATCCGATATGAATCTGATCGCCGGGCAGAAGCTGTACTCCAATACCCATGCTGTCCAGATTTACGAAAGTCCACTGCAATCCCGCTGTGGAACTGAATGGCACCGGAGCGACACTCAATGGCGATATTAAATCGTTTGAGAAATCAGGATATCCCGATCCATCGTCTCCCCAGATATGGAACTCGATATTATCGTAAACCCCCAGAGAATCGTAGAAGCTCATTCTTACGTTGGTCAAAGTACACGGTGCCCAAACATCGAAACGAGTACATTCAACAGAATTTACCGGTAGCCTGGAGCGATAGTAGAACATCGAATCAGGCCATTCCCAATAAGACATCCATTGTTCGGTTCCCGGACTTCCTACGGGCCCCAACCAGCGAAGATGAACCTCGCTATCATGGAAACTCTCCGCAGAAACAAATCTGGGAGGATTAACCGGCAGATTGTAAGGAATCAAATTAAAGTTGTGGTTTTCATCGTGCGAACCCACTGAAATCATTGCTGATTGGGGCTCGTACCAGATTCTACTCGCGTTTACCACATAGATTCCCGGGGGAAGCGAATCGATTTCGTAATGACCTGTGGCATCGGTAGTGTCCACAAAATCGGTTCCTTCAACTTTAACAATACTTCCGGATAAATCTGTTGGAGGAGGACTTCCACCAGTTCCTCCCGCCAAACTAACAGCACCGGAAATCCTGCTTCTCTGCGTGGAATCGGCATATTCGACAACCGCGCCGATTAGGAAACGTCCCGTATCGGGGTTGAACCAGTAATTCAAACTATCGTTATATAAGAAATCGTCATCCGTTGAAGGCAGTACCTGATGAACGATATATTCGTTACCGCTAACCTGACGCATGGAAACCACGAAATCTCCGTTAACATAGATATCGTAAGGCTCGACATCGTAGAGATAATAAGTATATCCGGTGTCTCCCGGCCATCCACAAGGTTCTTCGATACGAGGCATTAACTCGCCCATAATGCGGTTATCAGCCCAATGATGAAGGCCAGGCCAATATAGCCCCGAACCTGTTGTATATATTCCATAAACCAAACTCACTAATTTGGCGGGTCTATCCACAGTCAATACCTCGGCCCAACCATCGGAAAGCCACAACATCAAAGTAGCGGTGCTCGATGTATCCACATTCCAGACAATCTCCGCTGAAGATGTATCGCCGGCTTCTTCGCCGGGCAACGCGCTTACCTGATTGGAATATCCGGATTCGCCCGAACCGTATTCGGCGGTAACTACATAATAATAAGTCGTGCCATCAACTACAGACATATCGTTGTATTCATCGGTGGCCGAAGTGGCTATCGGTGTAATCCAGGGCCCACCCGTAGTTGTACTTCTATAGATATTATAGTGAGAAACAGGTTCGGCCGGCCTTTCCAATATAGATTCGACACGAATTGGCTCGGAAAGATAAGATGGTTCTGGAGCATCTTCGATATCTTCTTCCACAAACTCTTCGATTCCCAAAGGCGATAGTCTAACTCTGGAACCTCCGGTTCTTATCTCAGCGCGAATCAGGAAATCCCCTCCCGCATAATAAGCCAAAGAATCATCGATAATAATATTTCTGGTGGTTGTAGTTGAATCATCCATAAGCACACCCGGTTCGTCGCCAACTCTTTCGATTCCGATAAAGAAATCACCTGCGGGTAAAGCGATACCCTCCGAAGAAACATCGCAATCGTTCCAGGTTCCGGCCGCAGGGGAAAAGACTCTGCCGGTTCCTATTTCGGTGCCGGGCATGTCGCCTCCGGATTCGTTGTAAACCCTAACCATTACATTATCGTAAGGGGTAGTAGTACTATAGCATTGGAATCTTGCGGTTAAGAGCGTGCAGGGCGAAGTATAAGTAAACCTTACCGCTTCGATCGTTCCACTGCCAAAAGTGGTAGAACCATAATAACTAACTCCGGTTCCATCATCGTAGAAAATCCATTCATCTCCCCCACCACCGATCGGCGGTTCCCAATCTAACGGAACCGAACCAGCTACCCCACTGGTTGCAATTAGATTGCGAGGTGCATTTAAAGTACCAGCAATCGTATCGAAGGCTGCAGAGTAATTAAATGTCCAATCTTCACCACTCGTGGATAACATCCCGACTACCAGATAAGCTGTGGTGTGTCCTGTATAAGTTGATTCAGGAATAGTGATATAACCGTATCCGTTCGCATCCAGAGAGATATCCAGCACATCATAAGCTGAAGCTCCCGGTATCACTATCTGTGCAGACCAGATACCACCGTCTTCACCGTCGAAAGTAACACTGAACGGTCCACTGGCTCCACCTGGAATAGTCAACTCGAAATAATTGCTTGCGAGATGATCGGGCCAGCTGGAGCTGCTGCCTCCGGCCACAGGATAATCCGAAGAATAAACAACATCCTCGATATTAATCTCAGGGAATAAATTGCCCTCGGGATAATGTCCTAAACCAGAACGGCTTCCGGTAAAAAGGTTCCACACGAAGAACTCGCTGAAACAGGCATTTCTGGAACTCCCATTATCAGAAGCAACGCCCTGAATAGCAGCCAGAATGCTAACCCATTTACACTGATCCCAAATTTCGAACATCGTATCGTCACCGAATTTTTCAGTCAAATATGTAGCAAAGTGATAGCTGCCATATTCGTGTGAACTATTATAAGTGGTAATCGTAACATCCGGATTATTGAAGAAAACACTCAGAAATGAATGTTCTTCATCATAGCTGGGATAAAGATCGTCCTCGATCCAAACCGAGGAAACTTCCATAAACCAGGGCTCTTCACCAACATCGTATCCCATCTGAAAACTGTGGAACAATTCGTGAACCGCAGTCTGTTGCATAAGCTGAGTTGGAGAATAGCTATAGGATGAATAACTATTTCTCATATTGATAAAACTGGTAGCGTCGTTCTCTGGTGTACTGGGAACATTCGCCTCTGGCTCGCAATAACCAAGAATACCTGACGATAAATTCCTGATATACACATCGTATCTGTTGTCGCCTCCCGCACTGCCATCAGAAGGCGGAATTTCAAATCCACGAGTGCTATTCAGATGATCCCAGGCAGCTTCGAAAGCGCTACCCATAGTGGTTACAAAAGAAGCTGTAGTCGCATCCGATCCCGAAGTAGTGTAATGAAAAAGAAAATGAGATGTGCCATAAGTTTGACTCAATCCCCACGGACGGGAAAACATTGGTCTCAATCTCTCCCGAGTGGCCTCGGGCAAAGTCTGCATTATATTATAAGCCTCGACCAAAGCGATAGTTCCATCATCAGGCCCGACAAGCTCTGAATATTTGGAATCTAGCATATCAGGGTTTTTCACCGAATAGACCAGATTCTCCACATACTCCTGCTCGGAAATGTTTCCTTGAATATAATCCTGCCTAATCGCATCGTAGTTCGTCGATGCACCATCGGCCGCAAAAGAGCTCAATATAAATAGCATCGCCAAACCTAAAATTACCATTCTTCGCATTTCAAATCCTCCATTATTTAATTTTTTTATATATCCTTATTAGACAAAACATTAGGTTAATTTACTTAAAGTAATTTTTCAAGCGGATCGAACAACTTCTTGTATTCCAATATTGCATATCGATCAGTCATTCCCGCAATATAATCAGCAATAACCAACTCAACACTCGAATCATCTTGCCTGCGTGCGCTGTAAGGAAGCTGCTCCGGATTCTCGACATAGGTCTCATAAAGCGCTTCTAAAACCATGGTGGCTTTCTTGCTCATGCGCATCACTTCATAATGACGATACAAATTGTTCAAAAGGTATTTCTCGATAACACCGTCGATTTCAGCTAATTCCTCGCTTCGGGCAACCAGCCTCTCAGGTAGGTTACGCACTTCTTCCACATTCTTGGGATTATATTTAGAGATTCGCCTGTCGGTCTCCTCGATAACATCAGTAACGTGGAAATTTATCAAATTTCTAATAACTTCTTTGCGCAGCAATTCTCCGGAAATGCCCTGATATCTTTCCCTGGCTTGCTCGGCTAATCTGCGCCAAAAAGGTATCTCTTCTTCTACTCTGGAAAAATCGAGAAGGCCAGAATACACCCCGTCGTCGAAATCGTGACAGGTAAAAGCAATCTCGTCGGCTACACACACAATCTGAGCCTCCAGTGAAGGCCACTCTTCGGGAAATTCGTCATTATCACCAGCGGAATCATAGGTGGTAACGTGTTTCTGAATTCCCTCACGGGTTTCATAGGTTAAATTCAAACCCGCAAATTCCGGATAGCGCACTTCCAGATAATCCACAACTCTAAGGCTTTGACGGTTATGCTCAAATCCACCATAATCCTTGAGAAGGTTATTCAGAACTTCTTCGCCGGTGTGCCCAAAAGGCGTGTGTCCCAAATCGTGGGCAAGAGAGATCGCTTCACATAGATCGGCATTGGCCCCAAGAGCATTGGCCATAACTCTGGCGATAGTTGCAGTCTCCAGAGTATGAGTAAGCCTCGTACGGTAATGGTCCCCCTCGTGGTTGACGAAAACCTGAGTTTTGTAGGTTAATCTTCTAAAAGAACTGGAATGGACGATTCTCTCTCTGTCTCTCTCAAAAGGCGGACGATAACCGTGACCTTTCTGGGAATATTTTCTCCCTTTACTCTGCGAATTTTTGCAGGCAAATGGGGCTAAAAATTCTTCTTCTCTTTTTTGTCTCGCTTGTGTATTTATCATTGTCTAATACCTCGATAAGTCAATCCCAGTAATGTACTGCCACCTAAATCAGGGTGCCCGATATACGACCAGTATAACTCAAAATTTTTATAATGCGCGCCCAATCCAAAATGATAAGAATTGGGTTGAAAAACAACTCCGGATCTTATAAATATTATCTCTCCCAATTCCATTTGCTGACCCATTCGAAGAGTTAAAGGCTTATCGCCCTCGAAATACACATCGGTCGATAAGTCTATCCAATCTGTAGGTGCAATCAAAAAACCGGTGGAACCTCTGATTGGTATCGCATTCCCATCCATCTTTGACATGGTAAGATTATCTGCCCAGACACCGTATTCAAGTATTTCGCCGAAGGGTATCATCAAACCCAGACCGAGAAAAAGGCCTTTCGCATTCCAATCGTCGGAATTGACCATCCCAAAAGATGCCTTAGCTCCCATGGTAATAGAACCAACTATTCTGGAATATGCCAGAACCCCCATAGATTCGGCATATAATTCAGGATCGCCGGTGAAACTTCCACCAAGAGCAATATGGCCACCTAAAAGATTTCTGGAAAATGAAACTTTACCGGTTACCAATTCGGATAATCCCCATCCTCGATCCGCGGAGAAATCGACCTGAAAACTGCCATCGGATTTAATCCCCGAAGGATTAGCCCATAAGGATTTCGCCCCGGAACTAACCGCCGAGGTTGCCGTACCTGCACTTACCGGCCAATCGATATATCCATCGAAAACCGCCAAAACACCAGTACAAATTATTGATAGAAATATACCTATTCTCATTATTAGATAGTAAATATACAATCGCACCGAATATATTCAAGATGTTTTTAAACACTTTCTTAATGCAACATCTCTTTTATCCCTTATAATGTTTTTATAACCCTTGACTGAATTGCAAATATCATTATCTTCAATCTCCATTTGAGGTGATATATGAAAACACTAATTAAGACCCTAATATTTCTCTCTTTGCCCATACTTCTTTTCGGCGAAGAAGATTTCCAGAAATGCCTCTGGGATAACTGTGGAAATATGCCACCAACCCAATCTGTTAGCGGAGAATATGTCTGGTACAAAAACGGTGACACGCTTAGCGGATATTATTATTTGGTACCTCCACATTCCATGTATTATACAACCGACGATACTGTGCTTATCGAACCTTTCAACGAATACCGTGATGTCTGGTTCAATTGGTGGATATGGCGCAACCCAATTCGACGCAAAGAACTCTATAAGATAACCGATCTGGGTGACTCGGCATTTGTGCATTTTTATGATTATGTATCTCTGGATTCAACCGAACCCAATGTTAGAGTTGGCTATGATTCGGGCTCATGTGAACCTTATAGTGCATATTTCTACTGGCCGAAAAGCGCTGGTCACGCTTTTCCTGGAGCCGATGCAGTTTATTACAAATTCTTCGTAACCGATTTTACAGTATTAGCACCTAAAGAGAGAACCTACTTTAATAGTAGAAACGAAACTATACAAACAATTATTTTCGATAAAATAACCAGCATGGCGAGAACTCCAATACCGGATAGCATAGCCATAATACTGATGAACAAATTAAAAAAAGATAATGAGGAATAACAAATGGATCTGAATTTTCTGGGTTCTATTCTCGAACTCGGTTTCCTGGCCCTCTTATTTGGAGCGTTTCTGGGATTCGCCGCTAAAAAATTCGCGGTTGAAGTGGATCCCCGAATCGAAGAGATAGAAAGCATTTTACCCGGCGCAAATTGCGGAGCATGTGGATATCCCGGATGCGCTGGTTTTGCCAAGGCCGTTGTTGAAGGCAAAGCATCTCCCGACGGATGTATTCCCGGAGGAGCAGAAACAGCCAAAATGGTCTCTGAAATTCTGGGAACTGAAGCCGGCGAAAAGGTCAAAATGATCGCCACACTTAAATGCCGCGGCGGAAACCAAAGAGCTAAGAAGAAATTTGAATACGAAGGTATTAACGAATGCCGTGCCGCTTCGTTAGTTCAATCCGGACCGTTGGTCTGCCCCGATGGATGTATCGGCCTGGGAAGCTGTATGGAAGCCTGCCCTTTCGATGCTATAACCATGAGCGACGAGGACCTTCCGGTTATAAACCCTGAAAAATGCACCGGCTGCGGTGTCTGCATAGAAGTTTGCCCAAAGAACGTTCTTGAACTTATGCCTGAGAAAAAGCACGTTTGGATCGCTTGCAACAACACTCAAAAAGGCGCTTTAACCCGAAAAGGCTGCGATACCGGGTGTATCGGCTGTATGCGCTGCGTGAAAGAATGCCCCAAAGACGCTATTACCGTAGAAAATAATCTGGCACATATAGATTACGACAAGTGCATCAACTGTCAGATTTGCGTGGTCGTATGCCCAACCGGCACTATTCACACAAAAAAATCAGGGGAAATCCTGAACGATGCACCCAAAATTCGTGCCGCTTATGAAAAAAAGAAAGCTCGCGAAAAAGAGAAAAAACAGCAAAACAAAGATAAAGAAGTATAATCTTCTTATAAAAATTCCCTCAAATAGACCGAGGGCGAATCAATAATATGCAAGGAAGGTTTTCATGGCCGATCTGAAAACTAAATATATGGGACTCGAACTCGATAATCCGATCGTGGTGGCCAGCTCCAGTTTGACTAAGAATATCCACGGAATTCTTCAAGCCAGAGACGCCGGTGCCGGTGCTGTGGTTCTTAAATCAATTTTTGAAGAACAGATAGCCGCACAAACCGATAAAGTTGTCGGCAGTTCGAATATTCAATTTCACGCAGAAGCCGCCGATTATATTCGTGAGATGAGTATGAGCCTCGGTCCCCACGAATACCTTGAACTTATCGAAAAAGCGAAAAAGGAGACTAACATTCCAATTATCGCAAGCCTGAACTGTGTCTCACCTGAATGGTGGGTCGATTACGCCCGCGACCTTTCGGCCAGCGGTGCCGATGCTCTCGAATTGAATATTTCCATTATGCCTTCTGAAGCGAAAAGAACAAGCGACGAAATCGAGGAATTATATATCGAAATCGCTGGCAAAGTCGCTGGTGAAATCGATATTCCCGTAGCAGTCAAACTCGGGCCATATTTCACTTCGCTGGGCAAACTGGCTACGCAATTGTGTAAAACGGGCATCGATGCACTGGTGCTTTTCAATAGATTCTACCAGATCGATATCGATATCGATAAAATGGAGCTCAGACCTGGCTATAGCCTCAGTTCTCCTGAGGAATATACTCTGGCTATGAGATGGATTGCCCTGCTAAAAGATAAGATCGATTGCAATCTGGCAGCAACCACAGGAATCCACGATTCGACTACGGCAATCAAGATGCTTCTTGCTGGAGCGGATATCGTGGAAATCGCTTCTATCATATACCAAAACGGCTGGGCTGAAATCAGCAAGATGGTCGACGGAATATCCAGATGGATGGACAAAAACGATTTCGCATCGATAGAGGATTTCCGCGGCAAAATGAGTCAGCTTAATAATCAGAATCCCGAAGAATATCTTCGTCAGCAATATATCCAGCTTTTCGTTGGTATCGAATAGTTTTCATCAATTAAGAATACTATTTCAGATAGATAACTCGTTTGCTTATCGACTGGTCACCAAAAGTTGCGTGAACAAGATATGTTCCCGAACTTCTCGCCCTATCTGGAGTCCAATCGAGACTTGAACTCTCAATTGTGGATTGACTGTAAACCTTGCGACCGTTGATATCGAAAACGTCGATATCCGAACCCACGGGTGCATTGATTTTACACGCTGAGTTGAACGGATTTGGATAAACATCCAATTTAAGATTATCTGGCTTCTGAGAGAATTCTTCCCCAATACCCGTATAATCCTCGCCTGTCCAGGTAACACGCATGGCAAAAATATCCGAATATGCACTTGGGGCTACCGAATATGTCTGTCCGACAGCACAACATCCATGATCCGGAGTAGTAACACAAGAGAGGAATTGATCGCTTTCCGAGCCATAATCGGCAGGTACTCGCCATAATTCGTTCAATTCGGCATCGGTTCTGATAATCCAGGCCCATCCTTGCCCGGAACCAGCGAAATAAAAACCATTCACACCATCTGGAACAACCATCCTGAAATTGGCCAGACGGGTCTCCGGATCCCATGGATCTAATCCAATATATTTACTCCAAAGACTATCGCCGTCCTCGTTTAAACGAATGCACCAGGTCCATCCGGGGTATTTATCATAAGTAAGCATGATATAACCACCGCCGGGCGTAGGAGCTATGGATCTAGAATAATGGTCCGAACATCCTGTATCGAAAATCCTGGACCACTCAATATTGCATTCAGAATCAACTTTCACTACAACTGCACGACTAATACGATGAGAAACCGGTTCCTCGTCATCGTTTACATAGGAAGTATCACGAAGATCGGTACTGCCGGTAACAATACATCCACCTTCGGGAGTGAGACATCCCCAGCGGACATCCGTATGACCATCTCTGGTGGAATCTTCCCAGAAAGTCTCTGCCAGAACATTGCCCACCGAATCGATTTTCATAATCCAGATATTTTCCCAATCCTCCGATGGCATATCCGCGCCAAAGCATTGAGTCGGTCCGGCAAGGAAGAATTCATTTGTCGAAGGAACATGTTTGATCCACCAGGCTCGATCGTAATAATATCCACCATAGCTGCGTGTCCATAGAGTATCACCGTTCTTGTCCACACGCACCAGAAGTACATTGTCGTTCCCCGGACAACTCTCGGGAAAGCCAGTCCACGGATCGGTGTAATTTGGCGATTGAGTCTTTCCCGCGATTATACATCCAGAATCCGGAGTAGCACATACGCACCATCCGGCGTCGTAATATCCAACCGTATCAGCCCCGTAGATAAACCATCCATTTTGGCCATAATGACGAATCCATTCCTCTTCGCCCATAGCGTTTAACTTGATCAAGAATGCCTCGTGATCGTACCAATTATAGTAGAATCCACCGTGAGCCCATCCATTGGATCGGCCGGTCATAAAAAACCCTCCATCAGCACATAGATCTATATCTCTTCCGTCGTCCAGTCCCCCACCCAAATCCGTATAATACTGCCATCCAAACAAAATACTTATAAAGTTTAGCACAATCAAAACGATACTTTTTAAACTAATTTTCATTTTTCCCTCATTCTGTTATACTGTTTTCATATGGATATAAAAATATTAACCGAATTTCCAATAAATACAACTTAAAACCTTTAGGTTTATTCTATTCTATCCAATTTTTACGTAATTCATTATTTCAATTAAATGATTAGGGCAGATAGTATTATGTAAAAAAACCCGCCATCTAAATAGCGGGTTTTAAATTGAATTCCTGAGAACTCCTATTTTTTCCCGGAGGTGGTTACACTCAACAAATCCAGAATATCCTCCAGACCGTCTCTAATCTCCACCAAAGTACCTTGAATATCCTTGGGAATATTCTTCCTTTTCTTCTCAACCGTTGCCAGCGTATCGCCGGGCTTGTACCCCTTATCTCGGAGTTTCCTTATCTGACGTCGAGCGCCTTCGATGGTGTAGCCCTCGGAATATAGTAATTTTTTAATTAGTTTGACTATTTCGATATCCTTCTTACGATAGGCCCGATTACCGGCTCGGTTTTTCTTCGGATGTAAAATGGGAAATTCGGTTTCCCAATAGCGAAGAATATGTGGCTTTAAACCGGTTAATTCAGCGACTTCGGTTATCGAATAATACAATTTTGTCGGTTTGACCATGTCAACTCCGATCTTTGTCCATTATAAAAATGGGTTTATATCTACTTTTCGATCTTCTTCGGCGATAATTCCTCGCCTTTAATCAATCTTTTCAAATTGCTTCGGTGCGACCAAATCACAATAATCAACAACAACCCCGCAAACACTTTTATTGCTATAGCATCGACACCTATATGACCCCCAAAAAAAACTACCGTAACAAAATATACTAACACCGCACTCAGAGAACTAACCGACACAATTCTGGATACCACAAAAGTACTCAAAAAAGCTATCACCGCTATTAGAACCGCCCAGGGCGATATCACAAGAGCTACTCCCAAAGCGGTATTGATACCTTTTCCACCTCTAAAACCAATCCATACTGGATAAATATGACCTATTATAGCAGCCAATCCGCCAACTACAATCATGGTAGCTCCCGAACCGGGAATCAGCTTCATAATCAGAAGACAGCTTCCCAATCCCTTTGTCAAATCTAACAGACCGACAAAAACAGCCCAACCAATTCCCAATCTCCTCGCAATATTAGTTGCACCCGTTGCTTTGCTTCCAACTTCACGAATATCTTCGCCCGTTTTACTCTTACAGATTATGTATCCAATCGGAATAGCTCCGATCAGATAACTACCCAATATTGCAACAAACCAAAACACCAATTCTATCTTCTTTCCCTGAATACCATTTTTATGGAAACGCCATTAAACCCATATTCAGCGCGAATAGCATTATACAGGTATTTCTTGTAATTGTCCTGTATATATTTCGACCCACGGCAGAAAAAATGGAATATTGGCGGATCACCCTGTGTTTGAGTAACATACATAATATTGGGTCTTTTTCCCGCTTGATAAGAAGGCGGACGTTTCTGAATAATCGAACCAATAAAACTATTCAATTCAGAAGTAGAAATTCGCTTTTTGCGTTCCTCTATAACTTTTTCGATACCGTCTAAAACTCTCTCAATACCCTTGTTGTCCAGTACAGACATGCGATAAATAGGTACAAAATCCAGAAATCGATTGTTGACCTTGAACAGCTTCATGAAATCTTCCACAACACCGGGGCCTCTCTCTTTCAAATCCCATTTATTGAAAGCAATTACCAGTCCTTTATAGAAATCCACCGCCATGGCGGCAATTCTTTTATCCTGATGACTGAATCCACCAACCGCATCGGCCATCAATAAAACTATATCGCTTCTCTTAATAGCTGATAATGTTCTCAAAGAACTATAATATTGAACTCCATATTGTTTTCTTAAGAGCCCAGCAGTATCGGTCAATAGCCACTTATGATCTTTATACTCGATTTCAGTATCTATAGAATCGCGGGTTGTTCCTGGAATCTCGCTAACCAGAAGTTTATTCTTGCCTAAAAGAGTATTAATAAGACTTGATTTGCCGACATTCGGTTTTCCAATAACCGCAATTCGAGTTTCACCTTCCAGATTCTGGCCTTTGCCTTCTTCTGGAAGCTTCTCAACCATCTTATCAAGAAAATCGCCAACTCCTCTGCCGTTTAACGCTGAGATCGGTATTGGCTCTCCCAAACCCAGGTTCCATGCATCCATCGCATTCAATTCGAGTTTTTCATTGTCAGTCTTGTTTACAACTAAAAAAATAGGTAAACTTTGCTTTCTCAGATTCCGCGCGATTTCTCTATCTTCCGGATTGATACTATTCTCAACTATAAAGAGCACAAGATCGGCTTCTCTCGCGGCAATCTCCGCTTGATATCTAATATCGATAGCCAATTGATCGTCTGTATCCGTAATTACTCCGCCCGTGTCCACTAAAATGAACTCTTTACCATCCCATTCTACATTGGAATAATTACGATCACGGGTAACCCCGGGATTATCATCTACAATCGCCTCGCGTTTGCGAGTTAAGCGATTGAACAATGTCGATTTTCCAACATTCGGTCTACCTAATATGGCTACTACTGGTAACCCCACAAAAACTCTCCAAAAATCAGTCGATTTACAACATCATTAATTACTTAGCAAATTTTGTTAGTAATAAACATTATCTCGTTCTCTTAACTACTTAGATTATAAGTAGGATAGCGCCAAAGTCAAGCCATTTTTGAAGAATAAGTTTAGGGGAAAGCTGTATCTATATGATTTACAAGGTGTTACGTGATTTATTAGTTTAAATAGGTTCTTATGAGTAATTAGAGATAACCTCTTGTATATCAGAGAGATAGGCAGGCCCAATTACTATTTTAGATTGGGTCGAAGATTTAAGTTGTTCCAGGGACATATTATCAAGAAATCTTTCATCTTTATTAACAACTCTGGGAGGAAGGAAAATCATATCTAATGTTTTACTCGAGATATATTTATTTATATCCCCACCTGTTAATAAGTTAGATGAGGTAACGAGTTCTCCCCAAAAATCGTTTTTTACCTCGATAATCTCCCTCTCCACATTCTCAAGACCAAGGTTTTCGGGTAAATAATTCCTAAACAACTTCGACGCCCTCTCTCCTGCGACAATACCAACTTTAATCCAATCACTACCGTTGGGTCTTTCGCAAATGGGCTTCCTTGAATATTCTATCGCATCATTGATAAACAAGCGATACATGCCAACTCCATTGTCGAGTTGCGGAAAATCGCCATAATAGCCTTCATCCGGGATATCATAATCCGCCAGGAGAAATAGTTCATCAGCGCACTGGAGGAATTCCGGACGATCTATTCTTGAACGAAATTCTATGGAAAAATCAATTATTTCTCGAGCTAATTTTTGAGACACATTCTCGAGATAAGTCAATGTCTGCCGATATTTGGTCAATCCCACAGGAACTATCGCACAGGATTGACAATTTTCTCCCAACTCATAAAGTTCTCCGACCGTTTTCTCAAGAATTCTGCCATCGTTATAACCCGGTACGACAACGATCTGAGTGTGAATACGTATTCCACTTGAAGTCAATTTTTCCAGAATTGGCATTATTGGTTTTGAATTGTTTCTTCCCAATAATGAGTGTCTCACCTGCTCATCGGTAGAGTGAACACTCACATATAAGGGCGAGAATCTCTGTTCGATAATTCTCTGCAAATCTTTTGCCGACAAGTCCGACAACGTGACGTAGTTTCCTTCCAGAAAACTGTATCGGATATCTTCATCCTTGATATAAAGAGATTTACGCATTCCCGGAGGTTGTTGATCTACAAAACAGAATATGCATTTATTTCTGCAACGCTTTACTTTAAGAGGCTCAGGCACAATTCCTAATTCTTCAAAACCGGGATTTTCGATAGTGAACTTGAGTTCTTTATTATCGCGAATTATGGTTAAATCGAGATATTCTTCGCCTTCAGTATAGAAATAATAATCGAGCTGATCGCTAATTATAGCATCATTACAGCGCAATATCCTATCTCCGGATTGAAGGCCACTTCTTTTAGCCAATGAATCTATTTCGATTTCCAGGATTTTCATAATAAGAAATATTCTTTAGCGGGCGACGGGATTCGAACCCGCGACAGCCAGCTTGGGAAGCTGAAACTCTACCAGCTGAGTTACGCCCGCATTTCAGGGAATAATTTAGCTTTTAGCCCTTTTACTGTCAAGGTCTTTCAAAAAAAATGTATAAAAAAATCCCCGTGAATAACGGGGATTTGAAGTCCAATATTGTTTTGGATTAATTCTTACTATGACATCCATCACAGGATTTCTGACTGTGATTCCTGCAACCCACATGAGAGTCTTCATCTCCGGAATTATGCTTTTCGCAGCTTTGCGAACAACCCTTTTTATCCGAACAGCACGAAGATTCATTTTCGGTTTTGCCGCAATTGTGGTTTTCTGAATTACTTTGTCGGCAACGATTTGAACACATGTTTTCTCCACCACATTCATTTTTGGTTTTATGTTGATAACAATTATGAGTTTCGTTGCTTACGGCATTATTCATTTCCTGTCTAGCGACAATTGCATTGCAAGAGTTTGGAGTATTGCGCTTAGAACAAATCTCGTAAATCGAGCAATCTGAATCACATGGATCATAAACTAATTCTGCCTTGTTAGTCTTCTCTACACAGGGCTTTTCCGCCTTGTTATTTATCTTTATTCCTTTAGCAAACAATGCTATAGTAATAATCAACAAAAATGTGAATAATAATATCTTCTTCATTGCTCTCCTCTGTTATAAAAGTATAACACTACGGTTATTATTTCCTAACACTCGAAAGAAGATAATTATTATTATTTGGTTTTCAAGTACTTAAATAACTTTTTATGAGTTAAAACTTCAGCGCGAATTCTCTGGTGAAATTTCGGTTGATTCAAAAAGATTCTATCGACAGGATTTGCAGTTCATCTGCCTGCTGCCTCCGGGATGTTCAGGATATCGCGAACGTGAGTTTCCGATTCGCGGTTCGTATATCAATCCAACCTCCCAATTCCACAGATTTGCCTCGTTTGGAACGTAAACTCCGAAAATCATCGAATAGGGGTATTCGTCTAAAATAGGATGTAGGTTGATTTTGGCGCGCGTGAAAAACATATAATGTGTTTCCAAACCGGCAGTTACGTTGAATAGGCCATTACAGAATGAAGGTGTAGTGTAAGCCAACTGCCAGACATCTTCGCCGTACCAATCGCGTAAATTAGAATTGTGGGCCAACTCGAGTCCTCCTAAAGGGCAAGTAGTTCTGGCTTTGATAATGAACTCGGTGGATAGAGTCTCTCCCTCGGTCTTCTCATGTTTGAATCTGTAGTTAAAAGGAATGAAATTCCCGATAGCGATTTCACCGGTGAAGAAATAGTCGCATGTTTGGCAGACATATCGAATAGAATCGATTCCAACGCCGATCGCATACTCCGGCCTAAAGCGAGTTTGTACATCGGGACCGGTAAACGAACTGGATGGATTACGTTTAGATAAATCCAGATATTCCGAGGTTATTCCAAGATTGATAAATCCTCTCCACGGTGGAATTCGATTGTTGTAATTGGTGTTGTTACACACCAGAGCATCGAAACGAATATCCAGATCATATAATGACCAACCATCGCCCGTTTGATAAGTAAAAAGCTGTGGAGAGAAAGTAAACACGCGGTTCAAAGGCACTCTCGCTGAAGTTGTGATATCCGAACCGACCACATCGTTGCGATAATTCAATTCAACTCTGGGGCTAACTTCAATTATCTGCGCCCCGGCAAATAAAGCTATCGTAAGCAATAAAATCAATGTTATTTCTAATATATGATTCATCATAATCCCCGATCTTTTATCTTACCACAACAATGTTACCGTGGCTGGATCCACAGGCCCAATAATACATTCCCGCCGGAACCGGTTGCCCGGTTTCATCAACAAGATCCCACGCGGCTTCACCTTCTGCATCAGGGTCCAGAGTTATTACCAATCTGCCGTATTTATCGTAAACACTCACGGATTTATACAAACCCACGAAATATATAGATTCTCCCTCTTTAACTGTGTCACAATCCTTGACTACTCTCGCTCCGCGGCATTCCGTGCGCGGTTCGTAATCATTGGGATCCGTGCTATGGCAATTCGCCTCGAGATAAAGCGAGATAGTGTTATCGGAACAATACTCGCCGTTTGTTGGATTATAACGAAGATAGAGTGTATCGGAAAAATCGCCTTTCGTGTCATCGTTATCATAGAAAATCCAGAACATATAAGGATCAGAGCGATGATCCAGAGTTGTTCCGATAGTTAAGTCTGTGGAGAAGTATTCCCCAAGCGCAAGCCACATATCGGTTATCTCCAGAGTGAAAAGCGAACACTCCTCGCAATCGCTGATATAAATTCCAATTTCCTCGGAGTCCGGATCGCATTCCTCGCCGAAGTTGACCACCGAAGGCTGGAATCTGATTATATCGGTGGGACATCCAACTCCCTGAATATTCTCTGAATAGTCGCCGTCAGAATGATAGAGTACGACCTGTCTTTCGATTGAACCGCCGCAATCCGGCGCAAAGCGAATAGGGACTTCGAACGTATCAAGCGGCTCCAGAGTTTGATTTGTGGGAACGCTGAACTCGAAAGGCTGAGCTACGGTAATCGAATCAATATAGATATATCCCAGGCTGTCCAGATTGATTATTCTGAGAACGCCGTTAACGATACAACCGATTGGCGCGCAAAGCTGCTCCGGATCGAGTTCGAAATCGATATCGTATTTGCAGATTTCCGCAACGACAGTATCCTGATATAGGATAGCATTACCCGCTGTATCAGTTAGTTCGTCGAGGATTACCCATATAGAATCGCCACCCAATAAAGCTCCGGCTCTCTTGATAATAAACAAGCTGTCGCCGGGAACACTATCCCAAACTGAATAAACCATCGCCGGATCGTCGGGGATTATCTCGATATCCCCCATTACCGGTTCGGTAAAGAATATCTGGATTGTGTCTTCCAGGGTTTGTTTTAGACAATCAGGTAATTTCATCCCCAATGTATCCGGGCTCTGGCAATCGAAAGTTAAAATCTCTGTGGTCCAGTTGCCGGGATCTCCATCACCCATTGGCCAACATACCCTAAATCCGAGATGGCCTTCCCTACTATCCGGGTTAAAACCGGCTCTATAAAATACGCTGCAGTCGCGTCGATTCCAGGTGGAATAATTTCCACCCCGAATAGTCTTCTGTGAATCACTATCCATAAAGGGATTGAGAAGCTCGATATCCAGATAATAGGAATACTCGTTCCAACCATCGCGACACCATTCACTAACATTGCCCCCCATGGACATACATCCAGATGGAGCTAAATCGTCCACGAAAGCTTGAGCATAGCCCGGACCACCTCCAAATGTATCCGGTGCGCATTGCTGCGGATCGGAAATATTGGCGGTTAGCTCAAAATCGGTAAGGCAGAACTGATTTCCCCAAGGGAAAATTTGATTCAATCCATATTTGGCAGCAATCTCCCACTGAGCCTCGGTTGGAATCTTGCCACCGAGCCATCCGGCAAAAGCTTCGGCCTCGTAATAACTTACTCCACGAACCGGATATCTACCATCGACACAGGCCACAGCAGGACCGGTCCATCCATTGCTCTCTTTAACCAACCAACCTTCAGTACTCCAGTATGAATTATCGCTGTATCCGCCAACATCATCGGTGAAGTCGCTGTAAAGCGAGCAAGGAACTTCGGTTGTCATTATGGAAAACGAATCGACGAATACCCATCGATATGGAGTGGCTCTGGCACTGAATTCTGGCGGTGCGCCCAGAGCATCCAGAAGATCGATTTCGGACTGGTTAGCGCCTATTCGGTACCATCCGCCCGGGATAAGTACCTTGGAGTTGCTCAATTCAAATATCTGCGAAGTATCATTGGTGAAAATGGCTGTCCACTTAAGTTCCAAAAACTCTGTTGGGCAAACTTCGAACTGCATGGTCATAGTCGTTTCCACAACCCCGAACCATACGAGAGAATCGGTATCATCGTTTATCTCCAGATATACTGGATCATCCAGCGGATTCAACTCCAGTTCGAGCTGAGTGGATTCCTGAACCGCGCTGTATTCCAGCTGTGCGAACAATCCTGAAACAATAATGAGTATGAATATTGAGATCTTTTTCATGATAATCTCGATTCCTTATCTAACCAGTGTTATCGATTTGACGAAACGCCTACCGTTAGCCTGTAAAAGTCCGAAATAAACTCCCGAAGGTGCACGTCCTGAATTCATTGTAGTGCCATCCCATCGGAATCTATATTCCCCGGCAGGTACAGTTCCTTCGAATACCTGTCTAACCAGATGGCCCGATATATCGTATATCATAAGCATGGCTTCAGATTTATCGGCAAATTGGGCCTCGATCCAGATAGCTTCGTTAAATGGATTGGGATATGCACCTGAAAGACCTGTTGTAAGAGGAACTCTATCCACCACTTCGATCTTGTCATGATCGTAAACCCAGACCAACAGCGAAACCTGTATGTAATTACCGACTTCATCGTAAACCTTCATTTTCAATGTATCCGGAATATCTCCGAAGTTATTAAATCCATTTTCAGCCCTGATATATATGGTTCCGCCGAGGTTTTCCAGCCTGTCGTAATGAGTGGAGTCGGCTATTTCTATATCGGAAAAATAGAGTGAATCACCGTCGATATCGGAGAAATCAGAAAGAGATACCGCGAATGTATCGTAACCATCGGGAATCCAGATTTCGTGAACGGTACTCATATAAGTAGGATTGTGATTTGGAATATCCAGAGATACAGCGATAGTGTCGGTTTCGCTGCAATCGGAGTAATAGACATCGGTAGTGTAATTACCGGAAGGAATCAGCGAATGATCGACTGTTATTACTCCTGTTAAACTGTCTATATGGAACCAATAGAGTAAACCGTCGGTAGTAAAGCCGCAGGTACACTCATCTTGATCGTCGGCTTCAAGCCTGAGACTCATATTATGGCAGAATCCACCGGTACCGACCATATCCAGAGTTGCCTGCCTTGCCGATAATCTGGTGAACACGGGAGTTTCAATACATGATGTTCCAAACAAAGAATCGACCCCCAGAACACCCTGGAAAGTATTTAGAATCTCGACGATTACATTCAAAGTGCAGCTTTCCTCGCACGGCGATTCCGAAATAGCCTCGGCTATGACGCTGTGCAAGCCGACATCACAGTTATCGGGAGTATCCCATAACATGCTACCGTCTGGTTGTATATCCAGACCGAAAGGCCCGGAGTGATAGACAAATTCGTAGGGTATTCCAGATGGATTGGAAATACATCCATTTAGATCCGCAGCGAAAAGCGAATCTTCATAACCTGTGAACGGACCGCAGCTTATCGCTTCGATAGGTTGGATTACGGTTATTGTCTCACAAACACAGGAACTACAAGCGTAATCGCAGTTGAAAGCCTGAACACATGCGATATATTCTGAAACATCGCGAGGAATATCGATTGTGATTTCGGAATCAGTACCCAGATAAGGAGGTACAGGTGGACAATCGTTGTTCCAGAGATAATCCTCGAAATCGAGTGAATTGATAACGGTAAATGTGACATTGGTGCCACCTAAAACAGTATCTGGTGCGCAAAGTGGTGCGACTACAATCTCCGGAGTTAGTTTCTCGCAAACTTCCAGAGTTTGATACGCGGTATCGCAGCACCATGGATTGAATGCATCGAAAGTGTCGCCCATACAGATAATCGTGGCAAAGGTATAGCTGCCGGGATCGTAGGTGTCCATAAATGAATACATCTCACAACCGGTGGTGCAACAACCAGTTACAATTCCACCTGAAGGATATATGGGCACCAAAACACCAGAGATCTCCTGGTAATATGCGTAGCACAAATCTATATCATGGCAATTAGTATAAGAACCGGAAGCATCCAGAGTGATAGGTTCGGCATAATCCTCGCAGATTCTTTCAGGAAGAATATCCAGAACCGCTACCGGGTGATGGATAGTCACGCGGCTGGAAATGTTGAAAGCACATGAAGTATCATCCCACAGAGCGAAATTATATTTGAGAATTCCGTTATGTGTAACCGCATAACCGAAATGGCTTGAAGGTATAGCAGTTATAGATCTCCAGCTCATGAGAATATCTTCGTGAAGCACTCCGCTAGCCTCGTACTCAAAAGTTACCTGACAGGCGATATCGCATATGGATGAATCGATAATCAACGAGCTAAAATCGAGTGTGCTTGGCATCAGATCGCCGTAACAAATGATAGTATCGCTTGCGGTGCCGCTGATTTCCACAGGTAAGATAGAAAACTCGGTGGAATCCTTACTCTCCGGACAATCATCACACCATGAATAAGCACGAATGCTTACGGTGTCTTCCACAATCGGTGAACAGAGAGTGGAACTTTCCAAAGAGATAAATCCACTCCAGGTTGAGTCGTCGATTGCATAGCGATACCCATAATTGATTTCGCCCGAGCAATAATAAGCCGTGGCCGATAGGTCGAAACATCTAGTGCAGCCCAAAACGGCACATTGATTTTCCATGGAATCGATCTCTGCCCATACAACCGGTATAAATACGGCCGCAGTATCATAGCAAAAACCATCTGTAACAACTACGCGGTAGTTTCCCCCTTCTTCGATGGTAAATTCGCATAAAGGGGTAACTGAAGGCCCGCAAAGAGTATCGTAAGCTACAACATCGACTGTATCTCCAAGTGAATCAACAATAGTGGTATCCGAACCGGGTGAGAGGAATTCATAAGTCAGCGTATATAGAGGATCCACGCTACTCGATGAGGCATCTAAAAGAATATCTTCTCCCAAACACACCGGAGAAGGCGAAGCTTCGAGTTCGGCTATAACCTGTGATTGTCTGATTTGCAAGCTGTCCATTTCGGAACAACCGTATTCGCTGAAATACCAATATCTGAAGATAAACTCGCCCAGAGAACCGTAATTGTGGCTAAATTCGCGAGGGAAACTGTCGATAGCGAAGCAATCCCATCCACCGTCGCCATACTCAACATACAACGATTCCACTGCTATCGATCCCGGGTTGGTAGCGTTGAAAACCACAGAATCACCTGCACATCCACCTTCCAATGTGATATCGATTGCGGCACGAGGATAGACATCGATGAAGATCGAATCGCTAAGGTTACATCCCCAACAGTCCTGAAAATCGACATATACCCACAGCGATGTATCCGCGATCAGTTCTGCGCTTATAGAGCAGACTATATCATCCGGGAGAGTCCAGCAAACAGAAGAAGAATCGAAACCATCGCAAAGCTCACCGCCTAAAGTTAATTCGAGAGTATCTCCGTGGCATGCCGGCAGAGGTATACATGTCAATATCTCGTAATCGATGCACGGGGTAAATACTGCGATGCTATCGATGATGTATGATCCGCAAATAGAATCTGAAATCTCTACATAGACATAACTTGTGCCACATGAGTTAGAGCAAATTTCTAATGAATCATAGTAATCTATTGAATTATAATAACTTGAGATATAATTTACTGAAAAGGTATCCGAAATCCAGTTTCGAGTGTAATTATAGTAAACAGGTACAACTATCGTATCGCAAGTACCATTACAGACAATAAAATCTCCGTCATCGACAATATCTGTGGGAAGAAGTGTCATAGTGGTGCAAATTGGGTCTGCGCAAGGATCCAGGGCGGAATCTATTACCCCGGGTGTCGGATCGCTGAACGAATCCGGTGCGGTGTAAATATGATGATCGACATCGATGCAAACCGTTGTATCTATTATCTCGCGATGAGGAAAATCGTTATTGATTATAATCGAATCGTATTGCCAACTCCAGAAGAAAGCTCCTCTGACTTCAAGCCATTTGCCATAGATTGCTTTGCTTTGTAAGGGGCAGATTTCCAGGCCGTCGTACCAAAGGCTATCGGGAGGATAGTTAAACACCCAGATTGTTGTTTCCGCAGCCATTACACCTGCTGTATCCGCGCGGATATACAGGCTGTCCCATCCGAAAACCCAGTCGGTAGGACCGATGTAGGCGGCATTGAGAATAAAGGGAATCTGCGGTGGCGGATCGATTGAGATATCGAAAGTCCACGAACCTGGCAGCGATGGATTCAAGTCGGCAAGTTCGCTATATACATAAATCTCGTCGTATTCGTAACCGGGATGCAGTGTATCGCGGCAGATATCCATCTCAAATGTATCGTTCGGGCAGATATAGACCGGTAGCCAGTTCACACATAACGGCTCCAGCGCAAGAACCGCCGAGGAGATTATTAGAAAAAATAGGATTGCATACTTCATTTTATTCTCCTGTCACGATTCGAGTCGTGGATTAATGAGTGATACTGAGCTGCACACAGTTCCACTGGCCGCTATAATAAACGCACAATTCATAGGTTACCCCGTTATCGTACATAAACAACTGACCATCGGACGGACTCCCGGGAAGCACTACTCCATGGGGTATAAACATATTTGCGCCGGTGAAATCCCAGTTTCCGGTCGGGGCAAAATCGCCGGTTTGATCGAGTTTGGTTGAATCGATTGCGTTATCGACGACATTCTGGGCGATTCGTGAGGAATCAGCAAAGGCTGCTATTCTGGTGCTATCGGCAAACAAGGCTATTCTGGTTGTATCAGAATACCAGGATACTCTGGTTGAATCAACAAATCCGGCTATCCTCGCGGTATCTGCGAATAACGCTATTCTGGTGCTATCCGCAAATATACCGTAATCGCATGTGTCGCAATAAGTTGCGTTATCGGAGTCAATAGCGTTCCACGCAATTCCCGCTACTCGCGAAGAATCTGCGTAGGCTGCGATTCGTGAGGAATCCGCAAAAGCTGCTATTCTTGTTGTATCCGAATACCAGGATACTCGTGTGGAATCTACAAAACCGGCTACTCTGGCACTATCCGCAAAAATGCCGTAATCGCATGTGTCGCAATAAGTTGCGTTATCGGAGTCAATAGCGTTCCACGCGGTTACGGCAACTCGTGCAGAGTCTGCATAAGCCGCAATTCTGGTTGTATCCGAATACCAGGATACTCGTGTGGAATCTACAAAACCGGCTACTCTAGCACTATCCGCAAAAATGCCGTAATCGCATGTGTCGCAATAAGTTGCGCTGTCGGAGTTAATGGCATTCCACGCAACTACCGCCACTCGCGAAGAATCAGCGTAGGCCGCGATTCGTGAGGAATCAGCAAAGGCTGCTATTCTGGTGCTATCTGCGAAAAGAACATAATTGGCGCTATCCGCCCAAATCGCGTAATCGCATGTGTCGCAATAGGTTGCACTATCTGAGTTAATGGCATTCCACGCGGTTACCGCAACTCGTGCAGAATCAGCGTAGGCCGCGATTCGTGAGGAATCTGCAAAGGCTGCTATTCTGGTGCTATCGGCGAAAAGAACATAATTGGCGCTGTCCGCCCAAATCGCGTAATCGCATGTGTCGCAATAAGTTGCGCTGTCGGAGTTGATGGCATTCCACGCGGTTACAGCAACTCGTGCAGAGTCAGCGTAGGCCGCGATTCGTGAAGAATCTGCAAAGGCCGCTATTCTGGTGCTATCTGCGAAAAGAACATAATTGGCGCTATCCGCCCAAATCGCGTAATCGCATGTGTCGCAATAGGTTGCGCTATCGGAGTTAATGGCATTCCACGCAACTACCGCTACTCGCGAAGAATCTGAGTAAGCCGCGATTCGTGAGGAATCCGCAAAGGCCGCTATTCTTGTGCTATCTGCGAAAAGAACATAATTGGCGCTGTCCGCCCAAATCGCGTAATCGCATGTGTCGCAATAAGTTGCGCTGTCGGAGTTAATGGCATTCCACGCGGTTATCGCAACTCGTGCAGAGTCAGCGTAGGCCGCGATTCGTGAAGAATCTGCAAAGGCTGCTATTCTGGTGCTATCCGCGAAAAGAGACCACCACGAACTATCCGCGATAAAAGCGCTGTCCGCAATCCAGCTGAAAGAGGCAACACGTGCACTATCTACTTCCCAGGCAATTGCAGCGACACCCGCGCTGTCAGCGTAGAAAGCGAAATTAGCTGTATCGCAGCTATCGGCCCATGTGGTTCCCAGAGTTCGAATCGCGGTAGCGGAAACGTGAGACCATCCTGCCTGATCGGCGTAAGCACAGTGTTCCAATGTGGTCATCTCGGAAAGTTCCATTATCGCCGATATCGTATCGGATATCGAATAGAGAAATATTCTGTGCTCGCCATCGCGATATTCAGCGGAAACGGAGGATAAAATATCTCCGGGTGTGCTGATTTCTTCGTCCACAGCGAAAGATGAAACAGTGCTGCCGTCGGCGTCGAATATACGTATATAAACATCTTCGCCAAAGGACGTATTAACTAATACAGCTGAAATTATCAGGATAGCAATTCCAAAGACCTTAATCATGTACTCCATGTTCACTCCTATTTTTAGGGAAATCACTTAACAGTTTAATTTAAATCGCGCGCATGTCAAGGACTATTTTAATTATTAACATTAACGAAATGTCCTTTCTCCATGTATAACAAGAGATTAGACCGATTCTCAGAGAATTTATTTTTAATTAAAAAGTCCTTTCGTAAATCGGTTTTGAGTTGTATAATACTTGTTATAGAGAATCGATTATCACGAAAGAATATTCTTAGAGTTTAATTATGGATTTCATCAAAGTTAGACAAATCTTAACAATTATTATTATCACGCTTTTTTCGGGAATCGCTTTTGCATCAACATGGACACCATCTTCCATCGAGGAACCCGATCATCCACGGATTCTATTTACATCGGAAGATTCCGCGGAGATCGCATCGCGCCTAACAACATCCCCTTTTAGCTCCTATTATTCCAGTATTTGGTCACGGGCAAATTCAACCAGCAGCAATTCCGACCAATATTCGGATTTCGTTCGAAGTGGAATCGCTATGTCCGCGGCTTATGTACTCTATTTTGGAGTGAAACCCAGCGGAGATACACTAACAACAAGCGAACGCGACGACCTTATCACCAAATGCAATAATTATCTCGATAATCTTATAACCACCATGGATAGCCGTTTCGATAACTCCAATTATCATTATCCGTGTGAGCGATTGATTCAATATTGCGTAGCATACGATCTTCTCGCCGGCGCCGGAATCCCGGCATCTTCATCGAGGATAGCCGATCTTTCCAATACTATTTATGACAACGCCACATATTGGCTTCTGAGTTATGTTGTGGACGATATAAGTTTATTTATGAACCACAAACTAATAGTTGCCGGTGCTTTGGGAACCGCGGCTGTCTGTTTGCCTTCGGAAGGTGGGGAATGGATCGATTACGCTATGACCAAAATTAATCATGTCGTATTTACCGACGAAACGGATCCCGGCGTTCTGGCAGGTTTTGCGGAAGGTCCTCACTATTTTCGTTATTCGATGGAACACATGGTGCAATTCATAGTTGGAATGAAACATTACGTGGGCGATATTACCGATTATTATGAGGATCCCTGCGGCGGCGAAGAGAATGGCTCGATTAGAACAGTTTGGTTCGATCCACGATGGGATCTACTTTATGAATGGATATCCTCGATACGCATGCCCAACGGGCAGGTTCCTCCAATGGACGACTGCTTTCGCCACGATGGTTTTTCGCTTACAGCACCCTTTGCCGAACGCGATCCTTCATTTTTCTGGGAGACTTCCCCGGGTGTTTCGCGGATGTTCGTTTATCCGCTTTTAGTCTCGATCGGTGCCGAACCGGGACCGTCGGCTCCCGCGGGTTTGACCTGTCTTCCCGATGCGGGAAACCTGATATTCAGATCTGATACTGGCGAAGCGGCAATTTATTTCCATATGTCCGGTGAACACGGTACGCCTAACACGGGCACTCACGATCAATCCGATGCAGCATCTTACATGATTCAGGCTTACGGCGAAGATGTGGCTATCGATCCTGGATATATTAGCTGGAGCGAACGCAGCCGGGTCAACGATATCGATAAACACAACACTATAATGATTAACGATGGTGGGCCGAATCCGACTTTGCCGGTCGATGCATACATCGATCGTGCTTTTGAGATAAAAAACCTATATCTGGGAAAAGTACGCACTAACTATTCCAGCGCAGACATTGTGCGCTCCAGCGCGATGGTTTCTGATCGTATTGTTGTGATTTTCGATGATATTGCTCGCGATTCGAACGCGGATTTCACTTTTCAATGCCATTCTGAGGGTCTCGAATCTTCTGGGTCATTTGCTATGAGCGGCCAGAGTGGAGTCTGGACCGGTGCAGATTCTGCGGCAATCCACCTGGTTTCGGAAGTTATTAACTCCCCCGACGAAATTGTCGCGGAGAATTCGACTCATGAGACCGGATACAATTCATGGGCGGATCACACAGCGATGAGATTAACTAAAAATGCCACGCAAACCAAATTTATCTCGTTGCTTTTTCCCTTTAAGAACGGGATGGATATCCTGAGGTGGAACGTCCTCGATATTGGCAATCAGGCTACTATCAGATTTGCCTTCGAGGGTAAGGAAGGAATAATTCTGGCACGTTACGATTCCACGCCTTTAGATTTTCCCGGCGATTCGCTTTTCCCATCTATTAGCGGTTCCGGCGAAGGATTAATAGCCATTATCGATTCTGCTACCGCAAATACTGAGGTGATATATGCATTTGCTTCGGAGTCTCTCTATCTGAGCGATGATTTGGTTTATCGTACAGCTTCAGATACAATCGATATAGGGCTTTCATTCTATAACGACACAATTCAGGGGTATCTCAATGGAAGCGATGAAACTATATGTATCGGCCTGGACTCTCCCCCATTCTCGGTTACCGGCACAGATAGCTGGAGCTGGACCGATTGCGAGATCGAGCTTGTTATCTCCAATTTCACGGAATTCATTATCGAAACCGCACCTCTCTCTATCGAAAACAACTTATCACCTGAACAAATCGAAATTGGAACATATCCCAATCCGTTCAACCGTGCGGTGCATATCGATTACTCCAGAAAAGCCACAACTCAGAGAATTGAAATATTGGATATCTGCGGAAAACAGGTCGATATTCTGGAAAATAATGCAACACTATGGGAACCTTCGCAATCGACTACCGCAGGAATATATTTTGTGAAAATCGCCTATCCAGATGGACAGGCGATTTCACGAATACTCTATGTTAAATAGGGATTATTCGAATCTCATCTGCAATTCGATTATCAGATTATCGGCCGGTTCGAGTTGATCCGATTCCGAAGTAACTATCTCGTAGTTAATTCTTAACAGACTGAGCCATTTGTTCTCATGGAAAGAAATCCCCAAACCGGCGGTGATTCTATCTTCCTTGTTATCGTCACCATCGGGATCGTGGAAATCGTAGCGAACTGCGGGAATAATGTGTTTAATGAATTTGTTATCCAGCTTGAAATCGTAAAGACCGTAGGCATACATAGCTACATTCGAATTATCCATGTAATCCTGAAGAGAATATTCGGCGGCAAACTCGACATCGGAGATCTTATAACTAATTCCGCCGGTATAATAATTCTGATTTTCAATATCGTCACTCGCCGAGTGATTATCTTTGCCCACAGAAGTCGCAGCACTGATTCCCAATCCATCAATCGGACGAACTTCTGCTCTGGCTACCAAATTCTTATCGTTGTTGTTGTCGCCCGTGTTCATGCCACTACCGTTGACCACTCCCGCATAAAGCGAGAATAAGTTGCTTCTATATTTAGCATACGCACCTATATCTCGATAAGCGGGTGAAATGCGGACAGTATAGCCTCTATTGATAAAATCGATCTTGGAGGCCGACTTGAGATTCTCCGAGCTATAGGGCGTAACGAACTGCCCCATGGTTAAACTTAATCCGTCTATCGGCTCTAAAGAAACCGAGGCATCGAGAACACCGCACATATCCGTATATGAAGGCACCAAGCCTTCCAGCGAATTGACTGAATTATAATTGAAATAGAAATCGATAAATACCGAAGAATACTTATTGATCTGTGCCTTAAGCCCCAGCAATGTAACAAGCACATCGAACTGGTTGTTATCTGCGGAATCTTCGTTGATCGTATATTTGTAATTCGAACGAACATAGCCAAACCAATGCAAGGTGGGTTTGCTTTGAGCCATGATTATCGAAGAAATAATCATCGAGGTTATAATTACGATTAGAATTGTCTTTTTCATATTAATTTTTTCTCCTTTTCTAACTTGTCTCCAAATTAATTTTCGATTCATTTTTTTTACCAAAAGGAATTAGTATCAATCCCAATACCAGCGATGTAATCATACCGACAGTTCCAGCCTGCGGAGCTGCATTCGCGCCCCACACGAAAAACAACACAACACACACGGTGAGTCCGATAACTCCCGATGCAATAGCCGAAAATTTGTTAGCTTTTTTAAGCAACATTCCCCATAAAAACGGTCCAAGGAAAAACGAGGCTATTGCTCCCCACGAAATAGACATAATGTTCACGATTACCGAAGGTCTGAGAAGCGCGATTATCACCGATAGAATGATAAAGAACCCACTCGCCAATCGCATGAGCTTTGTTAGTGTCCTGTCATCGGGTTTTTTGTTGAGAATTCCCGCATAAAGGTCCTTGGTTATAGTCGAACTTGAAATCAAAACAAGCGCGGCCAGAGTGGACATAGATGCAGATAGTATCAACAGCAAAATTATCACGGAAAGCGATTGTGGAATTGTATTGGTTAGCAACTCCGGCATCAAAACATCGAAATTGGGAAGCACTTTTTCGCCAACCTGCCTGAAAGCATCGGGATTATCCACCGGATTGAGAAAAACACGAGTCAATGCGCCGGTAAAATACGCCGTGGTGGTAATTATTAAAGCGAAAATAGTCGAAGCGATCATACCGATAGTAACGGATTTCTCATCCTTGATTGCATAGAATTTCTGAAGAAGCTGCGGCATCCCGAAAGGCGCAACACTGGTGAGGAATATCAATGAAAACAGCGGCCACAATCCCGGAGGTCCAACCGGTTTAACCAGTTCGGGATCGATATTGGAAAGGGTCTCATAGATTCCGGTAAATCCACCTCCACGAGTCGTTGTACTTGCCAATAAAGTACCAACACCGAAAAGCATTATTATCCCGAAAATAAAATCGACCATAGTCATCGATTTATATCCACCCAGAACTAGATAAATCCCCGTAAATATCGCCATAAACGCCAGCACCGACCAATAGGGCATACCGAAATTGGCCTCGAAAAGATAACTCAACCCCATGAAAACCGCGGAAGTATAGGGAATAAGGAAAATAAAAATCGCGAAAGTGGAAACTATCTTCAGAAATGAAGAATCGTATCTCTTCTCCAGATATTCCGGCATGGTGTGAATATCCATCTGAGTGGTAACTCTCCGGATTCGTTTTCCCAGAAGAAACCACACAAGAAATGTTCCAATAATGGTATTCCCAATTGCAATCCAAACGCCCGAAAGACCGAACGCCCAACCTATCTTACCCGCAAATCCGATAAAAATCACCGCGGAAAAATAAGCGGTACCGTAAGTCAACGCGGTAAGCCATGGGCCGACATCGCGCCCACCCAGAAAAAAGTCGGTAAAAGATTTTGTGCGGCGCATACCCATAATCCCCAGATATACGATCATCGAGATATAGGCGAGAACAACGATTAATTTTATTACCATGAATCTCCTCCCAAAGGATTGGCAATCGAGTTTATTAAGAGAACCATTGAAAACTAATATTTATAAATAACGCACGAAATTCGTTTTGTCTAATCTTTTTTCTCTTTTTTATAAAAAAAATCCTAAAATCGATCAAACGCTTCATATACTATTGATTAGATAAATTTAGTTTACAGTATTGCTTCAAAGGAAAAAAACGGAATCATCGAACTATGTCAAAATTTACAAAAGCTATTATCGGCCTGACTATTTTAATCGTCACTTTCTACGGGGGGATTCTCCTCTATTTCTATCTTAATCAGGATGAATTGATTTATTACCCCACTCAAGATATCGACAGAACGCCTCAGTCTATCGGCCTCGAATATTCGAATATCGAGATAGATACACCGGACGGAGTTCGTCTGCACGGATGGTTCACGCCGTGCGATTCGGCGCGTGGAATAATTATCCTGTTTCATGGCAACGCGGGGAATATTTCCAATAGGGTGTCATCGGTGGAGATTTATCATCAGATGCAATTTGCCAGTATAGTTTTCGATTATCGAGGTTATGGCAAAAGTTCAAGCAAGCCATCCGAGGAAGGCCTCTATTCCGATGCCGAAGCGGTATATCGTTATGTAATCGACTCGCTGAATTTCGATAAATCGAAGATAATTTTCCATGGCCGATCTCTCGGCGGCGCAGTGGCAATCCATTCCACGATGAAATTTCAACCAAAACTACTTATAGTCGAATCCACCTTCACCTCCATTCGCGATTTGGGGAAAGATCTATATCCATATCTGCCCATCGGTCTTTTGTCCAGATCGAAATTCCATTCTTTCGATAAAATCTCGAATATCCACTGCCCGATTCTTTTGATTCACAGTCGCGATGATGAATTGATTAATTATTCCCACGCTGAGAAATTATTCGCCAGAGCCGATCATCCAAAAGAGATACTCACTATCGACGGCACCCACAACGACGGCGCGCGCGATAACCCTGAGATATACCAAAAAGGCCTGAGTGATTTTATAGATAAGTATTTCGAGTGAAATTTCATTGACATCTAGTAATATTAAGTCTTCGGTAACGATCTTCTATATTTCATTTTTTCGGGCTGTCACGATTTTTGCTACGGTCGTTAGGAAATTTGAATATCATATTCCGACCGCAAAAATCTCATCCCCGCGCCCGCCCGCACCCGCGCCAGCCCTTCGTATATCCACGTTTTCGTTTGCATATGCCAGACCCCTCACCATCCGCCCTTCCCCTCCGCGCTGTCACGATTTTTGCATTTGCTTCGCAAGCAAAAATCCCCGCAC
>Ga0272443_10000757_pt1 | contig 54802 bp, 53 predicted proteins | sample SSMAcet12_FD_193581 | JGI IMG/M metagenome (GOLD analysis project Ga0272443, IMG submission 193581) | Marine sediment archaeal communities from Little Sippewissett salt marsh, Falmouth, MA, United States - SSM-Acet-12 | ecosystem: Environmental > Aquatic > Marine > Wetlands > Sediment ... | reverse complement strand
TTATCTCAAGTATGCTCTGCCTTATTGTTTCCCTGTTATTTTTTCTGCTTGATGTCAACCGTACGCTGAGCGCTTTGAAGATCGAACTTGACGCGCATAAGGACAGGAGCGTCTCTTCGTCATGACGGTCATCATGATTTTTTCCTGTCAGTCGATGAGCATTCGACATCCTATATTGGTCTGATTTGTCGTATCTTTCTTCTATCAGCGGCAGAGTACGCCGAGACGTCATCCCCCTCTGTCTATCTGATTGCTCCGTATCCAACTGAAAAAATCAGGAGGCACGATATGCCGCTATACGCAGCGCTGAAAGCCAGAACGTCAGATTCCGCTACGCTGTCTGCATGGAAAAAAAGAACTGCTGCACGGTTATTGACGTTACGTGCGGCTCTTCATGATCACATCTACAGATATCGGGGAGATACTTCCCATACTCATGAGCGGGACGATGCTGCCTGGCTGAGGGTCGCCACATGGAATCTCCGGGAATTTGATACGCCTAAATACGGCGGTCGGCTTGGCGAGTCAATCTATTTTATCGCAGAGATTATCTCCCATTTCGATCTCGTCGCGGTACAGGAGGTAAGAGAGGACTTGAGGGCTCTTGGCCGGGTGATCAATATTCTTGGATCTCATGAATGGGATTTCATTGCTACCGACGTTACCGAGGGCCGTCCCGGCAACAGGGAGCGGATGGTGTTCATTTACAGAACGTCGAAAGTGCGTTTTACCAACGTTGCCGGGGAACTGACTCTTTCTGACAAGGATAAGATCACTCATTCTTTCAATAACGCGTTTCAGAACCCCGCAGGTATCTCCCTTGCTATGCCTGTCGCCATGAGTGAGCTGTTACCGTCTCAGATGCCGCTGAAAAAGTCAAAAGACCGGTTGAAGCTGGCTTCTGACGTCATCCTCGATCTTCCTGAGGAGGCATCGCTGCGCCTGCCTCCCGGCACAAAGCTGATTCTCAAAAAAGGTATGGAGGTCCGCAAGACGGATGGTGCGCTATCCATCCTTGCCGGAGATGCACCGGATCCTGAGTTGATCAAAGATGCTATGGTTCTGTTTCCTGAAGGGCTTATTACCCATGATGAGCTTCAGTTTGCCAGGACGCCGTTTCTCGTGACCTTTCAGGCCGGATGGTTGAAATGTATGTTCTGTACGGTTCATATCTACTATGGCTCAGGCAGTGAGGGGCTTGCTTTGCGTAATCAGGAGATAGAGCGCCTGACGAGGTTTCTGGCTAAAAGAGCGCGAAACGAGAATGATTCGGATGCCAACAATTTCTTCTTCGTGTTAGGTGATTTCAATATCGTAGGAAAAGATCATACGACATGGGAGTCGTTGCATACCAATGGTTTCAGTGTCCCTGAACAGCTCAGGGCGATTCCTCACGGCAGCAATGTTAAACGGGATAAGGCTTATGATCAGATTGCCTTCTGGCAGCCGGGTAGTCGCAGCCGTAAAGGCAGTACCTGCATCGATATTGGAAATGCCGGGATTTTCGACTTTTTCAAATATGTTTTCAGAGAGGGTGAGGATGATGCCGAGGGAGAGGACGAGCGGTACTATGCTGATGCGGTCGGCAAGACAAAGCTGAACTACAGAACATGGCGAACCTATCAGATGTCTGATCATCTGCCTATGTGGATTGAGCTTCGCATTGATTTCTGCGATGACTATCTCGGCGATATCTCACGCCAGGATGATGCGGTCTCCTGAGGGCTTTTAATCTTTTGATTGCAAGGAGGTATTCATGGAACTCGAGTTTTACGGGGCGACAGGAAGAATCACCGGTTCATGCCATATTCTGCGATCGTCCGGGTATACGATTCTGGTTGATTGCGGCCTGATACAGGGGTCTGCAGAGGAGGAGGCCCTGAACAGAGAGCCTTTTCCTTTTGACCCTCGCGCTATCGATGCTGTGGTGCTGACCCATGGCCATATCGATCACTCAGGCCGTCTTCCGCTTCTTGTCAAAGAGGGGTTTCGGGGCCCTGTTTTTACGCAGCAGGCTACCAGAGACCTCTCTCTTGTGCTGCTGCAGGATTCGGCCCGTCTGGGTGAGCAGGATGCTCGATACAAAAACCGGCAACGCGCTAAAAAAAAACTTGACCCCATAGAGCCGCTCTATCGCGTTGAGGATGCTATCGAGGCGGTCAACAGCATGGTGCCTCTGCCATATGAAGCTGAAAAGGAGATTCTGCCGGGCATTACCATCACGTTTCACGATGCCGGTCATATTCTCGGTTCGGCGATTGTTGCCTTTATGCTGAACGAAAACGGTGTTCGACGTAGACTTGTTTTCAGCGGAGATCTCGGCCAGTATGATACCCCTATTCTGAATGATCCCGCGCTGATAGAACACGCTGACGCCGTGGTCATCGAGAGTACGTATGGAGACCGCCTTCACAGGGAACGGGACGAAACGCTTCAGGAGATCGGACGCATTCTGCAGGATGCCTGGGATGAAGGGGGCAACATTCTTATTCCTGCTTTTGCTATCGGTCGAAGCCAGGAACTGCTGTATCTTTTTGCTAAATATGCTCGAGAATGGGAGCTGGATCGGTGGCAGATCTTTCTTGACAGTCCGATGGCCATAGAAGCGAGCGCTATTTACTGGGATCATCCGGAATTATATGATGAAGAAGCACGACTTTTCCGTAGCAATATCGGATCTATGGCCAGACCGCAGAATCTTCATTTTACGAGGAGTGCCGAAGAGTCCCGTACAATAAACGATATTGGCAAAGGTGCGATTATTATCGCCGGAAGCGGGATGTGTAATGGGGGAAGGATTCTCTATCATTTGAAACACAATCTTGGTTGCAGTGCATGCCATATTATGATTACCGGCTATCAGGCCGAAGGGACTCCCGGCAGGAGGCTTGTCAACGGAGAGGAGACGATGCGTATTCATGGCAGTGAGTATCGGGTCGCCGCCAGAGTGCATACTCTTGGAGGGCTTTCAGCGCATGGCGATCAGCGCGATCTTCTTCGATGGGCGGGCGGTTTTAAAAGCCGTCCCCGTTTTTTTGTGGTTCACGGAGAGGATGAGCCGAAAGTGGTATTGGCAGAAAAACTTCGCGAGTTGAAGGGATCTGATGTGATCATTCCCGGACCGGGGGAGATTTTCGATCTGGCTCCTGCCTGATGATTCACGATTCAGCGCTTTGCAGAGTAATTGACAGGGCAAGGCTCATTATCCTCTTGGATGGAAGGACTTGTGGACTTCACAGAGGAAGCTTCGGTCGATGTGGGTATAGATCTGCGTGGCCAGAATGGAGCTGTGACCCAGCATTTCCTGAACAGCGCGAAGGTCAGCACCTCCTTCCAGCAGGTGAGTCGCAAACGTGTGGCGAAGTGTATGCGGGCTGATAGTTTTGCTTATTCCTGCAATGAGGCTGTAGTGGGTCACGATATTGTACACCGTCATTCTGGTCAGTCTGCCTCCTCTGGCATTGAGAAAAAGAAAGTCAGCGGATCGATCGTTGGCAATGCGCATTCGAAGTTCATCCAGATATCGTTTGATCCAGGAGACAGCAGAGGAGCCTATCGGGACCAGACGCTCTTTTGATCCTTTGCCGAAAATGCGAATGAATCCCTCATCAAGAAAACAGTTGTTCTGGCACACGTCGACCAGTTCGCTGACCCTCACCCCGGTTGCGTAGAGAAATTCCAGTATAGCTTTATCGCGAAGTGCATAACGGCTTGATGAGTCCTTTGCCAGAGGGGCGTCAAGCAGTTTGAAGGCTTCGTCGTGCGTAAGAACTTTCGGCAGCGCTTTGAGCGGTTTCGGCTGACGAAGATTGTTGGTTTCATTGACCTGAACGATTTTTTCGGCTACGAGAAATTTGTGCAGTGAGCGTATGGCTGAAATGTTTCTTGCTATCGAGCGAGCTTCCATGCCTGTTGCTGAGAGGGTATGGATAAACTCTCTGATGTCATCGAGTTTGATTGATTCGACAGCCTTCTGCTGCTGCTGCATGTAGAGCAGGTAACGGCTAAGGTCGTTGGTATAGGATTGTCTTGTATTGACCGAGAAGTTTCTTTCAAGCGTCAGGTAGTTGAGAAAACTGTCGAGGTGGTCAATGTAGGGGAATTCCAGATTTGTCATGCTTTTCAGGCTTGTTTTCTCAATCGCTGGGCAAATCCGCCGTCGAACCCCTCGTGATCGCCGGGAAGCGTGAGATAGGCGCCAGGATGTCCTGATAGTTCATGGCAGGGCCCCGGCAAGCCACGGGGATGGCTTTCTGCTATGAATTCAGGGTGTTTCTGCAGAAAACGATCAATCTGCAGCATGTTTTCCTCTTCTTCGATCGAACAGGTTGAATAGACCAGCACTCCTCCAGCAGGAAGCAGTGTAGCCGCGTGATTCAGGAGGCTTTCCTGGAGCGCGACGAGTTGCGTGATTTTTTCCCGGTTCATTTTCCATCGCAATTCGGGTCGCCGGGCAAGAACGCCGGTGCCGCTGCATGGGGCGTCAAGGAGAATTTTTGCAGGGCTTATCCCGGCAGGAACGTTTCTGGCATCACTGTCGATGGTTGTAATTACCGAGATGGCCATCTGAGAGGCACGCTCACGTATCGTACGGCATTTGTTGGGGTAGCGATCGACGGCAATGACTTTTCCGCTGTTATGCATCAGTTCTGCCAGAAAGGTTGATTTTCCTCCTGGTGCTGCGCACATGTCGAGAACGGTTTCTCCTTCTTCGGGGTCAAGCAGAAGACATGGCAGAGCCTGAACAGGGTTCTGCACTGTGAGCAGGCCTAGTGTGATAAAGGGTTCAGTACGGTGGAAATCTTTTGTCAGAAGGAACGATGGCAAGCCGGTTTCAATGAATTCTACCGATGCGTCAGCAAAGGCTTTCAGCATGGCTTCCTTGTTTGTTTTCAGGGTGTTGATGCGCAATCCGAAGAGGGGCGGGGTATTGTTATAGCTCGTTACCCTTCTGGTACGATCTTCACCATAGCGCGCCATCCATCGTTCAAGCATCCATTCCGGATGTGACGTTGCTGCGGCAAGCTGCTGCAGCGGGTTCTGCATTTCCAGCGATGAGACTGTTTTCTGCGGATTGGCAGCGACACTGCGCAACACTCCGTTAACTATGCGTGCAATGTGCTGCCCTTTGTATTTTCTGGCCAGATCGACACACTGGCTGACTGCGGCCCAATCAGGAATCCTGTCAAGATAGCGGAGCTGGTAGACTCCAATCCGTAGAATATTGACCAGAAAAGGAGAGGCTTTTTTCAGCTTATGATGATAGAACGCGGTGATGATGCTGTCGATGCTCTGTCGGAATCGAAGGATACCGTTAACCAGTTCTGTCGCAAGGGCGCTGTCATTGCGGGCTGTTTTGTATTTGTTGAGATAGCGGTGTAATGCCTGTTCTGATTTGACCTCTTCACGTTCACATTCAACGAGCGTCAGGAGTGCTATTTCTCGTGCATTTATTGACGTTTTTTTTTGCATAGGTTCTATACTGAGTGTCTTTGATTCCTGCGTTGCAGGACGCACTGACTCCACTTAAGCAGCGGCTGGCGTCCGACCAGGTGAGTTTCCATATGTTATAAGCCTCATTGCCCCGCAGGACAGAGCATTAAGATAGAAGATGTATCTTGAAAAAACATGATAAAGCGCAATGATCACAAATCTGTTGAAAGGGGTGGATGATTTGTAAAATAGTATTCTCTGTCGTAGATTAGCTCAACCAGCAAAGTTCTTCTGAGAGAATTTTTTAAGCTGTCATCCAGAAAGGTGGAGGGACTGGCCCTGAGAAGCCTTGGCAACCGTCATTCGTGATTGGTGCCAATTCCAACCCGGAGAGCTGTCCGGGAAAAGATGATGGTATGTGCCTGCAGCATGTAAGTATTCATACCCTTCTTTTTTTGCTTTTCACATGTGCCTGTTTTCCTTCCTGTTGTTGTTCCGGACGATAGTGTAACGCCTAAATATCGTTCATCATGTCGAAAAGTACCCCTCCATACCGTTTCGAAACACTTCAGGTTCATGCCGGACAGGAACCCGATCCCGTAACCCGTTCAAGGGCCGTACCGATCTATCAGACCACCTCGTATGTTTTTGACAGCGCTGAGCACGGGGCTGATCTTTTTGCGCTGAAGGAGTTCGGTAACATCTATACGCGCCTTATGAATCCGACAACCGATGTTCTTGAGAAGCGACTTGCTGCGCTTGAAGGGGGAAAGGCGGCTCTGGCGGTAGCGAGCGGTCATTCCGCACAGTTTATTGCGCTTGGCAATATCTGCAGCTCCGGAGACTCGATCGTCTCCTCTCCTTTTCTCTATGGTGGCTCTTATAATCAGTTCAAAGTCTCATTTCAGCGACTCGGGATCAATGTCAGATTCAGTGCGGATCTCAATCCTGACAACATTCGTGCATGCATTGATGAGACCACCAGGGCGATCTATCTTGAGTCAATTGGTAATCCGGCTTTCCATGTGCCGGATTTTGAGGCTATTGCAGCAATTGCTCACGAATTCGCCATACCCCTCATTGTCGACAATACGTTCGGATGTGGCGGCTATCTCTGCCGTCCTCTGGACCATGGTGCCGATATCGTTGTTGCTTCGGCTACTAAATGGATCGGCGGCCATGGCACATCGATGGGCGGCATTATCGTTGATGCAGGGCGTTTTGACTGGGGTTCCGGAAAATTTGCTGAATTCAGCGAACCATCGCCGGGGTATCACGGTCTGAAATTTCATGAAACGTTTGGTGAACTCGCCTTCATAATTCGTTGCAGAGTCGAAGGCCTCAGGGATTTTGGGCCTGCCATAAGCCCGTTTAATTCGTTTTTGCTCTTGCAGGGTCTTGAAACCCTCTCGCTCAGGGTCCAGCGCCATGCCGACAATACGATGGCTCTTGCACGGTGGCTCGTTGAGCATCCTGCTGTTGCGTGGGTGAATTATCCTGGTCTCAGCAATCATCCGACCTATGATGCTGCATCGAGATACCTCCGCAATGGTTATGGTTGCGTTCTGGCCTTCGGGTTGAATGCAGGCTATGATGGAGCGGTTCGTTTTATCGATAGCGTCCGCCTGGCGAGCCATCTTGCCAATGTAGGCGATGCTAAAACGCTGGTCATTCATCCGGCCTCTACCACTCATCAGCAGTTGTCGGCTGACGAACAGCTGTCAGCAGGGGTGAAGCGCGACATGATCAGGGTATCGGTCGGTATTGAGCATATTGACGATATTCGGGAGGATTTTGAGCAGGCATTTTCAAAACTGCAGTAATTGTTTATGAACTATATCAAGCCCATATCGAAGCATACAGGTTTTTTTGTCTCGCGTCAACCTTTTACTCTCGAATCTGGCGGTGTTTTGCCTGAGGTTACCGTAGCATACAGGACATGGGGCAGATTGAACCGTGACCGGAGCAATGCTGTTCTTGTCTGTCATGCCTTGACCGGTTCAGCTGATGCAGATGAGTGGTGGCCGGGTATGTTCGGAAAGGGCTGCGCCTTCGATCCTGACCATGATTTTGTGATCTGCAGCAATGTGCTTGGCAGTTGTTACGGTACGACGGGTCCACTCTCTGTCAACCCGCAGAGCGGGAGGCACTACGGTCCCGATTTTCCCGCCATTACCATTCGCGATATGGTGCATCTTCAGCGTCTTTTGCTGGATGAACTTGGAATCGAGCGGCTCAGACTGGTTGTTGGCGCTTCACTTGGCGGCATGCAGGTTCTGGAATGGGGATGTTTATACCCTGAAAAAGTTCACGCCCTGATGCCGATGGGTATTTCAGGACGCCATTCCGCCTGGTGCATCGCTCAGAGCGAGGCGCAGCGTAGCGCAATCATGGCCGATCGGGAGTGGAATGATGGGTGGTACGATCCGGCCCATCAACCGAAAGGCGGGCTTGGTGCCGCGAGAATGATGGCTATGTGCACCTATAGAAGTTTTGAGAATTTTCAGGAGCGCTTCGGACGAAAGAGAAAAGACAGTCTGCTGTTTCAGGCTGAAAGTTATCTTCATTATCAGGGGGAGAAGCTTGTCCGGCGCTTTGATGCCAACACCTATATTGCGCTGACCAGGGCAATGGATATGCACGATCTCGGGCGCGGAAGAGAGAGCTATGAAGCTGCTCTCGACGCAATACGGGTGCCAGTGGCAATCTTGTCCATCACGTCAGATATTCTCTATCCTCCTGAGGAGCAGGAAGAGCTCGCGAAGCTGATTCCCGATTCGTCAATCGGTTACCTTCGCGAGCCGTACGGACATGACGCGTTTCTGATCCTGACCGACGAGGTCAGCGCTATGGTCAGGCAGTTCAAGGAGCGTATTGCTTCAGGGAATCATTCAGCTGCCTGATCGATGCTGCTGAAACCGGTGTATGGCTGGAGCACATCCGGGATTCTGATACTGCCTTCAGGCGTCTGGTAGTTTTCCAGCAGCGCAACCATGAGTCTCGATGTTGCAAGCCCTGATCCGTTGAGCGTGTGAACATAGGTCGGTTTGCCCCCATCTTCCGGCCTGTAGCGGATATTTGCCCTTCTTGCCTGATAGTCTTCAAAGTTAGAGCAGCTCGATGCTTCGAGAAATTTTCCTTCACCCGGCGCCCACACTTCAATGTCATAGCATTTGGTTGCATTGGCACTGATATCGCCGCTGCAGAGAAGAAGAACCCGATAGGGGATTTTCAGCGCCTGAAGGATTCCTTCTGCATGGGAGAGAATTTCCTGAAGGGCGTCATATGATGTTGTCGGGGTGGCGTATCGAACCAGTTCTACTTTGTTGAACTGATGCACTCTGAGAAATCCTCTTGTGTCTTTTCCATAACTTCCTGCTTCTCTTCGGAAACAGGGGGTATAGGCCGCATAGGCAAGCGGGATATCTGATGCGTCAAGGATCTCATCGCGGTGCATGTTGGTGAGCGGTACCTCGGCTGTAGGAATAGCATACAGATTGTCCTCATTCATGTAATAGACCTGGTCGGCAAATTTCGGCCACTGTCCGGTTCCACGAAGCGATTCACGGTTAACGAACAGAGGCGGGAGGACTTCGGTGTATCCGTTTACGGAGGTATGCTGATCAAGCATGAAGTTAATCAGTGCTCTTTCCAGTCGAGCCCCTTTTGCGGTATAGACCGGAAAGCCCGCGCCGGTAATTTTTGCTCCTCGTTCAAAATCGAGTATCCCAAGGCGTTTGCCGAGGTCAAGATGATTGTCAAGAGGGAAGTCGAGCTTATGGTCGAAAGAGAGCTTTTCGCGATAAATGTGGTTGTCATCAGCACAACGGCCTTCAGGAACATCCTCATGCAGCTTGTTAGGCAGTGAAAGAAGAAGCTCCTCTATTTGGGCTTCGAGTGATTTAAGGGTGTCGTCCATGCCTGAAATTTCATCAGCGACAGCTTTCATCTGCACGATAAGATCGTCGGCCGAACCCTGTCCGGAGCGCTTAATGACGGCAATATCTTTAGAGACTTTATTGCGGAGGGCTTTGAGTTCATCGGTTCTCTGAACCATTGTTCTTCTGCGGACATCGAAGTCGAGAAGCTGATTGAGTTTGGCAATATCTTCCCGCTGCTGGCGCTGTTCCAGCATGCGGCTTACCTTTTCGGGGTTTTGACGGATGAAATTGATGTCAAGCATAAGGTGCCGGTTAAATTAAGCGGAGAGTGCTGATTTGACGATTTCCTGTACTGTGCCGCCGTCGGCCTTGCCTTTGAGCTCTTTCATGGCCGCCCCCATAACTTTGCCCATATCTTTCATTGATGAAGCTCCTGTTGCGGCAATGATTGTCATGACGGTCTGCTCGATTTCCTCGTGAGAGATCTGGGCAGGCAGATAGGTTTCGAGTATTTCCAGTTCGGCTTTCTCTGTTTCTGCAAGTTCCGGCCGGTTTGCGTCAATATACTGCTGGATGGAATCCTTGCGTTTTTTTGCGAGGCTTATGACGACTTCAAGTTCCTGTTCATCCGTCAGTTCAGCTTTTCCTCCGACTCTGATTGAGACCTCTTTTTCCAGAAGGGCCGCTCTGATGGATCGAATTGCGTTTAAGCGGTTTTTTTCGCCGCTTTTCATAGCCTCTTTGAGGTCTGTATTGATGCGTTCTTTCAAGCTCATGGAGAAATGAAAATTATGTTGATTGCAAGAATTGCTGTCAGCCAAGATAAAGTCAAAAGAGTAAAGTCAAAAGGCAAAAAGTACGTGACCTCGGCTGTAAAAGGTAGTGCCTCGACCCTGTCAGTCCGCGATCAGCTGTTAATATCGCCTCCTGTCGGCCGGATAACGATTTCTTCAACGCATGTTCTGCCTGGTTGCAGGTAGGCATCGACGGTCGCTGAGGCAATGTCTTCAGGCATCATCATGACATTTTTAAAATGCTCGCCGCTCTCTCCCCACATGGGGGTGTAGACCGCTCCCGGCATGATATTGGTAACCCGAACATTGCACTCCCGGGCATAGAGTCTGAGGGAGGCGATAAGACCGTTTTGCGCGAATTTTGACATGGAATATACCGACGAACTCTTGAAGGCGGTTTCGGCTGCGATTGAGCTGATGAAGAAGATATGGCCGGATCGCTGTTGCTCCATAATCGGAAAAACCTTCTGGGTCAGGAAAAATGTTCCTTTCGCATTGATATTCATGGTGTCGTCAAAATCCTCTTCTGTCATCTCGAAGAGCGACTTGAACCTTCCCACACCGGCATTGTTGATAAGACAGTCAATGTGGCCAAACCGTTCCATGACCATCTCGATAAGGTTTCGTGTGGCTTTTGTGTCAGCAATATCGGTTTCAGTTATCACTGTTTCTGTTCCCAGATCACGACAGATTTCTGCGACCTTTTCAAGGTCACTTCTGGTTCGTGAAGAGAGGATGAGTATGGGATTACACTGCTCTTTTTCTTTTGCACGGCGGGCAAAATCAATGGCTATGGCACGTCCGATCCCTTTGCCGGCACCGGTGATGATAATGATCTCTTTCATGAAAAAAATGACGGGTGGTGATGGTTATGTGTTTTGAATGATAGTGTGGTGCGTGGAAATGCGGTAATTGTGTTGAAAAAAAAACGAGCGCTTTGTTGTGTCCTCATATTTAACCTATATTTATGATGACATACCACAGAAATTCTTGTGCTGTGTAGCAAAATCAAAAAGATAAATTCCCCACACTGAAGATGCCAATTAAAAGTAAAGTTAAATGGTTTGATGGCAAAAAGGGATATGGTTTTATTCTTAACCCTGAAGGGGGAGAGGATATTTTTGTTCATTTTTCGGCTATTGTTTCTGACCTGACTTTCAAGGTCCTCAATCAGGATGCAGATGTCGAATTTGAACTGGATCAGACCCAGAAAGGCCTTCAGGCCCGAAATGTACGGGAGCTTTCCGCGGGTACTATCATGGAGCAGCCATCTGTTGCGGCTCATTCGGGGATCTCTCCAGGCCAGAGCAACGGGCAGCAATAGCCGTCGAACGGGTGGACCCCTCTTCTCCGCCTTTGTTATCTAAACCAGTTTCTGCGTGCTTTCTGCACTATTTTCGTTGTCGGAAGGATAGCAGATGTCTGCCGAAAGTCAGTTCCTTTCGTTATCCAAGAAGAGAGTGCTCTCTGAAACTGAAATAGGACTCTCTTCCGATAATGACATGATCCAGCAGCTCAATCTGCAGGAGTGAGCCCGCTTTTTTCAAAACGGCAGTAACCTGCTTGTCGGCATTGCTTGCCTCAACGTCGCCTGATGGATGATTGTGCACAACGATGATTGCGTGGGCGCTCTCTCTGATAGCCTCTTTGAAGATTTCCCTTGGGTGAATGAGTGACGCGTTCAGCGTTCCGACTGATATGATTTCATGCCGGATAATCTGGTTTTTTGTGTTCAGGTTGAGCAGAAAAAGGTGTTCCCGCATCTCATCGGGTAGCCTGCCCTGCATGTAATCAAACACATCTCTGGCTGAGCGGATTTTTTTGTTTGTGTTGCGTCTGAAATGCATTCGCCGATGGAGTTCGAATACCGCTTTGATCTGCATGGCTTTGGCCGGACCTATCCCATTTATTTTCTGTAGTTCCGCGAGTGACAGATCTGCCAGCTTTTCCAGGCCGTAGATGGAGAGCATTTCCTGGCAGGTCTCGATAATGTTATGCTTTTTTGTTCCCGTTTTGAGGATAAGTGCCATCAGTTCTGCCGAACTGAGCGCCGAAACTCCGGAGCGGAGAAAGCGTTCCCTCGGCCGGTTTTCGGGGTCAAGGTCATGAATTCGCATGTGATGTTGGGGGACAACGAGGCTGTGGTTGATCTTTTTTCTCTATAACCTATAAAAAAGTGGTTTAAGCTCAAAGCGAAAAAAGCGTAATTCTGAAATATAAGCTAAGCAAAGGATTTTGATGGCGGAGCGCAAAAGTGTTGGTAGAATCAAGAGCAATCAAGAGGGTACGGGGGCGTCTTAGCGCTGAGGTTTTCTGATGGCTGTATCGACCAAAAGATTGTCGGCAAGGAGAAGAGATGCGCTCTGCGTTGAGCTCAACAGGGGCTTGTAGAATAAACCCCTGTTGAGCTCAGGGATGGTTATGAGGCGGATTGGGCAGTGCTGAGGCGGTTTGCTTTTTCTGTTCTGTATGTGAACAGATAGTAGTTAATGCTGTCGCTGAGCGCCTGAAGGCTTGCATCGATGATATTGGGTGAAACGCCTACCGTCGACCAGCTGTTCTGACCATCGCTGGATTCAATAAGGACTCTCACTTTGGCGCTGGTACCTTTTTTTTCTTCAAGTACGCGAACCTTATAATCGACAAGGCGCATGCTGCGGATTTCAGGATAAAATCCACGAAGCGATTTTCGTAATGCTTTGTCCAGAGCGTTGACCGGCCCGTCACCGTCTGCTGCTGTCAACTCAATCTCATCACAAACCTCGATTTTCAGGACAGCCTGATCGACTGATTCGCGGTTTTTTCCGGACTCGATGTGGAGCTTGGATTCCAGAACAGTGAAAAACGGCTTGAACTGGCCGAGTTGGTGACGCAGAAGCAGTTCAAACGATGCTTCGGCGACATCAAACTGAAACCCTTCGTGTTCGAGTGTTTTAATGCGCTGAACAAGCGTTTTAAAGAGGGCTGCATTATCAGCCGGGAGGTTAATTCCAAGCTCATTTGCCTTGTATCGAATATTGCTCTGACCTGAGAGCTCTGAAACAAGAACTCTCTGACGGTTTCCGACACTTTTCGGATCAATGTGCTCGTAGAGTGAGCTCTCTTTCATAACGGCACTGACATGAATTCCTCCTTTGTGGGCAAATGCTGATCGTCCGACGAACGGGGCCCGGTTATCAGGAGGCATGTTCAGAATTTCGTAAACGAACTTTGAGAGCGGTGTCAGCTGGTTGAGCTGCAGTTTGTGGCGGAACCTCCCATTCATTTTCAGAACGACATTGGGGATGATGCTGATAAGATTGGCATTGCCGCACCGTTCGCCAATTCCGTTGATCGTGCCCTGAACGTGCATCGCGCCTGCTCTGAGAGCTGAAAGGGCATTGGCTACAGCAAGGTCTCCGTCATTATGTGAATGAATTCCCAGCGGGACAGTGGTCGATGATGCTACATCTTTTACTATTTCATAGATTTCATTCGGGAGGGTTCCTCCATTCGTATCGCAAAGGACCAGTCGGTCCGCTCCGGCTTCCTCGGCTGAGAGAAGCATTTTGATGGCGAAGGCGGGATTGTCTTTATAACCATCGAAAAAATGCTCTGCGTCGAAGAGCACTTCACGTCCTTCTTTCTTGAGATGCTCGACAGAGCGGTAAATGAGCTCGGCATTTTCTTCATCGCAGAGGCCAAGGCTTACAGCGGAGTGTGCCTTCCAGGTTTTACCAAAGATGGTAATGACCGGTGTTTCAGAAGCGAGGAGGCCTGCAAGATTCGGATCGTTTGCGATATTGTCCGGTTTTCTGGCTGTTGAGCCAAATGCGCAGATTTTGGCATTGCTGAGACGCAGGCCGAGCGCTTTTCGGAAAAACTCTTCATCCTTGGGATTGCTGCTGGGCCATCCTCCTTCTATATAGTCAGCACCGAACTCATCGAGTTTTTCAGCAATAAGCAGCTTATCTTGTACGGAGAGGTTGATTTTTTCACCCTGGGTTCCGTCCCGGAGCGTTGTATCGTAGAGTTCGATTGCGTTTCTTTCCTTCATATCGAGTTCAAGCCATAAGGTTTTCCTGCCTGGCATAGGCAAAAATGCCGCCTGCCTTGACGATTTCAAGAACATCACCGAGCGGCGACAGGGTATAGGTGATATTCTGGGTCAGGTTGGTAATCGTATTGTTCTGGACGTCGATTTTCAGTTCGTCACCTGTCAGAACGGATTTATTGAGCTGTTCTGAAGTCTCATAAGGGATCACAAATCCGCCATCGACGCAGTTGCGGTAAAAAATTCGGGCATAGGATTCTGCGACAATTGCCTTGACGCCGGCAACCTGGAGTGCAAAGGGCGCATGTTCACGAGATGAGCCACAACCGAAATTCGGACCCGCGATGATGATCACGTATTCAGACTCGAAACTGCTGTCTGCGACAAAGGGAGTGTTTCCTTCCGGAAGACCTGCTTCGGCAACCGGTACGCCGGAAAGGGCGTATTTGCCATAGAGCTTGACCTCTTCAGGGTCTGAGAGACTGTAGACGAGGTGTTCGGCAGGAATGATCTGGTCTGTATCGATGTTTTTGCCCAGCACATAGGCTTTTCCTTGTATGATGCTATCCATAATCGTGTGTTCTTTCAGATTTCGTTATAGGCTGTTTCTATGCTTAAGAGAGAAACTCTCTCGGGTCGGTAAGCCTTCCGGTAATGGCGGATGCAGCGGCCGTCAGGGGCGAAGCAAGATAGACCCCTGCTTTTTTGCTGCCCATACGGCCGGGGAAGTTTCTGTTTGTCGTTGATACGACCAGGTCGTTGTCTTCCGAACGCCCAAAGGTATCGGCCGGGCCGCCAAGGCATGCTGCACAGGATGGCTGTGCGATAGTGCAGCCCGCATCTTCCAGGACTTTGCGGATTGACTTGCCTTCATACTGTTCTGTTTCCAGACTTTTGGCAACTTCAACGGTTGCAGGAACAATATTTGTTTGTATCGACACCTGCTGGCCGTTGAGAATTTTTGCAGCCATTTTGAAATCGGAAAGCTTGCCTCCGGTGCATGAGCCGATGTAGGATTTGGTGATTCTCGTGCCCTGAACGCTTCGTACAGTTGCGCGGTTGTCCGGGCTGTGCGGCTGGGCTACGACAGGCTCGAGTTCTTCAACATTATAGTGGTAGATGCTGTGATAGATGGCATCCGGGTCGCTATGGAAGATTTCATATGGTTTGCTGGTTCGTGCTTTGACATAGGCTTCTGTGACCTCATCAGCAGCAATGATGCCGTTCATGCCGCCGGCTTCGATTGCCATATTGGTAAGGGTCATACGCTCTTCGACAGGAAGCTGATAGACTGCCGAACCGTCAAATTCCATGGCCCGGTAGGTCGCCCCATCGGTACCGATATCGCCGAGGATCTGAAGGATAAGGTCTTTGGCGGTGAGATAGTCCGGCATGGCACCGTCAAAAACGAATTTCATTGATTCAGGGACTTTTTCCCAGAGTTTTCCTGTTCCCAGGATGAAGGCGGCATCGGTGTTGCCGATACCGGTCCCGAACATGCCGAACGCACCCGATGTACAGGTATGGGAATCGGTCCCGAAGAGGACGGTGCCGGGAAGGTTGAAGCCTTCCTGTGCAAGCGCAACATGGCAGACTCCTTTGTAACGATCGGTACCGACATCGTAATAGTTGGGGAGGTTCTGTTCTGCAGCGAAAGTGCGCAGAAGATCGATATTACGGTGTGCGTGTTCGTTTTCTGTGAAAATGTAGTGGTCGGGTAGTACAACGACTTTTTCAGGATCCCATACTTTGGCGTCCGGGCCGAATTTTTCCTTGAAAATATCGAAGGTCGGAGGTCCGCATACGTCATGCGTAAGGAGAATATCGACGTTGAGCCAGACATTTTCACCTGCGTTAACAAATTTTCGATTGGCAGCTCTGGCCAGAATCTTCTGCGTTATCGTTTGTGCCATGATCTGTTATATCCCGTTATCGATTGAATTGTTGTTGTCGTTTTGCAAGGCATCCTCATGAAAGCTCAGTGCCTGCAGATATGCTTTTGCACTTGCTTCAATAATATCGGTGGAAACGCCTCGCCCTGTATAAAAATTATCTCCGTCCCTGAGCCGCACCGTTGCTTCTCCAAGAGCCTGCCTGCCGGCGGAGGTTGAACGTACCGAGTAGGAATTGAGAAGTGAATCGAGTTTCAGAGCCCTTTCGATCGCTCTGAAGCAGGCGTCAACCGGTCCGTCTCCCGTGGACGATTCTTCAAATGTTCTGCCACGGGTTTTAATCCGTACTGTTGCCGTCGGTATGGATGCGGTCCCGCTGTTGATGTGCAGATAATCGAGTTCAATAGGCTCAGCAGGGCGGTTGAATTCGTCACCCATGAGTACTCTCAGATCATCGTCATAAATCTCTTTTTTCTTGTCGGCAACGCTGAGGAATCTTTGATAGACCTTGTCAAGCTCTTCGCCCTCAACCTTGTAGCCGAGCACAAGCAGCCTTGACTGAAGGCCGTGTTTGCCGGAATGACGCCCTAAAACGATATGGGTTTCGGGAACTCCTACCGACTGAGGCGTCATGACCTCATAGGTCTGACGGTTTTTCAGCATGCCGTCCTGATGGATACCCGACTCATGGGAAAATGCATTGTCGCCTACAATAGCTTTATTTGGCTGTACAATAAGTCCGGTGAACGACGATACCATCCGGCTGGTGTTGTATATTTCACGTGTTGTAATGCCGGTGGAGTAGTCGTGCAGGTCACTGCGTACTTTGAGGGCCATAACGATTTCCTCAAGCGATGCGTTTCCCGCTCTTTCTCCTATGCCGTTGATAGAACATTCTGCCTGACGTGCCCCGTTTTCTATGGCGCTGAGAGTATTTGCTACGGCGAGGCCGAGATCGTTGTGGCAGTGAACGCTTATGACCGCCTGGTCAATATTGGTGACCCTTTCTTTCAGATCCGCTATTTTTTTTCCGAATTCCGATGGCCACGTGTAGCCGGTTGTATCGGGAATATTGACGGTTGTTGCTCCGGCATCGATAACGGCTTCAATGACTTCTGCAAGATATCCGGGATCGGTGCGTCCAGCATCTTCTGCCGAAAACTCGATATCATGACAGAAGGTTTTTGCGTAGAGGACAGCATCGACTGCCATCCGGAGTATGGTCTTTTGTTTTTCAGCCAGTGTTTTTCCATAGCGCTCATGGCCAAACTTGCCCATGATATGGATATCCGATGTACTGATAAACGTATGGATACGAGGATGTCGAGCGCTTTGAAGCGCTTTCCACGCTGTGCTGATATCGTGTTCAACCGCTCTGGCAAGAGCCGCTACAATTCTGGAGGACTCTTCGCCTACTCGTCGGACTGCCTCTAACTGAAGCGGCGAGGAGGCCGGAAATCCGGCCTCAATCACATCAACATTGAGTTTTTCGAGTTGCCTGGCAATCTCAATTTTTTCCTGAACGTTGAGCGATGCCCCAGGAGACTGCTCGCCGTCGCGTAATGTCGTATCGAATATAAGAACCTTTTCTTTCTGGCTCATCTCCTGCCTTTTCTGTTATGATGCCTCAAGATTTGCTACGATAGCATCGGTCATCTCTGTTGTTGAAACGATAGTGTCTTCCGGATTAGCGATATCGGCGGTTCTGAATCCCGAAGCCAGTGTTTTTTCAATGGCGCTGTATATTTCATCTGCGACATTTTTCATACAGAAGCTGTGTTCGAACATCATGGCCGCCGATGCGATCGTAGCTATCGGGTTGGCTTTGTTCTGCCCTGCGATGTCCGGGGCGCTGCCGTGAATAGGCTCATAGAGCGCATGGCTTGAGCCGATACTTGCCGAAGGAAGCATGCCGAGGCTTCCGGTGATCATGCCGGAGATATCGCTGAGAATGTCGCCAAACAGGTTTTTTGTGACGATAACGTCAAACTGTTTGGGATCGCGTACTATCTGCATGGCCGCGTTGTCGACATACATGTCGATGAGTTCGACCTCAGGAAAGTCCTTATGGACTTCATGAACAATATTTCTCCAGAACTGAGAGCTTTCGAGAACGTTGGCTTTATCTATTGAGACAAGTTGTTTCTTGCGTTTCATGGCTGCATCAAAGGCAAGACGGGCAATGCGCTCGACTTCATAGTGCTCATAGACCATCGTATTCCAGCCTCTGGTGTCGTCATAACCTCTTGGCTCTCCGAAGTAGATTCCGCCGGTCAGTTCTCTGATGACCATGAAATCGGTGCCTGCAAGAATCTCAGGTTTGAGTGATGACGCATTGACCAGCGCATCGTAGACTTTGGCCGGTCTGAAATTGGCAAACAGACCGAGTTCCTTGCGGATCCCGAGGAGGGCCGCTTCGGGTTTTTTCTCATGAGGCAGATTTTCCCATTTCGGTCCACCGACCGCACCAAGGAGAACCGCATCGCATTTGCGGCAGGCTTCGAGGGTTTCCTGGGTCAGCATCTCACCGTGAACATCATAGGAGGCACCTCCGAAAAGGTGCTCCTCGATTGTAATTTCAAGGCCATGCTGTCGGGCAAGCGTATTGATGACCCGGATGGCACTTGCCACCACTTCCGGTCCAATCCCGTCACCGGGTATAGAGACAATCTTGAACATGCTTGATCACTTATTTTTTAATGAGCCAGCTCATCATGTTGCGGAGTTTTGCCCCGACTTTCTCGATGGGGTGGTTCGTATTTGATTCGCGAAGGCTGGTAAGGTTTTTGTACCCCGAATTGCATTCATCAATGAACTCTTTTGCAAACCTTCCATCCTGCACTTCCTCGAGAATTTTTTTCATTTCAGCCTTGACTGCAGGCGTAATGAGACGAGGGCCGCGTGTCATCCCGCCGTACTCAGCGGTGTCACTGACTGAATAGTTCATGCGTGACAGACCGCCTTCATAGTAGAGATCGACGATCAGTTTCAGTTCGTGCAGACATTCAAAATATGCAAGTTCCTCAGGGTAACCTGCTTCAACCAGCGTTTCGAAGCCAGCCTTGATCAATTCAGCAGAGCCGCCGCAAAGGACAGCCTGTTCGCCGAAAAGATCGGTTTCGGTTTCGTCTTTGATTGTGGTTTCAATAACGCCTGCTTTTGCGCCGCCAAGACCTTTTGCCCATGCAAGAGCCTGCTCTTTGGCATTGCCGGTGTAATCCTGGTGGACAGCAATCAGACAGGGAACACCATTGCCTTCGGTGAAGGTACGGCGAACCAGGTGGCCTGGACTTTTCGGGGCGATCATGATGACGTTGACCGTCTCGGGAGGGACGATCTGCTTGTAATGGATATTGAATCCATGAGCAAACGCGAGGGTGTTGCCCGTTTCGAGATTCGGTGCAATTTCTGTCTCGTAGATGGCTTTCTGGTACTGGTCCGGAAGAAGAATCATGATGATGTCAGCCCATTTGACGGCATCGGCAATGGTGTTGACCTCCAGGCCGGCTTGTCTTGCTTTTGCGCAGGATGAGCTGTCGGTACGAAGACCGACACAGACGTTCAGGCCGCTCTCTTTAAGGTTGAGCGCATGGGCATGGCCCTGACTGCCGTATCCGAGAACAGCGATATTTTTTCCTTGCAGGTGCTTTAAATCTGCATCCTGCTCATAGTAGACATTCATGTGATCTATCTTTAATGTTATGAGATATGACGTAATGAAAAGAATAACCCGTTCAGTTCTCCCCGCGGTGCAGGGCAACCGTGCCGGAACGGGCTATCTCTTTGATGCCGAACGGCCTGAACATGTCAATGCTTGTATTGATTTTATCTGGCGAACCAACGACCTCAATAGTAATGGATTTTTGTTTTATATCCACGACTTTTCCCTTAAAAACGTTGATGAGTTCGAAAATCTCATGTTGTGAGCTTCTGCCGAGTTTCAGGGTTATCAGGAGCAGTTCACGTGACAGGTGCGGCTGATGCGTAAGATCGGTAACCTTGATCGTATCAATGAGCCGATTGAGCTGTTTAAGGATCTGACTGATAATGCGGTCGTCACCTTTGGTGATAATGGTCATTCTCGAAATCTCACTGTCTTCGGTTTCACCGATGGAGATGCTTTCGAGATTGAAGCCGCGTGCGCTGAACATGGCGGCGACCCTGTTGAGTGTGCCGAACTTGTTTTCAACCAGTACGGAGATAATATGTTTCATAGCAGCTCTCTTAAACCATTGTTTTAGGATTCAGCCTGTCAAGAAGCATATCTGAAATTGATGCGCCTGCAGGAACCATCGGAAAAACCATATCTTTTTTGACGACCCGGAATTCAACAAAGCACGGACCGTCATTGTAGGCAAGTGCCTCGCTGATAGCCTGGCGGGCCTCCTCAGGATTTTCCGCTCTGCGCGCCTTGCATCCAAATGCTTCGACAACCCGGATGAAATCGGGATTGCTGTCCTCAAGGTCGGTAAATGAATATTTTTCCTGATGAAACAGCTCCTGCCACTGACGGACCATGCCGAGAAAATTGTTGTTGATCAGGAATATTTTTATCGGAAGCTTGTAGTATACCGCGGTGACAAGTTCCTGAATGTTCATCATGAACCCTCCATCACCGCAAAAGAGCACTACAGGCCTGTCGTGAACGCCGAAAGCAGCTCCTATTGCTGCCGGAAGCCCGTAGCCCATTGTTCCCAGGCCGCCGCTGGTCAGTATAGATCTCGGGTTTCTGAATGAATAGTACTGGCTCGTCCACATCTGGTGCTGGCCGACATCGGTGGTGATAACCGCATCACCGTGTGTCTGTCGTGAAACCTCCTCTATGACAAATTCGGTTTTCAGCGAGTCATCGTCGATCGTGTAAGTGAGCGGACATTGCGAGCGCCACTTTTCGATCTCTGCCAGCCAGGGCTTTCGGTTTTCTTTGGTTTTGGGAAGTGCATCCAGTATTCCCTGAAGGAACTGTTTTGCGTCTCCGACAACAGGAAGATCGACTTTTATGTTCTTATCGATATTTGTCGGATCGATGTCGTTATGAATTTTATATGCGTGCGTTGCAAAGGTTTCGGTTTTGCCCGTTACCCTGTCGTCAAAACGAGCTCCGACGGAGATCAGGAGATCGCAGTTGTTGACGGCCTGGTTTGCCCAGTAGGTGCCATGCATACCGAGCATACCCATGCTGAGCGGGTCGTTGCCGGGAAACGCGCCCAGACCCTGCAGCGTCATGGTGACCGGAATGTTCTGTGCGATTGCAAGCTTTCTCAGTTCCTCCGATGCCTCGGCAGCAATGACGCCCCCACCGACATAGAGCAACGGTTTTTTTGCTTTTGCAATCATTTTTGCAGCTTTTTTGACCTGATTTTCATGGGTCTTTATGGTCGGCTTGAACCCTCTTATGTCAATTGTTTTTGGCCAGTCGAAGATGCATTCGGAATTCATGACATCCTTAGGCAGGTCAACGAGAACCGGGCCTGGTCTGCCATGTGTTGCCAGATAAAATGCTTTTCTGATGGTCAGAGCCAGATCTTTGACATCCTTGACCAGGAAGTTATGTTTTGTTATAGGCCGCGTAATGCCGACAATATCGGCTTCCTGAAAAGCGTCGTTGCCGATGAGATTGCTCGGCACCTGGCCGGTGAAAACAACCATCGGCGATGAATCCATGTAAGCATTGGTAATGCCGGTAACCGTATTGGTGGCTCCGGGACCTGAGGTAACCAGAACGATGCCGGGTTTTCCGGTCGCACGCGCATAGCCTTCAGCCATATGGGCAGCGCCCTGTTCGTGACGAACAAGAATGTGCTTGATGTCCTTGACATCATAGAGGGTTTCATAAACCTGCAGCAGGGCTCCGCCGGGGTAGCCGAAAATATACTCAACATGTTCGCGTCGGAGACATTCGAACAATATTTCAGAGCCGTTCATTGTTTGGCCTGATGTAACCATGGATCGGATATTTAAAGATTAATAGCTGGATTTTTGAGTATCGCCCCTGTATTTGCTGACGTCACCATGTGCGCGTAGCGGGCCAGATATCCTTTTTTAACTTTAGGTTCAAAGACAGGCAGACTGGCCTGACGCTGTTCGATGACCTCGTCTGAGAGATCGACCGAGATAGTCCGGTTTGGAATATCTATGGTAACCAGATCGCCGTTTTCTACAGCGGCTATTGGGCCTTTTTCTGCTGCTTCGGGAGAAACATGACCTACGCAGGCTCCGCGGGAGCCTCCCGAGAACCTGCCGTCAGTAATCAGTGCGACGCTGTCGCCAAGCCCTCTGCCCATGATTGCGCTTGTTGGCGAGAGCATTTCCGGCATACCAGGTCCCCCCTTGGGGCCTTCATAGCGGATGATAACCACATCTCCCTTGACGACATCGCCGTCCATAATGCCTTTGATGGCATCATCCTGGCATTCGAAGATCCTTGCCGGGCCGGTATGTTTCATCATCGACGGGCTGACGGCCCCTGTTTTGACAACAGCGCCGTCTGGGGCAAGATTTCCATACAGGACTGCCAGGCCACCGGTAGGAGAGTAAGGTTCTTCGACCGAACGGATGACTTTTCTGTCTCTGACTTCGGCTCCGCTGATATTTTCTCCAAGGGTTTTTCCCGTAACGGTTGGTGTCGAGAGGTCCAGCAAGCCGTCGATTTTTGACAGTTCATGCAGAATTGCGCTGATGCCGCCTGCTCGGTCGACATCCTCGATATGGACATCGGGAGTTGCGGGGCTGACCTTGCAGATATAGGGTGTCCTGGCAGAAAGATCGTTGAGTTCAGAAAAGTCAAACTCCAGTTCCGCTTCATTGGCAATCGCCAGTGTATGAAGAATGGTATTGGTGCTTCCGCCCATTGCAAGATCGAGTGCAAAGGCGTTGAGCATTGATTTCCTCGAGAGGATATCCCTTGGTTTAATATCGTTCTGTACCAGATCGAGAATGACTGCAGATGCCTGTTTTACCAGTTCTTTCCGACCTTGATCGACCGCAAGAATGGTGCCGTTGCCAGGAAGCGCAAAGCCAAGCGCTTCGGCAAGACAGTTCATTGAGTTTGCTGTGAACATGCCTGAGCAGGAGCCGCATGTGGGGCATGCGTTACTCTCTATAGACCTGAGCTCTTCATCGCTGATTTCACCGGTACTGCACTGTCCGACAGCCTCGAAGACCGATATGAGATCGACAGTTTTTCCTGATGGCGTGTGGCCGGCTTTCATAGGGCCACCGGAAACGAAAACAGCAGGAATGTTGATGCGCAGGACCCCCATCATCATTCCCGGGGTTATCTTGTCGCAATTAGGTATACAGACAAGACCGTCGAGACGGTGCGCCTGTGCGACTGTTTCGACGCTGTCGGCAATCAGTTCCCGGCTGGCAAGCGAATAACGCATGCCCATATGTCCCATGGCAATGCCGTCGCAGACCCCTATGGTATTGAACTCAAACGGAACACCGCCAGCTTCTCTGATCGCTTCTTTTGCGATGCGCCCCAGCTCCTGAAGATGGGTGTGGCCGGGAATCAGTTCATTATAGGAGTTGCAGATGCCTATGAACGGCTTTTTGAAGTCGCTCTGGCTTCTGATTGCGCCGGTTGCATTCAGCAGGCTTCTGTGCGGGGCTTTTTCAAAGCCTTTTTTTATGGTATCGGATCTCATGAGTTTCATGGTTAACAATTAACAAAAAGCCATGCCAGGGAGCGCCGTCCCCGAAGCCGATGAAATCATGAGTATTTTCAAGAAAGAAATCTGGACTTGGGACCGGCTGGTTGCCTTACGGCACCAGAATGCTCACCTGTACAATAATAACAGGTACGACAAGCCCGATCCTGCAGGAGAGGATATCAGTCATTTTGCCGAAAATGGTTTTTTCGGCAATGGGTGTTTCTGCGCATGTGGTTTTGTGCGAATCGCAGGTATTGCCACTATTTCGCAAACGTGCAGGCATTGAAATACAAAAGGAAAATTAGTCATTCCGTATTGATCTGTTGCTCTTCAGCGACACATCATTTTGAATTGAATTTAATGTTTTCTTTTTTGTAAAACAAACGTGTCAAAGGACGAATTCGATTGAATTTGTTGTACTATTTGTTCGTGTTATTGCAGTGTTTTTGCTATTATTGAGTAGTGCCATTGAGAAAATGTCATTATTTAATAAGTGTTTAACGAAAATTAAGGTATATGTTACGCCTGCAGCCCTCTGTAGCGGGAGATGTCTCGGTTTTTTTCCTTGTACTGGGCGTTATTCTGCTCGTCCTGCTGTTTGGTGAAATCCTTGTCCGACGGTTTTCTTCCAATGCTTTTATTATTCGAAAGGTTCTGCATCTCAGCCTCGGTGTGCTGGGTTTTTGTATGCCTTTCCTGTTTTACGGAAATAGGTATCCTCTGCTTCTCGCTGCGTTTTTTCTTGTTTTCAATCTGATCAGTTTCCGCTCGGTTTTGTTTCGAGTGCTTCACGATCGGCAACGGGATGACGAAGAGGCTATGCTGCCGGGGTACGGGCCTGTTCTGGTGCCTCTTGTCTTTGTTGTTCAGGCGCTCTTTTTCTGGGGCGATGCCCGCTGGATCATGCAGACAGGTATGCTGGTTATGGGGGTTGGCGATGCAATGGCTGCGCTGGTCGGGTCGTCGCTGAGGGGGCGTCATATCGAGAAACTGACGAAGAGCCGTAAAACAGTCGAGGGATCGCTTGCCATGCTGGCGACATCCTTTGTGCTGCTGGCGTGTTCCCTGTTCTTTTTTCGTTCCGGGTTCAGCGGTTCGTTGGGTGCTGTATCGACCATCGAGCTTCTTGCTTTGGCTTTTCTGCTCTCTTTGCTTGTCACAGCGGTAGAGGCAATTCTTTCCTATGGTCTGGATAACCTGTTTATTCCTGTATCGATTGCCTATATTCTTTACCTGTTGTCTACGAATCCTGCTGTTGATGTCAACGGGTTTCTGTTAGGAGGTCTTTTTGCTTTTCTGCTGTCAATCCTGTCGCTCAAACTGAAATTTCTCGATAACAGCGGTGCAACGGCAACGTTTCTTCTTGGGACGACTATTTTCGGGATCGGCGGGCTTGAGTGGACAGTCCCTCTGCTGACGTTTTACATTTTGTCATCGGTACTCTCCAAACTTGGAACGAAAAAAAAAGCAAGATTCGATCTGGTTTTCGAGAAGGGCTCTCAGCGCGACGCGGGGCAGGTCTTTGCTAACGGAGGGATAGCATGGCTGATCATGATAGCCTATTCTCTTAGCGGCGACCCCGGTTTTTACTTTGCTTATCTGGGGACTCTCGCTGCGGTTCAGTCCGATACATGGGCTACCGAAATCGGTACGATGTGGTCAAACCCCAAAGCCAGACTTATCACGACCATGCAAGAGGTTCCTGTTGGAACCTCCGGCGGTGTTTCGATTCCGGGTACACTTGGCGCATTTACCGGGGCTTTGCTTATTTGCGCCAGTGCCATTATCATGCAGATAGAGTGGCTTTATCAGTTTGGTATTCTTCAGTCTTTCCTGCTGATCGGGTTTTCCGGACTCCTTGCAAGCCTGGTTGACAGTTTTTTCGGGGCGACCATTCAGGCACAGTATTACGATCCTGTGAGGGAAAAAGTGACTGAACGTACTCACAGCTATAATAAAGATGGAACTCTTGTGCAGAATAAATTGATTAAAGGTTATCATAGAGTAAACAATGATCTGGTCAATACGCTTTGTGCTCTTTCAGGGTCTGCAATGGCATATGTGTTTTTCCGGCAGCTCTGATTAACTACATTGACAACAACATTTTAAACGCATACAAACATGTTTGAATCAACGGGAGGGATTTTTTCGCTTGTTACCGATTCCGGGCTGGTTGTCCTGTTTGTTCTGGCCGTCCTTCTGCTTTTTTCTGTATTATCCTGGACTATTATCATATTCAAGTACGGTTTGATCCGTAAGGCTATGAGCGAGTCGCGCGATTTTCTGGATTATTTTTTTGAGGTATCCAGTCTCGATAAGGTTTTTGGAGAGAGCGAACGCTATCGAAATGGTGCGCTTGCCAGGGTTTTCAGAGCCGGATATATAGAGTACAGAGCGTTGAGTGATCGTCAGGATACCAGATTTTGTGAGGAGCGCATTGCAAGGGCTATCAAACGCGAAGCAAACGCCGAAAGCAGTCGTTTGAGCCGTTATGTGGCTTTTTTGGCGACCGTTGGCAATACGGCGCCATTTATTGGTCTTTTCGGTACGGTATGGGGGATTATGAACTCATTCCAGAGCATCGGTCTTACGCAGTCAGCATCTCTGGCAACGGTCGCTCCTGGTATTGCTGAGGCCCTGATTGCTACCGCGGCCGGTCTTGCCGCTGCGATTCCTTCAGTGATCGGCTTTAACTATTTCAGTCAGCAGATCGCTCTTGTTGAAAGAGATCTGGATGATTTTTCAGCTGAATACGTAAAATCGTTTGTTCATGAACTCAGGTAACGGATCCGGAGGAAAAGGGGCCGGACGCGCCCGGCTCATGAGCGACATCAATGTTACGCCCTTTGTTGATGTGATGCTTGTGCTGTTAATAATATTTATGGTGACCGCTCCTATGATGACGCATGGGGTCAAGGTTCAGCTTCCTGAAACGACGCATGAAAAAATGGATGTCGACACCAAAGCCCTTATTATCAATGTAGACGCGCAAAGAAAGGTCTTTATCAATCAGTATCAGCTCAATGCTGACGATATTGCTGAACGTCTTCCCTCGATCCTTGATGTGAAGACCAGCAGGGAAGTGTATCTCAAGGCCGATACATCGTTGCCATATGGTTTCGTCATGTATGTCATGTCGCAGATACGTGATGCTGGAATAGAGAATATAGGCATGGTTACCGATCCGGGAAGCGCGGTAAAAGAATTGCCTGATGGTACCGGTTATGATCAAGAGTGATGAACAGACAAGGGAGAGCAGGCGCTTAATCATTGCGTTGTTCATTGCGCTCTGCGTTCATATTGCTGTTTTTGTCGTCAGCATTTACGTGCAGCGGATGAAACCCCCGGAGCCCAGAGTTGTTACGGTGAGCCTGGTTTCGTTGCCTGGCCCCGGTTCAGACGCCGCACAGGAACTTCCAGGCGGTGCTCCTGTTGTCGATGAAGCGCTGGTCGTCGATAATCCCGAGCCTGAGGTGTCTGAAAGTGCTGAGCCTGAGCTGGTCGTCATGCCCGAAAAGCCGGTTATTCCGATTGAGCCTGTCAAACAGGAAAAAAAGGTTGAACCGGAAAGGAAAGCAGAGAAGCTTCCTGAAAAACCTGAGAATCAACTCAACGATGCGCTTAGAGCGTTGAAGGACGCCGTGAATGAAAAGCAGCCGACCGATCTGGAGAGAACACTTGCTCGGCTGAAACAGAAAGTTGATACACAAGGCCCTCCCTCATCGCTCTATAACCGTCAAGGCGGCATAGGCAGCGGAGCAGGCAGTGGCAGCTACGGCGCTCCGCTGAGTCCTTATGAGTTGTATCTTTCACGAGTGGTTACGATTATCACAAAGAGCTGGTCTTTTTCCGGAGAGCTTATACGTGAACAGGGTGTTGTCGAATCCTATGTTGCCCTTACCATTATGCCTGACGGTTCAGTGGCCGATCTGGTATTTGACCGTCATTCTATCAGCAGTTATTTTGACGAAACTGTTAAAAAAGCAATCGAAAAAGCATCTCCTCTGCCTCCGGTTCCGGCAGATGTCAGTCTGTCAGCTTTGAGAATCGGACTGATCTTCACTCCGAGCGGTATCGAATAAGTGCTGTATCGAGAGAGTTCTTTTGGTTTATGAGTGAAGGGATTTGTGAAAAGCTTTGGATCTTTGCTATTTTTCTCTTAGAAGGTTTTGATGGCGTATTGATCTGTATGTTTTGCTGATCGTTTTTGATCTATGGAATCAATTTATAATTGAGGGATGCAGTTTATGAATGTCACTTTTTTTATACGGTTGCAGACGCTGGTTATCTTGTTCTGCTTCTTTTTTATGAATGCTGTCACGATTTGTGCTGAACCGGTAGGGCAGTATATCAAAATTGCCAAAGAGGGTGAGACAAAAATTCCCCTTGTACTCAAAACGCTTGATTACCAGAAAGAAAAAGACGGTAAATATGCTCGCGATCTTGATGGGATCATGGAGAGCGGACTTGATTTTACCGGGATGTTTTCTCTGCTCAATGCTCCGTTGAATGTTTTCTCAGGCGGTGACCGCTATGTTGTTGGAGAGCGTCAGGTGAACTTTCCTGCCTTGAGCTCTGTCGGTGCGGAACTCTATGCCGGTGGTGTGATGGAACGTCGAGGAAGCACCATCAATATGGCCATGGAGGTCTATGACGTTCTGACCGGGAAACTGATGCTCAAAAAGCTCTATAGTGGTAAACGCGACGATCTGCGTTCTATCGGCCACCGTTTCTGTGCCGATCTTATGGAACTGATAACAGGAAAGCCGTCTGTTTTTGATTCCCGGTTAGCCTTTGTTTCTCTGAATGGTGGAAAGAAAGAGATTTTTCTTTCTGAATTTGACGGTTATGGTGCAAAACAGGTGACCAGTACCGGGGGGATGGCGTTGACGCCTTCGCTGTCGCCCGATAGCGGCTTGTTGGCCTATTTGACCTATTCCGGAGGATTGCCTGATCTGCAGATTAAAGATCTTGCTACCCAGAAAACTGTTTCGGTGATGAAAAAAGGCGTCAAGATTGACCCTTCATGGAGAAATGGCACTCTTGAATGTGCGACAACGTTTTCATTCGAAGGCGATCAGGAAATTTATATGGTAGATCGGAATGGTTCAGTCGGCAGGCGTCTGACCAGAAGCCGTGGGATAGACGTTTCACCTTCTTTTTCTCCTGACGGCAGAAAAATGGCCTTTGTTTCTTCGCGTCACGGCAGTCCTCAGGTATTCATTAAGGACCTTTCGAGTGGCAGAGAATCACGTCTGACATTCAGTGGTAAATACAACACTCAGCCGGCCTGGTCACCTGTTGATGATAAAATTGCATTTACTTCTATGCAAAAGAACGGGGAAATCAATATATTTACAATAAATGCAGATGGCTCAGGGTTGCGGCAGCTTACCTACAGGGCAAGACAGAATGAAGCTCCCGGCTGGTCACCAGACGGAAGTATGATTGTCTTCAGTTCTACAAGAGATGGGTCAAGGAAGTTGTTCATGATGAATGCCAATGGCAGAAATCAGAGAAGCCTCAAGCTTCCTGGAGAGCAGATGCAGCCCAGTTGGTCTTCATTACGTTGAGTGGATTTGTAAAGCAGTTAACTCTAACCTATAAAAACAAGGGGAAAATCATGAAATCTCTAAAAAACCTTTTCAGAATGCTTCTCGTGCCGTCGATGCTTTTCTTCGTCGGTTGTGGATGTTGTGACGAAGCTGTAGAGCCGGAAATAGCTCCAGCTCCAGCTCCAGCACCAGTAGCTGTTGCACAGCTTGATGATGTTTTCTATGCATTTGACAGTTCTGTTCTCGATATGGCATCGCAGAACCAGCTGAAAGAGAATGCTCAGTGGATGATGGATAATCCAGAAGCCGCTGTCATTGTCGAAGGTCATTGCGACGAAAGAGGCACTAACGAGTACAACATTGCTCTCGGCGAGCGCAGGGCAGACAGCGCAAAGAGCTATCTTGTCAATCTTGGCGTCGATGCTTCCCGCATGCAGACCGTCAGCTACGGTGAAGAGCGTCCGTTTGATCCAGGCCATGACGAAGCAGCCTGGGCGAAAAACAGAAGAGCTCATTTCGTAGTACAGTAAACTGACTTGTAGATTATGAGTGAAGGGCAAGCAGTTTACTGTTTGCCCTTTTTTTATCAGGAGAAGAAAAATACATGAAACACGCATTAAGGTATGGCATTGTGGTCTGTGCATTTTTGGTGACCGGTTGTGCTTCAAAATCGAGCCAGTCGATTATCGGGGGTGATACAGGTGTCGTTAATGGGAACGGTTACGGGGATTCTTCCGTAAGAACCTATTCAGAAGCTGAAGAAGCGCTTCGTGATGAGGCTCGACTTGCCCTTAAGGATGTGTTTTTCTCATTTGAGAGCGCTGATCTTGATATTCTGGCGACGACTCAGTTGAAAAGAAATGCGGAGTGGATGATTGCGCACCCCTCAGTATCGGTGATTATTGAAGGTCATTGTGACGAGCGCGGAACGGGTGAGTTCAATATGGCACTTGGCGAGAGAAGAGCTGATATCTCAAAAAGCTTTCTTGTGAAAGCAGGGGTGGCATCTTCAAGAATCCAAACCGTCAGTTACGGAGAGGAGCGTCCGTTCGAAGCAGGTCATGACGATTCTGCCTGGGCTAAGAACAGGCGTGCTCATTTTGTTGTTGAATAACTTGTTATTACATAATTTCGAACATGCGGGTCTGCCGGTCTGGTACTGGTCAGGATCTGTTGTATAAGGTGAAAAGGTGAGATGAAACAGCGTAATGCTATTATTGTCGGAGCTATTGCCGTTTGTACGGTAGCGGGGTGTGCATCAAAAACTGATCTCTATATGGTTCAGGATGATGTCCGTCAACTCAAACAGCAGACGAATCAGTCTGGTGGGGAGTCAGCAGAGGTCTATGCTGAAGTGCAGAAACTGCGTGACGAAATTGCCTCTTTACAGGGAACCATTGAGGAAATGCGCTATAATGCAGCGGCAAGGGAGAATGCTGCCCGTCAGGCAACCTTGCCTTCTGATGCAAGTGGTATAGAGACGCTTCCCTTCCCGATTGATGGTCCATCTTCTTCTCCGGAGACAGCACCAACGGTGGATCCTTCCGCTACCATGGCTGACAGTGCAACGGTGAGGGGGGGGGACGCTCCTGTTACGGCAGGCTCTCGTGACGATAGAGCTTTGTTTGACGCCGGAATGAACGCGTTCAATGAATACGATTATGCAGAAGCAAGAAAAGAGTTTTCAGCGCTTCTTTCAGCATATCCTCAATCAGCGCTGGCAGATGATGCTCAGTATTATACGGCTGAAACCTATTATAACGAGAAGTGGTACGAAAAAGCCATTCTGGAATACCAGCTTGTGATCGAAAAATATCCTGAGGGCGACAAACGACCTGCAGCATATTTCAAACAGGGACTGTCGTTTGAAAATATCGGTGATGCAACAAATGCCGGAGTTCGTTACAAGGAACTTATCCAATTGTACCCTGACTCGAACGAAGCAGGGATCGTTGGTCCGAAGCTTCAGTAAAGAGGTCTCTATCAATAAAAAACCAGGGAGTCTGTCAACTCCCTGGTTTTTTATTGATCGCCGTTTCTCTTTGAATGTTTTTTCTTTGTTTTTCCTTCTCTCACTATCCCTTCGCTTTGTTTTCAGTGTCTCTTGCTTTTTCGCAGTGATCGAGACAAGGCTGTTCAGGTCGTGGTGGCGGTCTGCACCGGGATGGGTCCCGGCAAAAAAAAAGCTATGCGTTCATAAAACACGCATAGCTTTAATGGCTTGAGTCTTTCAGGGCAAGCGGAGAGATGCTCAGGAATGGACAGGGTTTTTCTGCTACTTGAAGAAGCTGTCAAGTGAATAACTGACCCCGTCTACCTCAACACAAAGTGTGTTTTTCATCGTATTGAAATAGACAGGCAGATCTCTCATGGTCCACTTGACACCCCTTTTGTCGAAATCTATCACGTAACGGTTTTCGTTGTCAAGCACTTTTTTGTCCATATCAAGAGCTATATCCGGTTGATTGGTTAAAACCAGAAGCTGGATTTCTCCATTTTTCAGCTGATCAATGAACTTTTCAGTTGGCTTGAGGTTCGTTCGGCCCGAAGCAGGTGATACTGTTATATCAAGCTTCCCGTTACGATCCCTTTTGGCTGAGGTAATATAATATTTGGTAACTTTGTGCAGGGCGTTACCTGACCATACGGCTGATTGCATCGCGGAAAGTGTTTGAATTGCTGAAAATCGAAACACCGGTACGGGTCTACTAAGTAGAAGTTAGTAAATCATATAGAAATAAAAAAAGGGATTCATGACGAATCCCTTTTGATTGATGAGCCTTTCAGTTCAAATCACTTGTCTTTGTCATTGCCGTCAATGACTTCGTACTCGGCATCGACTTGGCCGTCGGTTTTTCCTGAAGATTCCTGTTTTCCGCTTTCGGCTTCAGGGTTTGGTGTGCCGCTTCCTGGAGCGTCTGCTGCCTGGTAGAGCTGTGAAGCAATGTCATTCCAGATGGTATTGACTTCGTCCATAGCCGGTTTGATTGCATCAGCGCTGCCTGATTTGTGGGCTTCTTTGAGCCTATCCAGAGCGCTTTCCAGCGGCGCTTTCTTATCAGCCGGTATTTTGTCGCCAAGCTCCTGAAGCTGCTTTTCCGTGCTGAAGATCAAAGAGTCGGCAGCGTTTTTGGTTTCTACCTCTTCTTTTCGTTTAGCGTCTTCTTCAGCATGGGCTTTAGCGTCATTCTTCATTTTTTCGATCTCTGCATCATTGAGCTTGCCTCCAGCCTCGATTCTGATGCTCTGCTCCTTGCCAGTCGCCTTGTCTTTGGCTGACACATGGAGAATACCATTGGCATCAATATCGAATGCGACCTCGACCTGCGGCATACCGCGAGGTGCAGGAGGAATATCTCCCAGATGGAATCTGCCAAGAGTTTTGTTATCTGAAGCCATCGGGCGTTCACCCTGAAGGACATGGACTTCGACAGATGTCTGATTGTCTGCAGCTGTAGAAAAAACTTCCTGCTTTTTAGTCGGGATGGTTGTGTTTGCTTCGATCAACTTTGTCATGACTCCGCCAAGGGTTTCGATACCCAATGAGAGGGGAGTGACATCAAGAAGCAGGACATCGCTGACCTCTCCAGTCAGAACGCCGCCCTGAATCGCAGCACCGACAGCAACGACTTCGTCCGGATTGACGCTTTTATTGGGTTCTCTTTTAAAGAGTTCCTTTACCAGCTCCTGTACTTTCGGGATACGGGTTGAACCACCTACCAGGACAACTTCATCAATCTCGCTGATGTTGACTTTGGCGTTTTTAATCGCCCGTTTACATGGCGCCATAATATTGTCAAACAGTGTTGAAGCAAGAGCTTCGAACTTTGCCCTTGTCAAATTGACGACAAGGTGTTTAGGACCCTCCTGAGTTGCTGTGATAAAGGGCAGGTTGATCTCGGTATCTGTTCTCGATGAGAGCTCGATTTTGGCTTTTTCTGCTGCTTCTTTGAGTCTCTGCAATGCGATAGCATCAGTTCTCAGATCAATGCCTTCCTGTTTTTTGAATTCGTCGGCAAGAAAATCGATGATTGTCTGATCGAAGTCGTCGCCACCAAGATGGGTGTCGCCATCGGTTGATTTGACCTCAAAAACACCGTCACCGAGTTCAAGGATCGAGATGTCGAAGGTTCCACCACCAAGATCGAAAACCGCGACTTTTTCATTCTCTTTTTTCTTGTCGAGACCATAGGCAAGAGCTGCCGCAGTTGGCTCGTTAATGATTCGTTTGACTTCAAGCCCTGCAATTTTTCCAGCATCCTTTGTTGCCTGACGCTGCGCGTCATTGAAATATGCCGGTACGGTGATCACCGCTTCGGTAACCTTCTCACCAAGGAAATCTTCTGCTGTCTGCTTCATTTTCTGCAGAATCATTGCTGAAATTTCCTGAGGAGAGTAGTTTTTGTCGTCGATTTCAACTCTTGCCTCGCCATTGATATTGACAACCTTATACGGAGCGATTTTTTTCTCGTTGGGTACTTCATCAAACTTGCGACCCATAAATCGCTTGATTGAAAAAACAGTGTTTTTTGCGTTGGTAATTGCCTGACGTTTTGCGGCATGTCCGATAAGCCTTTCGCCGTTTTTTGTGAATGCTACCATCGATGGAGTCGTCCGATAGCCTTCAGAGTTTTCGATGACCGTTGGCTGTGTTCCCTGCATGACGGCAACGCATGAGTTTGTTGTGCCAAGGTCAATTCCGATAATCTTTCCCATAATTTCAATATCCTTTTTGCTGTGTTGGTAGAGCCTGTCGTCTGCTTACTATCAGGCTGTTAAAAATATCAGTGTGTTAAGTAATTGAGATCGCTCTTGTTCTTTTGACTTCCTGTGCTTTAGGTAACGTCACATGAAGCATTCCGTTATCATACGAGGCCCCTATGTTTTCCTTGTCAATCAGTTCCCCAAGATTGAAGCTTCTTGAAAAACTCCCGTAGGTTCGCTCTATACGGTGATAGTTTTTTTCTTTTTCTTCTGATTCCTTTTTTCTTTCGGCTTTGAAGGTGAGCACATCGTCTTCGATGCCGAGTGTAATATTTTCCTTTGCCAGACCCGGAAGCTCGGCATCTATATAAAACGCGTGATTGTCCTCTGAAATATCAACCTTGAAGGCTGGAGAAGAGGGGGCGTTTGAGCCTTGCCAGATATCATCAAAAAGCTGCAGTGGATCCTGTGATAGTTTTACTAACATTGTTTCCTCCTTGAAATTGCTTATCAATTTGAATGGTATGCATCAGAGATGCTCAGCGTCTATCGAATGACATACTAATTATAAGAAGTGCAAGTACCGTGCCAGAAGGGCATTTGTGTGATAGTTGTCAAACTGAGTGTAAAAATGTCACACTTTCGTGGGTTTGCTGATGACAGTCGTGTCATAAGTGTGACAAAAATGATGGTGATATGCTGGGGGCAGAAGTTCAGGTTAGGTGGTCTGTGGTGTGGAGGTTGTTAGGGGAGTCTGCACTGAACGTTCTGCTTGCCGGCAACGTCAGGATGTGAGATCGTTGTCAACTTTCTGAAGCCAGCTGAGGCGGTCTTGAAGATTTTCAACGACACTTTTCGAAATGAGGTAACAGGCAAAAATAATGCTGTCATCTGCGATGCGGTAGTAGCATTTCAACCCCTCTTTCCGGCGGTTGACGACGCCGTTGTCATGCATCAGTGCGAGATGTTTGGAAATGTTTGCCTGACTTGCACTGACTTCATTGACAATCTCCTGTACAGTTCTTTCCCCTTCGCATAAAGCTCTCAGAATTTTGAGCCTCATCGGTTCGGAGAGAAGCTTGAAGCGGTTAGAAACTGCCGTCAGCATCTCCTCGGGCATTCGGAGATTCCATTTCTTAACCTCTTCTTCTTCTATCGTTATTTTTTTTCCCATCGATACGTTTTTTTTAAGATCTGGATATGCAGTGTAATCTGCATTTCTGGAGTGAATGTCTCGGTTGCTGGAGTAATTTATATAGTTATTTATTCATACAATTCAAACCATAATGAACGTTTTTATTTTCCTTGAGGATGCTTATTGCTATGCTCTGTTTGAACGGTATTGACGGGTTGTGTCAGGACGGTGATTCGGTGAGTTTAAGAATTGAATTGACAAGTGATTGCGGAGCATTGAATCGAACTATTTTTTCTCTGATGATGCGCTTTGTTTTTTTTGCTTCCTGAAATTCATGGGCGCATCGTACGCACCACATAATGTGCTGATTAAAGGATTCCTGCTCCCTGCTGCAAAGTTCTCCATCAACTGCGGCACTCATGAGCGCCATGGCTTCTTTACAATTCACAGTTGTCATAATACTGAGGTGTTAAGAAAATTAATTATTCGTTGTCTTCGGTGTGGTAACCGTATTTTTTGGCAAAATCATTCAGTTTTGAACGTAAAAGCTTTCTGCCTCTGTAAAGGCGTGAACGAACTGTACCGATGGGGCTTTCCACCATGTTGGCAATCTCTTCATAGGTGAACCCTTCGATATCGCATAATTGTATCACCTCTTTGAACTCGTCAGGGAGAGATTGCAGAGCCTGGTAGACTTCATCATGCATGAGCGATTTAAAATATCCCGCATTGAGATCTTCGTTATCGCTTTGCGCTGCTTTGATTGAATGATAAAAATCTTTGATCAGGTCATAGTCTACCTTTCCGGGTTCTCTTGAGTTTTTCCTGAATTTGTTGATGTAATTGTTTTTAAGGATTTTAAACAGCCACGCCTTGCAGTTGGTTCCCTTTTCAAACGAGCCAAAGAATTTATATGCTTTGAGATAGGTTTCCTGAACGAGATCCTTGGCATCATCAGGATTCATTGTCAGGTGTAATGCATAATTATATAATGCATTAATGTGCTGTATGGCTTCCTGCTGAAACTCGATTTGTTTCTGCTGTTCCTGAGCCGACACGTGCTCTTTTTTTAGCAGAGCGGGAGGTTTATGTGAGGAGGAAGAGTTGATCATAGTCTGGTAAGGTTACGAAGACGGATATTTAAATGCTGGAGCTGATAGAGATTCTTACCTATTAAAATAAAAAATATATTTTTACTTCAGTTGATCGTTTCATTAGCAGGGCTGGCTTTATGTGGCCGATTTTTCCTCTCTGTCCTCCATCGCTTGCTCTGTAACGTTTCAGGGATGGTATCAATGCTCTGAAGATGGTACCGAGAAACATGACTTCAAAAACAATAAGAGATGCACTATTCAGCTGATGTGATTATTGTCGGTTCGGGCATCGGTGGTCTGACCGCTGCGGCCCTCCTCCAGGAGAGGGGTTTTACAACGCTGACGATAGAAAAAAATATGTATCCGGGGGGGAGCTGCGCCTCTTTTCGGCGCAAAGGGTATACCTTTGATGTCGGTGCTTCGGTTTTTTACGGGTTTTCAGATAATGACGATCATGGAACCCTCAACCTGCACTCAAGAATATTCCGCAGGCTGGGTCTCAGTGTGGCCACTATTGCCGATCCTGTTCAGATCCATTATCATTTGCCCAATGGGCTTGATGTGCCGGTGTATTACCGGCAGCAAGCGTTTCTTACGGAGCTCAAACGCCATTTTCCTCATGAGTCCGGGGGAATAGACCGATTTTACCGGGAACTGGAATCGGTCTATGAAATTCTCAGTGCGCTGCCGGCGGGTTCATTGGAAGATATTGTCCATATTGCTAAAGTTGGTGGGACTCATTTCGGCAAAACCATTGCACTTGCTCTGAAGACACTCAAATCCATGGGCCGTACAGCCAGAAAGTATATTCGTGATCCCGAACTACTGAGGTTTATCGATATCGAATCATACTCCTGGGCAGTTCAGGATGCTGTTTCAACTCCTCTGGTCAATGCGGGCATATGCCTTGCAGATCGGCATCATGGAGGTATTAACTATCCTCTTGGCGGATCGGGAGCTATTCCTGCAGCGTTGTGCGAAGGAATTGAAAAGTTCGGTGGAAAGATTCTCTACAACAGTGAGGTTCAGGAAATTATTGTCCGTAACGGCAAGGCTGAGGGCGTTCGTTTATCAGGAGGGGAAGAGCTTCTGTCGAAAGCCGTTATATCCAATGCGACTATCTGGGATACCTGTAACAGGCTTTTAAAAGATCCTCGATACCGGATTGCCGAAGAGAGGTTTTTACGTGCTCCGAGCTGGTTCCAGATGTATCTCGGTGTTGACGCCGGTGTCGTTCCTGAAGGATTTCATGTTCATCACGTCATGGTTGACGACTGGCAACGGTATGACCAGCCGGGAGGGACGATTTATTTTTCGGCACCCTCGATTCTCGATCCGTCGCTTGCTCCGGAGGGCCGCCATGTCATTCACGCCTTTGTAACCGATGAGAGCAGTCGATGGTCGCATCTTGACCGGGGGGATGTTTCCTACCGGAAGGCTAAGGAGGATTTTGCCGGCTCATTGCTTCGCCGTACCGAGAAAATTCTGCCAGGTCTTTCTGATGCGGTAGAGTTAAGTGTTCTGGCTACACCGTTAACCCATGAACGCTATCTGAACCGCTTCAGGGGATCGTATGGCCCATTACTTCATCCGGGGCAGAATGTGCTGCTTAAACCCCAGAACAGAACCGCCGTGAAGAATCTTTATGCTGCAGGCGATAGTACATTTCCCGGTCAGGGGGTTATTGCTGTGACCTATTCAGGGGTGTCATGTGCGTCATACATTGCACGGAGTCTTGGCAATCCTCTGGAGTATCTCTGAAGGAAATTGTTACCCTGTAGCCAGGAGCATATCGATCTCCCTGTATGGCAGAGCGGTCAGTTCAGCAAGGTTTTTCTGGGTGATATAGCCTTTGAATGCGTAAGTCCCTTTTCTCAGGCTGTGGCTGTTCCAGAGAATATCCGTGATGGTTTCATGGGCGTTGAGTTTCATCAGAAACGGGAGCAGGGTGTTGGTCATGGCAAAGGTCGCTGTTTTAGCGACGGCAGAAGGAATATTGGGAACGCAGTAGTGCGTGACGCCGTGCTTGACGAAAATTGGGTTGGTGTGGGTTGTGTGGCGACTTGTTTCAAAACATGAGCCCTGATCTATTGAGACATCAATAATGACTGAACCCTGGCGCATGCTTTTGATAACCTCTTCACTGACGATAGGTTTGATGAATTTCTGTTTCGGGCTGAGAGCACCGATCATGACATCGGATTCCTTGGCCAGTTCAGCGATATAATGGTCATTGGTTATTGCGGTAACGATATGGCGGTTAAAGAACGCCTCAAATCGTCGTAAGCGGTTTATTTCTTTGTCGATGACCGTGACCTGCGCTCCGAGGCCAAGCGCATCCTGTGCCGCAAACAGCCCAACCGTTCCTGCTCCGATAATGGTGATTCGGGCAGGAGGAACGCCGGCAATGCCTCCAAGCAGAATGCCGCTGCCTCCGTAACCTGTTTCCAGATATTTTGCTGCGGTCTGAATTGCAAGTGAGCCGGCTATTTCGCTCAGGGTTCTGACTATGGGGAGATCCCCATCGCGCGTCTGAATAAATTCGAACCCCAGTGCGGTGATGTTTTTTTCCAGAAACATCTTCATCATCGGCCTGTGGATGGCTCCAAGGTGAAGAGCTGAAATGAGCATCTGGGAGGGTTTGAACAACGGCAGCTCATGGTTTTGGGGCGGAGAGACTTTTACGATGATATTTGATTCATCGTAAAGCTTTTCGAGCGAGTCTGTAATGGTGCACCCGGCATCACTATAGTCTTCGTCGGAGAGATTGCTGGCTTTTCCGGCATCGTGTTCAATCATGACCCTCATGCCGTTTTCAACCAGAATTCTGGCCCCGGCAGGGGAAATGGCGACTCTTCTCTCATCGTTGAGTCGCTCTTTCGGAATTCCCAGAGCGATATTCATGGTTTTTTCCGGCTTGATAAGCCATCGCTCAAGGGTCTTTATGCCAAGATCAAACTCAATGCCTGTAATGTCTCCAGAGTATCCCATCGCGCTTTAGAGGTAGAAAGAGGTTTGGTGACCGTTCATGTGGTTTGATGTTACCTCACAATGCGTGTTTACATTCGTATTGCCGCTTTTTTCAACTGTGAGATATGCCAGGTGATATCGATATCTTTAGGGCACGCCTCCACACAGTTATAGGCGGTATAACATCGCCATATGCCATCATCTGAGGCTATTCTTTCGATTCGTTGTCCGGTTGCCTGGTCACGGGAATCGAAGATGAAACGATATGCTTTCAAGAGGGCTGCTGGACCGAGGTAGGTTGCGTTTGCCCACGTTGTAGGGCAGGCATGAGTACATGCGCCACAGAGGATGCATTTCGTTGATTCCTCTATGTTCTTATGTTCCGCAGGGCTTTGCAGCCTTTCTTTGTCCGGGGCGGGTTCAGAGGGTATAAGGTAGGGCATGACCGCCTGGTATTTATCCCAGAAGCGATCGGTGTCGAGCACAAGGTCGCGCTTGACCGGGGCTCCAGGGAGAGGCTCCACTCTGATGAGGGTGCCTTTGATATCCCTGACAAGGGTTGAACAGGCAAGCCTGTTTTCACCATTGATCAGCATGGCATCGCTTCCGCAAACGCCATGGCCACAGGACTTTCTGAGAGCCAGAGTGCTGTCGTGATCAGACTGAATCCTTACCAGGACATCAAGGATCCTCTCATGTGGCGCAGCTTCTACCTGGTACTCTCTGTAATACGGTTCAGTATCTGATTGCGGATTGTATCTCAGAATCCTTATGGTATAGGTCATGAAAACTAAATCGTACTTATTAGAAAACATTCCGGAGATAGTGGTTCCGGAGTTATTGTGACGTTTTGCCTGTGGTAATCTGAACTCTCTCGATAACCGGAGCCTCTTCACAGGTCTTACAGCTGGTTCCGGGAAGATGCAGGCGTCCGCCTGATATCTGACAAACGGTATCTGATGCCGCATCGACAACACCCTTTGCGCCGTTGCTTACCAGAGTAACAGGTCCCTCAAGGAATGAAAAATTCTCCATGATCGTGTTTCCAGCTAAAAGAGCTGCAGGGCCTATACCCATTGCGATATTCTGGAGCGAGCGGCCCGGGTCAATCTTTCCTTCCTGCACACGGGAGACGATGTTGCCTACACCGGAGGGAAGTTGGTTGAAGACATTATAGCCGATAGTCTGTGCATAGCTGATAAAGCCAGGAATATTGAGACCCAGTACAATTCTGCGCAGCTGCTCGGCTCTGGAAAGTAGTCGGATGTTGCCTTCTTTGACAATTTTTGTCTGACAGGCAAGTCTGCCCCCGGCATCCTGGAGTTTGTCTGAAATAAAGGCATTTTCTACTGAACTCTTTTCAGATAAACAGTCCATCCCTTCCCGGACATAGACAAAACAACTTTGACAGATACCTCCGCCACCGCAAATATAGCCTATATGGGCTTTGTTTTTTTTTGCCACATCAAGAAGCAGGTCTCCCGGACGCGCTTCATATGCCTTGTCGTTTATATAAATAACCATTTTGCAAGGTTTTAGCTGTTAGCTTATGATCAAGAAAATCATCGTTCTTGTTCGTGTAAATATAAGCAATTTTCGCGCAAGAAGAATCCTCTATTTATACACGAACCTGATAGATCATTATGCTTTTGAAGGAACTTCAGCTCTGCTTCATAAGGAAAGCCCCAACTGCACATTGGATTTGGCTGGTTCAAAGATAGTCTTCATCTTGCAGAAAACCGCAAAAAGCCCCGGTGTTAATTCACCGGAGCTTTTTGGTCTATCCTGAGCGCTTCAGGAAGGTTTTGCTTTTCAGCAGGTTCTTTCTTTGTAAGAGAGGCCTGCTCTATAGCATTTTGTTCCAGGTTGTGCTCATGCGCATACTGTCGCTTAAATGTCTTGCCAGGCTCCGAAGGGTCCCAGCCGTGCTGTAACGTTCGTACCGTAAGGGCGATAGCATCTCCAATGGCGGTAATAACGTCGGTCACGAGTTCCCAGGTGTCAAGTTTTCCCTCCGCAAATCGCCTCGCCTGCATGGTTACGGTATCGGGGAATTTAATAAGCGCTTCCCATCCCATTTTGGCCTGATAGGCAACGATATCCTGGGGTCTTGATTCAACCATTCGCTTAACTTCTTCTACTGTCGTAAGCAGTTCAAGGGTTCCCGGTTTATCGAGTGTCGTCAGACAAGCCACTCTGGTACCTTCTTTGATCAGCGTATCTGAAAGAAGAGCTTTCTCTCTGTCGCTCAAAGGTGAAAGAAGATCCATACCTTTGGTTACCCTGACATAACAGGTCTGACATAAACCATTTCCTCCACAGAAATACCCTATATGTGTATGATTCTTTCTGGCCACATCAATGAGACGTTCTCCAACAACTGCCTCGTAGCTTCTGTTATTTATATTGATCTTCATGATGATGTTTTTTTGTTCAGATTCCGATGAATAACAATAGTCAATAACGCGCGTCGCTTTGTGAAAGTTGCGTAAATCGGTCTTTTTTTGTCCTGTTTTGGCGGGGCAGGCCAGGAACGGTTTCATCAAGGTTGATACGTGTGCCCCGATGTCAGGGCTCTGGGACATTGTCATGGTTGAAGCTCTGCGGCTTTCCGGTTACTGTTTTCAGTCGCTTGTGTTTCAGGGATTTGCTGAAGCTGTAGCAGCAGGGACGTGTATGCGGCAAGTATTTTTTCAGGGTTACCTGCTGTTGTTTCAGGGTGTTGCAGCACAAGCTTCATTCGCTTCTCCTGACTGAAGCGCGGTTTGTATATCTGCATCCAGGGGTCCTGAACTGAAGCGAGGAGGGTATGGAAAAATGTTCCGTTATAGAACTCGTCATGATCCTGTGGTGGAAGCGTCAGTGTTGCGCTGTTGTGTTGCAGATCGACTTTGGCGAGGCCCAAGGAGCTACATAGTGCTTGTAATCTGGCAAGCCCCAGAAGGTTTTCTACATCCTGCGGAAGTGCTCCGAAGCGGTCCTGCAACTCATCTTCCAGACGCTTGAGCGTCTCGTTGTTCAAGGCCTTCGAGATTTTTTCGTAAAACATGAAGCGTTCCTGTGCTGATGAGACATAATAGTCCGGAATAAGGGCGTCGAAAAAGAAGCTCATATCGCAATGGTGCTTTTCGCGGATCGTTGATTGATCATTGTCAGAAAAGAGCGAGCTGAAAGCGCCTGTTTTCAGTTCGGCAACCGCCTCTTCAAGCAGTTTCTGGTAGAGGTTGAAGCCGAGTTCATGGATTGCTCCTGACTGTTCTGATCCGAGCAGGTTTCCTGCGCCCCTGATATCAAGGTCTCGCATGGCAATGTTAAAGCCCGAGCCGAGTTCGGTAAAGCTTTCGATGACTGCCAGTCTTTGTATCGCATCCTGTTTAAGGGTCTGGATGGGGGGCGTGATGAGGTAGCTGTATGCTTTTCTGTCACTGCGACCGACTCGTCCTCTCAACTGGTAGAGGTCTGAGAGCCCGAACATATCAGCACGGTTGATGATAATCGTATTGGCATTTGAAATATCGAGACCTGAGCCGATAATCGAGGTGGAGATAAGGACGTCGAGTTCGTGAGTGATGAAATCCATCATAATGTTTTCCAGCTCGGCCGTCGGCATCTGACCGTGCGCATATGCCATCCGTACTCCTGGAACAAGCTCCTGCAGAGTTTGCTTCATCTCTTCGAGTCCGGCAATCCTGTTGTGAAGCACGAAAACCTGTCCTTTCCTGTTGATTTCTGTTCGTATCGCCGATTGCAAAAGATCGGTATCGAACGTTGTGATCATGGTTTCTACCGGCTGACGGTTTTTCGGTGGAGTTGAGACAATCGAAAGGTCGCGTGCTCCCAGCATTGAAAACTGGAGTGTTCTCGGGATCGGCGTTGCCGACATGGTCAGGGTGTCAACAGAGGGAAATGTCTGGCGAAGCTTTTCTTTGACGCTGACACCGAAATGCTGCTCTTCATCGATAACCAGGAGACCAAGATCCTGAAATACCACATCTTTCGAGACAAGCCTGTGGGTGCCGATAACAATATCAATCAGCCCTTTGGAAAGGTCATGGACGATTTTTTTCTGGTCACTTTTCGAGACAAAGCGGCTCAGGACAGCAATATTGACGGGGAAATTTCCAAACCTTCTGGTGAAGGTCTCCATGTGCTGGTGAGCGAGAATGGTCGTCGGGGTGAGGACAGCGACCTGTTTACTGGATTCAACAGCCTTGAAGGCTGCGCGCATGGCTATTTCGGTCTTGCCGAAACCGGCATCGCCGCAGATGAGGCGGTCCATGGGGAAGGGCGATTGCATATCTTTTTTGACCTCTTCTATAGCTTTGAGCTGGTCGGGTGTTTCGTCAAAAATGAATGATGCCTCGAACTCACGTTGAAAAATAGAATCCTGTCCGAATGCAAAACCGGGAGTCATCTTTCTTTTTGCGTAAAGCTTGATGAGTTCAGAGGCTATATCTCTAAGGCGTTTTTTGACTTTATCTTTTCTTGCTTTCCATTTGGAGCTTCCAAGGCGGGACAGAGAGGGGAGCGAGCCTTCGGCTGCGCTGTATTTCGAGAGCAGTCCGATATTCTGGACATTGACATAGAGCTGGTCGCCTTTGTCGTATTCGACAAGAACGCACTCCTGTTCTGAGTTTCCGACCTGAATGGTTTCGAGCGCTTTGAAGATGCCGATGCCGTAATCTTCGTGAACGATATGATCTCCGACGTTGAGGCGATGAAGGTCCTTGAGCGAAATGCCTTTGACAGCTTTTTTTCTGTGCTGTTTATGGGTATGAAGCTTTCCGAAGATGTCTGACTCGCTGTAGACATCATAGCCGTTGAAACGGAAGCCGGAATACAGGTTTGCCGCGATCCAGTTTATTTCGACCAGTGCGCGACTTTCAATCACAACTTTTTCCTCTGCAATGAATTCAGCCAGCTCTTCAATCTCTTTTTTCGAACTTCCGATAAAAACGGTTTGCAGATCCTGCGCTGTTTTTGTTGCAAGTTCTCTGGCAAAAAGGGTGAAGTTAGCCTGAAGCTGTTGCTGGGGCAACGAGCCGAACTCAATCTCCTGTTGTATCAGCCGGTGAATCTGAACCCTTTGCAGTCCCGCGAGTTTCTTTTTTGCATCATCGAGGTTTTCAGCGGCAGAAAGGCTTGCAGCATCGTCGATAACAATGATGGTCGAGGCTGGAAGATAATCGAAGATGCTCCATGAACGATCTTCATCGCTTTGTGGCTCAAGCAGGAAATTTCCGGTCAGCTCAACCGTCTGTACCGATGTTTTCGATAACTGGCTGTTGGTGTCGAAAGAGCGGATGGAGGTGATGGTGTCGCCAAAAAATTCTATGCGCAGCGGCTCTCTGGCCCCGAACGGGAAAATATCGATGATCGATCCTCTGGTTGAGAATTCCCCTTCCGCGTCAACAAAATCCTTCCGGTTGAAATTGTTGCGTGAGAGGAAATCAATCAGTTTGTTGTAACCGGCATCGCTGTTGTTCTGGAGTGGAAATATTTTATCCGATGCTCCATCGGGGTTCTGAAGCCTGATTTTCAGATCATCGAAATCTGCAAGGATAAGGGCATTGCGGTGTTCTGCCAGGGTGCTGAGGGCGGCTGAAAGTTCATCGGCAGCGGTATGATACGATGCAGGATCGATCAAAAGAGTGAAATCATTATCGTAAAGATCAAAAATATCCTGGTTGCAGATGACCATGACCGGCCGTTGCAGATCTTCGACAAGTGCGGCAACGAGAAGAGATGACAGAGAGCCCTGGAGACCGGAAATATCGATTGAGCTTTTGTCTTTGTCGATCAATGATTGTTCCAGACGGCTTTTCAGTGTTGCATAGGAAGAGGAAAATTGTAACGCTTTTCGGAGAAAAGAGAGGGGTCTTTTTGTTACTGATGCGTTTATCTCTGTACTTTGGTTTCCTGAAGTTTTCATAAATAATCTGCAAAGCATATTTTCATGGCAGGGCGGGGTTGTGCGTTGAGTGCACCAGCTGTTGTCCCCTGCACTATTTTACTACCTATCCGGCTTGAGCTGACTATGCAATATATACTCGAAGTTAAAAATCTCAAGACATGGTATTCAACTGATGCCGGAGTGGCCCGCGCGGTTGACGGGATAAGCTTTTCTCTGGCGCCCAACCGGACGCTGGGGATTGTCGGTGAATCGGGTTCCGGTAAATCGGTAACAGCCCTTTCGATCATGCGTCTTGTTCCGATGCCTCCGGGATATTTTGCCGGTGGCGAAATTATGTGGAACGGTCTCGATCTGCTCAAGCTTGAGGAAGATGAGATGCGTCGGCTCCGTGGCAATGAGATCGCTATGATTTTTCAGGAGCCAATGACGTCACTCAATCCGGTTTACCGCTGCGGGGAGCAGATTATGGAACAGGTGATGCTTCATCGCCGTGTCTCGCGAAAGGAGGCTCGCGAGCGTGCTGTCGAGCTTCTCGGGTTGGTAGGAATGGCCAATCCTTCAGAGCGCGCCGATGCTTATCCTCATGAACTTTCCGGTGGTATGCGCCAGAGGGTCATGATTGCTATGGCTCTTTCTTGTGATCCGGCACTCCTTATCGCTGATGAGCCCACCACAGCGCTTGATGTCACGGTGCAGGCTCAGATTCTTGAGCTTATTGGTTCGCTTCAGGCCAGAACCGGCATGAGCGTCATCCTGATTACGCATGATTTCGGTGTCGTGGCGGAACTGTGTGAGGATGTTCTTGTCATGTATGCCTCTAAAGTTGTTGAGTGTGGAAGTGTCAGCCAGATTTTTTCCAAACCTCTTCACCCCTATACAAGAGGGCTCCTGCAGTCCATTCCGAGGATAGGCTCAAAACAGACCCGCTTGCATGTGATCGAAGGCAATGTCCCATCAGCGACCCGTCTTCCGGATGGGTGCCGTTTCGCGAATCGCTGTCCGATCGCCGACAGCCACTGCCGGCAGTTTGAACCGGAGCTGAAATCCTATGAAGCCGGCCATCAGGCAGCGTGCTGGAAGGTTTCGCTGTAGTCATTCGGTTGAAGATCGTGCGCTTTCTGGCGGGATTATTCACAAAGATGTAACACGATATTGCTTCATTTATGCTGTTCTGCCACCGCTGTGTTTTCTGAAATTCCTGCGGTAGCCATATATTCCAGAAACCCTTGTCGCGGGTAGACGTCGAAAAGACGCGCGAGAATGACTGCCTGTTTGTGAAAAATGTTCCGGCTGCCCGTCCAGCCCGTCATCCAATCCTGGTTTTATGTCAGAACCGTTCATACTTGTTGTTGAAGATGATCATAATCTCGCCAAGCTCCTGAAATACAATCTTGAGAAGGCCGGATACAAATGTCAGCATGCGCTCTCTGGAGAAGAGGCTCTTGATCTCTTAAAATCAAAGAGTTACGATATCATGCTTCTCGATATCATGCTTCCCGGTATGGATGGATTCGAGGTATGCCGGAAAGTCCGCCAGCATCAGCTCTACAAGGATCTGCCCATCATCATGCTGACCGCCAAAGGGGAGGAGATCGATAAGGTTCTCGGTTTCGAGTTGGGAATCGATGACTATGTGGTCAAGCCTTTCAGTCCGAGGGAGCTCAATCTGCGAATCCGGGCTATTCTCAAGCGCGACAGGAGAGGGAAGCGGGAGATTCAGGAGGTGATGACGTGTGACGGTCTGGAAGTTGATATTTCCCGCCACAGGGTCTCTCTTGAAGGACGGGAGCTGACACTTACCCTGATGGAATTCAAACTGCTCGTTGTTCTTCTCAAACGTCGCGGGCAGGCGCAGTCCCGCGAAACCCTTCTCAGCGATGTCTGGGATGTCGATAAAAGCATCAATACCCGCACTATTGATACCCATATTACCCGTCTCAGGGAAAAGCTCGGTCAGACCGGCAGGTTAATTAAGACCGTTCGGGGACTTGGCTATAAGCTTGAGGCGCCTGGAGAGGGCTCAGATGAAAAGTAGTGTCTCGGTCAGACTGGGCCTTGTTTTTGGTATTGTTATTTTTTTTACGGTCGCAATCAGCTACGTCTATCTGGGAGGACAGCTCAGAACGCTTTTTTATGACGGTATAAAAAATGAAATCTACAAGGAACTCGAACTGAACCGTCAGCTGCTCGACGTCTTCCCGGAAAAATGGTCGGATATCAATAGCTCGGACTCATGGGCTGACGATGTGGGCGCGGCACTTGAGGTTCGCGTCACTCTTATCGCTCTTGACGGCTCGGTTATCGGTGATTCCTACATTAGCCCCGACCGCCTCTCCTTTGTTGAAAATCATCTTGCCCGGCCCGAGGTTCAGGGGGCTTTGCAGGAAGGTTTTGGTGAAAGCACCCGTTTCAGCGAAACGGTCGGGGAAGATATGCTCTATGCTGCCGTTCTTCTGGGCAAGGAGAGTCCATACGCCGTGCTGAGATTCGCTAAACCGCTCCATGATATTCGTCTTCTCGAAGCTGAGCTGCGCAAGGGCATCGAGGGAGCACTGTTCTGGTCTCTTCTGCTCTCATTGATGTTTGGCGCTTTGACGGCATTTCTGCTCTCTACTCCTCTTCGTCGCATTGCAGCTGCAGCAGAGAATTTTGTGCATGGTGATTTCACCTTCCGGTTGGATGGGAAACGCAACGATGAGATCGGTCAGCTCTCAAGAGCGTTCAATTTCATGTCAGATGAGATGAAACGCATGGGACAGCAGGAGGAGTGGTTCAAGGCGGTATTTTCGAGTATACGGGAGGCGATTATCGTGACAGATCCGCGCGGGAGTATCATTCTTGCCAACCCCGCAGCCTGCAAGCTCTTCAAGCTTCAATGCGGTGATATGCTCCGTTCCCGTCCAGGCCGGAAGGTGACCAACGCTCAGCTTCTGGACTTGTTTGAGCGCGTTCGTCTGTCGAGCAAGCCGATTGTCAAAGAGGAGATGCTCGTGATGACGGAACGGGGAGAGCGGGTGCTTCAGACGAGCGCCATGCCGGTGATCAAAGACAGCTATTCAGATGGAACGGTTTTTGTCCTCAACGACATTACTCGTCTGCGTAATCTGGAGCGCATTCGAAGAGATTTTGTGTCAAGTGTTTCCCATGAGCTTCGCACGCCACTGACGAGTATCAAAGGCTATACTGAGACGCTGCTTGAAGGCGCTCTTGATGATCGCGAGGATGCTATGAATTTTCTGCGTATTATTCTGCAGGAGAGTGAGCAGCTGACAGCGCTGATCAATGATGTGCTTGATTTATCGAAAATTGAATCAGGCCGTATTGAGTACAAGTTTACACCGGTCAGTATAGAAGATGTCGTCTTGAAAACCGTCGCGCTGTTCCGTCGATCACTGGAGAAAAAGTCCATTGACCTTCAGATCCAGATTCCCGGCGATCTTCCTCCTGTGTTTGCTGATAAGGATTATCTTGAGATAGTCGTGCGCAATCTTTTGGATAATGCCATCAAATATGTGGCTGACGACAGCGGCAGAATCCGCATTATTGCTTTTCCTGCCAACGATATGGTCCGGCTTGAAGTAGAGGATAACGGTGCAGGGATTCCTCAGAAGGATCTTGGGCGAATTTTCGAGCGTTTTTATCGGGTCGATAAGGCGCGTTCACGACAAATCGGCGGAACCGGACTGGGACTGTCGATCGTTAAACATATTGTTTTGTCGCACAAGGGCAATGTTGAGGTCCGTTCCCGCCAGAATCTCGGTTCGGTGTTCAGCATAACCATTCCTGTCGCATCACCCCAACAGCAAGAGCTCTCATCTTCTTGAATAGTACGACTTCCCGATCGAGTGATGCCTTGAATGAACGCTGTCTGTCTTGTGCTGTAAATATTGATTGTGATTTTTTATGGTTGATTTTTTTCTTGATTACCTGCAATTACACGGTTTTTCCAAGGGTCAGTCTCAGTTATTCATGACGGTGGTCATGGCAGTACTCTCTTTGATACTGCTTGTAGCTTCAGAGCTCCTGACGAAAAAGGTCCTTTTGCGATTTGTTTCCGTCTTTATTAAGAAAAGCAAAACCCGGTTCGATGATTTGCTGCTCAGCCATGGGGTGCTGAGGTGGGCAGCACATCTGATTCCTCCTGTTCTTCTCTACAATATTGTCGTTCCGGTATTTCAATTTTATCCTGATACGATACAGGTCTTCCAGTCAGTTGCGACACTCTACCTGACGATTATTGTACTGGTTGCGCTTTTGTTCACTCTTGATGCCGTTCAGGACTATTTCTCGGCGCATCCTGTTTCGCGCCGTCTTCCCCTCAAAAGCTTTATTCAGGTTCTGAAAACTATTATTGTCACGATTGGGTCAATCGTTGTTATTGCAAAACTTCTGGGTAAGTCACCGGTTGTTTTTTTTAGCGGTATCGGCGCGTTTACTGCAGTTATTATTCTGATTTTCAAGGATTCCATCCTCGGTTTCGTGGCAGGTATTCAACTGTCAACCAACAATCTGGTCAGGGTCGGAGACTGGATTGAAATGCCTGAATACGGCGCTGACGGTGATGTTGTCGATATTTCTCTGGTTACCGTTTCCGTGCAGAACTGGGACAAAACCATCAGTACCATACCCGCTTATGCGCTGATTTCAGCAGGGTTCAAAAACTGGCGCGGAATGAGTGAATCAGGTGGGCGTCGTATAAAGCGTTCCATCAATATCGATATGCAGAGTGTCGGGTTCTGCGATGAAGAGATGCTGAAAAAAATACAAGGTGTCCAGCTCCTGAAAGAGTACATAGAAAAGAAGCGTCAGGAAATCGATGCCTATAACGCGCAATACGTCTTTGATACCTCTGTTCCTGTCAATGGACGCCGCATGACCAATCTTGGTGTCTTTCGGGCTTATCTTGTGGCCTATCTCCGGCAGCATCCGAAAATCAACGACGATATGACATTTCTGGTCAGGCACCTGCAGCCGACCGAAAACGGATTGCCGGTTGAGATCTATGTGTTCAGTAACGATGTTGAGTGGGCAAACTACGAGGCTCTGCAGGCTGATATCATGGATCACGTTCTTTCTGTACTCTCCTTTTTTGGTCTCAGCGTTTTTCAGAACCCTTCGGGTGGAGATATTGTCAATGCGGGAAAATCTCTTCTTCAGGCTTCAACGCAACAGGCCGGCTCGGCCGATTGAAGCTGTTGCGATCCGTATTGGCTCATGGATGAGGCCTTATGAACAGGCCTCATCCATGAGGATGTTTTCCAGGATGCGATGATCGTTAATAGGTGATCGTGCGTGGCAGTTCTTTTGCCTGGCATATCCAGTCTTCAACCTGGCTGAGGGTCGGCATTTTTCGCACAAGGTTTTTTTCTGCGTTGATCTCTTCGAGCTTTACGTGAAGATTCTCGGCGTTTCGCTGGCCGAGTTCGGGAACCGTATCGACGCCGGCTTCTTCAAGAAGATCCGAATATTCTGAACCGATCCCTTTTATTCTTGACAGGTCGGCCCGGTTGACCCATTTAAGAATCTGATGCTCTTCAATGCCTGTTTTTTCAGCAAGCGCTTTTCTTCCTTTTCTGTCGCAACCCTGTTTGAGCAACTCTGTGTCGCTCGGGACGCCCGCATTTTCGAACTTTTTTCCGAAAGCGGCGCCAATACCTTCAATTGCAGAAATGTTAGCCATATTGATCTCCTTTTTGTTGGTTATCGTGTTACCGCAGAGCGGCTTTGTCTTATAAAAAGATAAGGATATTTCTGATTGTCCCGCTGAAGCGGAAAGATCTATAACGTGAGTTCAAAACCTGCCCCGGCAGTCATGACGCTTCCCCGGTGCACCTTGTTCAACGCATCGACAGCCGGCTGACCGCTGCAATGAGTGGGCACAATTGTTGCAATGCTGAAACGCTGTAAATCCTCTGCCGCTTTTTCGGCCTCTATGGCTGAGAAGTCTCTCCAGTGAAATCCTCCCAGCAGCAGGGAGATGTTGTCTTCGGGGAAGAGTGCCTTTGCCGACTCTACGATCAGGGGCACTTGAGGGTGTGAACAGCCGGTAATGATCCCGGTGCCTTGTGGCGTTCGGATGATAAGCGCCTGTTCAGGCATCGGTTGTTCTTTGTAGCTGGCCGGGATTGCGCCTGTCGTATAGATGTTATCGGTAATTTTCATTCCCGGTTTCGTGTAAACGACTTTTCCTCCGTGGGTGATGATTGTGTTTTCCAGGTCTTTGCCCATCGTTTCGCCTATATAAACTTCCAGACCATAGCGTTGTGCAAGCAGTTCCTCAAGACCGCCTATGTGATCCCAGTGATTGTGCGAGATGACAAGGCGTTCAATGTTGTTGATGTCCCGATCGAGCTGTTGCATGTTGTGGAGCAGTGACTCGCCGTTTTCGCCAGTATCAAAAAGAGTTCCCTGGCCGACGAGAACGGAAAATCCCCAGCCTGATGCAAGGCCTGGCTTCAGAGCGGTATTATCGTAAAGAACGCAGATGTTCATGTGATTGTGCTTCCTGTATGATTTGTTTGTGGAGAGGAATATTGATGGTCGGTATCTCTTCAAGCGGATAAAAATCCGCTTCAAACAGTTCGTGATTGATGCGGAGTGTATTGCTTGTAATAATAACTTTATAGGCGATAACCAGCAGCGAACCGTAGAGGTCAGTATGGCGATGATATGCGCCGACAAGGTTATCGATAGTGCCTGTCAGTGATGTCTCTTCCAGCAATTCTCTCAGGCAGCCCTCTTCAGGGGTTTCACCGGCTTCAATGAATCCTCCGGGAAGGGCCCATTCGTTATAGCCGGGCTGATGAGCTCTTCTGACGACGAGCAGTTCATTGTGGTCGTTGACCGTATAGGCGATAGCGACCGGAAGAGGGTTTTCGTAGTGGATCCATTGGCAGGAAGGACAGCGTTTCCTTGTTCGGTTTTCGATTTCCGCCGTTGTCAGAGGTGAGCCGCAGACAGGACAGTAAGTATAGACATGCATAACCGGGATAATATTTTTGTTGGTGACACGTCGTTGTGTCTTATTGAAGGATAATAAAGCATTATTACCTGAATACAATCAGTGCGTTCCTGAAGAGAAAAACAGAGTGGCCATCTGATCGTGGTGTTTTGTGTCATGAGTTGACAGGATCCCCTGTCGGTATCGAAGGGCATTGCAGAAACTTTTTATTGCAACACCGGATTGTAAACAGGTAAACTTCAAGAGAACCATTAATCGTTTCGCACTATGAAATTGCTTGCACATGGCGACCCGGCTCCTCTTTTTGAGTCTGTCGATCAGGATGGTCAGCCGGTAAAACTCGTTGATTATAAAGGCAAAAAAGTCATTCTGTATTTTTATCCCAAGGATGATACACCCGGCTGTACCAAGGAGGCTTGCGCTTTTCGTGATAATTTCCCTAAATTTAAGGAGATAGGTGTAGAAGTCCTCGGCGTGAGCGTTGATAGTGAGAAACGCCACAAGAAGTTCACGGAAAAATATGACCTTCCTTTCAGGCTTGTCGTCGACGAGGAAAAAACGATTGTCGAGCACTACGGTGTATGGGGCCTGAAGAAATTCATGGGCAGGGAATATATGGGGACCGCAAGGGTGACCTACCTTATCAATGAGGAAGGTGTTATTGATATGGTGTGGCCAAAGGTCAAGCCGGAAAAACATGCATCGGAAATTGTAGCGTATCTTGAGCAAAATAATTGAGCCATGCTGAATGAATTTGATCAACTCACAGCAGGAAAGCTGACAATGGCGTCGGCCATTATGCTGGAATCAAATTTCAGAAGAACCGTTCTTCTTATGTGTGAGCATAACGAGGAGGGGTCTCTTGGATTTATTCTCAATCGCCCTCTCGAAGTGAAGGTGAGTGAGGCTATCAGCGGTTTTGAGGATCTGGATATCTCGCTCTATATGGGAGGGCCTGTTCAGGTCGATACCGTTCATTATCTCCATACCCGAGGTGATTTGATCGATGGCTGTATCGAGATCTGTCCTGGTGTTTTCTGGGGGGGCGACAAGGAGCAGCTCAGTTCACTCATGAACTCAGGAGTGATCGATTCTTCAGAGATTCGTTTCTATCTTGGCTATGCCGGATGGTCTGCCGGACAGCTTGAATCGGAGTTTCGCGACGGCTCATGGTATACCACGGATGCTTCTCGAGATATTGTATTCAGTGTTGAATATGAACGAATGTGGGGAAGGGTTGTGCGTTCCAAGGGAGGAGATTATTATTATGCAGCCAACTCTCCCGAGATTCCAGGTATGAACTGAGGAGAGAGCGCTATTTTCCGAACACCATAAGCAAGAGAACAAGCGCAATGTAGGAGACGATTCCCCAGAGAATGACGGTCGTCACTTTCAGCTTTTTTTTGAACATGGAACGTTGTGCTGTCTTTTTCTTGTTGGACTTGTAGACTGAAAGGTATATATATACCGCAAGCTTTTCAAGTAATCCTTCCTGAGCGCTTATGCGTGCAGGGTATTGCTGAAGAGTTCTGGTTCTTTGAAAATTGGGGATGACAGGCTTTTGACAGGGCAGGTGTGCGATTTCGTTGCACTCCGAGTTTCAGCATGGATGGACTCGTTAAAGAAGTCTATGTAACAATTAGATGCAGACGATTATTCGTATGCAATGGCTGCCTGATTAGCACAAGTTAATTCAATCAGCCATCGTTCGACAGGGGAGGTGCTTACTCTGAAGCTGTCGAATGGCATAATCCGCGCTTGAGCTTCAGCTCGCGCAAGTAAGCTTCATTCGTTTGTTCCCGGAGGGACGGATGAATACTTTTCCGGGATAGTGTGATGAAATTTTGTCGGCGGAGCGGCATCACACGAAACTCTAACCACCGAAGATGAGTGTGGTAGCGGCTTCAAGCAATGTTCTGGACGCGGGTTCGAATCCCGCCATCTCCACTATCAGGTGATCCGTCAAGATCCCGAAAAGTCCAAAGACCCCTGCGAAATCAGGGGTCTTTGTTTTTTTTCAGAAAACTATCATTCCGGGCAGGAAAGCCACGAAAAAATATCTGAAGGGATGAAAATGATGAAGAACCCGAACGATCATGACGAAGAAGAAATCCCCAACCAGACCCTTGTTTTCAGCCTTATCCACCGTTATGTAACCGGAAAAATTCCGTCATGACTTCACCTGATCTAGCTGAAGCGGTTTCGTCGTGGACAAGCCTTTCTTCATGCGCGAAACATTCAGGACACGGCTTTTAACATCGGCCTGGAATAGCTGAAAGCTGCAAGCCGCCGACAAGTGAAAGTCATGCCGAAACAGCAACAAAAAGCACTGGTCACACAGGCGTTCCGGCTGCCCTTGGTGGTCTTGATGAGATTGTCTACTTTGGCAGCAACAAGATGCTTTTGGTCGTTGACTTGTTATTCCTTTTCAGTCCGAGTCACAGACTTGTCTTTCAGCCAGCCCGAAAAACCGGACTCATCGATCCCGGCGTTGCGGACGGGCAAGGGGTGACGACAAAAGACCGGTATCACGAATGCCTGTACTTCCGCTATGTTCGGCAATTTGCTCGTCATGTATCGCCAGGACCACCCCGTCCAGAAGCCAGCGCCAGCTCATGCAGAGCGTTCTTGTATTTGGACATTCCCTGACGGGCCTCCTCCATTTGCTCGGCAAATTCCGGATCGTAGGGCGCCACGGCATACCCCGAAGGGGTTTCCGTCAGATATACGATATCCCCCTGCTTGATCTTCAGACGCTCCGCGACAGCCTTTGGAAGAATA
>Ga0272443_10000756_pt1 | contig 54816 bp, 82 predicted proteins | sample SSMAcet12_FD_193581 | JGI IMG/M metagenome (GOLD analysis project Ga0272443, IMG submission 193581) | Marine sediment archaeal communities from Little Sippewissett salt marsh, Falmouth, MA, United States - SSM-Acet-12 | ecosystem: Environmental > Aquatic > Marine > Wetlands > Sediment ... | reverse complement strand
AATGATGTGCTTGCCGTGGAACTCCCGGATATTCTTGCCCGGGATGCGCTGACTACCACCGCGCGCGGGGATGATGCAGATTGAATTCATGTCACCTCCCTCATCACAACGTCCAAGACACTCGATGCAATGTAGGCTGGTGCCTTGTTTGTATCCTGCATCTGCCGTATTACCAGTGTCAGGCGGGTCATTAGCTTGCTCATCACTTGCTCGCTGATAACGTTGCGCCCTTCCTCCGGGGCTGCGCCATACTGTGCGGCATAGGCAGCTTTCGCTATGCCCTCACCGATAGCCCTGGCGTTTTCAGGGTCCATCACGACATTGCGGGTTTGCCTTGAGAATTCCACGACTACCTTGCCGCCATGGTCTTTGATTGCCCAAGTGATGGGTTCGTCTTTATTCATCGAAACACCTCAATTTTGGAAAGGTCTGGGTAATCGTCATTAGGTAAAGGGTCATTGTGCTTGGGCAATGTCGCCAGTCGGCTCAATCCTTCTGCCGCATCGCGAGGGCTCATGTAGCAATGGTGTCCTATCATGTCGAAGGTGTCAGCCTTTGGCGCCAATCCCTCTGTGCGACCGTCGAAGCGTGCGCGGCGTAACCATTTATCGGCTTCTGGGTCATTGTGGAGAATCGCTCCGCCCTGGCCCAAGGACAGTTGCTTCGTCCAATGAAAACTCAAGCACATAAATTGGCCTGCACGATACATATCTCCGCGCAACCACCTAGCGCAGTCCCAGACTGGCAACGGTTCTAGTTTATACTCTCCCTCCCACTCCTCATCCTTGAATATCGGCCACCCGCCTGCGTGTATGATTGACATCGGTACGCTGATGTAGGTCCTTTTCGGGATGCTAATGCGCTCACGTTGAGACCACAACCTCATGGCGTTACCAGTCGGCCCTCTATCAAGATGCCATGCACACGCCAACAACAGCGCCATAGTGCAGCTGGTCGTAGTCACTGCATATAGCGCCCCGGTGTAGGCGCATAGGGCGGCCTCGAAGTCACGCACTACTTGATAGGGGTCACAGTTCATCCAATCCTCTCCTCAGCTCCTCAATACTCATGCGCCGCGCTATGTCGCTGGTCAGTGGCTTATCCAGTGGCCAGTCACCGAACTCAAAGGCACCGCGCACCCAGTACCCATATATATCCGACTTGTAAAACTCTGAACACTCATGCTCGCTGAGCATGGCTTCATGCTTTTTCTCCCCTGGCCGCATGTCTACCTTCACGGCATCGCTCAGCTTCTCACCCATGGCAACAATCAAATCCTCAATCCGATATGCTGGCAGGTCTGGAACCACCATGTCTCGGCGTCCGACCGCCCAAAACACCAACCTAACTGCTTCCTCGCTTGTCATCCAGAAACGGGTACAGTCTGGGTCCGTCACCACAATGGGCGCACCAGCCTCTTGCAGACTACGCCATAGCGGGATCACCGACCCAGTACTCCCCGCCACATTGCCATAGCGTGTTACGGCGAAAGTCGGCCCACCTTGCCCGGCTATGTTATTAGCGGCAAGGAACAGCTTTTCAGACAAGAGTTTGGATGCACCATAGGCATTGTACGGAGAGGCCGCCTTGTCCGTAGACAGCGCCACCACATGCTTGACCTTGGTGCTGAGAGCCGCCTCAATCACGTTCATGGCCCCATTGACATTAGTCTTGACTAGCTCGTCAGGATTATATTCACCCACCTCAATTCGCTTTAGTGCAGCCGCATGAATCACGGTATCCACTCCAGACATTGCTCGGTGCAGTCTCTGATAGTCACGAACATCGCCTATGAACCATCTGAGCCTATCGTCATTATCAAACTCCTCACGCATCTGGGCCTGCTTCCACTCATCTCGGCTGTAGACACAGACCCGCTGCACGCCCATGTCCAGTACAAAGCGGATAAAGGCCTTGCCGAAAAATCCTGTGGCGCCAGTAACTAAAATGTTATTCATTTGCTACACCCTGCTGTTATGTGTAAACCCGATGCCTGGCCCTTGAACCTTTTAGCGTTGATCTTTGCGCAAAAGTCCTTCGTTTCCGCAAACACGGCCTTAACGATAGCCACATCCAGTTCGTTAGTGGTAGGAATGGCGGGGCGGAACCAGATCAATACGACTATGGTTGCAATCAACGCAGTAAAGATAGTCCCTATGACCATGCCGCCGACTATGGGGTTACAAGAGCCTTTAATTTCCATTATCCACTCCACAATCACATTTCGCTGACTTCCACCCGTATGGGTGCGCCTTGGAAGGCTTACACTGTACGTTATGGTTCCATCCCGTCCCCTTGCACATCTTGCATGTTGGGCAACGAGGATGCTTGCAATGGTCAACGTCCTCCTTGGGGTGGTAACAGACTTCGCAATATTCACCGTATGTGCTCATAGCTTCACTACCCCCGATATCTTCATGTCTCTACCTCCTCACCCTTTACCTGGTCCAGTAGTTCTGGGTTTTCGTATATGTTGCCGATGATTTCTATTTCCCCAACATACTCCTCTAGTTCACCAACAAGGCATTTATCTGGGTTGTGGCCTTTTGTTATTGCGTAAAATGCCCCACCGATAAACTCAACAGGCGCATTGACTGCGCGACCTGGGATGCCATAGCCAAAATAGATAATATCCCCCTCATATATCTCTTTGCCGTTTTTGTCTTTCAGTCCCGTGTATTGCCCAATAGTATCTGGGTCTATGACATGAATCAGATCGGTGCCACTAAGACCCCAATAGTCCCAATACCCAGAATTTGCTATCCCTCTTGACACTCGGCCCCTGAATTTAATCTTCCGCATCATCTACCTCCTCACCAACCAATAGCCATATCCTAGACTAAATACAACAGATACCCATACATACCAGTACTCTAGAAAAAGCTGTGTCTCTGTTAGATGTTGGTTCTGTAATCTAGTAATGATGGTTCCAACAATCGCCGTTAAAATGATAACCCACCCTATAAAATGTAGCGCTCTAGTCACTATCTACCTCCTATACTGCTGCCAATATGTCCAGCTTTGACATAATCTGATCAACCTGGACTGGTGAGTAAACCCAAAACCCTATGCCACGATTAGCATTGACCTTGGCCAGGAACTCATATTGTTCTGATGTTGGTTCTTTTCCTGGTTGTTTGACTTCAATCGCGAGTAATCTACCATCTATCATTTGACCGATAATGCTTGATAGCTCTGATCTAAAATCAATAGCCCAAGCAACCTCTGGATGGTTGTTCAGCATTTTAAGAACGTCTTTTTGTATTGTCGCTTTCATGGAATACGTGAAACGTTGACTTTATCGTCTATCAGATGGGCTTCGCGCCTGTCCACTTCCCATCTATTCTTTTTCTTGTGCCAGCCGTGAAACTCAACCTTAAGTCCTGCCTTGAGCCATGTTTTGAAGTGTTCACAGTTTATGGCTTTTTTAATCCTCTCGCTGATGTGCGCCTGTGTGGTGGTCTGTATGCCTACTGCCCCTAATGATTCATGTATGGCTAGTAGGTCTACAAAATTAAATAAGTCCTGCCTAATTTTTACATGAGGGTTCCATTTCTCAGTAATGCCCACAGCATAGCCCTCTTTTTCAAGTAGCTTTTTGCTGTTTACTGTTGGGCTAATCACAGTTTCAGCCCCCTGCATCAATTTCTATCATAGAAAATAGCTTATCTTCTATGGCGCATAGCTTCCCTATCATGTCACTTTTAGCTTTATCGCTGATTCCCCACTTCTCCCCTGACAACGTTTCGCGAAGCAGATTTATAGCCTCTGTTACTTTGACCCTATTCGTTGCAATAATATAATCATCTTCTTTCACAGTTTCAGCTCTCCATCGAAACATTTATATGATGTTCAGCATCTACCTCATAAATCAGCAATCCATGAAAACTACGTCTTTCTTCCGGCTTCGTTGTGCCTACAATCAAATAGTCAGTTTCTCTTTTAAACTCATCCATATCTTCGTACCCTAGATATAAATATTTAGGGGGTTTCCCGTAGTGGCGATAGAAGTTATCAATCTTTGATACAATCTGGTCAATTATAGTCACAGTTTCAGCTCTCCATTGGCTATGGCAACAATAGCAGCGGCTTGTGTTCTCGCCGTCCATTCCCATTGGTTCTCCAATAAATCTTGGTTGATATGGGAGTCACCATGCCAATTAGTGTGACAAGTGACATGCATGGGCATAGTATAGTTGTCCGGCGCTTTAAGCCCTGCTCCACCTAACCCTCCAACGCCTTTAATGTGGTGGGGTACAATCTGATTAACCGGGCTGCCATTACCACCGCAGACAACACAGTTAAGGGTACAGACCCAGTCAGTATAGGCTTTGCTTTTGAATCTAGGTTCTTTGAAGAAGCTCATAGTATCTTGTCTCGTTTTAATGGCATTACCTAGCGATAGGCCCAAAACCGCGATCATCTGGACCATGCACATAGTCTCTAGACACAAGAGTAGGCGGGGACGCTAATGTTTCAATCAGCGCCCCATTCTGCTCCAAGATGATCCTGTTTTGCTCAACAATCTTAACCAATAACTCCAAAACTTCTGGCTGTAGGTCTAACCTTTCTATGTGGCTCATATCTATACCCCCGCTGCTCGTTAGTTACCTATAGTCCTCCGACCAATTAACCACGCCACTAAAGATTTTTATGGTCTTGTTTTTCATTCCATGGATTTACCTCTGGATTTTCCACAGCTCCATTATTACGAATGTCTGCCCAAGACCAAGCTTCTGCTCCATCCACATGTAAGTTGAATATTATTTCTCCCTCTGGCAATTCAGGATGCCCCGTTTCTCTTAAAATTTGCTGCACCTTATCGGCTATTTCTCTCTTTTGTCTTACTGAAAACATTGTCATATCCCCGCTGCTCGTTAGTTGCCTAAAACCTCTGTTCTGTCCCACACTGGTAACACTGGAACCCTGTAGGTAAAACAAAGAATAAATCGCACCCGCAATCACATTCCCAGATCTTTCCGTTAGGTACAACGTTGTATCTATAAAGCCCCTTCTCTGTTAAACACTCTGGACATTCCAGCTCTTTAGTGCCGACAGGCGCAACCGCCACCCAAGTATGGCCACAAGCTACACAACGTGCCTCACCTGTTAAATGTGGGCGCTGTTCATCAATGTTGATAACGTCAGCCATTAGTTATCTATCCCCTCGCCTCCATCAACCATTTGACTATGTATTGCTTTTAATTCATCAATAAATTTAGCAAAGTCATCTTTGTTCAAATCAACATAAAAGAACTCATCGCAGGCTTCCTCAAGCTCAACCGTCTTTTTATCTTCTGATAGGGTCACGTTTATAATTCGACCTTCGTCATACCCAAGTTTTTCTAAAATACTCATAGTGATTCCTTACTCAATAGCCATCGCTCCAATTAACCCTTAACAATCTTATCCATTGCCTTCTGTTCGTCGTAATACATTTTTATAAATTCATCGATGGCGATGGTATCAAGCACAACTAAAGGTTTCGCAATCCCTGACTCGTCAGTAAATAAGACATGCTGGCGTGAACCGTATTTGTCTTGCATAGTTCTAATTCGCAATTTCATCGATCATATCCCCGCTGTAATTAACCTATATCATGACTTGATTCACGCCAATATTCACCCGATCAAAAGGATGTTCAGGCTCATCATAAACCCATACAACACGCGTCACTTCGTAAAATTGTTCTTTTCCTTCGACACTAAAACGTATCTCGTCACCCGGCCTCGGCACACTAGAAACTAAGCGCTTGCTTAAAACATGGCTATCACCTTCTTCAATTATGTGAATATAAATATTGCCTTTATCCCTCATGTTTTCTTGCTCTCCGTTACCCGTTTAACGTTCCACGTCTGCGATTTGCCCCTTCTGATCGCCAGACTTCAACGATCAACGCTTCGGTACTACGCTTGTTAGCTAACAGTTCGTAATCCGCGATAGCATTTTCCAGCCTTGCTATGTGTTCAGTGTATTCACTACTGGCATAGGCTTTCTCTTGTCGGTCTGTGTTGGTTCCCTCTGCTTCCAGGTAAGCTAGGGCTTTGACAGTTTTCCGCTGTTCCTCCAAGCCTTTGACTAAGGCTCTGGCCCTAGCGCACTCCTCGTCTGTCTCAGCAAGGTATTTAAGCGCTTTGGTTAATCTTTCTTCGCTTACCATAGTCTATGTCCTCTCATTCTTTCTCTGGTTGCAATGCTTCTTTTGCCTTATCTATCCCCATCCCAAGGATGTCCAATAAGTCACTTGGTATTTGCTGGACTTTCTCGTTGTTAATGATTGGAGGGAGAACGTAGATAGCCGCCATTTGCTTTGTCGTTGGTAGTAGTGTGCCTGATATAAGCAGGGCGGGGACAATAAAAATGTATATTTTCACGAATTTCCTGTAAATCTTGTAATGCTCTTCTTCGTCTGTTGAAAAGTCGTTTATAACCATTGGCGCTATCAACATAGCAACGCCGCCAACAAGCGCTATTACTGCGCCAAACAGAAGCAACAGATTTCTAACGCCGTCCAGTTTCAATAAAAAATACAACTCAAATCCTGATATGTCCATAGTCTATGCCCTCTATACTAGATCGCTATCGCTTATCTCACCTATGTCGAACATGAATAACTCATTGCCAGCAATTACAGATAAAGCATGTCTGAGGTTATGGCGATATGAATCACCCGTAAGTATTGCAACCCGTTCGGCTTCTCTGACTTTTTCAACAACACTCTCTTTAGACCAGTCAGCACCCATCATGACTGGTCCATTTGGTATGATGTTATGGATATAATCGTCTTCATATTCCATTAAAAAATCCACAACGCTTTCCTTGTCGGCTATCCATATTCCCTCTCTGCCTTCTGGTTTTACTTTTATCTTCATGTCTATGCCCTCTCTATCTCCTGATTAGTAACTCAAGTTTTGCTATATTTACCATGTTCTTTGACAGCCATTTTTTACTTGGTCGCCAGGGTAGTAATTCCCCCTACGTGAGAACGTGCTCTCTATTGCTGCCTCATAGTTGGGAGGATAGAGAAAAAACAAAGGGATCATGGCTGGCGGCCTTTGTGTGTATTTATTGATTTTTTCTGGTGAGCTTATCCCGGCCTTACGTTTAAAATCAGAGTTCTCACGCATCATGGCGGAGCGTTCTTTGGATAATTTCCGGTGGTAATCTTGGGAAGCCATTACATCACCACCCGATACTGATGCAATTTGTTGTCTTTAGCGCAGCGGCGCTCTACTTGATAGCCGCCGTATTCGCTTTTTCTTAGATCACGGATACGTGCAGAGATGGTGGTTTCCATGGCATATTCCCCGGTACGCCGTTTTAGCTCTTTCTGTAGTTGTGGGATCGTCCACCAACGACCGGATAACATAATGCTGAGTATGATTTTCCACTGTGGTTTTTTCATGGCTTAATCCTCACTAGTTTTAAGTTCCCTGACTTAAACAACGTACAGTTCGGAAATGAACGTAATATCTCATTTAGTACGGAGTCCCTCTGCCGTAGCTCTAAGACGTGTGGAGCCGTTGGACTTGTGCCCTTAGACACCGACTTGTTTCCTTATCGGATTATGCCGGCCACAATTATCGCAGTTCACTATCAGCCTCTCTTTGGGCTCTTAGCCTAAAGGCTTCCATTGACTCACCAGCCCTAGCGCGTATGCCTTTGGACTCGGCCCATTTAATAAATTCATTGTCGTTACGCGGTGATCCTGCCTGGGTTTGTTTCTCGGGTGGTGGGTCTTCCCATCGTTCTCCGTGCATGTAAGTAGTGGCCAGGGGAACAAAACGCTTTTCGGTGTATTTGTATCGCGTAACAATGTCTACAAGGGCTTTATCGCGCTTTGTCTTTGGTAAGTTTCTCCATGCAGAGAGGGCTTTCTTTTTGTTTTCTTTCCTTGGATACAAATCCCAGAATTCACTAAAGTTCAATTCGTCAGAATTGGACGTATGTTTTATATATGCATCTGCTTCTGCTTCTGTATAGGTCGTTTTCGGTCGGGCGCGGTCGGATTTGGTCGGATTTGGTCGTTTCTTGGTCCGGTGTTTACGGTCCCAGTTACGCTTATATTCCCGCCTTTCGTCCTCATTCCTGATGGCTCGGTATTTGTCATAATTGACGATCTTCCAACCAAAAGGGCGGCTGTCATTTTCATCATTTAATAAAGGGAGGATACGGCGGCCTTCTTCTGCGGGGGTCCGGCTTTGGGGATCTGGCGCCTCAAGATAACTAATACCCTTGAGCACAAACTCAAGGTCACATCCCAAACATCCCGCTATCTTGGCTGGGGCCACGTCTACCTCTCCGTGTCGGTCTGCGAGTGCCAGCATAGCCATAAACACCGTTAGTCCCTCAAATTGGCCGTAGAGCGAGCCGTCAAAGATTGTCTTGTAGAGTTTTGAATACATGGTTTCCTCAGTGTCGGATAGTGTCGGATTCCGACACGGAAGGATCATTATTCATAATTTTGCACCGGTACGCAACTCCTATTTAATGCCACGGTTGTCATAATGGTGGCATGTGTTTACCGCACGTCCTTCTATACCCATCTGGTGTTGGCGTTCCACACGTTGCCTCGCTCCAGCACTCCGGCTCGTCACAGACATAGATCATGCTGTTTACGGAGTTACATTCTGGGCAGCCTTCTATATAACCTCCGGCATCCCATGGGTTCGGTGCCCGCATAACCTCAGACTCATTGCTGCGCCACCCACACTCCTCACATTTCACTTTTCTGATGCATCGCTTTGTTCTATACTCATAAGGGTATCCACGCCATCCCTGTTTACAGAGTGGACAATAGACATCAACCCAGTGCGCTTCTGCTTTTTTTACTTCTGCATGTTCATGCTTGCATCGCTTAGGCAACAATTCTGTATTATCTGTCATGTTTCTGCCCCTCTGTGCTCACCCCAAAAACCCGAATAACCACAATACAACAAGACAACTAATAAAGCCCCAGGTCCAAGACCACCAGATGAGGGCTCTAAGCATCTTGTTTCTCCGGCAGCCAGCCACATTGTGTTTGCTTGGTGAATTCCTCCCAGGTAGAGGTTTGTTCTTTGGGGAGGATTTTTTCTAGATAAACTTCCTCGGCATACGTATGTGCGTGCGGCTTTCCCTTAAAATCTATTTCATAGGCAGAAGCAAAGTGCTTGTTTGCGCCAGGAAGGGCCACAATCTCACACTCCAAGCCAATTAAATGTTGGTACTCCTGGTTTGCGCCGATAATCCTCGCCCTATCGCCGATCTTAAATTTATGCATCAATCACCTCCAAAAAAATCCCCGGCTGGTATCTCCACACAACCGGGGTATAAGCCATCATTAAGATGGAGGAAGTACACTTTCTCGCACAAACCCACGGTATAACTTGGGGTGAATTTGTTCACGCAATATAACGCCGTCAGTCTTGGCCTCGATCTTAATTGCCCATTCCGGGGTGATCTTAGTGGTTCCAAGCACCCAAGCACTAACCAGGGCAGGGCTAACACCCATTTTGTTGGCGAACTCACGTTGCGTGGTTTTGGTTTTTCTCAAATATGCATTTAGTCTCATAAATCCTTTTATAACACGAACAAATCCACAAAGCAACAACCTTGTTGTGAAATTTAAACAGTGCGACTGTTGACACGGGGGATTATTTCTGCCAAGATGGGTTTATGCAAATCAGGTGGGGCGCTGTCGCCGGATTATGACGCGAGGGTGAGGAAATGAACCGATACAACGAACTAAGAATCTGGGCCTTCCGTAAACTGGAAAACCGGCTATCCGCAATAGCGGAAAAGCTGGCCACCTGCTGTAAGCGCTGGGAGTCAGACGATCCCATGACTGAACAGTATGAGATATGCGGTCATCGGTGTGATGTGCTTAATGAGATCAAGTTTCTACAGAAGCAGGCGGATTAATTATGTACGACTACCAAGCAATGAAACCCGAAATATTCACAGAGGAAGGCCAGGAGCTATTTCTCAAAATCAGAGATAACGTGCAGACCTTGCTTAAAATATCTGGGGCATTTGACATGGATCACGCCACAAGATCATTGGGTGGTAATTCGTGGGCAATGCTGGCGTGTGTTGATCGTCTTGTAGAGCTTGGAGAAATTAAAGAAATCCCGACTAACGGATTTGCTCAATACAGGGTTTTCGTGAAGGCGGATTAAAGACTATGGCTAACATGGACTATTGCAGATTTAGAAACACCCTGGGCGATCTCCTTGACTGTATGGACCACATGGACGAGCGCTTAGACGATGAGGAGGAATTAAAAGCAAGAGACGAAATCATCCATCTCTGCATTTGGGTTGCTGAGAATTACGGGTTTTTGGGGTGAAATAGTGAGGATTAAAGACTATGGGTGTGACCTTAACTGAAGGGCTAACGGTATCAAGACTTCTGCGATACGCCGCATCACAAGCTTGCACGGATCAGCACTTGTGGGCAGAGGCCAGGTCAGCAATAGCGGGCTGTCCAATGACCGAAGATACGGCGATTGCATGGAACGAGTTAGAACAAAAGCAAAAGAACTGCGGATGTACTTCATGTACTGCCCGTAGAGTGCTGAACCATCTGAAAGAGGATAGGACATCATGTCAGACCAAGACCTAACAGCAATACAGGACCATATGGACGATGAAGCCAGAGAGTCGGACAAATTCGATAAGGCTGTCTATCAAGTCCTGACTGATCCTAACGAGCTGGTTGAGTTCCTGCAAGACCTGGACGGGCCAGACCATTTCACCATCCATCTGGCGGGTATGTTCAAGGCTTGGCTGGATGATCATTATGACTATGCCGACAATGCTGACTTTGTTTGTGACTCGGCATTGAAGCACCCCATTGTAAAGAAACTCGCACAGGCGATAGTCGATGGGGGTAAGCCATGAGCACATGGTATGAGGCCGAATACGACGACATAGACATAGATGCACAAGATAAGTGCGTGGACATCCTAGTAACTGACGATGACTGGGGGAATATCTATCTTAGCCTCACATTTGAACAGATCAAAGACCTTTGCAGCCAGATAGCGGATCAGGATGAATGATGGATAAAGCAGAAATAACTGGGACATTACAATATTTCTGGTCTGGCAATTACTGGTATGTCACAGCGGTTGACCCACAAACAAAAGACCGAATGAAATATGATAGGTCATGTAAGAAGTACCCTATAGGGTCGGGAGAAACCAAAGATGAGGCACTGCAAGAATTTGAGAGGGAGGCGTGATGACAGAAGATGAAGCAAAAACTAAATGGTGTCCACATGTACGCTTAGCCAGCGGGTAAGCCATGAACATCACCAGAATGCACCACTGGGACTACAGCAAGGGAATAGCCCTTGTTCAATTTAAGGCGCGGGGCAACGTGATCCCTGTTAAGTGGATACGGATGACACTGGCGCAGGCCAAGATTTTAATGGGGATGAAGAAATGAGCGAGCAAGAAATAATCGAGAATTTAAATATCTACCAGAGGTTAGACCGTATACGGACAAAAGTGCCGTATATCAAAAAGGAAAAGCAGGTAGAAAGCTATAAAGCGGTAGAGCATGACGCCGTGACCGCTGCCGTCCGCCCTTTCTTTATTGAATATGGCGTAATGGTGGTGCCGCGTGAACAATCCTCAGTGGTTGTCATTACAGGCACACACACCAAAGGCGGCACACCCATTATACGCTTTGAGGCGAAATACGAAATAGATTTCGTCAATATCGACAAGCCAGAAGACAAGGCAACCGTAGAGGCAACAGCACACGCTTTAGACCACGGAGACAAAGCCCCTGGTAAGGCCATGAGTTATGCCACTAAAACGGCAATACTCAAGATCCTGTCAATCGAGACTGGATTAAGTGATGAGAGCCGCGTTGAAAGCGCGTCACCTTACACGAACGAACAGAAAGAAAGATTCGATGGACTCTTGGCAGAAAAGAACGCCATTGAGTTTTTCGCCTTTACCAATGCCTTGGATATGCAAGAAAGCATTGCTCTATTTTCCAGCTTCCCCAAAGGGGATAAAACCAAGCTTAAAGCGATAGCCAGAGAGCTTGAGGCGGAAGGCGTGAAACAGATCAATGATTATGCAGAGTCATTGGCAGAGGCCGCAGACAAAGAGGATGCCATGTCAGTGGAGCAGCTTACCAGTGAAATGAGTTATGACGTTAAAAAGGCGGTATGGAGCTTGCTGGATAAAGACCATAAAGACAAACTGTCAATTATGAAAGAGGCTAAAAATGAACCGCCTAGTCAGTGACATACTGCTTGGCATTATTCTAGGACTGTTTCTAGCAGCTATGGCCTCTTGTGTATATTGGAAACTAGACACAGCACAGTTTGCCTGTGGTCCAGAGGAACCGAGAAAACCTGACAGAATAGTGGTGTGGGTATGAAACGAGCAATGAACCACCTGCCTCTTATTGAGTTGGCGCTTAGTAGTATGGAGGGGTGGGTGGTTCACCAGAACTCAAAGGGCGGTTATAGCCCCGTGATGTGGCCTGGGCAAGCCACGTTCAAAAAAAGGCCCACAGTAACTATGGCGCTGTCCCTAAGCCGAACAGGGGACCATCAGACTTGTAGGAGGTGATGACAATGCTGGGTGAAGTATCTAAAGGCCCATATTAATTATGAACAACCTCAACCTTATGAGTTTTGAATTTTTAGAAAGAGTTGTGCATGAACCAGTGGTGCGGCGTGGAAAGCAGACACGCAGGAGATGACATCCAGAATTATCAAAGGTCATAAGGCTTGGAGCGGTGAGCCGCTGGCCCGAAAGGGACGATGAGGGAATCACTGAGCCAGAGTAGCGCCTGGCCACCACCGGGGATTGCCACCCTTTAAGGAGCAAGGTGACACATGAGCGACAAATTCAAGGAATTATACATCAAGGAGATGAGATATGAATAAGAAGGCACATATATATCGAATCACAACGGAAATAAAAATCCCGCGTGTTCCTAATTTCTTTATCCTCACAAATGATAGCAAGATACCAGTTAGCGCTATAAATGAGGAAGGATTAAAAATGATTGGCGAGCTGTGGACCCAGAATCTCATAGAACGAGCCAAGGCGCAGGGTGATGACTGACACACCAGAGCTATTGCCTTGTCTTAACTCGCTAACAGGAGAGCACAAGTGGCTGGAAAAGGTAGGCAAAAACAAGGATAAGCCGGATCAGTGCGTATACTGCAAGAAACTGCGGGAAGACCTGGATAGAGCCGCATGGAACAGGAGAGTGAATGATGACTGACAAACAACTAAGCGCTGCTGAATTAAGTCACGTTGCGCGTAATGGGGACAAAAAGCAGCGCCTCAAAGCATTAAAAAAAGAACTCAAGGCCAGACTCGATTGGTTTTGGTACAACCAGGTCATGGCCCTGCTCTATATGTTTATGTTTGTCTATACCCTCAAGGGCAAGGCAGACAGGAGCAAGGGGATATGGAAACTACCGTATTACCTTATCGGTTATCGCTGGTTGTTCAATGGCTACCTGCTCGATCTATGGCTCAACGCCACCATTGCCCGGAAGCTATTTGGCGAGTATCACGTCGATGGGACGATCACAAAGTCACTCAAGAATGTAAAGGAACACGCACCGAAAGATAGTGAGGTATGGGCGTTTGCTGAGCTGACCTGCTCCGTTTTGAACGACTGGGACACTAAGGGGCATTGCTGATATGAAAATACCTACGACCATATTTGAAATAATGACTTTGTTAAAAAGTATTGATGACTCCGACAAGCCATCAGTTATAAACCCTGGTCTTACTGTGACACAGGCCAAGGATATTATGATCAAAGGAATTAGAGATCGTTCTGGAAGTTTCAGCAATAATAGTAGGGACGTATCAACGCTCACCAATGCCTTGTCAGTAATTTACGGCAGAAAGCCCAGGGGAATCAGGCCGCTAGTTCGCAAAGCTTTAGCGGGGAGGAAGCCATGAAACCAAGTAAGGGGCATTGCTGATATGAAACATACTTGTCATTGGCCAACCTGTAATGTCGAAGTTCCGCCTAGAATGTGGGGCTGTAAAAAGCACTGGTTTAAATTGCCCAAGAGATTGCGTGACAGGATATGGGCAACCTATAGGCCAGGACAGGAAATCACCAAAGACCCAAGCACTGAATATCTGGCGGTAGCGCTTGAGGTTCAAGATTGGTGTTTAGAGAATCCAGATACATAAGGGCATTGCTGATATGAGCTTAGACAATACACCAGAAAAGATAAATCTCACAGACCTTCGACAGCTACGGGAACGCTGTTTAAAACTAGAGATTGAAAATAACATGATGATCGACGCCAGAAGGGATGACGCCAGAGAATATAAACAGATACTAGAGGCTAACAGGAATATAATCGAGAAAGTTCAAGCAAGAATCCCTAATTGGGAAAAGATTTTCCCGGAGTGGATCTAGGGCATTGCTGATACAGGAGAGTGATGATGGGATTATTTGGATGGAGTTACCCGCCGGGCTGTAGTGGTCCCCCAGACGACGATTACCCGTGCTTAATCTGCGGGGGGTCGGGTGATAGTTGTATCTGTCCTGAGTGCCCTGTATGCGAAAGCTACGGCGACCCAGAGTGTTACGAAAAACATGGGCTTATTCGCACAAAGGCGCAGATTGAACAACGTGAGGCATTAGAAAAAGCTGATCGAGAAGCTGCGGAAGCCGAGAATAATGCCTTTGAGCTAATGCAGATAGAACAAGCAGCACACGGCATGGTAAGCGGGACTAGCATTGAGTGGCCTTTTCTATTAGCGGCGCTGAGGAAACGGGGTGTAGAGATATGCGATACCGCGCAAGCTGATGAAATCCGCGAAGTCTGCTTAAAGGTATTAAGCCATGAAAGAACATAAAGACATCCGGGCGCTAAATAGTGAATTGCAAAATGCCACGAATGATTTGGCAATTACAGCCATGCGGCAGGCAACAGACAGGATTGAAGGGTTAAAAAAAGAAAACGAACAACTCCGCCAGCAACTCATGGAGATAGCGGAGAGGGCTTATAAGGCTGCACTAATTTATTGCGATGCTCAATATGAAGATGATGAACTAGAAACCCATTGGCAAGCCTACAGAATCAAACAGGAGCTAGACAATGACAGATAACAAAACAGAATGGGATTGCATCGAACCCATGCACCTCTCTGACTGGCAGTTTTTAAATAGACTGCTAAAGGAAAAGCGCGACTGCCTTATGCCGCCTGCTCCTAAGCCTAGCCAACATTGTCGCAAGGGGTCACAAGCATATATAGACGCTGTATCGGCATGGATGGCTTCATGTGAGGAGATTGACGATTTATTGGAAAAGGTTAATGCAGAAATCGAAGGTGGGCGGGGAAGATGACAGATAACACAGAGTTATTGCCATGCCCGTTTTGTGGCACATCACCTGTTGTCGATAAATTTGAGCTTGAAGGCGATATATACCACACGATTAGCTGTGATCGCTGTTTCGATAAAAAATTTAAATCTGGGCCCGACATAAGTGTAATTATCGTTGATAAAGATTTTGAGAAATCTGCCTTTTTTTGGAACACCCGATATAAGGAGTAGAACTACCGATAAACAACCAAAGGAGAATATCATGAAAACGTTACTTTTTATTTTATTGCTTTTCTCAACATCCGTCTATGCTGCACTGCCTGAACCAACCTGTGCCAATGGCGCGGTCTATCCACAACCTAACGTAACAAAAAGCGCAGAAACATGGTATGACCCTTATACCGATGCAAGTTATCCAAAGAGTATTCGCTTCCCCTGGTCGGCTGTGTTGAACCGCGCCGTTATATTTAAAGTTCGCTATCTCCCACCTGCCCCGAACTCGTATGAGCAGATTTTTGTCAATGTGCTTGAGCGCGTGAGTACTGGTCCCGATACATTCAAGTATGAACCAATATTCCGTGTCTACACGAATGAAGCAAAACCGAACGGACGGGCAGTCATGGCGGCAATTAAGTCATTCAATGGCCCCTACGATATTGAGTTGGTTTCTGGGCCTCATAGTGACGGGGTGACATTTGGTTATCTGGCCGACGCTATACTGACGTTTCGTGAGTCGTTGTGCGACCGTCAACAGACTTTGGACTAGGAGGCCATCATGAGAATTCTATTATTGTGTATCATGCTTACCGGTTGCGCCTGGGAGCCCATGTTCGATAGCAAGGATGAAATGAATTATACGAAATGGGAGGAGCTGTATTATACGCCGATCCGGGAGTTTGAGGACAAGCGCGATGCTGCCAAGCAGGAATACAAGGAAGCGGTTGAATACGTTGATACCGTAGCCAAGCGCTTCAAGACAGAACTACCTTTTCATACTTGGCGGGACCGGCGCTTGATCAAGCAGATCAAGGCTACTGAAATTACCCATGCACAGCAAGAAAGGGATCAGGCAATTTATGCTGCTGGGAAAACCATGCTAAAAGCCAAGCAAGCATCTACCCCTAAAATGTATGCCCCTGATTGTGATAAATCCGTCCCTGTCACGGCACCGATGTATATCCATCGAATCGTGTGGCACCGGTATGGGTATGATCGGACAGGGCGTAAATGTAATTAAATATGTATAGCCAGGGAAGGCTATAGAGGAAATCAAGCGCTCCCTTGAAAAGTAATATTGACTTTATCTGATCCGCCATCACCGACTAACTCATACGGACGCCTGACTTGGCTGGTTGTCAGATTGGCATTAAGTGCGGCTGCTCCTAAAGGCACTAACAATCCTGTATCACAGCGGAAAATGGTAGCGTCCAAATCCCAGGGCGGGAGTCCTTTTGTGTCCCTGGCTTTCATATAGATACCGATTTGGCTTTGGTCAATCCTCACCATAGCGCTATTGCTGTGATGGAGATGTCCTTCAATGTCCCGATCACCTGAGAAAGACAAGGCTCTGGCTTCTCGCTGTATTGTGGGGTGGATAATTCCTACGTTGGAAATGTCTAAGGTAAACTCATTACCAATAAACGGTTGGTTTAAAAACTGATACAGCCCCACTCCCCAGCCTGTCCTTTGGACAGTAACGTCATACACTCCGTTGCTCCCACCTTGTACCGCAAAAGGGTGGTTGTCTCCCTGATTGGTTGTAGCGTCTACCGGTTCGTAATATTGTTCCGGGTCGTTGTCAGTGACTAGAGCATTGTCGATCAATACAGAATCACTATGATCTGTAATCTTGGGCGTGTTCCCATATAGCCCGTTTTTGCAATGGGATATTTGAGCGTTAAATATTTTCAGATAATGCGCTCTTTGCCAGCTAATGCCCATGTTACCGTGATTTTCGCAGATAGGGTTATGGATAGTGCAATGTGGAGCATTTACAATAATCCCATAGCGGGAGCCTTTGATATGGGGGGAGTGTAATGTGACATTAGGGGATAATACTTGTATGCCTACTTTGGCGTTCGTGTGCCAAACATGCTCTAAGGTTCCATCATAAGGTTTGATGTATAAGATATTACCTACCTGGTTAAAGGTTCCGGGTTGCCAGTTTGTCTGGCCGAATCCTTTTTGTAGCCTCCTCCCATCCTCAAAACATTGGTTTAATGTATTGCCCTTATAGGGCCGATGATAGACCCCGTTACTATCTGGCCCTACCCATCCGTCCGGGCCTTCAAGCCGTGAGGCGCAGGGCAATAATTGACTGCCTGGCATGAAGTAAACTGTAATTTCAGCGGCATCGATGATTAATTGTCTGTCCGTGTAACCAGCGTCATGGATACCGTGTATTTCAATCGTGTCGCCAGGCAATAAAGTAGGAAGGTCGCGAAGTCCATTAACCGCGTCAGGATACCCATTGAGCCGGTAGGGCTTGCAGATGTGAATCATTGTGTGGATTTAATGATGTTTTCCAGAGTCTGGATCCGGCGTTGTCGGGTAATCTCCAGGCGAATCACGATCTCATATAAGGCGGATAATGCCTAATTCTCTCAATTGCGCAAATTTTGGATGAAATTTTTTAGCTTGTTTTGGAAAAAAGGAATACGGGCCCATGGTACGCTTTGGGCTCCATCCTGTTAAATCTAACCCACTATATACAGTATTGCTCCTAGAGAGATGAGTGTAGTCGCCTCCAGAAATATCTTTTAGTAGTGGGGGCGACCCCACAAGATCATAGGTGCCTGCGGTCGCGCCGGTCACAGTTCCATTCCAGCAATTATAGTCCGTATCGGTATTGGCGTGGCCGTTAATCGCGGTTGACGTGTTACCGGTTGCGATGTTGTTCCTGAGCAAAGCGGGATTACCGGTGGCTTGTATACCATCACTGGTATTGTCAATTAATAGACAGTTATAGACCTCGTTATCCAGGTCATTCAAACGCAACCCATCGCCCACACAACTGTCACAAATCACACCAATCACTCGTAGTTTTGACGTACCAGCTTGCCCGGTTATCCCCTGGCCTGCGGAGTTGCTATAGTACCCGCCCACAATATCGAGACTAGCTACATCGGAGACCAAAGACTTGAATTGTGTGCAAGAGGCTTTCTGTGAAGCAGACACCGCACTAAACCGGGTTCTATGGGTAATTTCTCCTGCGACTGATACGGTGACATCCGTTGAGGACCACGTCGTTGTCGCGGAGACTCGACACTCATCCCCTGCGGTCAATGCAGCGAGTGCTGTAGTTAAAGCAGACGCGCCGAGATAAGGATTCAACTTGGTCCCTGGGTTGTTGCCGGATGTTCCGGTATTGGCCCCGACATGAATCACTCGTCTGTCTATGCCGGAATTATTGACCACATAAGGCCTTGGCTTACCTGAATTGTCGATAATAAAATCCAGAAAAGCGCTGTCGGTATTCGTCGTGGTGGTGTACCACATAAAATTGTTATCGGTGGTTTCAGTGATTCCACTGGGTTCGGCGTTCATCAGTGCCGCATCACCGGTCAATAGCATTTCTGACAAAATGGGATGGATGGCAGGCCATTGGGCTGATTGAAATCGAAGTATCTCCTCCATGTTTGTGGGGACTGTGACCGCAGCCCCGAACTTCCACACCCGGAAACCGGCGACCATGCCCTCTAAATCTTGATTACCAAGTCCATGGGCCAAGACACTAAAAGCGCCTGATGGCGCGGTAGTACCAAGGGCAGCGGCGGTTCCGGCGTACCCGTGCATCGCCGCGAATTTATTGGTCCCGTCCGCCCATCCTGCGGCGTGGTAAACTCTTGACTGAGGAACAGGCTCAGCCGTAGGAGAGAGTGCAGCACCGAACCGGACTTGATACGTACCGGCGGTATTCAGGACTTCTAATTGGACGGCGTCATCCCCCATCATGGAGTCAGCGGTTCCCGCACCAGGCGGTTCGTCCATTCTGCCGAACCACTCCCACAAACACTTGTCTGTATCGAATTGGGTATCTTCGCCCGTTCGTGCGTAGTCCTCTAATGCAGGGACAGAGCGTAATCCACCGAACTGCAAGCCTTCCTGTGAAGTAAAAACAATGTCTGAGCCGTTGTAGGCCATGTCAAAATCGATCCCGGAAGCTTGATTTCTGACGACTGTAGCGTTGGCATCGGTGGCATCGGGATTAATATCAATGACGTGAGTGGTCAATAACGAACTGGTGCCGGTCAGTTCTAACGACTTCGCGGCGGTCTGCATTTGGGCCAGGGTTAAAGTCCCTGGATACCATACTTGAGCGCGGTAGACAGACCCTCTAAAGGGTGCCATGCGACTTGTCCCAGATCGGTTATACAAGGTAAACCCGTCACCGGTCCAAGGGCCAAGATTGGCGATGGTGGCAAACGCCGACCCCTCTGCCACTGCGCTTCCATTAACAAACGCCCAGTACAGGCTTTGATTGATGTCAATAACAAGGAAATAATCCACTATCCCGTTAATGGTGCCGACATTGTGTGAGGCGGTGGTCGTTGTCCCGATCCCGGTTTCCCTCACACGTATTTGCATACGCTGGGAGGTTAATAATTGCATGTCGAAGTAATTAAACCCCGACCCGACTTGTCCCAAACCCATCAAGCCAGTGGCTTGATCCAGTGAGGCGTCAAACCTGACATGGACGGCCATTACCCCGGTACTCGAGCCGTTTAAGACATCCGAGGGGGTGCTTCCTTCGGCAACGCTTAAATGATTGGTCGTCGCCGTCCCGTCACAGAATAAGGCGTATTCGTCTAAGGGTTCATAATTCTTCATAGGACCACCGAGTATTCTTCTTCGATTGTATTAGTTCCCCCGGCGTTCGCTTTATAGATTTTCGCCGTCACAGCTTGATTGGCGCCATAGGTCAAGGTCCAAAACCGGTTGTCCAGTCCAGAGGAGAGAAATTCTGCGCTGTACGCCTGACCGATAGAAGCGACGGAGCTTTGCTGGGTATCGTCAAAGGGAGAGGCGGAAATCACATCGATACCGCCATAAGTCTTGACGTGGAGCGCGGCATGGAAATCACCACACGCCCAGATAACTTTCGATGAGATGTGGGCACAGGCCGCGTCTACCGCGTCGCGTTCGTAAAGATAACCGTATAAAGCGGCATCAAACGCCGGACCCCCTTCCCAGTTATCCCGGTTTGTTGAAGCGGCACCGGCAAAGGTATCACTGGATAAAATCGTAATTACATAGCCTGTGCGGTAAGTGTTTAACAGACCATATAACCAATGACGTTGTGTCTCGCCTAAAAAATGCCCCGCCGCGCCGTTTCGATGACTTCTCGTATCAAGTGTAATAAAGACGTGGGTGCCGATCACAAAATGCCCGTAACGTATCCCGCCTGCTACGTTCGCATTAGGTGAAGCCATATGGTCAAACCCGTACTCCGTATCAAAGGCGTCAATCGCATTGGCCCAGCTTGAATAAGACGCCGCCGCGTCCACTCTTGGGTACACGGAAGGATTCGATGCCCAGTCTGAATCTGGGAAGTCCGCCATCACGTCATGGTCGGAAATGGCCCGTATCGTTGGGATATTGCGAACAAAGTTTTCCACCGCTGTGATCGTATAGGTATTTCGATAGGCTTCGCGATAATGGGCCAGGGTCGCGGCACCGGGATCACTGGAAGGCGTAAACCCACTGGTCGGATCTTCGGCATAAATAAAATCTCCCAACATCGCCAAAAACTCAGGGTTGACCGTTTCCCGAATGTAATCCAGGGTTTTCACGCTTGGGGTGGAGTCCAAGGAACTGCGTGAAATACACGACCCCCCGGCTATGGTCCGTCCTACCATCGAAGCGGGTAATGTCTTAAAGGTCGGGAAGTTGGAGGTAAAGACCCGTGAGCTGGCCAACACGGGCGTATAATAATACGTGGTGTCAGCGGTTAACCCTGAAATAGTGATTGTCTCGGTGCCGTCATTGGTCGCTGAGGCAATCGTTGACGTTGGGGTTGTTGTCGAGCCGCTTAAATCCGCTGATGTCGAGTATTCGATTTCGTAATCTGACGAGGCATCATTGGCGCGCATCCAGACATTGATCTGCGTTTTAGGATCAGTACCTAGTCCCAAGGCGGGGCCGTGAGTACGTGCCATTTTATTGCTTTTCCCACTGGCTTACGCCTGTTAGATCGGCGCCAGAGTAGGTATATGTCTGTCTGTAAGTATCAGCGCCAGCCGTTACCTCAATGTACTGCAGTACGCCGGATGAATAACTCAAGGTCTGGGCTAGGCTTGATGGATCGATTAGTATCCCGTCATCCGCCTCAACAACATCGCCGTGCCCTTTCAACAGCCTGCCGCCGCTTGTAGGTCCGCTCATGCTTTACTCCTAATTATCCGCCAGAGATGCAACTATATTCAGTTTTATTTATCAGTGTTCGACGCTGATGCCAAACGCCGCTGCGTTAGCTATTTTCTCAGCACCCGCATGCGTTCGGTACACTCCTGGATCGCGGCATCCTGCTCAATAGTCAGCGTAGCCAGATCGCGGTAGGTGTTCCCGCCTATCACGGGTCTCAGACAGTCCCGTGTCAGTCTTGGATCAGGGGGCTTGACCATCAGCCTTTGGCACCCGCTCATAAACATCAGGGTCAATAGGAGTATCAAGGCAGCCAGTCGGATCAGGCTTTCTCTGGATGTAACGGATGATTTCACGGGTTTTGACCTCACGTAGTTGTGACTTCTGCTCAAGCTCCTGCAAATCCTTAGCCTCCTGCTCGCGCTCTTGCTCTACTGCCTGGGCCTGGGCCGCCCGACAGCTTTCCAGCCCATGACGATGGCCGGCATAAAATATCCCCGTTATCAGCAACACGGCGCCGATAAAGGGATACAGGTATTTCACTTCTCCCCCACTGGTCCGGTCGTTTTGGCTCGGAGATAGAACTGCAGAGCCGTCAATATCAATCGTATGCCAAAATAGACCGGTAGAGTAATGCCCAGCTGTTCGGGGTTATAGGCAAGGAAAGTGAGTAGCGCGGCATCAATAACCCCGCTAAGGGCAGCTAGGTCATAGCTACGGGATTTCTGGATGAAACCTTGATAGGTCATGCTACCTCCTTAAACGGGCGATATTGCCGGATAAACAGTCGATGGGTTTCGGAACGGCCCAGTCTGCTGGCGATCTTTTTCATACTGTCATCGCTGTTGAGGACACCGGGAATGGGTGGGTTCAACCACTCACAAGGGGCAAACTCATCACCTGGGGCGATACAGCCCACGACATCGCGCATACTGTTGCCTACGTGGACTAATATGCCATACCGTGTCCTGTCGTCGTGTTTGAACTCATACACCCCAAGGTCTTCATTGACGATCGCGTAGGTGTTCCCCCTTTTTGGACGTTTCCTGGGGATCAAGTCGTAAACACCTTCAGGGATACAGCTTTTAAAGGGAGCACCTGAAGGATAACGGGCATCGTCGAGGTAAGGCACCCAGGGTCTTTCTACTGTGTAGAACTCAGGAACGCCTGGCATCCACCACCGGCCAAAAGTCCCGAGGTTGGTATAGGCGAACCGTTCTAAAATAACGTCCATAATGCTTTTATACCCGCAGAAATCGCTTTGTGATTCACCAAAGCCATACAGAATAACACCAGGGCGATAAGGAAATGTTTATAGCACCGGCTCAAGGCTTCCTAGCCTCACGCAGGATTTGCTTAATATCTTCCTGCATGATGCGGATGTCTTGTTTGAGGCCTTCATAGGCTTCTTTCTGATAGTCCTTGATCTCCTCAACATCCGTGTCATGCTTCTTTTCTATGTGCGATGCCTTGATGACGGCTGCCGCTATATCAGACTTTACTGATAAAAGCGCCGCACCAGAGGCAATGGTAACGGCGACGATAGCAATAATTTCCTTTATCGTCAGGCCGATTTTTGTTTTACTGTCTAGGAAATCCATCCTGGCCTCCAATAGTATTAGTCGTTTAATGTTAACTTCTAACCCTTTATATAATGACCAAAAAAGCGAACATCCCCAAGAGCCGAAACTTCTGCAACAGTAAAAACATTACTTCCAGTTGTGGCGTCCCACTTAAACATAGATATAACATTCCCCGCAGTTATTACCCCACTCAGAGGCTCACCGGCAGAAGTTAAAAGAGAGCTTGCCCATGTAAATGTAACCCCCCCTGGTAATGATGTACTATTTGCAAATGGTAGTCCGGCAATATACGCGGGGTCACCACCAGTGAGCGTTCCTAAACTATTAACTCCCAACCTCCCGCAAATAAAAACGTGTACCCCCATAGATGTCCAGCTTCCGACCTGGGTAATGTAAGTTTGGCTTTCTGCATCACTAAATGACGAATCTTGCAATGTAGGTGTCCATGTGCCCTGTATTATATCGGTAGAAGTAAGCAATAACATATCTGTTCCATCATACAATAACGTATGTGGCCCAACTATTTGCCCGACATAAACAGCGGTCCCAGTTCTTGATTTTATTGTCTTGGCTCCAAGTCCGTTAATATCAATAGTGGGGGTTGTAATCGTATTTGCGTTGGTGAAATAAATATTGAAAACCGCGCCAGTCCTCAGAGCAACAAGCGCAGGGACCAGCGTTGCTGTATAGGTATCCGTTCCAGCGGCGGCGATATAATTGGGACCATACTCGAAGGTGTTGGTCCCAGTATGCAGATTAGCGCCCGATATGGTATCGTTTGCAGCAAGACTAGCGGCACCTAATGTCGTCCTTGCCGCAGCAGCAGTCGTGTCATCCAGCACCGTTTCCATGAAAGACGAAACGCCAGTCAGATTTCCGGTACGTGCGGCAATAGTCAGGCTGGTGGTGCCAATCGTGATAGTGCCAGAGGTTTGCAGCTCGAATATCAATCTTGCATTGGCAGTACCCGTGGCGACGGTGAACAGTGTGCCATTAACCGCATCCAGTGCCCCATCGAAGTCCGGGGCCCTTGTCCATGCGCTGGTACTGGCGAGATAAATCCCGTTCTCCGTTCCGTCCGTTTGGTCCTTCACCAGTACACGGTCATCGGCGGCCAGAGCCACACCATCAACCGTCTGCAAGCCAGATAGTGTGATGTTGGCGGTTGTCGCCGCCAGGCACGGGACTTTCATCGCTGCCGAGGAATTGATACCTTGTCGTCTGCTTGTCGTGACTGTTGCCATAATATTTTGTACCTCTATTGCCGCCGATACGCTAACGCAACGGCGTTTATCGATTCACGTCCCGACCAGAAATCAGGCCGCGGGTCAGGTCCAGGACATTCTCCGGGTCTGCTTTGCCTTCTTTTACGTCGGCCAGATACCCAGCCGGACGGGCGAGGGCTGCAGTCGGCCAGCCTGTCAGAACACCGAGCGCGGTCAACACGTCTTTCACCGCGCGCTTATCGCTGCCCTCATCCACAATCGCCTTATAGATGGAGTACGGGGCGCGTACCGTACTTTCCAGGGCGGACACTGCCGGCGACGTGGTAATGCTGTCGTCATACCATTTATCATTCCAAGCATTGATCCCTGCCATCGCAATCGGGCCTATCACGGGGACCATGGCCGCCGCGGTCCTGACCTGGGTGCCGAAAAACATGGCCATGTAATCGTCCAGATATTCATCATCGTCATCATCATCCAATCCACCGAACAGCGCGCGGATAAGGCCATCACCGACAAACGCGGGGATCATGAAACCGAAAATATAGAGATACAAAGCACGGCCAGCGCCCTTCTTTAACCCCAGTTCATTGGTCGCGATATTGGCAAATTCCGTCCCCATGAGGTTGGCCTGCATGTTGAAATAGCTGTAGAACATGGAGAAGGCCCGGACAAAGGCAGTGTTGGCCTCGAACCGGGAAATATCCTCCGCAGCAAACGAGCCCTGGGTTTGTCGCACTACGGAATCGGCGTAGCGTACCGCCTCTTTTTCAGTAACACCGGTCTCCGTGATCTGGTTATAGGCGCCGACCCAGACGATGTTATCCACGACATTTTGCGTGCCCTGCTGTAGGAAATACCCGTGCGCATCCACAAAATCTCTCACTTTGTCGTATTTGCTCGGATTCAATAACAGCTGGTCGATGGTGTTCTGTATCTCGATATGCTGGGTAAAGACACGGGTTTTCATGAAATCCGACCGCTCTGTGATCCACTCCCTGGACTTGTTGGGATGGTGGAGATAGTCCCATAAGGCATTTCTGAGATAACGAGGCTTGACCTTGGTCGCAGCGATTGAAAGACCGGTAAATTGTTGCAGCGTATTCACTGCATTCAGCACCATGAGATTGGCGCCAGTCCGCCTACGTAAACCTTTAAAGAACCGGTCCGCTAATGGCGAGCTGCCTGGCTGGGTCACAACCTGGCTCGCGCTACGTTGCAACCAGGGCATGAGCATGTCCTTGGCCGCCGAAGGGTCCAGCCTGTCAAGTTTTTCTCGAAACTTCTTATTGATAACAAGCCGGCCCACGTCCTTGACCGCTGGCTCAATATGGATAAACCGCAGGACTTTATCCAGGTGTGCGGGGATGGTGCGCATGTCCAATTGCAGGGGCTTGGCGTAGCCTTCGGTACGGGTTTTGGTGAAGCCTCTCCCCGTTGTGGGGAACATAAAGGAATTTTGCCCCTCCTCCATTAGCTCCTGCTTATCCTTGCGGATCGCCGCATCAGTGACCTGGGAACCATCGACAATCGCAGGGATATAGCCGCCTTTATACTTGCCAAAAGGCGTTTCAAGCTCAGTGGCGGTCACTTCATTGAAGTAATAGCCATAGACATCATGATGGGTCTTTTGGGCTTGGGGCTTTAATGATTCATTCAAATCCCAGATACCCTGGGCAAAGTCATAATCTGCCTTGGTAATCTTGCCTTCCCGGATCATGCGCGCAATGAACCGGTCCCAGCGGCTGGTATCCAGGGTGCCGTCCTCCAAATATTCTCCCCAACCATAACCCCGGAGTAGTTTGCTTTTGTTGCTCTCATTCCCCGTATGCAGGATGGCGTGTAGCAACTCGACCTTGCCCAGAAACTTGTATTTCAGCTCAGGGGCCAATATCTCTTTATTGTCCAAGGTTTTTTCCACTGCTCTGACCTGGCGCAGATACTCCTCAATCACCCCGGTTTTCGCCAGGCGATAGCGATTAATCGCCTCAATCACAGGAGTATGGATATAGCGCCGGAACACCCCGTTGGGGTTGCCACCGTCCATCGCATCCACCCAGCCCTCTACTCGACGCAGAGAGGCTTTAGCCCCTAGTAACTGCATCTGGGTCTTTTCCCACTTGGTCTTTGCCCGGCCAAACTCCTCGCGCTTGGTCTTTTTGTTCAGAAACTCATCGGTGACGACATTCAGCTCGTCAATCACAATATCCCGGTCCATGACCTTGCCATCAATCACGATCTGCTGTGTGCGTCGGGACAGCTTCCAGAAAGCCAATACTCCATCTCGAGTATCCCGGAACAGCGCAAGGGTCATGTCCTTGTACGGTTGAGGATTGAACAGCGCCGGCTCTACGATAGGCCTCAGTTCCTCATAGGTTTCCGGGTCATAGCGCTTGATTTTCTCAATGTACTCCATCGGCTGTTTCGTGGTCCGGCCTATCCCATGGCTGGCCAGGATAGCGCGCGCGGCATTGACCATATCCATGTTCCGGGTCTTGGCCAGCCGTTCGTCGGGTCCAGAGATTTTCTTGAGCTTATCCAGGGAGTCTGAGACCTCTTCTCGAGCTTTGACCGCGGCACGGTACATCTCCATGGAAATCAGCTCTTTTTCCTTATTCACCGCAGCCACGATGTAATCTTCCCGCTGGACGGCCTCTACCGCTGCCTTAGAGGCTTTTCTGGCGGCATAGAAATAGTGCATGGGCTGGATGTTGCGCAGCGTCTTGGCACTGATACGCTGTTCAGCGACCTTTCTTGCGGCAGCCATGGTTGGTACAATCGAGCGGTACAAGAGGACATTGGCCCGCTTGTCTTGTTTTTGCTCTTTCTCCTTGGCCTTGAGGAAGGGCTTAACCTGGCGGGCCTTCTTTTGCAGGGCTTTCAGCTCCGCCTCCAGGACTTTCCCCCGGTATTGATTCTGCACTGCAGCCTGGGCAGCAGCTGGGAGCGATCCATCCAGCATCATGTCCCCGTAGGTTTGTCTCATACGGGCGTCTGTCTCGGCTTTAATCAGCTGGTTTCGTGGGCGCGCGTTGACCAGGGCCATTACCAGCTCTTCTCCGCTGTTAAACCCCAACATTTCAGCGGCAATAGAGTGATTCATGCCGTCGAGCCTTGCGTATGTTCCACGTGGAACACGTCTGAGGAAGTCCATGCCATAGGCATCAATCAGGCTCTTTCTGTCCAGCTTAAACGGCTCAATCTCCACGCCTTCGGGAAGTTTTCCCTTCTGCAGAAAGTCCAGCGCGATATAGGCGGGTTGTTTATTGACCTCATCCGCCACCTCTTTGCGCATCGTGGCGTAGGCCTCTTTCCACCATTTTTGCTGCTCCCGCTGGTACTCGCGCATCAACTTTTGTTCCAGCTCCTCGGTAGCCTGGGCATTGGCCTGCTCAATCGTCTTGCGATAGGCCTCAAACTGAATATCGGTCATGCCGGCCTGTTCTGGGGTAGTGAACATCGGTGCCGTATCGGCCTCGGTCTTGGCCGCTTCAATCTCAGCGTCTGTGGCCAGCATCCGGTCCATGACCGCCCTCACGTCATTATTCAGCGTGACATTCAGCTTGCGCAGTTGACGGTAGATCGATACCAGCCAGGCGCGGAACTTGGCGAAAATCATCCGCAGGTCAGCGCTGGGCGCTTTGCCTTCCATCAGGTAGGCCTCGAATCCACGGGCAAACTGCTCATGCTGTTTCGTGCCGATCTGTTCCCGGCTTTCCACTCCCAGCCATTTCAACAGGGTGCCAAAATCCTCCTGCATCTGTGTCGGCGCATCAGTGGCTGTAGCCAAGTCCGCCAACACTTCCAGGTAAAAATGCCCGGATTCATGCAGAAACGTCGATAAATCGGCTTTCTCGAACAGGGAGATAGTGAATTGACGGTCCTCACCAAAACGGATGGAGCCGCGTTTGTCGGTGGGCCCGCGTTGGAATAGGGGTTGCCCGGCCATAGCGGCCTTGCGCATGTCAGGGGTAATGTTAAGCGAGTGAGCCTCCATATCAGCGACGGGGGATTTATTCCACTCTGTTTCACGCTTCCTTGACTCCTCATTTACTACGAGAGACTGTTCCTCTGTTATGTCGTAGAAGTTTGCGCCAAACATTTCTCTTGCTATTTCGTCCATATTTGGGCGTTTACTTATATCAAGATTCGCTGCTGTAACTTTACCAATCCCAACCTTCCCACCCCACTTCTTGACATACTTGTTGATCGCACTGGGGAGCACTTTGTCATAAAAGGACTTCATGCCTTCGCCGCCAACTTTTAGGTCATTGCCGGTATATTCTCCATTTACCTCGCCTTTCTTGACATCTTCCGCTATTTTGTCGGCCATATCCTTGCCAACCACATCAGGAAGTTTGTCCAGCGCATAACGTCCTATTTTGTTTTGGTCACCGTCTTTTATGTAGTAAACATCAACTTCATCATCAGCATACAGAGCGTACTGAATAGCATCGACCTTCTTACTCAAATCATACCGCTCTGCCTGCTGCTCACCAGTCGTCCAGGCAATGCGCTCAAAGCCATTCTCAGCGGCATAGCGGATCATGCGTTTCATGGCAAGGAGGGGCCATGTGGTTTTGAAAGGGGCGTCTGGGACTGCGTCCGTGCGCTGCAATCTAAATACCTTTTCTTTCGCAGCAGCTACACGCTCAGCCTCCTGGAGAGCCTGTACTTCTGATAGCTTCATCGCCGCAAATTCTTTTTTCGGTATTTGTTTTATTCTTTCATCATAAGCCTGCTCTGCCTCGGATAGTTCTTTTTGGGCCGCATCAAGCTGCTTGGCTGATTCTCCGGTATCGTACCCCTCTTTCCGCCCCTTCTGATGCCAATCACTCTGCACTTCCTCAATGAACAGGACGCGCTTGCCCTCGGCATCGGTGCGCTCGTTAAAGCGGATGTGGGCAAGGATGTTGGGCTGGTCGAAGTGGCCAGAGGTAAAATCTTTGGCGTCAGGCACCACATAATGATGGAATGTTACTGTTTTATCTTCTCGGTATTTATCAAGTCCAAACGCACTGATAGCATTGCCAACAAACTGGCCATTGCGTCTAATTTCCACCGCCTCGTTGTTGGTTATTAGATCATCCGCCTCTTGCAGCGTGATTGCTTTGAGTCCACCGGAAACACCAAGTTTAGGCAACCTCAGTAACAGCTCCCGATACTTCTCACCACCGGGTAGCTGGTATTCGTCGAATTTTGTTGGTCCTTCTCCAACTTCCTGAACGGCGGCCTCTCTGGCCTCGTAGGCCTCTTTGATTTCGGCAATGACCGCATGCTGCTCAGGAGTGAAGCGCTTAATCTGCGCCTTAGTGAATTCTCCGCGCACAGCCTCATACGCTGCCTCACGGGCTTGGCGACGGTCCCAGTTCTGTGCCATGAACACATCTACAAACTTGTCCTGTACCGCCTCAAGATTTGCCTGCTCGTCCGACTTGCCAAGCACGGTCTCCTCGACCTCGATCTGGTTGGCACGGATAAAGTCAGCGACCTCCTGCTTAGTCACGCTCTTGCCCTGTTCCTTCATCCATGCCTCAAGGCCAATCCAGTCCAGCTCCTCCTGCTTAACACCGGGGGTCTTTTTGATCTGAGCCAGCATCTGATCCGGGCTGCCTTTGGGCTGCTTGATCGCCTCGGCAGCATCCAGCACAGCGGAGTAGAACATGGGGGCATCCTGGAACAGCTCTTTGGAGTCCGATACACCGAACGCCTGCGCGGCCTCGGCACGGGAGTAGAATTTTCCATCCTTATCCACAAAGCCCATCTGTGCCCCTTTCGCGGCCTTGGGATGATCCTGCATTAGGTTAAAGTGCATCTGTCCGGGCTTTCCGGCGATGACCTTATCATCCTGGGTTCTCATGCCGATGGTCAGTTGGGCGGCTTGCCGGCGACGTTGGCGCGCGGTTTCCTGTTTGCCAAGAAATACCTCCAGGGAGCCGGTCATGTCCTGGAACAGAATGCGCGGGTCGGCAGGGTCGAAGGTGCCTCGGTTGCCAATGGCGGATTTGATTTGCTCAGGCTTAAAGGCAATGATGTGCGCAGTATCCGGGTAAACGCCCTCCATTTTTTTACCCATCTTCCTGGATGAACCAAATTTTTCATCAACAGTGTTGTCAATAATGCCGTCATAGTCCAAGTATTCAAATACCCGGCGGATATATTCCCCAACAGCCAGTTCACCGTTTTCATTGGTAAGATATGCCGCGCCTTCTGATTTTTTAATCTGAGCAAACAACTCACTCACCCCTATGCCATCCATAACATAGTCAGAAATGTCATCCCAAATCTTGGGCGCATCAACATCATCAAATTCTGTAGCCACCATCTCAAGAGCATTAAACAGGTCAACACCAGGCCCAGACTCCTCCCCGGTTTCCTCATCAAATTCGATACCGCCAAGCTGGGTTTCATTTTCCCCGCCGAAGATAACGGGGTTCTGTAATGATATGTACGCAGGGATGACATTGGGCGAACCACCAGATAACTGTTTCCGCGCCTGCTCGCGCGCCTCGTCCATTTCTATCTCTTGCTCGCTTTCAATGCGCTGGGCAAGCAACTCAATGCGCTGCGTTAAATCTGGACCCTCGCCTGCGTAATTGATTGATACATCGTCCTGTGAAGTGGTGAAGTAATAACCTATGCCAAGATCATTCTCCAGGTTGCCGCGATCTTGGGTAAATGACTCTATGTCATGCGTGGTGCCGTGATACACCACCAATGGCTCGCCATCCTCATCCACCACCTTGGAGTCCCCGAACCATTTTTTGAAGGCTTCGGACTGGGTGGATTGCTCAAGCTCTTGCCCTGTCCCCTCGGTACCAGCCTCTCTCAACAGCTTTTTGATCGTGGCGTTGTCGGTCTCCTCCAGGTTGATATTGGCGGCATCCAGGTACTCCTGCAGCTGCTCCATGGCCGTGCGCATGTCCAGCATGGTGGTCTGAGGAGTGCCGGCGTACACCGCCTGGCCACCCAGCTCTTTATCGATAGCCGCCAGCAAGGCATTGGGATCACGCTCGGTCAGGTATCCGGCCTGTACTGCAACCTCAGCCGCGTCATCCAGGGTCCGTCCGGTCTCCTTCACCAGGCCGCGGACAGCCTTTTTCAGGTCACGGGCCGCCAATTCTCCACCCTGGTCCTGTAGTCCGCCCTGCTTTTTCAGGAACTGGGTCAAGGACTGGCCAAAAATCTCGGTATCGGTCGGCAATTTGCCGGTGCGCAACCGGTCCAGCATCACGTCCACCGCGTCGGTTCTGCCCACATCCTGCAGCACATCGGGCAGGGGGCGGGTTATTCCCAGTCCATAGCGTTGATACAAGGCCATGGGGTCTTGGCCGGTACGCTCACCCAGGGCGCGGAATGTAGACCCGTACAAGTCGGCATAGGCCTCCGCAGTCCCAGGATCAAAGCCAGCACCCTGTAATTGCCCCAGCACGTCCTCGCGCACGTCCGTAGACGGCTCGGTAATATCCATCTCCTCGGCAGTCTCACCCAGCTGCTTCTCGACTTCCTCGGTTTCCCGTAGGTTCAATGCGTCTGGGGAGAACGTCATTTCGCGGGAGAAGGCGGCATTATGCTCGGTCGGGGCAATGCGCCTCGCGTAGATACCTGTCGGGATGGCCAGTTTGGCGCCAGTCTGTAAAGCCTCGTCATACGCCTCAGAATTCCCCAACATTTCTGTGGCTACCTGCCGGGGGTCCAGCCCCTTGCTTTCCCAGTATTCCTGGAAGAATTCGACCGGCGCATACACGGTTTCCACCGGACCCTCTTTCGTCAAACGGTCGATAACCTCTTGATATTTCTCAGGAAGCCGCTCTCTTAATTTGGAGTTTGCCGCTGTTTCTCCGAGCGCTTCAAAGTATTGCTGTTGTTGTTTGGCCTGTTTCGCTTGACGCACGTTCATCCCGCCACGCACACCCGGGCCCGGCATCAAGGGGAAGAAAAACGACTCAACGGCACCCGCGCCCTCTTCAAGTAGTTCCTCACCGATCTCCCCAGGGGCTTTGTACTGGAAGTTCTGACCGCTCGATGCCTTACCCACCTCCCCGGAAAGTATCGTGACAGCCCGCTGGAGGACTTCTGTGGCGGTTTCTTTCGTGAGCGCACCGCCATACTCCTTCAACATATCGGTCATGGCCTGGCGTATCGTAGGCGACCTGAGGGAGGCTTTGATAGCCTCTCTCGGCCCCTGGCCCAGCATCTTGTCGGCGCCGGGGATGGTCTTGATCAATATCTTTAACTGCACGGCTTCCAGGGCGGCGTTCATCGATCCGGCGACCATCGCCGCAACCCTGGCAATTTCCGGGTCTAGGGGTTGGCCTTGGTCATCCTTGAACTCCTTGAACTCCAGGAAGGCATGCCCCGCCTCTTGCTGAAAACCGAACATGGCGGACTCACTAAGCATCCCTACCCCCAGACCACCAAAGAAGGCGGCAGGAACGGTAATCAATTCCTCGGGCGCTGCGACTTGTGGCCCGGCCTGTCCTGCTGCAGCAGTAATCGCACCCATCCCCATGCCCAGGGTCAGGCCAGTTTCCGCACCGCGCCTAGTCTGCTCCAGGAACTGAGGCAGGTACTGCGCACCACCGACCGCGGCACGACCGAAAAACCCCTCCGCGCCCAACTCACCGCCAGCCATGGACCCCTCATGGGCCTCCTTCATCCTGGCCTCTTGTTCCGGGGTCAGATCGCCGTACAGGGACTGATAGGACAGGGTGCCGGCCTCGACTTGCAGCTGTCCGCGTTTAAACGCACGGGCAGGGGCTTTTAACAACCATTCAAACGTACCCAGATTATTGAAATCATCTTGAGCCAGCGCTGCGTGCTGCGGGTTTTCCCCTAACCATTTCGAGACAATCGGGTTTTCCCGGGCAAACGCATCGCGGTCAAAGTCCTTGGACTTGGCCTCGGTCTCAATCATCTCCAGGTTCTGGGAGATCACCTCAAGGGGCAGTCTTGTGCGTTGCTGCATTTTGAGGATGCGGGCCGCGGTATCCGGTGACTCCGCGTTTTTCATCGACAGGTCCATGCGCGTCGCGTCACTCGGCCCCCCTCGGATCTGTTGCGCCAGACCGGTTGGCTGGTCAGGGGCTTTGGGTTCTGCCGGTCCTGTGATCAGTTTGGACAGCTCGCCCATTATCTGCCCTCCAAAATGCCAATAATCACTTCATCCGGCGAGTCCATGACCGCCGCCGCATACGCTCTCTCAATCTGCCTTTGGTTGATGGTAATACCCATCTCCTCAGCCTTGCGACGCAGCGCCAGCACCGACTCGGCTGGTATCTTTTTGATCGGGATGTACGCTTGACCACGCTCCTCCTCTGTCAGGGTCACGACTGGCCGTTGTGGGTCTGTTCCCCACTCATCGACAAATACCTGCTTGGCCATGACCCGGTTGACGATCTTAGTCATCTCTTCACTGGTCGCTTTGCGTTTCCCGCCCAGCTCGTTACGCTCAAACTGCTTGATCTCTGTATCAGCTCCCGTGCGTAGCGCGTTGTAGCGCGTCCACTGCTCCTGCGAGAGCTTGGCTTTTGACTTCCCTTTGGGCAGGACATTCATCTGTCGGGCCAGGCCGTCCACAATGTCATCGAACTGTATCGTGCTGGCATGCTCGACTTTCGCCATGGGATCGCCTTGCAAGGACTTGCGCGCGGACTGCCAGCGGTTTAACGCTTCAATCCGGCGATCACGGTCAAAGTGCATTAAGTAATTCACGTCTACCTCATCCTGGTTCAGGGCAGCTAACTTATTCGTCGGTAGGTCCAGGAAGGCCATCCACTTGTCCTTGTTTAGCTCAGGCTCTTTCCCCTCACGTATCTCCGCCGCGCGCTTCTCCAAGGCTTTTCGATGGTCCTCGGTCAGCACATTGACCCACTTGTTGGGAGGGATATTGTCCGTTGATCCCGACGCCTCTACCGTCTGTAGGGCATCGGTGTACGCTTTTTCCAGGGACAGCTTGTACTCATTTTGATCGTCGGCATACTTCTGCTTGACCCGTTGACGAGTGGCGTCCGCTACTTTCGGGTCTTTGATCTTGTCCACTTCGGCCAAGGCCTGCCCCTCGGTCTGGTACTTGCCAAAAATCTCATCCGCTCTGCGCCGGGACTCTCCACGTAGACTGCCCTCGGCCAAGGCCTTTTCAATCGGCGCCGCGTCATCGCCCATGACCTGCTTCTTGTTCCCCTGGTAGTACACGGATGCCGCCAAATCCTGGTCATTGATCAGCATGCGTTCGATCACATTGGCATGGACTTTCGAGATCGCATCATCCCTCAAGGCCTTGGTTTTCTTGGCCGGCAGGTTCAGACGGTCAGCTTCTTCACTGATCACGAACTTGATACGCTCAAGAGACAAGGCGACATCCTTGGGATTCTGCCAGTGGTTGGAGGCGTTTTTGATCTCGCTATCCAGAGAGGACTCGAACACTTGCCGGGCATAGGTATCGGCCTCTTTCGCAGAGTGCCCCAACAGGTCTTGGCGGTACTGCAATTTTGCGACTTGTGAGCGCTTATTGAACAGCTTACGTGCTCTATCATCCAGCTTATTGCCGATGGTCTCTGTCGCCGTGTCGAAGCGTTGCACATAATCATCGATAAACGGTTTACCCAGGGCATCCCGGCCTCGGCGCTGGGCAAAGCCCTCCTCCCCGTTCGTCATGTCCAGCTGCTGATTGCGTAGCTCGGTAAAGGCCTCCTCCGCCCTCAGCGTGTCTATTTTCTCCTGCGCACGGAACAGTTGGTCACTGACCTGCCCCATATCATCACCGAACGCCATCAGAGCCCGCGCCTGGGCATCCTCCGCCCCAGTTGTAGGCTGATAGCGGGCATTGGCCATGGCCGGCGAAGGGGTTGGCCGCTGTCCTAACGATTGTGCGTCGGGTAGTTTCGGCATTATCCTGTCCCGAATTTAGTGAACATCGATGCGCCACCTTCCATCAGTGACCCCACGGCCTGGGTGCGCAGCGCACGCGACCGCTGCTGTCCCGCCTCCTTGGCAAGCCTGCCCTCATGCCGGCGTAGATTGGCACTGGTGCGATAGGACCGGGCCTGCTCCTCACCCTGGTACATGGCTACCGCCGCCCTGTAAGCCCCTTCTGCATCCAGGTCCGCCATGATATTGATCACGCCAGGATCATCGGCGCCGCCGCTCGCCGCCGCGACGGCTAAGGTCCGGGAACTTGCATAACGGGCAATTCGACGCTGCTCAGCCGCTGAACGCTGGGAAGCAGCAATCGACTGCCCTGCCGCGCGGTCCAGTTCCGCCGCTTCATACTCCTTGGCGATTTGCTCTTGCTCACCGGACCACTCGGCTGTCCGTGAAGCATCAATCGCCCCACGCGCTTTCGCCAGCATGCTCATCCCACCCATCAGTGCCGCTAATTGCGCCATAGGTATATCTCCTCGACCAAAGGCTCAAAACCTAAATGCTGCAATAACTTCCCTGATCCTGGAATCTCCGGGTCCGCCTGGGAAATCACGGGGAACCGTTTGTCTATCGTGCGCAACGCCGCCTTGGCGGATTTGAGCAGGGCCACTTTGTAATGGGCTCGAAGCTCATCCGTGTAATCAGAGAATAGGATGGTCAGACCCTCATCCAGGTAGGTGCCTACCACCCCCAGAATCTCCTCGCCACGGACCACGACTTTGGCCCGCACGGTCTTTGCCGGCGGCTCCCCATAAAACCGCTGCATCAGATCAGGATTCGCGTTCACAATCTCAGCCTTTTCCATGCGATTCCACCTCTAATACGGCTGCCAGAATATTGACCGGTCTTGGGGCGGTTGCCTGTAAACATAACCGCGCATCAGAATCCCACGTCCCCTGGAACTCAAAGGGCTCTTCATCATACGTGCTGTGTACCGTGTCATCGGCTTGGTTCGCGCCGTCCTTCACCAGCGGCATATTATCCAGGGTATCAAAATCCGGGCCGTACTTGAGGCCTTGATAGTGAGTATTGAGCAAAATCACCCCAAGATGGGTAATGCGTTTTTTCCTGAGTAATGTCGTCCCACTTGGAATCGCATAGGCCAGTTTCGTGGATTTCCATTGAGCTGTGTACGTCTGTCCGACAATCGCGCCGGTCACGGCCTCTGACAGCCCGGTAATCTGCCCACTGCTCACAGTATACGTCCCAAGGTCTTTGCCATTGGCCCAGACGGCCACGGTCTCCCCCTCAAGATGGGGTACGCCGATGGTCGTGGTCGATACCCCGGAGTACTCCACGTAGGAATCCAGGTTACGGCTCAGGGTAGACCCCTCGCACTCCGATTCTAACGCCCACTTCTCGAGATAGCGCGCCGTCGCCCCATTGATCGTCCGGTTGACGTGATAATACACTTGGTCCTCATCGTCACCCTCGTCACCCGGCAACACAAGAACATCCTCGATCAGCCCATTGGTCGTGATCTTGAGCCAGCACTGTACTTTCTCCGCCCGGTCGAACACCATCATGGCCACGGTCCCATCGGACAAGACACAATGTATCCGGGTGTCCGGTTGGCGTTGTACCGCGATACGCACGATCCTGGGTTTACAGACTTCTGGATTTAATAGGCTCAGGTCATTCGATCCATACTCCAGGTCATCGCCCAGCGAAATTTCCATCAGTCGTGTCCCGCCGCGCTGCGCATAGACACCAATCTTGTCGATCTGCTCACTACCGACCGCGGCAGAACCCTGGGTTGATGCCAGCTTGGGATTGAAATTGGTCGGGGTAAGAATCTCATCGAAGGACGAGGACTTGCATTGAAACTCCGCCCCCTCCGCCCCGATGATCAGCCGCTGCAGTGACATCGCCCAGTTGATGGTATCGACCGCTCCGCCCCCGACTGTACGGTTGATCGGCCCGGAATCTCCCTCCACATTGTCATCGAAAGAGTCAAAACTGTCAGAGACCGAGCCATTGACCTTATCGCGACCGAACCACCACAACCTGCCTTCCGCAAGTCTCACAGCGGTAGGATACCCGCGCAGGGTAGACCATATTCCCTCATACCAGTCCTCGGTCGCATCGGTCTTGCCAAAATCAACAATAACCTCCACATCGACCACGGTACTGCTCGTATATCCTGTTATCCGGGAAATGCCTAATACCGAGCCAATGGCATAGTCCAGGGTCAGCTCGACGGTCCCAGACGTGAAGTTTCCGGTCTTGACCCCGATGCGATACCACGCGATCTGGTTGTCCAGGCCATCGTCATAGGTGATCGTCGCATTGGTCGTATACGTGGTCACATCTTCCCACGGCCCGGAATCTGATGTCAGTGAGCGCTGCAGAGTGACAGTCGCGCTCCATGTTCCAGCACGGATAATGGTAAACACGCGCTGAGAGTCCACGCCAGTCACCTTGATCGCGCTGGTAAACTGATTCTCCGCTGTGACATCGGCCTCGACCTTCTGCCCACTTGAGGCTAGGCGGAACAACGCCCCCACATGATCGCTCTTGAATATTGGCTTGGAGGCGGTCAACGTCGTGTTACCGGAAAGGGCGCCAGGCGTGATCGTCACTGTGCTGACATTGATATTGCGGAACGGGCCATCCTCGGGCTCGTACTTAACGACAGACCATGACGTGGTGGACCGGCGCTCGATTTGATACTGCTGATACCCATCACAGGCGATAAACACAATGTCCCCGGACTGGTCGTATCGCAGCTTCCCAAGATCAGCCTCAGCCCACGGTGCGGTAATCGCCATGAACCCAGAGGATTCGACAGTGCATGAATTGACCAGCACTTGTCGTTTAAGGCGTGAGGAGAATTCGATATAAAAGTCCCCGGTCGGGGTCAGGGCCAGGGAATGCTCCCCCGTGCGCAGGGTAGTCTCCGCGATATAATCATCATCCCCAGAAGTAGAACCCACGCGCAGGGTCACAGGACCGCGCTCGATAACAATGCGCAGGGCATGCTCTACCCCCTGGTCTGCGCCGGCAACGGTGATCTGTTGCTCCCGTTTGGCGGCGTTGGTCGCGGTACTGTTCCCGGTCAGCCCCAGATAGCCACCCGTCACCCAGACTGACGTGGCGCCAGATTCGTCGTTGTCCGTCCAGCTTGTCACGTCCGAGTCAAAGCCGCTGTTAGTGACTGACGTGGAAACGCTGGCCCGCGTCACCAGCGCATCGTTCACCCACACACGGACGTTAAGGTCAGTCACCTCGATCGCAGCCTTGTCGCTGGTGCGGAAGATAAAAGGCAGGTAATTGGCGGCGTTGTCATCCAGGGACGTGCCCAGATACTTTCTCCCAGGACGCAGGATCATGGAACCCAATATCCTGGGTATCCAGTTGGTCATAGTCTCGGCGGAAAGGGCAACCCGTTCGATGTCCGTGCGGGCCAGGGCTAGCTTCGACACCAGCCCCCGGTTAAAAGCCAGCAGGGCAATGTTTGCCATGGGACTATCCTATCAGCTGCCCACGACTGCCCCTGTCCCGGCGGGATCGTGAGTAGCCTTGGCGGGATTGGCTCCACCCGCCTTGAGGGGGGAATACCGTAGGTCCGGCCATGGCGTCACTGGACTTGGCCAGGAGGAGATTCTTTTCCAGTTTCTTTTCGACTTTATCAATCCTCTCCTTATCGCTGGTCAGTTTTAGGATGATCTTATCGGCAAAGTAAGCGGCCACATAATTGGTAAACCGGGACGGCCATAGAGACAGATCCCCCCCATAATTAGCATCATTGGACACATACCGCACGTAGATCGTGTCCAGCTCCGCATACCAATACCCGGCTTCATCGACATACTGCAGCAGTGGTACGTTGAAATACTCATCACTGCATAACGCTGAGGTGTTGATCCAGTCATCTGGCTTAGCGAAAGCGCGTTGAAGCCCGAACTCAGGGGTAATATCAGGATCGTAATCGATCATTACCGTGCGCATGGCAAACTTCCACTGTCCTGCTTCAAGGCAAGCATCGACACCCTCGCTGTCCCACACATGGTCCAGGAGCCGGCGAGGTTCGCGCTCTTCGGTCAGACCCGTGGTGGTATGCAGCAATCGCTCACCACAGATCATAAGCGCGTCGTTATACAGTTCGAGTTTGCTGGTGCTCACTTGTAAATGGTACTCAAATACTGTTTCAGGAAGGCATTGGCCTCATCCTTGGACTGGATGCCCTCTTTGATCATCTCCTGGTCCTTTTTACGGATGATACGGAATTTGATCTTGGGACCGGCATACTTCACTTCAAACTCGTCATACCGGTCATCCTCCTTAACCTCGGAGAGTTTGACCTTCTTGGCAAAGTCGTAGAACTGCAGGCATTCAACTCGTGCCCACACGCGACCGCTGGAAATCACCACCAGCTCTGCGAATATCGCGCCATCGTCGGAGCGGACCTCAATGCGGTCCCAGGGTTTCAGTCGGTTGCTGACATTAGCCCAGTATTCCGGGTTAAGTAAGTCGTCTTTGGTAATTTCGGGCTCGGTAGTAATCACCCAGTAATTGCGTTCATGTTCGGCTTGCCCCATACGGATAGGGCGGATAGGTTGTGCTCTCTCGACTGCGGGCATAGTGCCTCCTCAAGGGAAAACCAGGGGAAGTTGCCCTCCCCTGGTGTCAATACCGATTGGAGGTTTAGCCTGTTGACATCTGGGCAGTCGAACACACTGCGCCAGCGGTCGTGACAGACGTCACAATCAATCGATAAGAATACCGGTCAGTAGAACCGACCGAACTTTGGTAGGTGCCAAAAATCACGTCACTCGGACGCATACCCAAATACCAAGCATCGGTAAAATAGGCAGACGCGGAGGTGACGGTTGACCCGTCCGTGGACGTGTAGTGCCACGTTTGTCCACCACGCGGGTTTGGTCCTGAGCTGGAGCCCCGTGTCAGAGGGCCGCCGATCAGTGACGGAGGATTGGCAACCGATGACGATGCTGTTGATCCACTGTAAGCCATGGTCAGCCTCCTTTAAGCGTAAGCAGAGCCATCGTGAGTGATCACGACAACACCAGCGTTTTGCATCAATACGGCACCCATGAAAATGGTACACCGCGCCCACGAGTAGTTTTGCTCCTCGTCAAACCCTACCATCGAGTCCATGCCATCAGTGTTAGCGGCATGCCCAATCGCTGACTTATGGTACATAAACGATTTCTCGCTCGATGTCCCTTTGCCAGGCAGGTTGGGATGTTCACAGATAAGGGCATTGCGCCACCGGTAGGCCATCGGCTTGTCACGCCACGATGGGTCTTGTCCGGCATACGGCCTCAGATTGATATACTCGGCATTGGCGAATTCAGGCGCCTGTTCCAGGTATGCCAAAAAGGACGGTTGGCAGAGTAGAGTGATGTTCGAGTCCCAGGGGACGGACGCATTGGATAACTTAACGCGCGCGTGTTGGAACGTACTCACCGAGGGGATAGTGGAGCTTGTCCCGACTGTTACCGTACCGGTATTAGCGGTAGTGATAATCGTCTGATCGATCTTGCGGTTGACCACGCCCATGGTGGTCTGTTGCATGATCTGGCGTTGATTGCCCTGCGATGCGAACACGTTGAAATTGGTTTTGCGGACCAGATCGTTCCAATCTTCCAAGGTCGCCGTGTTCTGGGTGTTATCGTCAGCTCGCGCTGGGATAAGACCATTGACACCACGCTTGACAGCCTCCGCATCACCCGAATCAGCGACCAGGAACACAGCCTGGTTGCCTTTAAAGACCGCCTCGGTCGTCACGGTCTCGCGCAGAATAGATTGTCTCTGCTCGAATCCCGCAATGAACTCTTGGCGGTACTGCGTTTGATATGCTGTATCAGCCATTGTCGGCCTCCTTTGCTACGTTGTCGTAACCGTGCATCGGGTTGGCCGTCGCTGCCGTCGCCAGGTTTGCCTTATCAGGGGCTGGCTTCGACCCTCCGGGGCCGTGCTTTGGTACATAAATGTCTGCTCAAATAAGCAGAGTCCTATTCTATGTATCACTGGACTGATAAAGGAGCAAACGCCGTTGCGTTAGGTTTTCGGAATTTGGCCAAGTGCGTGTCAAGCAATTTCTTTTCTCAATGAAATCAATGACCGTAGCTCCCGCAAACGCTATAGTTATAGGCAAATCAGCAATTTCTCAAAAACCCGTTTGGTATAATAGGGTTGCCAGTGAGCGCTGGCAGTTCTTTAACAACTTGGAGAACCATCATGAACAGATCAGTGAGAAAGCAGATCAACGGCGTCATGCGCGATGAACTTGGCGGTTGCTGTATCAACTCCTGTGAGGGTCCGAATGATACTGAGCTGGAATTCTGGGCAGTCAATGGGAGCATGGTCATCGTGCAGGTATGGCCAGACGATGCTGGATGGTGCTCGTATGTCAGCACCTCCAACAAGGTGACGGAAACCGTTGATCAGATTCGCGCCATGACGGCATAACCTAGGCGGGCCTTCGGGCCCGCTCTTTTTATGCCGCACTTCTCTCCTTGGCCGCTAACAGCTGACGATAGCGTTCCTGCACCTTCTCATCCTTCCAGTACTTTTTGTGGTCCTCACTGCCTGTCGGCGCTTTCATCCATTCCGTGTACTTGGCCAGCTCGCTTTCAATCGATCCCATGATGTCACCGCCATTATTTGGCACCAGGGTATTGATTGGATTGATCTTGAGGGCAAGGTCCACCATGAACTTATTGAAGTCAGGATCATTGAACAGGCCTTTACCCTCGGCATCGCGGGCGCCCAGTATCCGGTCTTTTAAGCCTTCGGGCGCGGTATCCAGCAGACCATGCACCATGTTCACATTGCGCCGGTAGTCCGCACCGAACTCCGCACGCAGCGCGTCCTCAGTCTCGGTCTTGTGTGCCGCGTCCGCTTCCTTCTCTGCTGCCTGTTGTTCCTCAAGCTCGCTGTAATACCACTTGATCACGGCCTTGGCCTGGTCGTTGTTGAAGTGAGATCCATGCACTGCTTTGAGCAGGCTATCGATAGCGGGCTTGTCCTCTTCGCCGATCACCGTGCCATCATCGAATGTCAGGTCATATTTCTCTGGTGATTCTGGGATACCGTGTTCCTCGCGCCACAGCTTCAACTGTTCCTCGGTCGCGTCCTCGGGCAAGGCGGATTTAAGCACGCCCTCGCGGATTTTCTGTTGGGCGGAGAAATACGAGTCAAACGCAGCTTCCGGGGAGCGGAATCGGGACAGTCCCTCTAGTTTCTTTTTGTCGTCGCCGGCATACAGCTCACGCCAGTTATCGGGCCACTTAGGGGTTACACCACCGCCTTCTCCACCCTCACCGCCTTCTCCGCCTTCTCCGCCTTCACCAGCATTACCAGCGTCACCCTCGGCACCTTCGCCGGCGCCACCCTCACCGCCGGCCTCTTCCTCTTGCCACTTGCGTAAATATTTAAGCCACATTGCTCTCTCCTCTCAGCTTTGCTGTATTGATGTTCAGTAGTTTGACGATGCTCAGGCCCACGAAACGCTTGCCCTCTGCAAAATCGGTATCCCCGTTATTGGTCGGACGATAGGACAGGTCATAGGTACAGGCGGCTGTTCTGACAATCCAGTCCAGGGCGCGTTTCTGCTGGTCCTCCGTCGCCTGCCCCCGCTGTAGGGCTTGCAATGACACCGCATCGGCTAATTCAAACTCGGCTGGCGCATACGGCTCTTTGTGCAGTGCCGGCTCTTTGTTGCTTGGCCGGTTTGGATTTTCCTTTTGCGGCTTTGTTACTGTCTTGCGTTTTGTCACGTGCCCGTCCTGGCCAACTCAGTATTGGCCTTGGCTAATGTTTCGGTAATACCAGCACCCTGCTCCATCTCGGCCAGCATTTGCTCGCTCTCTTGCTGTTCCCGGATTCGTTGCTCATACGCAGTAACCGCTTGCTTGCTGCGCATCCACTTGGCAGGTGTGCCGATTCCTTCAAGGACATCGCGCAAGGCCTCTTTGGCATCAAGGAGTCCTGCCGTGCTCGGGTCAAGGGCCACCGACTCGGCGATAATCGCCTTGGCTTCCAGCCACTTCTGTCCCTTCTGCTGCTCAATCGCATCATGCAGGGGAGACTCGAAACGGAAATGGAACTCAGCGCCCTGCAGGTTTCTGGGCATGTTCCTGGGATCACCAAACGCCCCCGCCCGCAACATGGTCTCGAATGTCAGTTCGCACAGACCACCGTTGTAGTCCATCTCCATGGGCTCAAAGATTGGCAGCGCACCGCGGATGTACTCCTGGACCCGTTGCCCGACCTCATACGCGGTCATGTCCGCCTCGCGCTGAGGCAAGGCCAGTTTGTTCAGGTAGAACGCATCAGTAAGCATGGTGCGTGTGTCACGCAACATCTCAACACCCATCGGCATGCCTTTGTAGTCCTGGGTTATGGGTCTCAAGGCCTGGCCCAAGCGCTCATCATATTCCTGGTCCACCCAGGTTACGCCGCCGGCATAGATCGAAATGTCCGATTTCACCACGTTCTGGGTTGCGATCATGGGCGGGTTGGTGAACTTCTCACCCGCCTCAAGCAGGGTATAGGTCATGGCCTGGATCAGCCTGGCGTCCGGGAGCCCTGCTATTGCTGCAGGGGAGTAGGCGTATTGTGATCCAGAGACTGTCTGCCACCGTGCGATGTTATATTCATTGATCCACTGGGGTACGATCTCAATCTCCTGCTCATCGTCCAGGTTGTAGTAGATCGACCAATACGGACGCCCCTTGGCGTCATCGTCATACAGATGAGCCTCGATCATGATGTGATAGCAGGTAATCGTGCTGAACGGCTCCCTGGTCGCCCTATCGACAGCCTTTTGCCCAATACGGTCCCCGAACAAGCGGTACAGCTCATGAGCCTGGGGCTTCCATTTGCGCGCAAAGATAGCGAACCCACCTTCCTCGTTCTCCGTCCAAGCGCAGTCACGTAGATGCCAGTCACGGTATAGCAATCCATCGGCGTCACGGTTCAGCCGACAGGACACCACGTTCTGTCCGAATGCCGCATAGTCATGGTCCCCTTCCTTGGTTGCACGGGTGAATTGCGTCCGTCTATCGTACATAGCGCGGCGCATGGTGTTGGTTGCCCACTGCATCCAGCGCTTGGAGTCATTGTCCTCGCGCTCTTCGTCAACCAGGCCCATATGGAACCACGCTTTATCCGTAGGCCGCAGGAACATACCAATCTGGTTGCCTAATTCACGCCGCACCAATAGGGGATAGCTGGATGAGAGGTTGGAGGCGTACTCATCCCCGATGTCGCGGATAACAGTGAAGTCCGCCCGCTCAGGGTAGAAATTCTCCGCGATCTCCTGCAGCAAGTGCTCATACCGGGAGCGCTTGGTGAAAAGACCGCCAACCTGTTCGATCAGCTGTTTGATATTCATCCGCCCAACCCTGTCTGCGATGTGTCGCTCAATATCGTGTTAGCACGTGTCAGCTTGCGACGGCGCCGGCTGACTTGCCCCTTCTGTGCCTTGATCTTTGCCGCAGCCTCATCGGGTATCGGCATCAATGGCGTGGGCTCCGCGGCGGGAGGAGTAATGGTCTCGGGCTCGTCCCCGCCCATGATCGTGTTCAATGGCGCCAGCACGGGATTGCCGGAGAGGATATTCTGTAAATTCCTTCTGCCCCTCTTGCTGAAAAGACCGCCTCCTGATACTAAACTTGACATGGCTACCTCCTCTTGGCGTGTTGACGCCCCATGATGATCTTTGGTGCTTGGCCCCGCAGTGCCTTCTGCTCTTTGCGGTTCAGGAACTCCAGGGCATGCGTAGTTTCCTTGGGTCCGTAATGCCATGCCTGTATCACCGCATCGCCCTTATTCGTTGACCGTCCCAGCCTGTCGCACACATCCTCTTTTGATTCCGCCTGGATACCGTTGGATTTCACCTTGAATGTCGGGGCCGTTAAATCTGCAAGCACCTCATTGTCCGGGGGCAGTGCAATCGGAGACCCCCCGGGCTGGTCAGGGTCCAGGGCTTCACGAAATAACCAGATGGCCGCTGATCGCGTGTTGGTGAATTTCAGTTTTCCGTCACGGCTACGCTTGGTACTGGTCTCAGCACCCTTGTAGCCGATGGTCTCGATCTCATTATCCACAAGGATTTCATACGCGCCGCTACCGTAACCACCACCGAGATCGATCACAACCGCAGCCGAATCACGACGATTGGACACGATATGGCCGGCAGTGGTCTTGTTAATCGCATCCCTGGGCATCTCTTTGCCCGGTATCTCAATAAATGGCGCATACCACCCGTCATACCGGGGAGCAATGACCATTGAGTCGGTACCGCCCCCCGTACAGTCCACGCCCATGGCGCACATCGGGACATCTTTGGGAGGTTCAGGGCGCCAGCGCTGCTGTGCGAGTCTCACCCATTCTGTTGGGATAATCTGGTCAGGCGCATCACGGAAGGTATTTTTGAACCCGCCCATCAGGACGCTGTGTATCTCACCGGGCAGTGCATCCAAGTCCTTCTCGTACCCTGTACCAGTGAGGAAAGGGTTGTCGTTCAATGAGGCAGGGACATAGGTATAGGATTTCGGCTGCAGGTATTTGTTTTTCCCCTCATCCCACACCGGATCAGGACCGTCCACCCAGACCTCTTTATCCTCTGGGACAATCGCATAACGCAGTTCACCGGGCTTGGCGGGATCAGGGAATTTATCATCCAGCCACGGGGCAAACATCTCGGTGATCCACAAGCCTTCTGCTGTCAGCGGGGGATTCGTGGCCAAGACAACGCGCGTCCGTTGTGGCTTTTCGTTGCTCTCCTTGGCGCTACGGCACCAGCCCATCAGGAAGCGGATTTGCAGCTCAGCGAACTGAGTAGCCTCATCCACGCCGATAAAGTCATGCGGTCGCCCCATCCAATGCTGCTCGTCACCGACCCGGGCCGCGGCACCAAAGTCCATGACCCGTCCATCAGGCCGTTTCAGCTTGGGAGGAGGAGACCCGTTATACCCGTCTTTGCCACCGTTAAACTTCTGTGCTTCCTCAAGCAAGTGGTCAAGATCCGTGTATTGCCGGCGAAGGATCAGCGACCGGCGATGCTGAGTGAAGGCGAGGCCCAGGACAAGCGAACTCTTACCCCCACCAGGCTCGCCGCCATACAGCAGTATGTCAGCTTTGCTGAAATAGGCCTCAGTCTGTGGTCCAGGATTGGGCACCCACACATAGTCCTTGGTCTGCTCCAGGGCATGATTAACCACGGCCAGGCGTTCAGCGTCTGGCTTGTCCCGTAAGCGGGAGACTATTTCATCAAGGCTCGCTGACATGATCCTTGCCGTTGCCTTTGACCCTAACAGTTGGGCCTAGGACAGAAGTGTCAGTTAGCGCGTCATGATTTGCCTGTAGTTCCTCTTTAGTAAGGCCACCTGTTTCTAGATTTAGTCCATCGTTTCGTGATCGCCTAAAGTATTCCTCTGTCTTTTCTTTCACCTCTGTAGCTGTCATGTTCCTGCCAGCATCGTCCACATTGAACAATGCCTTATTCATCTCGTCCAGGGTGACAGTTGACGGAGGGGTAGTCATGGCTGGGTATGGGTGCTTGTCCACACCATCCGCCTCAAATTCAGGATCAGGATATGGCGCAGCATCAAGCTTATCCCTAGCTGTTTTAAGGCGCTCTATAAATGCAGCTTCCCCTGCTGCTGTCATTGGATGGCCCTCATCGTCTACCCAGATGGCGCCACCGGGGGGAACCATCTCAGGCAAGTGATTATAATCCCCCAGCCTAGTGACTGTCTTGGACTTATCAGAAGGCTGACGCTCCAACTCCTGCGCCCCTGCCGGCGCCGTATGGGTCTTGTCCGCACCATTGAGCCAGGTGTTTTGCTGGTAGCGCAGGTCACTCAATGCGCCCAGGACAAAGTGCTCCTCGGTCTCTTTGTTATGGCGTTCGGCTTGCACCGCTCGCAATCGGTCCTCCAGCTCACGCTGTCTGGCCAGTAGCTTGATATGGTGGTGATCGTACTCACAGAAACCGTATAAGGCGGGAGGAACAAGCAGGTCAGACTCAGGCGGCACACCGACCTCAATACCCCGTGCTTGTGCTATCTGTGCGAAGTAATGCAGGGCAGGGCGTTGCAGTCCATACTCCTCATCCGCTGCCATGTCCACACCCCATAGGCCTATCGATGTGGCACCGGCCTCCATGGCCATGGCGAACATCCAGGCCAGGCTCGAGGTGAAGAAATACGGGCCATATTTCGCTACTAATGCCTCTTTATCCGGCACTATACAGTGAGGGATACTCGGCTCTTGACGTGCCATGTACACCGGACCAGGGTAATTAGCGAGGAACTGTTGATACTCTGGACTGAACCAGGGTTGTCCCGGCTCATAGCGATGTATCTCAAACCACGCATCCGTGCGCGGCGCGACACCGTACAGCCCAGGGGAACACCCCCAGATTTGCCACTCTGAGCTGTGATACGGCGCCAGACCAGCGGATGACGGGGCAGAACCTACTAGCGCGATCTTTAGCGTCATACTGCCCCCTTTAAGTGGATGTCGTCAGTGCAATACCCGCTGCCGTGGACTGGAAGATTGCCCATTGCGCTGTGGTGTAGCCCATCATAAACACGGCGCCACCACCGACTGGTAAGGCCATGACCGTGTGAGTCGAGCCCTTGGTACTGACAATGGTTTCGCTATTCGCAGTTTTCACATAGGACACCGAGTCCGTGGAATTCACAATAACCTTCATCACACCGGGGATCGGTGGATCGATGGTGTAAACCTGGCTCGATGCGGCTGAGCTGGACAGCAGCTTGCTGACACCGAACGGGTGCAGATTGGTTGCCGTACTCTCTGACGTGGTAACTGCGCCGCGTAAAGCTTCCGGGCCCACCAAGTACTCTTGCGGACCGCGGGAACCGCCTGACTTCGCTGTTGACATCAGTTCCAGGCCCAGTCTGCGACCGTGCTTGGATGTCGTGATATTGTTCCGGTATGCCATGATAACCTCCTGCTATGTGCTGTTTGCTTATGGAGATGGCCGTAACAGACGGACCCGCTGTTAGTAACTCATTACGGTACGGGCTGGTTTCCGCTTTCTGCGGCCCATACGACGCTTGGCCCCTTTGGATTTCATGGGCATCAGTGCATTTCCTCGTCTTTTGCTCTGGTCCCCCTCTCGAAGAGGAACAGCATGCGACGTGCCGCGTCAAATTCATCCACCTCTTTTGTCTCTATCGGTCCACCATCTTTGCCCGTATGTTCGTTGCTTCGCACATCTCTCCAATTCTCTTTATCCCGGTTCTTTAACCAGAATATGCAGGCAGTGGTATCAGGTGGGTATCGTTTTGTAACGGGAGTTTTTGTGATTTCACCCTGGTAATTCGAGATGTGGGTATCTTCATGCTCAAAGCCAATCGCTCGGTGATATAAGCTATTCGCTACATTAGCATCTGCTTCTTTCTTGCCCTCTTTTAAGGCCTCTAGAAATACAGGGTCTTTTAATTTCCATGTATTTAATGTTGCTACTGTGACGTGAAAGAAATCGGCGATCTCTTCGTCCTTTGCCCCCAGCCTGCATAGCTTCACTACCTGCTCGCAGAACACAGGGTCAAACTTCGAGGGCCGTCCTACTTTTCGCTTGGTTTTCTCTGTCATCCCCCTAAACTATTCGACTTCTATGGCTTGCTCCAAACGCAGTTGCGTTAGCTTAATGCCGCATATCTTGGCGTGTAGACAGATAATGGCATGGCCAATGTCGTATCGGGGAGTGACAGGTTTAGGATTGGAAGGGGCGGGGAGGTAACGCTGGTAGGATGATGCAGTGATGTTGAGGGTGAGCGCCTGTTGTGCGTAGCTCATGCCCTCCTCTTGCATGTCCCTGGCGAGTTGAGGCCAGTCTATTTTGAGTAATGGGGCTGTAATATAGGTTATTTGTACTGAGTCTGTACTTCGGTGAGTGGTTGTCATAGTGCTACTCATCCTATGTCCTCCTTCGCTTGTCTAAGCTTCTGGACATATTTTAACAGATTGTCCCGGTCCTCTGCCTTGACCCAGACCTCTACAGTAACAAAGCCTTTAGCCCGCATACGATCCTTGTAGCGGGCGACTCTTTGTGGGGCTGTTTTGTCTTTAGTCATAGGGTGAGGGGTTGTTATTGTGACTATTCCTGACAATAGTCGTGGTCCTGGTGGCGCAAGGCGCTCTCCGTGTCCGCCTCTGCCTCTTGCGCATTGGCTTGCGCCCAGCGACGACAAAGGGTGTAAATAGTGTCTTCCCATGCACCCTCAGATAAGCGCTTGCTTGCTTCATCCCATTCCTTCTGGGATAGCTGCTCATGTATACAGTCGTTTGAGTGGAAAAGATCGTGTGCGTTTGTCATATCTGGATCCCTCTATATGGTGGAAAGGTTGTTATAAGTCAGACCAGTTAGTAACAACTTCGACTACTTCCTTGCCTATCCAGGTAAGTGGCTTTGATTTATCGCAATCTGGATACACCCAGTAAAGGGCTGGGGCGGTGCTTTCGACTAAAAACCTCTGTCCTGTCCGTATGTGTTTAACGATCATCTGATTGCCCTCTATAAGTAGTAAATGAAGTCAGTACAGACATTATACGTAACCCGGTTACAATGTCAAACACTTTCTTTGGACAGAGTAAACAGGCTAATCAAAAGCACTCCCATGTCACTGGTTCATTGGCTCTCACGCTCTTTCTCAGTGTTTTGTGGAGGATATCGTGTAAGTATTTCGGAGGCAGGCCTTTGGCTGGACGTGCCGTTTTAAAATCAGTCTCGCGTGGCTGATACCCCTTGCTCATGGATTTATTGAAATACAGGGATCGGCGCAATGCCTTTTGTGGGTGCTCGCTGACCCTTAGAGCAATATCGGGCTGGCCCAGGGCTTGGCTGGCTTGGTATACGTCCGCGACCATCTGTTTAAATTCATCGGGTTCGGAGCTGAAAAAGGCATCGGGTCCACCGTCTGCACGGGAGAGGGTCAAGTGCTTCTCGATCATCGTGGCGCCCAGGGCCGTTGCAACCACTGGCACAGTACTCCCAATCGTGTGATCTGAGACCCCTATCTTACCGTATCCCTTGAGCGTATCCAAACCCAATAAATTGGCATCAGCATTAGTTGAGGGATAACCAGAGGTGCATTTAAGCAGGGTAATATCAGTACATCCTGCTACCCCTGCAGCAACTACCGCATAAATAACCTCACTAAGATAAGCCATCCCCGTGGACAATATCAAAGGCTTGCCTGTAGACGCACAATATTCAATCAGCGGTATATCCACCAGCTCAAACGAGGCAATCTTGTAGGCTGGACAGTCCAGGGTCTCAAGGAAGTCCACGGCTTTCTTGGAAAAAGGGGAGGAAAAGGCATAGATCCCCAGGCTTTTGGCATAATCAAACAGTTCTTTGTGCCATTCCCAGGGGGTCTGTGCTTCTGCGTACAGGTTGAGCAGTGACTGCCCCGCCCAGGGACCGGATTCAATCACATAATCGCCGGCCACCATTTCGCTGTGGTCATACGTTTGCAATTTTATCGCATCTGCACCACACGCTGCCGCTACCTCAATGAGCTTCCTCGCTCTTTTAAAGGAACCCAAGTGGTTGGCGGATAGCTCGGCTATGATATGGGGTCTCATGGTTTCACTCCCTAACTATAGTTCATACGTGTTCTGAATATGCGTAAACCCCAGCCGCTGGAATATCCGAATGGAGCGCTGATTGTTCGGATTAATGTTGGCGATGAACTGCCCAGAACGTTTACCAGGTATCGCCTTCAATGGCTTGTGCTCAGTAATCAGTTTATTCACCGCATGCAGTCCGTAGCCGTTCCCTCGGTGCTCGCGGAACAGGACAATGCCGATTTCATTCTGTCTGGTCAGGTAACACGTCCCTGCATATCTTTCCCCAAGAGTCTGTATCAAGTACCAACGCCTATAGGGCTTCGAGTCAAAAAATTTAAGGTGCTCGCGCCACGTCGGCAACTTACGATGACTGATATTGATATAGGGATCATCCTCGGTCGATCGCTCTTGGAGCAAGCGATACAACAAAACTGGAGAATCCTGTACATCATAGACATTGACCAGTTCCACCTCACTCACACCCGCGCCTCCATCCCCTGGCCTGCGAGATAGTTGGCTGCGCCTTTTGGCGTAGCGTCAGTAAACTGGAACATGGCCCCCGCGGCGACTGCCGAGGCACCCGCCTGGATGGCTTCATACATATGCTGGTACGTCCCACAACCGCCCGATGCGATCACAGGGATATTGACTGCCTGGGAGACTTCCCGAATCAGATCCAGGTCATAGCCTTGGAGAGTGCCGTCGCGGTCTATGCTGGTCAGTAGGATTTCACCGGCGCCATGATACGCCGCCTCTTGTGCCAGTCTTACAATCCCAGCAAGTGGACAAGTATCCAGCAGTGTGCCGCCACAATGCGTTGCCACCTTCCTACCTTTCACGTCTATGGCAACTACAAGGCACTGTCCCCCAAACTTGCTTGAAATCTCGTTAATAAGCACTAAATTTCTCGCTGCAGCCGTGCATATCGCCACCTTATCCGCACCCGCTCTCAGCAATTTGTCCACATGCTCCACCTTGCTCACTCCACCACCCACAGTCAGGGGCATGAAACACTCCTCAGACAGGCGCTTGACCATCTCATAGTCAGGCTCCCGCCTTTCCGGTGTGGCGCCGATGTCCAGCAGTATCAGCTCATCGACACCCCTGGCTTGGTGGACTCGGACAGACTGCATGGCATGGCCGACTTCGCGCCAGGAATCAAAGCGCTCGCCTTTGTAAAGGGATGAGCCTCGACAGAGTAATGTTGGGATGATGCGGTAAGCTAGGCTCATGCGTCCTCCTTTAACAGCGGTCTGTGATCTTTCTCACCATCAAATAGACTCCAGTTGGTAAACTGATCCAACACATCGATCAGCTCGGCCTTGGTCATGCCTATCCGGTCCAACACTTCCGATAGGTCCACGCCGGCATACGTGGTGGGGAATAGACCATCGCAACCATTCACCAGTCCCAGTGCGGTCTCCCGGTCGATCAAACCCTTGCGGATGTCCACGGAGACTTGTGCCGCCATGCGTCCATAGCCGTACTTGCGGTACATCACATGGTCATGCAGTCCAGTCTGGGCATTGTCTAGGTTTTCACACGCCCAGTAATTGGCCATGCTCGGTTTCTGGCAGCGGAGCCCATGGTCCTGTGCGACCCTGGCATTGCGCTCGGAGTCCCAGGGCAGGTACTGTCCGAGGAAGTGAGCCTCTATTTTGTTACGGATAACATCAGTTGCTGGCGGCAGTCGGTAGTCGTTCATGTCATCCTGGGTAATACCCTCCATGCCCACGAAGTCATCGGCACGTAGCCCCAGGAACCCGCCGAACTCCGTGACCCATCGCTGCGTCATCTCCCTGGCATCGACGCTCGCCATCGGTCCGCCGTACTGGTTTTGCGGATTCTCGCCATAGAAGATCAGGGGGATACCTGTTTGTATCGCTACTCGAAACGGGGTTGTAAAGATGGATGCGTGTTCTGGCCAGCTCACGTCGCCTACCATCGTCAGCGCCAGCCGATTCAACTTGGCACGGACCTCGGTGTTCGGCGTGACCTCTATTGTCGTGGCATAGCGCTTGAGATTGTCGATGTTGGCCCTGCCCAGGGGAGTCAGATGGCAAGTGGATGCTGTCACGACTAAGGGCTTGGCCCCCAGCTCAATCAGTGTCAGGACTTGATAGGTTGAATCCTTGCCCCCGGAGCTTGGTACAATACAATCGAATCCCGTGCCGTTATTGGTGTGATTCTCCAGCAGCAAATTCAGTTCCTTTCGCCGTATCTCCCATTCAATGGCAGGCCGCTTTTGATAGGCGAGACACGCTAAGCACACACCATCGACAAACGCAGTATCAGGGCGGGTATCGGGGATCAGGCACTTGCTGCAGCGGTTCATAGTCATTTCTCCAATAGAAACCACGTCAAATCATCCTGCGGGAAGGCGCCCCGGTGATACACGAACCCGTAATCCACCAGGCACAGGTCTGGGAACCGGTACATGAGATCGCCGGCAAAGTCCCGTTTCCACAGTTTATTTTTGTGGCCGCGGTAGTCCACCTCCACAGGCGTCGGATTGTAGTACTCGCACACCAGGATATAGCGGCGCGTGCTCCCGTACAGTACCTCATACATATCTGGTAAATCATCAGGCGGGAGGTGTATCAGGAACCCTTTGGTCAGCACCAAGTCTGCTTTGCCATACTCAGCAGGACTGTAGTCCAGGGCAGACATGCGCAGTATCTTGCCTATCTTATTCTGCATGGCGGCCTGTTCGTTGATCTCTACCCCGATCATCTCTTGAGGATAAGAATACAGGCGAGACAATGCTTCAAGGTTTTGCCCAGTGCCAGCACCGAACTCAATGACGCTGTTTATGGCCCCTGCACGCTGCAGTGCCCTGGCGAAAAAGGCGATATTGTTTGGTGTCATGCCATAATTCCTTTTTGCGTAGGAATTTCCAAATTCGCCTTTCCAAAATTGCTCCTGTTCTGTTGTCATTAATGTTTCCTCTCTACTAGCACCCAACCATTGGCAGTTGTAGTACCCAAATTAAAATCAAAATTATCATCGCAGTATGGGCAGGCTACCATTATTTTCTCAATATATTCTCTTGTCTCTCTTTTTGGAAACGCTACAGCAATCCTATGGCCACAGCGAAATCCTGTGATTTCCCATATTTTTAATTCCATCTCTGGATAATCACTAATATATCTTACATCCATCATTTTCCCCGTAATGCCAAATACATTCTTTCTGCCCTTAAAAAATCCTCTTCAGTATTGATATCACACACCCGATCCGAACTGATGGGGACCATGATGGAGCGCTCTGATACCAGCGGCGCACCAGTCAGAAAGGCCTCGGTTTTGCCCCAATAAAACATGCCGGCATCGTGCAATGGCTCGGTCCCGACAGAGAACGCATAGTCCAGGGAGCGGCTGGATTTCAACAGCTTGAGTCCGCGATGCAGGTCTTGCGTCGTCAACATAGGTGCCGTCGCGTAAATGCAGCAGGCATATTCCGGGAACGACTCAAGCTGGTACTTCATCGTTTTACGAATCGTTTGCAGCGCATCTACCATTACCTCCTGCGTCCCAACAAAGTCCAGGGCTAATTCAGCATCGCGCATCATGTAATGAGCCCCATATTCTTTAGCAATGCTGGCTATCTCTCTGCTATCCGTGGATACCCATACATTACCGAAATCGAACAACCCGCTACGGTTGGCCACTTCAATGCTATAGGCAATGATGGGCTTGCCGTGGAACTCCCGGATATTCTTGCCCGGGATGCGCTGACTACCACCGCGCGCGGGGATGATGCAGATTGAATTCATGTCACCTCCCTCATCACAACGTCCAAGACACTCGATGCAATGTA
>Ga0272443_10000755_pt1 | contig 54902 bp, 48 predicted proteins | sample SSMAcet12_FD_193581 | JGI IMG/M metagenome (GOLD analysis project Ga0272443, IMG submission 193581) | Marine sediment archaeal communities from Little Sippewissett salt marsh, Falmouth, MA, United States - SSM-Acet-12 | ecosystem: Environmental > Aquatic > Marine > Wetlands > Sediment ... | reverse complement strand
TGTGGAAGCTTCTTGTGGGCCTCCTTTTCGGAGGGGTTATCCTCGGGGCGTTGCCCCCAACGAACACATGGGATTATCCGGTTTACTGGCTCCTGGGCGTCATCGCTGCGGGTTACGCCGCGTATCAGCGTCATGCGAACGACCGGGGTCAAGCGCTCCTCTGGGGAACAGTCACAACGCTGGCGCTGCTTGCTGCTTCCCGCTTCCTCTACCTTCCATACCATCTGACCTACGGCCAGGGCTATATGAATGTGGATATGTGGGAGGGTTCGCTGACCGGAGCGAAGGATTATCTCTACATGTTCGGTCTGCCGCTCTTTCTCATCACCGGGTGGCTCGCCTCTGAAACCTGGAGATGGATGGCTGAGACTCCTGCATCGGTCCTGCGATCACGCAGCATGATGCTTGTCCTTATGGCCATCATTACCGGCATCACCGTGACCGGGCTGCTTCTGGGGCTTGGTTTCCATATTGCGTGGGTTGTGGTCCCCCTCGCGCTGTGGGATGGCTTGCTTCTGCTGAGACAGCGCAACGAAGCGGAAGACCACATTGTGCATCTCCTGATCGGTGGTTCCCTTGCACTGACCTTTCTTGTTGAGATCGTGGTGCTGCGCGGGGATATCAGCCGCATGAACACGGTGTTCAAGTTCTACCTGCAGGCGTGGGAGTTGTTTGCTGTAACGGGAGGCGTGTGCCTGGCGGTCCTTCTGGAACGAAGGCGTTCCTGGACTTCGATTGTACGGGGTCTGTGGATGGCAATGGTCATTTTCCTCCTCTTTTCGGCGGCTTTATACCCGCTCATGGCCACAACGGCCAAAATTGATGATCGCATGGCGCAGGACGCTCCCGTCTCCTTGGACGGGATGTCCTTCATGCCTTATGCAACGTACTACGATATGGGCCAGGCTCGTTCGTTGCGATCGGATTACGATGCCATCCTCTGGATGCAGGAAAACATCGAGGGGTCGCCGGTCATCGTCGAAGCAAACATTCCGGAGTACAGGTGGGGGTCGCGGTTTACCATCTATACGGGTCTGCCCGGTGTGCTGGGATGGAACTGGCATCAGCGACAGCAACGTGTTGCGGCAGGTGACCCCGGTGTGTCAGCGCGGGCGATAGAGATTACCGATTTCTACATGACGACGGATCTGGATGCTGCACGTGAATTCCTGGACGAATACCAGGTGGACTATGTGATTGTCGGCATGCTGGAGCAGCTCTATTTTGACACTGTTCAGCCGTGCTGGCCGGCCGGTGAGGGAGATCAGGTTTCCTGTGATTTGAGTGGATGGCCGATGGGTATGTATCCGCCATCCGTCGCACCGGATCAATGCGAACTGCTCGATCCTGATGATGAATATTCCCAGTTGCGGTGCCCCACACTCGGGCTGGACAAGTTCCCGGCGATGGAGGAACTTGGTATGCTGGAGGTGGTGTATACCAATAGCGAAACAGTAATCTACAGGGTGGTGCGATGATTCTCCAAACGCTCTCGTGGTGGGTGATCAGTTCCGTCCTCGGCGTCGTCATGTTTCCTGTCCTCTGGCGGCTGTTTCCTGAACTGCCGGATCGGGGTTTTTCCTTCACGCGCATAGCCGGCCTTCTTTCCACAGGGTATGTCTACTGGCTGGCGGTCTCTCTTGGCCTGCTTCCCAATTCCATTGCTGGATGCGTTGTCGCACTGCTGCTGGTTGTCGGGTGTATGGCGTGGTTCATGCGCGGGCATTGGCAGGCGTTGAAGACGTGGGGCAGGGAGAACAAATCGACCCTTCTTATTGTCGAACTGCTCTTCCTGGTCAGCTTTGCCGTATGGGCGTTCGTACGCGCAAACAATCCCGATATCACCGGTACTGAGAAGCCGATGGAGCTGGCTTTTATCAACGCCATCCTCCAATCCGAGAGTTTCCCCCCGCAGGACCCCTGGTTGTCAGGCTACTCCATCTCGTATTACTACTTTGGTTACATTCAACTGGCCTATTTGACGAGGTTATCCGGCGTCGCATCCGGGGTTGCGTTCAACCTTGGGAATGCGCTCTGGTTTGCCATGGCCATCACGGGGGCGTATGGTCTGGTGTTTGATCTCATCAATCGCGATCGCGAGGAACGGCGCTTGTTCGGGCCGATCCTCGCACCACTCTTCGTCGTCATCACCGGAAATCTTGAGGCTTTCCTTGAAGTGCTGCATTCACGACGTTTGTTCTGGACCGGTCTGGACGGGGGGCAGCCCGTCTCTGCGTTCTGGTCATGGCTTGGCATCAAGGATCTGGTCTCGCCGCCGGTGGCCGGCATTAGCTGGTCACCCAGCCGATATTTCTGGTGGTGGCGGGCTTCGCGCGTGGTTAATGACGTCAATCTTGCAGGCGTCGAAGTCGAGGTGATTGACGAGTTCCCCTTCTTTTCGTTCCTGTTAGCTGACAATCATCCCCATCTCCTCGCTTTGCCGGTTGCGATGCTGAGCATCGCGTTTGCGCTGCATCTGTTCTATCGAGGGAAACGCAGTCCCCAGCGTCTTGGGCGTTACCGCTGGAATCGCAGGCGTTGGTTCTACGCTCTGGCTGCGAGCGCGGTACTTCTGTTCATCGTGTTTACATCGACGGTCGTGCAGACAGCCGGCATGGGGGAAAGCTTTTTCGGATCTGCCATTGCCGCATTGACAGCGTCTCTGAAGGTCGGGTTGCTGCTGGGCGGGGTGGGGTTGTTCGTCTCCATCGCTGTTGGCGGAACCAGGACGACACTGACTCGGGAAGAATTCCTGACAGCCGCGTTGCTCTATGGTGGACTGACCTTTCAGAATGCATGGGATTTGCCGCTGTATGGGAGCATTTTCCTGCTCGTCATCTGGTGGTCTCAGCGGGACAAGGAACTGCGCAACCAATTACTCGAAGTGCTGATTGCCGGAGCGGGCATGGTGATTGGCGCCAGCCTGCTTTATTTGCCGTGGTATCCCAGCTTTGCTTCCCAGGCGGGTGGCATCCTCCCGAATCTCATCTACCCGACGCGGACACCGCAGTTTATTGTGATGTTTGGCACGGCACTCATCCCGCTGCTGGTCTGGGTGGTGTGGGAAGCCAGGAAAGGGCTGGAGCGGAAGGATATCGGCAAGCTTGTCCTCATCGGCGTAGGTTTCCCGTTCCTGCTGTTGGTGCTCTCGCTTCTTCTTGCCGCTGTGTATGCAGGCCTCGCACTGCGATTTCAGCAATCCGTTCCGTATACCCTGGCGACCATCATGGCCAGTTTTGGGACGGAGCAGATGCGTGACGTGTTCTCGGCTATTCTGGAGCGTCGTGTCATCACGATGGGAACGGTGCTCATCCTGGGTGGAATGGTGGCAGTGGCTGTTCGACTCCTCTGGAAACGATTCCGGATTGCCGGCGCCAAACGGACTGAGGCTTCCATCAACACGAACGCGTTCGTCCTCATCCTCATACTTGTAGGAGCGCTGCTCATCCTCGCGCCGGAGTATGTCTATCTCAGGGATCAATTCGGCACACGGATGAATACCATTTTCAAATTCTATTTCGCGGCATGGACGGTGTGGGGCATTGGAGCTTCCTACGCCTGCCTCGCCATGCTGGAGGGGTCAGCAAGATCACGCTTGATCATTGCGGCGGCGATGATCCCGCTCTTCCTCGGATTCCTCTATCCGGTCTTCGGCGTGTGGACAAAGACCAGCGGGTTCGACCCGCCTGAAGGCAGGACGCTCGATGGGACGACCTACTTGTGGAGGCTTGATGTTGACGACGCCTCCGCCATTGCATGGATCGAGGACAATTTGGACAATGGCGTGATTGCCGAAGCGATTGGGGGTAGTTACACATCGTATGCGCGCATTTCCACTCACACGGGACTTCAAACGGTGCTTGGTTGGCCGGGGCATGAAAACCAGTGGCGCGGCTCTGCCGTGCCCCAGGGAAGTCGTGAAGCGGACATCCGGCAGCTATACCAGACACGGAGCTGGAATGAGGCTGAAGCCATTCTCGATCGCTATGACATTGACTATGTCTACGTCGGCTCACTGGAACGCAGCACATATCAGCCGCTGATCGATACCAAGTTTCTGGCATCCATGCAGTTGGTGTTCCAGCAGGGAGACGTGCAGATTTTCGCACGCCTGGATGAGGTGAACCCATGAGTCAGAACGGAACCAATCTCACCCTTGGTATGTTCATCGCATTGGTGCTGATGCTTGCAGGTGCGGTCATCCTCACGCTTCACCTCGGCGTGCTGCCTCTTTCCAATGCTGAAGCGGAAGCTGCCCTTGGCGTGTTCGCAACAGAGGGAAGCGGGAGTATCGATGGTGGTCTGACCATTCCTGCTTATGCGACTCCGACCTCGATCCTCTTTTCGCTGTTCGGAATGTCGGACGCTGCAGCACGATTGATCCCCGCCATCGCAGGCATTGTTCTCCTGATGATCCCCATCGTTCTCCGACATCAATTGGGCTGGAGCAGAGTGGTGCTGCTGCAATTGAGCGGGCTGCTCTCGCCGGTTCTGGTGACCACTGCGCGCTCGGCAGGTGGAGGCATGCTTGCACTGCTTGCGTGGGTGGGTATTTTGATCCTGGCACGTGATGAGACCAACAAAGAACGCAACAATCGGTGGATTGCACTGATCCTGGGTGTTCTGTTGTGTACAGGACCTGCTTTTCTGCAAAGCTTGCTCGCTGCAAGCCTGACCATGCTCTTGCTCTTCCTGCTTGGGGAGCGATCGAGCGTTGAGGCCGTCGTCAACAAAGCCAGGGAGATCCTTCCTCAACTCGGCTGGACGCTGGTGGTTGTATTTCTTCTCTCAACACGCATGGGAACCTCCATTTCTGACTTAAAAGACGTTGTAACAGGCCTTGATAGCTGGTTGAGCGGTTGGAGACAGGCCCAAATCGGCATTCTAACGGCTTTTTCGCTCCTGCCCTTGTACGAGCCCATCCTGTTGCTATGCGGTGCTGCTGGCGCCTTTTTTGCTTTGCGTGATACACCGAGCGCGACGTCCAGGGTCGTCATTGCTGCTGCAGCAGGAGCGTTTCTCGCTTTCGTCCTCTATCCTGGAAGACAGCTTTCGGATCTCATCTGGGTGGTGGTGCCGCTGGTGTGGCTTGCTGCTCATGGGCTGCTCACGTGGGTGAATCAGTTTGAAGGCGGCGAAGATGTGCTCGAAAATGTCATTCTCAGCGCGACGATGCTTGCCCTCCTGACCTTCGCCTATCTGCAGTTCCAGGGCTATCAAAGCGGGCGGGGCGTTTACATCGATCAAGGATTGACTACAGAGCAGTTGATGATGGCACTGCTCATTGTCGCCGTCTGCGGTGTTGCCGCGGTCGTCCTGTATCTTCGTAACGCACGCGGACGCTCGTGGATCGAGACCGGGATTGTGGCCGTTGTTCTGCTGTGCATCGCCCTTGTCGTGGCCTATCAATTGTTCTCCATTACACAGAGCGGTGAGGGAGCGATGGCAGTTGAACTTGGTTTACGACTGCGGTTCTGGACGGGTGCGTCTGCGTTGCTGCTGGTCTTGATGGTTTTCGTCCTGTCAGGAATGGGCTGGTCATGGCGATTAGCTGAGAAAACTGCGGGCGCAACGCTTCTGATTATGCTCACCATGCTGGCGGTTTCTAAAATTACCCGTCTGAACTTCCCCACCGAAGGAGCGCCTCTTGCTGAACCCCTACGCCCCGTTTCTGTATCAGCAGGAATGCGGGAATTGCAGGAAACCTTACAGATGATTGCCTTGCGGGCAACCGGGCAAGAGGACACGCTCGAAATTGTCGTATTTGGGGAAGCGCCACTCTCTCTTCGCTGGACGCTGGCTCCCTATGCCGCCAACAACGATAGCACCTCCGTTGTGCCTCCAGTCGTGCTGTTCCCCGCAAGCCAGACCGAGCCGGCACTGCCGGGAGTCTATCGAGGTCAGACGCTTACCCTGTTCCATATGTTGGATTCGGCTCAATCCGAGTTCGCTTCGCTATTTGGGATATCCTCCACACAGGTCAGTAGGGAAGATTGGGTGCTGCTGGTTCGGGAAGACCTGTCGACACTTCAACCGGCATTCGATGACGCTACGGACACAACGGAAGAGGACGTACCATGAACAGGGCAACGATGATCGCGATTGATGGACCTGTTGCCTCGGGTAAATCCACAGTGGCGCTTCTCCTCGCTGAGCGTCTTGGATATCTCTACTTTGATACGGGTGTGATGTACCGTGCAGCCACGCTCGCGGCGCTGCGCGCAGGGTTGACCCTCGAGGATGAGGCGAGGGTTTCCGCGTTGGCCAGGACAATCGATATTGACGTCCGTCCACCTTCGAAAAGTGATGGGCGGCAATATGACGTCTTGCTTGACGGGGCAGATGTGACATGGGATATCCGTACCCGTCCAGTCGAGGCGAATGTTTCACTTGTCTCAACCTATGCCGGCGTCCGGTCAGCGCTGACGGCGAAACAACGGGAGATTGGCTTGCGCGGGAATGTTGTCCTTGTGGGACGTGATATTGGCACCATCGTCCTTCCCGAAGCGGAACTGAAGATTTACCTGGATGCATCCGTCGAGGAGCGGGCGCGCCGCCGCCATGCTGAATTCATCGCTCGTGGCATGGAACGAACCCTGGACAAAGTGCTGGAAGAAACCCGGCGGCGGGATGCGATCGATACCGCAAGGGAGATTGCACCGCTCGCGGCGGCGGAAGATGCTGTTCGGATTGACTCCACAGATATGACCATACCGGACGTTGTGGAAGCCATTCTTGAATACATCGACGAAAACGGAGAACACGACGCCAACGACGGTTGATCATCGAGGAACCGTCAAACAGGGGACCTTCGCAGGGAATCCCTGCAAGGGTATAATGCAGCAAGCTGGCAGCAGGGGAGGTGAAACCGGATTCAGAAATGGGCAGGGTAGCGCATGGCCCCTCCGCAAGGAGAGGTGACGAGGATGAGGGTTCCCTAGCGCAAGTTAGGGCTAACCGGTCAGATAAGTATGAACCCGGCCGGGAAAATCGAAGGATCAGCGGAAGCCCTCCAGACAAGACCACCGTCTGTCCCAGCCCCCGAAAACCCGTGTACAAGACCATAGCGAAAACGCAGTGGGCAAAAGCGCGGGCATGTGGTTTCTGAGAGAAAGCAACAGTACCTGGAGGCAGTGCATGTGCGGCATCGTTGGATATGTCGGCGCGCGCAATGCGACTCCCATTCTGACGGCAGGTCTACAGCGGTTGGAATACCGCGGCTATGATTCGGCTGGAATCGCCGTCATGAATGAACTTGGGGTCGACATACGTCGCAGTGTCGGTAAATTGACAAACCTTGTTAAAGCCATCGAAAAAGACCCTATCCAGGGAAAAATCGGAATCGGCCATACACGATGGGCCACGCATGGGGCCCCCAGTGAGAGGAACGCCCATCCCCATATCGGACGTTCCGGGGACGTGGTGCTTGTCCATAATGGCATTGTTGAGAACTATCTTGCCCTGAAGGCGGAACTCGAGGAAGAGGGAAACTCCTTTCATTCGGATACGGATTCCGAGATTATCGTTCATCTGGTCGAACGTTATCTCGAGCAGGACCAATCCTTTGCAGAAGCTGCTCGAAATGCGATCGGGCAGCTTGAAGGCTCGCACGGGATAGTGCTGATGTCCGCGTCGGAACCCGGTGTCATCATCGCGGCGAGGGTAGGAAACGCAGGCGGTGTTGTCCTTGGTATCGGTGACGGCGAAATGTTCATCGCCTCAGATATACCGGCTATTCTCAGCGAGACACGTGACATGGTCTTCCTGAACCCTTCGGAAATGGCCGTCGTGACCATGGACGGCTATGAGGCTTTCGATCTCGAGGGAGAACCCATTCATCTGGAGACCATGCAAATTGAGTGGGACGCGGAAGCGGCCAGCAAGGGTGGCTTCCCGCATTATATGTTGAAAGAAATCCACGAGCAGGTCCGCTCCATCAGCGATACGATGGCGGGACGCATCGACCTGGTTCACAAACAGGTCAAGCTGCCTGAGCTCAACCTCACCAGCGAAGAAGCCGCTCATATCCATAGGATCATCATCACTGCGTGCGGAACCGCCGCGCATGCCGGGCAGGTGGGCAAAGTGCTCATCGAGGCGTTGGCGCGCATCCCGGTCGAGGTGGATATCGCATCCGAATTCCGTTATCGGGATCCGATTGTGGATGAGCATACCATCGTTCTGGCCATCAGCCAGTCGGGGGAAACCGCTGACACGCTTGCAGCAATGAATGAAGGCCGCGCCCGCGGTGCGAAGTTGTGGAGTATTGTCAATGCCATCGGCTCACAGGCGATGCGGATTGCCGATGGATACATCGGCATGCAGACCGGTCCCGAGATCGGTGTGGCTTCGACAAAGGCGTTCACAGCGCCGTTGGTCGACCTGTATCTTCTTGCCTTACACCTTGCCGATATTCGTGGTTTGATGCCTGAGAAGGAGATGCTGGAACACCTTCACAATCTTCTCAGGCTTCCTGCCATCATCGGTACGCTGCTTGAACGGGCGCCTGAGGTCACCAGGGTAGCGGAGTCGATGAAAGATACCCAGCACAGCCTCTACATCGGTCGGGGTATCAACATGCCGATTGCCTATGAAGGCGCCCTCAAGTTGAAGGAGATCTCCTATATTCATGCGGAAGCGTACCCTGCAGGGGAGATGAAGCACGGGCCTATCGCGCTGATCGATCAGGATATGCCCGTCGTGGCAATCGCGCCCAGGGACCCGTGGTATGAGAAGATGCTCAGTCAGATCGAGCAAACGCGGGCGCGCGGCGGCCGTATCATCGCCGTCGCGACGGATGGAGATGAGCGAATGGCGAGTCTCGCTGAGCATGTCCTCTGGATCCCGCAGATGCCCTGGATGTTGAGCCCGGTGGCGACGACAATTCCTCTCCAACTGCTCGCTTATGACATCGCGCGGCTGCGGGGCGAGGATATTGATCAGCCGAGAAATCTCGCAAAAAGCGTCACGGTTGAGTAATGCCAGCGCCCCCATCCGGGGGCGCTATCATTTCAGCCTGGTGAGGGGCAGGTTACGCTTTCAATTGGACAACATAACTTCCTTCCGGAACGCCGACCACATGCGAAAAATGATTACATTTCACCTTGAGCAAGTAAAAAATGGGGCGGGTTTCATCGGAGAGTGCTTCGTAATTCCCCTGTCCCTTGCTGATTACCATCGTGGACGGGTCGTTGTATAACTCCAGGAAGGTTTCGTTGCATAATTTGAGGACAGCTCCAGGTGTGTTTGCTCCGGAGGAAATGACCTGCGCCACTTGATCGACGCCGGCGTCGAGAGCGTCGTTGATGTCGGCGTCATTCTGTATGGGCTCATCGCGGACAGCGTAGACGACCGGTTTTGATAATTCCTCAATCAAGATGCGGTCAAACACCGTCTCGCCAGCATTGTCTGCGATGTAGAGGATCTGCTCGGATTCGTCCTGCGCCTTCTGAAAGGGAGCGAAGTCGAAGATGGGGAAGGTGGCCGACAGCACCATCTCGATTTCCTTCATCAGGTCAAATGAACTGGCTTGACCAAAGTCAATCACATTTCCTGCGACAGCGAGTTTTAAAGCTTCTGCTAGCGGGCTCTTTGCATCGCGAACATGCTTTTTCAGCTCTGGGTACACAGCGAGAGCTCGTTTTGTACAATTTTCCTTAAGGGTGAGTAGAGGATTTTCCTGTCCGGAGGCATCGTATACCAGCCGGTATACCTGTCGGGCAACTTCGGGCGGTGTGACGTCGACAGGGCTGTCCTTCATGATTTCCCAGGCCTGATTCATCAAGTTTCGGGTGAGATCCGTATCTAGTTCCGTGCTTCTTGCGAGACGAAGTACCTGGTCGATGAAGCATGGCAGACAATCCAGGGCTAACTTCATAATCCTGCTACCTCCGATGCGATGAACATAGTTTTTGAACGGAATGAACACCATTCATACTATGAAGCTATGAATTCGGGAAGTGAGGGATGGCATGCTCGCGACTGGAGGGCTGTCTATCCATCTTTCGTGATTCACGCTCTGTCCGGCAGATTGAGACTGTGAAGGGCATGTAGCTGAGTACGGAGTTCTTCCGGATCTGTGACCGGCAGGCGGCAGGTCATGTCGAGGCAGACATACGCAGCAGGTGCTCCTTCAATCAGATCCCGTCCGTTGAGCAGGGCAGGGAAATCGGCCGGTTCACGTGCATAGGCAAGGACAGCCGGAGGGAGGAAGTAATCATGGACGATGCGAGCCAGCGGTGATTCCAGCGATTCGTGCCCGTGATCGATGATGGCAATCTGCGGGCGTGGTCCGACCTCGCACAGAGCCGTCGATAACCAGGCAGCGTAGGCTGCCGGTGCGCGCTGAATGCGGGTGACGGAAGCCTGAATCGCCTTCATTCCTGCCTGCTTGTAGCGATCCTCGCCAGTGAGACTGGCAAGGCGCAAGAGAAGATCCGAAGCGAGCGCATTTCCGCTGGCGATGGGCATGTCTTCCCACTTCATGGGGCGGATGAGCAATGGCTCGTGATCATCGCGGGTGTCGAAGAAGCCGGCCTCGGGGTGCAGGAAATGGGTCAGGATTTCTTCGGCTTGTGTAATGGCGGCATGCAGCCATCGCGGATCAGCATCGGCCTGGTACAACGCAAGCAAACCTTGCCCGAGTGCGGCATGGTCTTGAAGCACCGCGAGGCCATTGACTTTTCCCGCCCGCCAGGTGCGGTATGTCGATGAGCCCTGCACGAGGTTGTCAAGAAGGAAAGCGGCAAGTTGGCGGGCGGTTTGGAGATAGGTCGGATTCCGGAATGCTCGCGCAGCTTCAGCAAAGGTGATGAGGACAAGACCATTCCATCCCAGGATGACCTTCTCATCCCTCCCGGGTTGAGCACGAGTTCGTCTGGACGTTGCAAGGACCTGTATTGCCTGCTGGATCTGTTCTTCCGCCTGGGTTGATGTCTCTCGCATGGAGGTTGGCAAGGAATCACCAAAGGGGCGATGCAGGATCGTTTGCCCTTCAAAGTTCCCATCGATTGTCACACCAAAGATGTCTGCGATCGAAGAAGGAAGTCCATTTTCCTGCAGGATCCGGGTGAAGGATTCGTAATCCCAGAGGTACGTCTTTCCTTCAACGCCATCTGAGTCAGCGTCGAGGGAGGAGATGAACGCCCCTGATCCCTCTGCGAGATCGCGCAGCAAGAAGTCCAGCGTGCGTTCGGTAATCTCCCAGTAAAGCCTGCGACGAGTGTACTGCCAGGCATGGAGATAGACGCGCGCGAGCTGGGCGTTGTCGTACAACATCTTCTCAAAATGGGGGACGAGCCAGTGATTGTCAACGCTGTAGCGATGGAAGCCGCCTTCGATTTGGTCGTGAATCCCCCCAAACGCCATGCTTTGCAGGGCAGTCTCTGCGGCATGCTGGCTGGCTGCATCGCTGTGCTGCCACGCATATGCGAGGAGGAAGTCGATCACGAGCGGTTGTGGGAATTTCGGTGCGCCGCCCCAGCCGCCATGCTCTTTGTCAACATGCTTCACGAGGTGTTGTGCTGCATTTTGGATGAGCCCGGATGTCATCGTTCCGGAATGAAGCTGTCCTCTCTTGAGAAGATGCAGGCGGATGCTCTCTCCCGCTTCCTCGGCATCGTCGCGCTGCTCTTTCCAGATGTGGATGATGTGTTCGAGTACCTCCAGGAAAGAAGGCAGTTGATGGGAGCGTCGGGGCGGGAAGTAGGTGCCGGCGAAGAAGGGTTTTCCCTCCGGTGTGAGAAAGAGCGACATCGGCCACCCTCCCTGACCGGTCATGGCCACGACCGCGTCCATGTATATGCTGTCAATGTCGGGGCGTTCTTCGCGATCCACCTTGATGTTCACAAAGTGCTTGTTCATCAACGCTGCGATGTGCGGATCGACAAACGATTCGTGCGCCATCACGTGGCACCAGTGACAGGCGGCGTATCCGATGCTCAGGAAGACAGGGACGTCCCGCTCCCGGGCAAGCTTCCAGGCGTGGTCGGACCATGGATGCCAGTCGACTGGATTTCCTGCGTGCTGCTGCAGGTATGGAGATGTTGCATCCTTCAGATGGTTTTGCATCAAGCTCGCTCCAGTTGCAAATCACGGCGCACAGGTTGAAGTGGTACAATCGCAGCCATGAATTCTCGATCTCAGGCGTTGCGATGGCTTCCAGCCCTGGTGATGATGGGGCTCATCTTCCTTTTCTCCGCGCAGCCGGCAGCACAGTTGCCCTACTTTGGCGCAATCGACGTGCTCTTGAAGAAGAGCGGACATGCGATCGGTTACGCCCTGTTAGGGCTTTCCTACTACTACGCACTGCCACCGCGCCTATCCCGATTCTACCGCGCAGCCCTGTCGCTGCTGATGGCGCTTCTCTTCGCCTTGAGCGATGAATTCCATCAATCATTCGTTGAGGGGAGGACGTCCAGCCTTCGGGATGTAGCGATTGACATGATGGGAGCGGGTGCTGCACTGCTTCTTGCGGGATTCTATTCTTCAAATTCCAGATCGAACTCGAGTGATTGATCCTCACGCCAGGCAGGGCCGGGGGTGATTTCGATGTCTCCGAAAAGGGATTCTTGCTCTGCTTCGATCTGTTTCTGTTTCATCAACTCAAGCATAGCCAGGAAGGACACGACGATCTCCACACGTGACTTCGTTGTGCGGACAATCTGCCGGAAGGTCGTCCGCCCGACTTCCCTCAGCACATCAAGGATGTGCACGATGCGATCCCGCACCCGGATACGGTGACCCTCTGCAGCTTTGCGAATCCCATTGTGCGCTGGAATGGATGACATCGCCGTTGCGTAGGCATCCATGAGATCGCGGAGTGTGATCCCTGTCATGTCAAGTTTGGGATCGATGGAGGGAGGTGCGGCAAGTCGCAGGAACGAACGCAGCCCGCGCTCTTGCCGTTCGTTGAGGTATCCGGCGGCTTCTTTGAACTTCTTATACAGAATGAGCTGGCGCGCAAGCGCATCGCCAGGGTCTTCTTCGTCCACTTCTCTTTCCGGGGGCCGGGGAAGGAGAGCTTCTGATTTTATCTGCAAGAGACGTGCTGCCACGACAAGAAACGAGGCGAGATCTTCCAGATGGCGATCCCGGGCCTGTCGCAGGTAGTCGAGGTACTGATCGGTGACTTTCGCAAGCGAGACCTTGGTGATATCCAGCTCGGCATGCTCAATCAACTCCAGAAGCAGATCCAGAGGTCCTTCGTATACCTTGAGCTGGACGGTGTACGGAGCTGTTGAGGACATCATATCAATCGAAGCACAATCACAAGGAGGATCAGTGCAGCCGCAATGACGAGCAAGCCGATCCCGATCCCGCGAATGGCTTGTTGTTCTCGAACGCGCTGTTCTTCCATCTGCAGTCGCTCGATTTCAATGCGGCGCTGATCCATTTGCCGGAACCGTTTTTCACGCTCGAGAGACTCTTCCTCGGCGCGCTGTTTCAGGTCGGATGCTTGCGCGCGAACCTGCTTCAACCACAGCGGTGCTTGCTCGCCGGTGTGCCGATCCATCACCTGGCGGAATGTGGAAAGAGACGCGCCACAAACACGGCAGTGGGTTAATGAAAGGGGATTTTCGGCACCACAAGCTGTACAGGTGAAGCCATCTCGATCAACCCGGAAATCACAGTGGGAGCAGCGCCATTCCCCCGTGCTTCCCTGATGCAATTCAGCTTCCCCGCAGATGGGGCAGATTTGCTTCTCCATTGTCGCGATGTCTCCGACACGAACGCAAGCGATTATACCACCCGGCAGGGAGTCGCACGGTAGAATGAATATGGATGTAACCTCAGCGATAGAAATGCATCGAAGTATGGTGGAGGGTGAGGATGGGTACTGCGAAGGTAGTGTGGTTGGAAAAAGGACAGTTTGTAGGCATTGATAGCAGCAAGCATTCCGTTGTGCTTTCAACCCGAGATGAAGAGAACGGGACGGGAATGAGCCCGTCGGAATTGATGCTTGTCGCCACCGCAAGCTGCAGCGCCGTTGACATCGTGCGCATTCTTGAGAAGAAACGCATGAAACTCACACGGCTTGAAGTGCAAGTTGAAGGGGATAAGGACAGTGAACCGCCCTGGCCTTACCGTCAGATTCGTATGAAGTACCTTGTTGAAGGTGAAGGCCTGACAGAGAAGGCCGTCGCACAGGCCATTGACTTGTCCGAGGAAAAGTATTGCTCCGTCGCAGCGAGCCTGCGTGAGAATGTGGACATCACGACCGAATTCACCATTAACAGCCAATCGTGATCTTGCATACAGAAGACGAAGCAGCAATCATATAGAATATGTGTAGAAAGAGTAGAGGAAGAACTGATGATTAACGAACCCGTAAATGTTACCGACGAAGCGTTTGAGAAGACAGTACTCCAATCGGAGATCCCGGCGATTGTGGATTTCTGGGCTCCCTGGTGCGGCCCCTGCCGGATGGTCGCGCCGACACTTGAAAAACTGGCGGAAGAATATGCCGGTAAACTGCTTGTCGCGAAAGTGAACACGGACGAGCATGCCCAGTGGGCGATGCAGTTCAATGTTCAGGGTATCCCCACCATGCTGTTTGTAGCAGGAGGGCAGGTGGTTCATTCGCAGGTAGGCGCACTGCCCGAACCCATGCTCCGCAGCGTTGTGGAAACCTTCCTCGCAAGCGTCGAGGAAGCCCAGGCTGCATCCTGAAATAGCAAGCATCCGATGCGGGCCGGAGCACGCTCCGGCTTGCTTCGTTTAAGGACAACCTGTTTGAGGTTGTGCTAGAATCAACAGCCGGGTATCCAGCGAACGATCCGATGTCGTTCTGCCAGTCATCCAAACAGGGGTTCCTCTACTCGACGATGATTCTCATCACAGGGTCCACAGGGTTTATCGGGCGCACCATCGTCCGTCATCTCGTTGATGAGGGCCATGATGTGCGCATTCTGCTCGCCCCGTCACAGACCTCGCCGAAGTTGCCGCGAGGTGTCGGGGTCGATGTCACGCTTGCGTCCTTGATGGATGCCCGCGGCATCCGCGCAGCACTTGTGGGCGTACGGGCAGTCATCCATCTCGCCGGGATGAGCCCCGGTGGAAGTGATGAAGACGTCGATACCGAGGTCGAAAGCAGTCGCAACCTTGCCGAAGCTGCGGCCGATGCGCAGGTGAAGCGGTTCGTGTACCTGAGCCACCTGGGTGCGAACCCATACTCGGCTTATCCCATCATGGCGGCGAAAGGGCTGTCCGAGGTGGAGATTGAGACGGGCGGCGTTCCGTATACCATCCTTCGGGCGCCGGTCATTTTCGGGGCAGGAGATGATCTCACGACGTCAACCGCAATGCTTATTGCCAGTTCTCCGCTCTTCATGCTCCCTTCGAATGGTGCGACGGTCCTTCAACCCTTGTGGGTTGAGGATCTGGCGCGCTGCATAGCCTGGTCGGTGGACGATGAAGGCATGAATGGTCAGGTTGTGGAAATTGGGGGACCGGAATACTTGACCTACCGGCAGATTGTGGAGATGATCATGCGCCTGCTCGGAAAACCGCGGCCGCTGGTCAGCAGCACGCCACCGATGCTGCGAGCAGGTGCGGCCTTCCTCGGCCGGTTGATGGCTTCCCCGCCGGTAACGCAGAATTGGTTAGACTATCTCGCTGTGGATCGGACCACGGATATTGATACCATCCCGCGCGTCTTTCACCTTCAACCGGCCCGCATGGAAGAGCACCTCGGGTATCTGCACAGTATTCACTGGGGACGTGAGTTCTTCCGCCGGCTGAGGCGTTGACGTTCGACCTGGTGCCGGGTTTCTATCCCATCCAATCGACCAGCCAGTTGATGGACGCAGCCCCGGCATAGGCAAACACCAGCATTTTCAGGAATTTTCCAACGAACGCCCAGAGCAGGAAGGTCGCGATGGGCATCCCCAGTGCGCCCGCTGCCGCGCCAGCAAGGTCGAAGAAGGGATTGGGGATGAAGGCGAGGATGAGGACGGCAACGCCACCGTAGCGTTTAGTCCACGATTCGATGCGCATGTACGCGTTGCTGCGTTGGGCGATGCCGCGGCCACTGAACCCAGCCATATAACCGGTCAATTCGCCGATCGTGGCGCCTGCGCCAGCCGTCAAGGCGACGAGGAGAGGGGAGAATATGGCGCCGGCAGCGAAGGTTAATGCGATACCGGGTGCGGGGAGGATGACCGTCGCATTCGCCAGGATGGAAAGGAGAAACAGACCAGGATAGCCATAGGCTGCAAGATGTTCAGCTTGATCCCGGATGGAGAAGATATAGATGCTGATGGCGAGTACCGCAATCAGCATCAGGATACGAACTGCCGTGAGGCGCCAGCCACTCAGCCAGCTTTGATCGCTCACGTTTCGAGGATGTCGATGTGATCGATAGCTACTGCGGGCGCGTTGCGGTTGCTTGGGTCGCGTTCCTCGATGGCGAAAAGCACGTCAAGTCCATCAATCACGTGCCCGAAAACGGAATGCTTGTTATCCAGCCAGGGCGTGGCGACATGTGTGATGAAAAACTGGGATCCATTCGTACCGGGGCCGGCATTCGCCATGGAGAGGACGCCAGGTCCATCGTGGCGAAGGTCAGGGTGGAACTCGTCCTCGAATTGGTAGCCAGGACCGCCCATGCCGGTGCCGGTGGGGTCGCCGCCCTGCGCCATGAAATCCTTGATCACACGGTGAAAAATAACACCATCATAGAAGCCGTCACGGGCGAGAAAGACAAAGTTGTTGACCGTGCGGGGGGCATTTTCTGCAGCGAGTTGAATCGTGATGGTGCCCTTATCAGTGTGGAGGACAGCCTGGTAACTCTTCTTCGGGTCGATCACCATCTCTGGCGGGCTGCTGTACTGCTTGTCGGTCATGCCTCTTCTCCTGTCTGTGAAGGCTCACCTTGGTTAAGCGAGCGAATGGATAGCATATCTGCAATGCGCGCGACGACCATGTCCATCGCGACGGTATTATGTCCGCCTTCGGGGATGATGACATCTGCATATCGTTTCGATGGTTCGACAAATTCCATATGCATGGGACGGACGGTCTTCTGATACTGGCTGATGACCGATTCCATTGTGCGGCCGCGTTCGATGATGTCCCGCTGAAGACGGCGGATGAAGCGGATGTCTGCCGGGGTGTCGACGAAAATCTTGACATCAAACAGCGTCCGTAAGACGGGATCAGCGAAGATGAGAATGCCCTCCACGAGGATGACGGGGCAGGGCTCAATGTGCACCGTATCCTCTGTGCGGCGGTGCTGCGTGAAGTCGTAAATGGGGACTTCAACTGCCTCCCCGCGTTTGAGTGCTTGCAGGTGCTCGATGAGGAGGTCTGTGTCCAGAGAATCGGGGTGGTCGAAGTTAATGCGGGTTCGTTCGTCAGGGCTGAGATCCGACAGGTTTTTATAGTAGGCGTCGTGAGGCAGGCAAGCGAGATCTTGCGCACCAATCCGGCCCAGAATGACGTTCGAAACGGTCGTTTTACCAGAGCCGGTACCACCGGAGATACCGATCACAATCGGCGTACGTGTCTGAGTCATGCGGTCATTATACGGGTTCTAGGGCATTCAGGGAATAGCGGGCGTGTGATGTTCCGCAGAAGAGGCGTGCGTGGGTACAATAGATTAAAGACAAAGAGCCAGCGGGGGGATTCGAACCCCCGACCCATCGCTTACGAAGCGATTGCTCTGCCGACTGAGCTACGCTGGCGCGGGCAGAATTATACCAGCCTGTTTTACGGCAAGGCAAGACCGAAGAAAGGAACACCATCCATGCGCATCGCCATGATCTCCTACCACACCTGCCCCATCGCTGTGCTCGGAGGGAAGGACACGGGTGGAATGAATGTGTACGTACGTGATCTTACACGCACCCTTGGCTTGTATGACATCGGTGTTGATGTGTTTACCCGCTCCCAGGACGAGCATGTACCCCATGTCCTCCACGATCTTGGATTTGGCAATCGGGTCGTTCACATTCCGGCCGGACCAGAAATTCCTCTCGCGAGGGATGTGCTCGCTTCCCATTTGCCGGAGTTCGTGGAAGGGATACTCTCCTTTCAGCAAACCAAGGGATTGCACTACGATCTCATCCACAGTCATTACTGGCTTTCCGGGCTGGCAGCGCTACAACTTCAGACCGAGCTGGACCTGCCCATCATCCAGATGTTTCACACGCTTGGAGCGACGAAGGGAACGATCGCTCGAGCGGCGCATGAGGTCCCATCAGACCTCCGGCTGGAGAGCGAACGCCAGTTGCTAAAGACGGTCAGCCGCGTGGTTTCCTCCACCGAAGCCGAGGTGGGGGAAATTCACCGGTTCTACGACGGGGAGACGGCTCCGATTGAGATCATTCCTCCCGGCGTAGATACATCCCACTTCTACCCGATTGACGCTGATGAAGGGCGGGCTTTCGTCGGGATCCCCTGTGATCAGAAAATGCTCCTGTTTGTCGGTCGGATTGAGCCCCTGAAAGGCATCGATGCTTTAATCCAGGCTGTCTCCCTTCTCAAGCAGGAAGGATTCCTTGATGAGGAACGATTCTGTATGGTCATCATCGGTGGCGATCCTGATGCGTCCGAGGAGGACATGTCCGAGGAGATGAACCGGTTGATGGCGTTGCGCGACGAGAACCGCTTGCAGGAACTGGTGATTTTTCTTGGAAAGCGATCGCAGGATTCGCTTCCCTATTACTATTCGGCTGCGACAGCCGTCATTGTCCCATCACACTATGAATCCTTCGGCCTGGTCGCACTTGAAGCCATGGCGTGCGGAACCCCGGTTATTGCAACGGCGACAGGAGGATTGGCGCATCTCGTCCGTGATGGTGAAACTGGCTTTCATGTGCCCGTCGGTCAGCCAGGCGAGCTGGCGGACCGGATCAAATGTCTCTTGCGAGACGAGGCGTTGCGTGCACGCATGGGTGAGGCTGCGCAGACCTATGCCCGTTCGTTTGCGTGGCCCAGCATCGTTGAACGCATGATTTCACTCTACCGGGATGTCATCCGCGACGACCGTACCCAGAAGCAAGCAGGGATGCCATCATGAAGGTTCATTTCCTTCACGAACCGGATGAGGCCATTCGATTACATCTTGAGTCGCGTCTGGACCCGGTGGTCTGCATCGAGTATGGACCGGTGAAAGCACCGGCTGATTTTGAGCTTCTGATTGCAGGTCGCCCATCCAGGCAAGACCTGATGGCTAGCCCTGCGCTCAAGACACTGGTCATCCCGTTTGCCGGGCTGCCAGGCGCCACCCGGGATGTTCTACGCGGGTTGTCCAACATCACCGTCTACAATTTGCATCACAATGCGTCTCCTACGGCAGAGATGGCAATAGCCCTCATGCTGGCCGCGATGAAATTCATTCTGCCGGCAGATCGGGGGCTCCGAGAAGGCGACTGGACCCTGCGTTATCAGCCGCGACAGTCCCGTATGGCAGAGGGCGCATCTGCACTCGTCCTGGGCTACGGAGCGGTTGGGAGACGGATCGCGGAGCTATGTCTTGCGTTGGGCATGCATGTGACGATCATGGCTCGCTCCTCACAGAAACAGGTGCCGTCAGGCTGCATTTACAGGCCGATTGATGACCTTGATGAGGTTCTTCCACGGACGGACGTGCTGCTGGTTTGTGTCCCTCATACCGAAGAAACAGAGGGCCTCATCGAAGCGGAACGGCTTGACCTGCTCCCGGAACACAGTGTGGTGGTGAATGTGGGGCGTGGCGCAGTGCTGGAGGAGAGTGCGCTGTATCATGCGCTTGCTGAGAAGGACATCCTCGCTGCCGGTCTCGACGTGTGGTATCACTACCCCGGGACGGAGGAAGAGAGGCTGCATACGCATCCTTCCCGATTTCCTTTCCATGAACTCGACAATGTCGTGATGAGCCCTCATATGGCTGGCGGCGTGCATGATATCGAGTTACGCAGGATGGAGGGGGTGGCGGAGCTCCTGAACCGCCTGGCAAGAGGGGAGGGCTGCGACGAACACCGGGTAGATGTTGATCGAGGTTATTGAAGGTCATCCTCTTCTGGGCTCAGGTTGACAGGCGAGTTGGAGTACAATGGGGCGTTGACCCTGCGGGGAAGAACCGTCACAGCAGGAACATGAATAGGCAAAGACGAATGAAGAATTACTTGATCGACATGGATGGGGTGCTGGTACATGGACAGACGATTATTCCCGGCGCTGCAGAATTCATTGAACGGATACAACAGGCTGGTGGGGAATACCTTCTTCTAACCAACAATCCCGCCTACACGCCGCGTGACCTGGCACATCGCCTGTCCCAGATCGGCCTCGTCATCCCGGCGGAACGTATTTTCACGTCTGCACTTGCGACGGCACATTTTCTGCGTGACCAGTGCGACAATGCCCGGGTGTTTGTCATCGGAGAAAGTGGATTGACCACAGCCATTCATGATGAACAACTGGTCATCACCGATATGGATCCGCAGTATGTCGTGTTGGGAGAGACCAGCGCCTTGAACTACGAAATGATCACCAAGGCGATTCGATTTGTCCTTGCTGGAGCGAGTTTCATCGCTACCAATCCTGATCCGACCGGCGTCTCGGATGATGGCATCGTCCCGGCAAATGGGGCGATGGCTGCTTTGATTGAGCGGGCCTCGGGGGTTGCACCGTTCTATGTTGGCAAACCCAATCCATTGATGATGCGAACGGCATTGAATTACCTGGGTGTTCATTCCGAGAATACCGTGATGGTCGGAGATCGCATGGACACCGACATCCTTGCCGGCGTTGAAAGCGGCCTTGAAACGATCCTCGTACTCACGGGCGTCACCCATCGCGAGGATGTGAAACGCTATCCGTACAAGCCGACCCATATTGTGGAATCCGTTGCGGCCATCGTTCTTCAATGAGGCAGGGGTAGCCGGATGCCGTTGCGATCAAAGGTTGTCGTAGATAGTGATGTGAGCTTGTGACCTGGGGAGAAATCGCTGCACTTACAACGTCGCTCCTCTGGGCGCTGACATCGCTGCTCTTTACGCAGGCCACGGAGCGGGTGGGTTCAGGGATTGTAAACCGCTCCCGTCTTCTCCTGGCGTCGTTGCTTCTCACCGTCTTTCACTTCCTCATCTTTCATACGTTTCTTCCTGTCAACGCAGGGTGGATGCGTTGGTTCTGGTTGTCTACCTCCGGCATAATCGGGCTGGTGATCGGAGATACCTTCCTGTTTCAAGCGTTTGTGCTCATCGGCCCCCGTTTGTCGATGCTCTTGATGAGTCTTGCGCCTGTCATCGCGACGATTTTCTCCTGGTTGGTTCTCGACGAGCGCTTAAGCCTGGTTCAACTTATCGCTATCCTCATTACGGTTGGCGGGATTGCCTTTGTGGTGGGCGAACGAACGGAAGGCTCATCGCAAGCCGCACAACCTGAGAACAAGCTCCCGGGCATTCTCTTAGGGATTGGGGCAGCAACCGGTCAGGCGTTGGGCTTGATCACGTCCAAAATGGGGCTTGCCGGAGATTTCCCGGCACTCTCGGGCAATCTTATCCGGGTACTCGTTGCCACGAGCCTTCTCTGGCTGTGGACGATCATACGCGGTCAGGCACCCGTGACCGTACGCATCTTGCGCGATGATCGTACTGCACTCCAATACATCGCGGCTGGTTCCGTCGTTGGACCTTTTCTCGGGATCTGGTTCTCGTTGATGGCGGTTCAATACACAGAGGTGGGGATTGCCAGCACGCTGATGGGATTGGCCCCCATCATTCTTCTTCCGCTCAGCCGAATTCTCTTGAAGGAACACATCTCCATCAAAGCGATTCTGGGGACGCTGGTCGCTATGATTGGCGTGGGAATGCTGTTTCTGCTTTAAGGTTGCTCAGGGCATGCTTGCAAATTCCCGGCCGCATCGATGAAGGGGCGAACGCCGCGCATGATTTCAACGACGCCTTCAGCCATGATACATTCTCCGGGTTGGATGTCACGGTGGCTGCGTACAGAGTCGACAATATAGAACGTCCCTTCCTCTTCAGAAAAGAGCGCGACAAAGGGATAATCCGTCACTTCAAACCATCTCCGCAGAGACCCATATGCGCATAACTCGTTTCCCACATCGTCGAGTGTGATCTCGTCCCAGGGAAGGCATGCGATCGTGTCGGGAGTCGGCTCAGCCGTTGTTTCGCCGTCTGGACTCTCGGCGATAGTAGGCGCCATGGTTGGAGGTGCGTCAGGTGTCGGGTTGGTGTCAAATGCGGCTTCCAGAAAGTCACGGCCGGGACCAAGGGCAAGCACAACCAGGACGGCGATGACAACGATGATGGCGAGGATGGAAAGAATCGGAGCGAGATTGAATGACCTGCGAGGTTTGTCTCGCTTTGGTGAACGTTGCTCTGTTTTGGGGAGTAGCTCCTCTTCATCGATACGAGGCTTGTCTGATTTTCGTTTCCCCAGCTCGCGGCTGCGGAAACTTGTGAGCCCCAGTTCTGGTGCCTGTATATCCTGAGATGTGGAATCTGGTTCGGTTGCCTCTGCACGGTCCGGCGGCGTTTGCTCCGGCGGAATGATCTCCGCTTGCTCTGCAGGACCACGATCTCCCCTGGCGGCCAGCGAGTGCAGGAGGCTGCGTTTGGCATTGTTATCAGGGAGGAGTGCGTCCGTTGTGAAGGGGGAACGGCTGGTTTCTCCCTCTGCTTGCGGCACAGGATTTCCGCAAAGAGGGCACGATTCCAGCCCCCGCTCAATCCACTCGGCGCAGAAAGGGCATTTCTGGAGACTCGTCAGCCAGAGGGGAGGCTCGACGTCCTTCCTGCAGAAGCGGCAGAATACCGCTTCATCCTGGATCTCCTGTCCGCAATGTGGGCACTTTCTCATGATGGAACTCCCGGTAAGTCCACTGTAACGTAGACCTAATTCTATACCCGCTTGAAATTCGTGCAATGACCCTGCTGGGTGACCGGATGGTATACGACATAAGGGATTCGCATGACAAACCTGTTGTTGCAGCAGGGATTACGAAGGAACCCATCGTGGGAACAGGATGAGTGTCGCTTTCCAATGGATATGTTGGGCATATAATGGACGGGACGAAGACATGAGGGAAGCACAGGGTTGGGGAGGGTAGTTGACCATATGCGAGTAAGTCGTTTAGCTCAGGACATTGCTGAATCGCCGACGTTGAAACTGAATGACCGCGCAAGAGTGCTGCGGGATCAAGGCGAACCTGTGATCCATCTGGGCATTGGAGAACCCCAAAATACAGCACCCCCTGCCGCGATTGAGGCGGCTTCAGCCTGCCTGGCTGATGGAAAGATTAAGTACACGCCGACCAGCGGGCTGGCTTCTCTCAAACGCGCAATCAAGGAGTACACCCTCCGCAGTTATGGACAGGACGTCGAGCTGGACCAAATTCTCGTATCGAACGGTGCGAAACAAACGCTGTTCAATGTTTTCCTCACATTGATCGATCCAGGGGATGAGGTTATTCTTCTTGCGCCGTACTGGGTCAGCTATCCCGAGATGATCAAGATGGCGCGGGGTATACCGGTCATCGTCCAACCGGATCTGGAAGGCTTTCACATCAGTGTCAACGCCGTTCAACGTGCTGTTACCGAACGGACGAAAGCCATCCTTATCAACAGCCCCAATAACCCTTCTGGCGTGATTTATGATGCAGCCTTTCTTCAAGCCATGGTTGACTTCAGCGAGGCTGAAGGGATCCACCTCATCATGGATGATATTTACAACAAGCTGGTGTTCGATGGTCATCACGCTCCGGGTGCGTATCAATACACCGGCAGGGCGATCGAGGATACCAGGCTGATCGTGGTTAACGGTGTATCGAAGGCGTATGGCATGACTGGTTTTCGCATCGGATGGGTGATTGCGCCTTCTACACTGATTGCGAATATGACCAAGTTCCAGGCTCAAACGACATCGAATCCATCGATGGTTTCCCAGTTTGCTGCGGAGGGCGCGCTGGGAGGAAATCAGGATGTCGTTGATGACTTGCGGCTGGAGATGCAGCACAATCGCGATGTCATATTGAAGGAATTGCAGGCGATCAAAGGTGTCCGGGTTCATCCGCCATCAGGAACGTTCTATTGCCTGCCCGATTTCAGCAGGATCATGAAGGATTCGAGGGTGCTCGCCGATTTGCTGCTGGAGAAGGTGTGGGTTGTCACAGTGCCAGGCAGCGCCTTCGGCATGGAGGGTCATTTACGATTGAGTTTTGCGGGCAGCGAGGCGGATGTCCGTGAAGGGATGAGGCGCATCCGCTGGGCGCTGGATCCACAAACCCCCGCACACATTCGCATTGGCGAAAGAGAACTGGTAAGGGACTGGTTATGATGAATGCTCAAGAACGAAGAAGCGCCTATGGATTGGATCATCACGGAATTCCCGAAACCGGGGACGTGTACTGGAACCTGCCTCGCGAGATTCTCTACGAGCATATTCTTTCTAACGGAGAAGGATTTCTGACCAGGGGTGGCGCCATCGACGTGACCTCGGGCAAGCACACGGCACGGGCGGCGAGCGACAAATTCATTGTCCAGGAATCCCTCACCGGTGATGACATCTGGTGGGGTGATTACAACTGTCCGATAACCGAAACAAAATTCGACGTGTTATTGAAGGAACTGCAGACATATTTTCGCGAACGACCTGTCTATGTGCAGGATGGATACGTGGGCGTTCCACCTGAACACCAGCTTCCCATCCGGATCATCGGGGAGTATGCATGGCATGCGTTGTTTTCCAGAAATATGTTCAACCTGCCCGAAAGTGATGAGGAATACCGGAATCACGTGCCGGAATTCACCGTCATTTGTGCACCATCGTATGAAGCCGATCCCGCCCTTCATGGTACCCGTTCGGGAACGTTCATACTCCTGAATTTTGAGAGGAGACTGTGCCTGATTGGTGGTTCGGCATACGGCGGCGAAATCAAGAAATCCATCTTCACTGTTGTCAACTTCCTGTTTCCACGTGAAGATATTCTCACCATGCACTGTTCTGCGAATGTCGGTTCGGAAGGTGATTCGGCGCTTTTCTTCGGGTTGTCAGGGACCGGGAAAACAACCCTCTCAGCCGATCCCGGCCGCAACCTCGTCGGCGACGATGAGCACGGGTGGAGCGAGAATGGGATCTTCAACTTCGAAGGCGGATGTTACGCAAAGGTGATTCGCCTTTCTCAAGAGGCGGAGCCGCAGATTTTCGCCTGCACCCGCCGATACGGTACGATCCTCGAGAATGTCATCTTCGATCCAGATACACGCGAGATTGACCTGGACGACGCGACACTGACACAGAATACGCGTGCATCCTACCCCTTGATGTACATCGAGAATGCCCTCATGGAACGACGGGCAGGCCACCCCCGTAACATTGTTTTCCTGACGTGCGATGCCTCCGGCGTCATGCCGCCGATCGCAAAACTGACGCCCGAACAGGCGCTCTATCAGTTTATTTCCGGATATACGTCCAAGGTAGGGGGCACGGAGGCAGGCGTGGGAGCTGCTCCGGAGCAGACCTTCAGCACCTGTTTTGGCGCGCCATTCATGGTTCATCATCCGGCGATTTATGCGAGGCTCCTAAAGGAGCGGATTGAGCGCCACGATGTGAAGTGCTGGCTGTTGAACACGGGTTGGATCGGCGGCGCGTATGGCACCGGTGAGCGTATCAGCATCCGCTATACGAGGGCGTTGCTCAACGCAGCCCTGGATGGCCGCTTGCTCCAGGTGCCGTTCAGTGTCGACCCGGTATTTGGGTACGAAGTTCCCCGGGAATGTCCCGGTGTGCCTGATGATGTTCTCAATCCAGCGTCGTCATGGTCTGATCAACGCGAATACCTCTCAGCCTACAGGGCGCTGGCCCAGAGCTTCATCCAGAATTTCAAACGCTTTGAGGCGGATTGCCCTCCAGCCTGGAAAGCAGCAGGCCCAAAACTGACCTGAACAACGCTTGACGGATTAAGCCCGCGGGTGATACATTCTCCCTCGTGCACGCATACCGCTGTGGACAGACCATGGCGGTTTGATTCTTGTGCCGGCAGGAACGATTAACGGCGTTCCAGCGTCCTATTGGAGACCTATGAAGGACCGGAAGAAAACTTCCAAACAACTCCTGGTTGTCTATGCAGTGCTCTATGCCGCTGCGTGTCTGGGGCTTGCCGCGATCGTCTTTACACTGGTGCGCAATCTGACTGCGAGCTACACCGGAGTCGGGATAAACCCCTTTCAACCTCGAGAGAGCAGCAGCGATGCGACCGCTGACCCCGATGTGCTTCCCACAGCCATCGAAGTCCTCGCGACCCCGCAGCCCTGGGATGGGTCTTCACGGGTGACGATGCTGGTCATCGGGATTGATTACCGCGACTGGGTGGCAGGGGAAGGTGCTCCACGAAGTGACACCATGATGGTCGTCTCCTTCGATCCCATCACACAGCAAGGAACGTTGTTGTCAGTCCCGAGAGATTTGTGGGTCGAGATTCCCGGGTTTGGACACAACCGCATCAATACTGCATACATGTTCGGGGAGGCGAGTCAGCTCCCAGGCGGTGGGCCTGCGCTCGCCGTCCAGACCGTGGAGAATCTGATCGGTGTCCCCATCCAATACTATGCTGTGATCGATTTCTACACATTCGAGCGGTTTATCGATGAAATCGGTGGTATCGATGTGTTGGTTCGAGAAGAGATGCGAATTGCTCCGATTGGGGCTGAAACCTCGATCGCTCTGGAGGCCAAGCCGTATCATTTCAATGGCGCAGAAGCGCTGGCATATGCCCGTGTACGGAAGGGGGCAGGTGATGATTTTGGCCGCGCCGAGCGGCAGCAGCAGGTCATCCTTGCCATCATTGACCGCATTGTCGGGTTCGACATGCTTCCCAGTTTAATCGCGCGTGCGCCGGCACTCTACCAGGAAATCGCATCCGGTGTCCGGACCAATCTCTCCCTTGAGCAGATGATCTCCCTCGCTTGGTCTGCATTGAGCATTCCCAAGGAGGACATCCAGCAGGGCGTGATTGGGCCACCCAACATGGTGGAGTTCTTCACGCGCCCGGACGGTGCGCAGGTGCTGCGACCGGTATCCGACCAGATCCGGGAACTCAGGGATGATTTGTTCATGGATACCAGCGCGATTGCGCCTTAATCGTACGATGACATCACGTGGAGAGGTAGACTGTGCTGGATGAAACTCGCCCTCACACCCCGACGGGATCGCCGGGCTCAGAACAAGATCTCGAGCAGACGCGTCCGAACAATGTCGTTCGGAAAAAGCCGCGATTCCCGAAGGGAAAATGGATGTATGTTCTCATCCCGGGCATTGCGCTGCTGGTCGTGCTCATTGCGGCTGTGTTTGGGTATGGCGCAGGGCAATCCGATCGCGTCGCGTTGCAGGCTGAAAGTGAAGCGCAATCCATTCAGGAGCAGTTCGACCGCAGCGTCGATGATTTTCTATCCGGGCAGTATGCACTTGCAAAGCAGCGTCTTGAATACATCCTGACCATTGACCCGGACAACCCTGACGCAGCGGAGTTGCTCGGGATGGTGCTCGCAGCGATGAATCAGCCTACACCCACTGCGAGCCCGGCTGTATCCCCCACGCCGTCTGTCACACCAAATATCGGCTCTCTGGAAGATACCTTTGCCAGCGCTCAAATTGCCTATGCAAATGGCGATTGGACAGGGACGATCAATTTGCTCGTCCTTCTTCGTGGAAGGGATCCCGATTACCGTCGCAGTGAGGCGAACCAAATTCTGGCTTCTGCTCTTCGCAATCGCGGGATGGACAAGCTTTTTCAGGGATACCTCGAACAGGGTATTTTTGATCTCAACCTGGCAGAGCGCTTTGGCCCACTTGATGCGCAGGCGGCGAGCTGGCGGCAATCAGCGGCGTTCTACATTTTTGCCAACAGCTATATCGGTCTCGATTGGCGGCTTGCAGCAGAGTACATGGGACAAATGTGCGCTGCGAATATCTGGGGCGCATGCGCGAAATTTGCCAACGCTGCCCGGGAATACGCCAATCTCCTCATCGAAGAAGAGAACTGGTGCGACGGGTCCCTGTACTACGCGCAGGCGCTGGACGCCGGGTATGATGTCAGCTTTGCACCCACAGCGACCGAAGCGGCGATCCGCTGTATGACAGCAACCGCGCCGACACCGACCATGTCGATCACGCCCACGGGCAGCGCGACGTTCGAACTCACGGTCACGCCAACGGATACGCTTTCCGTCAGCATCACACCGACAAATACCGCAACACCGTCGCCAACCGCAACGACAGGCGGACCTACGCTCACGCCATCGCAGACGCCGACCCCGACGTCCACCAGCACGGTCACGCCCACCCCGACAGAAACGCTTCCTGCACCGACGGCGACGGAATAGGCATGTCGTCCGGCTCATGCCTGATCGGGCGCGCATGCGTATGAACGCGATGGATCAACCCCGCAAGGTCATGATTCCTGGCGATCTTCCTGTCGGAAGGATTGTTAAGACCTGGTGGCCGCTCGCTGCGAGCTGGCTGCTCATGGCGATGGAATTGCCATTTATTAGTTCCGTAGTGGCACGACTTGCCAATCCCGAGATCAATCTGGCCGCGTGGGGTGGCGTGGTCTTCCCCCTTTCACTCTTAATTGAGGCTCCCATCATCATGTTGCTGGCCGCATCAACGGCGCTAAGCAAGGATTGGGCTTCTTACCTCAAGATGCGGCGATTCATGATGGCGACCAGCGCTGCCCTTACCGCGATGCACCTTGCGATTGCGTTCACCCCCATCTTTGATCTCGTTGTATTAAACGTGATTGGGGCGCCGGAAGCCATCCTTGAACCCGCTCGTATCGGGCTTCGCCTCATGATCCCGTGGACCTGGTCCATTGCCTATCGACGGTTCAATCAGGGGGTTCTCATCCGTCAAGGGCATTCGAGTGCCGTCGGTGTGGGAACGTTCATTCGGCTGACAGCGGATATTGGTGTGCTCGGTCTTGGCTTGCTGCTCAAGCGATTCCCGGGCACGATGGTCGCCGGTACTGCTGTTGCATTGGGCGTGATGGCTGAGGCACTCTATGCAGGAATCCGCGTTCAACCGGTGTTGCGTATCCACCTCAAAACCGCGCCGGTTGTCGCACCTGCGCTGGAGTGGCGTTCGTTTTTTGCTTTCTACATACCTCTCGCCATGACATCGCTGATCACGCTTCTCATTAACCCGTTGGGAAGCGCAGCCCTTGCACGCATGCCGTTTGCTCTGGAATCATTGGCCGTCTGGCCCGTCGTATCGGGACTCGTTTTCATCCTGCGAAGCATGGGTGTAGCCTACAACGAAGTCGTCGTGGCATTGCTGGATGAGCCGTTCGCCTCGCGCTCTCTACGCCGGTTTGCATGGGGATTGGCAGGTGCGAGTACCGTTCTGCTGGTGCTGTTTGCCGCATCGCCACTCTCCGTGTTCTGGTTTTCGACCTTTTCCGGTTTAAGGCCCGATCTGGCGATGCTGGCCAAGAATGCAGTGTGGTTTGCGCTGCCTTTGCCCGCGATGAATGTGGCCCAAAGCTGGTTTCAGGGAGTCCTTCTGCATACCAAGCGTACGCGCGCCGTCACGGAAGCCGTTGTCGTTTTCATCGTGGTGAGCGCGTTGTTCCTGACCGGTGGCGTCCTATGGCACGAGCTTCCCGGTCTGTATATCGGGTGGCTGGCCTTCAGCATGGGGGGGATCGCCCAGAGCCTCTGGCTGTGGCTGCGGAGTCGGTCATCGATGGCGGAGCTTGACTCCTCGACGGTATCAGCGAACGATCAGGTTCTACACCATCCCCGCGAGTGACCGTATCTCCTCGATAGCGTTCTCCCCGGCTTCTTCGCCGGTGGCGATGATGCGATCAGCCTGTGTGAAGCTGATGAAAAAGCCGATGTCTGGTGCGAGCTGCGGTCGAAGGAGCAGGTCGGGAGGTTGTTCCCGTAGATGGGCATGAGTCAGCGCAACAGCCATCAACTGTGTCGCATGGTAGAGGTCGCGGGCAAATTCAGGAACGAAACTGAGTTCCGCTGGAGGGCGGAGAGGGGTATCTGAGCCAAGGTCGGGGCTGACATCAACGGCCAGACGGGAGTCTACAGAGAAGCGGTCGAGGAGATGAACGGGAAGGTTGTAAAGGACACCACCGTCGATGAGTTTCATCCCATCGATCGTCACAGCGGGGAAGACGCCAGGAAATGCGCTCGTCGCCATGAGTGCATCGAGCACAGAGCCTTCCTCAATCGGTCTCTCTTGTCCGGCTTCCGGGTCAACGGCTTCAAGCACGAGAGGAATATTGAGTTGATCAAATGTGAGATCCGGGGGGATATAACGACTGAGGTAGCTGCGCACACGATCGCCGGCAATGAGACCGCGACGGGGAGGTTTGATGTCAATGAGGGTCAGCAGGTTGCGCATGTTGCTCATCCGCAGCGCTTCATCCTCCAGCTCATCAGGGGTCATTCCATTCGCATAGAGCGCTGCGATGATGCCGCCCATACTTGCGCCAGAAAGCGCAGCGACTTCCACTCCTTCGCGGGCAAGCACTTTCAGCACGCCGATATGAGCGAGACCTCTTGCGCCGCCACCGCTGAGTGTGATCCCAATGCTCTTCTTTGGGTTCATCATCGTGCAATCCTTCCCTGATGATGTGTGACGGGTTACGTTCTGCCCTTGATTTTAACCGTCAGGGGGATGGTTATCAACTGCGATCGAATGAGCCGGGAAAGAACATCAGCCTGCATTGCAGGCTGATTGAGGATGCGTGGAATGCGTTGGGGTCAGACCATGCTGCTCACAATGGATAACAGGATCCCTCCCGCAATGACACTTCCCAGTTGTCCCGCTGTGTTGGCACCCATGGCGTGCATCAGGATGAAATTCTCGAAATCCTCCTCTTGCGCCATTTGCGCGGCCAGCCGACCGGCCATCGGGAACGCGCTGATGCCGCAGGCACCGATGAGAGGATTGACCTTCCCTCCGCTGACGGCGGACATGATTTTTCCGAATGCCAGACCGGCAACGGTATCCAGCCCGAAGGCGATGAGGCCCAGCACCATGATTTTCAAGGTGTCCAGGTTGAGGAAACTCGATGCGGTCATGGTGGAGCCGATGGTCAAACCAAGGAACAGTGTGGCGATGTTGACAATTTCATTCTGCGCCGATTGGTTCAGGCGTTCAACGACGCCGCTGGTTCGGAGGAGGTTGCCAAGCATCAGCATGGCGATCAGCGGCGCTGCATCCGGCGCGATGAGGCCGATGATGAGGGCGACCATAATGGGGAAAAGTACCAGGGCGCTTTTCTTGACCTCGCGCGGTGCGTACTCCATGTGAATGCGACGCTCTTTCGCCGTTGTCATCAGTTTCATCAGCGGAGGCTGGATGATGGGGATGAGGCTCATGTAGGAGTAGGCGGCTACGGCGATGGGCGCAAGCAACTCGGGCGCGAGCTTGGTGGCAACGAAGATGGCGGTCGGGCCGTCAATGGCCCCGATCACCCCGATCGATGCCGCTTCATTCATAGGAAAATCAAGCAGGGTGGCGAGGATCAGGGTGCCAAAGATGCCAAACTGACCCGCTGCACCCAGCAGCGCCATGCTTGGCATGGCGAGCAGCGGACTGAAGTCGATCATGGCGCCCACACCGACAAAAATCATCAAGGGGAAGATTTCTGTCGAGATGCCGGCATCGTAGAGCACCTTGAAGATGCCCGTTTCATTGCTCATGCCGATGTTCGCCAGAATGCATCCAAGCCCGATGGGAAGCAGCAGAACAGGCTCGTATTCTTTCACGATGGCAAGGGCGATGAGAATCCCGCCGATGCTGATCATCACGACGTTGCCCCAGGTAAGAGCAGAGAATCCTTTGACAAGATCGGGTAGCAGTTGTCCTACATCCATGCGTGATCTCCCTACGCCGTTTCGAGGTCCAGCAGGGGTTCGTGGTGCTGAACCTGCTGACCGATGTGGATGTGCACAGCAGCAACCACGCCGTTGTACGGTGCCCGGATGACATTCTTCATCTTCATCGCTTCCAGGACCAGGAGTTCCTGGCCGGTTTCAACCCGGTCGCCTGGCTCAACGTCGATCTCGAGCACAACGCCTGGAATGGGCGCAAGCACGGCTCCAGAATCGGCATCAGGCGGTGCACCGCGCGGCGGTGACGTCGCCGGGGAGGCTGTAGGGACAGGGGGGGAGTCGGTCGTTGAGGGAGGAGGTGACGGCAGGTCTTCCGGGATGACGGATACAGCCTCACCGTTGACAGTCACGTTGATCGGCCTGGCGTGCAGGTCGTCAATGACCACCTCATAGGGCTTGCCATCGATGGTAAAGCGGTAGGTTTTCATCGTGGTTTTCCTTGCCTGGCGTGCAGTCTGGCGCGATGAGCCTGCATCCACGCGCTGATGCCGCTGGTGGGTGATCGATACCCGAGGGAGGACTTGCTGGACGGTTCGTCGAGAGCCATCGCAACGGCGATCGCTGCGGCCAGCCGGGTTCCGGCTTCAACTCCATCAGGTTTGTCAGGTGCATGTTGGACCGCTGGGAGATCGGTCTCGACGCGCGGGGAGCGCGTGGTGATGCTGACAAGGACATTCATCAGGAACGCCAGTAGCAACAGCGAGGCGAAAACAAGGCCCATGCCGATCAAGGTGATGAAAAGGGATAGGGTCAGTTGTGAAGTCATGGCTACACCGGGCCGTTGCCGTGCTTGCGGGATGGTAGAGAAACAGCCTTCTCTTCCAGCGCAGCGAGCGCAGATAGAATTTTCGTTCGTGTCTCGGCCGGTTCGATGACCTCATTGACATAGCCGGCTTCCGCAGCACGGTAAGGATTGCAATGTTCTTCCCGGTACGCCGCAATGTATTCCGTGCGGAGTTTGTCGGCATCCTTCGCATCGGCAAGTTCATGGCGGTGGAGGATATTGACCGCACCTTCCGGACCCATCACGGCGATCTCGGCGCTGGGCCAGGCATAGTTGATGTCGGTTCCCATCGATTTGCTGCTCAGCACCACATATGCGCCGCCGTAGGCTTTGCGGGTAATGACGCTGATGGTGGGAACGGTGGCTTCCGCATAGGCGTACAGGATTTTTGCACCGTGCCGGATAATGCCGCGATACTCCTGATCCGTTCCCGGTAGAAATCCGGGGCTGTCCACAAACGTAATCACGGGGAGATTGAAACTGTCGCAGAGGCGGACAAAGCGTGCGATCTTGTCGGCTGAGTCGATGTCCAGGACACCGGCGAGTACGCTTGGCTCCTGGGCGACGATCCCGACGCTGCGACCTCCCATGCGGGCGAAGGCTGTAATGGCATTTTGAGCGAACGTCGGGAAGAGTTCCAGCAGGGATCCGCGGTCGACAATGGTGTTAAGCACGTCATGCATGTTGTACGGCAACGAAGGGTCTTCCGGGACAATGGTATTGAGTTCCGGAAGGACGTCGTTCTGGCCTCCAGGCGCCGCCAGGGAGGGGGGATTTTCCAGGTAATTGGAGGGAAGGTAGGAAAGAGCCTGCCGGCAAAGTTGGAGGGCTTCCTCATCGGTGTCGACAGCGAAATGCGCCGTTCCACTGCGTGACGCGTGGATATCTGCGCCGCCAAGGGTTTCATGATCGACGACCTCACCGGTGACCGTCTTGATGACATTGGGGCCGGTCAGGAACATGAAGGCATGCCCGCGCGCCATGATGATGAGGTCGGTCACGGCTGGCGAATAGGCTGCGCCACCGGCGCAAGGCCCCAGCGTGATGCTGATCTGGGGGATGACACCGGAGCATAGGACGTTGCGTCGGAAGATCTCTCCGTAGCCGCCCAGGCTGAACACACCTTCCTGGATGCGGGCTCCACCGGAGTCGATGATGCCGATGATGGGCGCGCCGTTCTGAAGGGCGAGGTCCATCATGCGACAGATCTTTTTCCCGTGCACCTCGCCGAGTGTACCGCCCTGAACGGTGAAATCCTGCGCATAGACATACACAAGGCGCTTGTCAATGGTCCCGTAGCCTGTGACAACGCCATCTCCTGGCACGGAATTTTCGCTTAAGCGGGTGCTTTTCATGAAAGCATCGAGTTCATGAAAGCTGTCGGGATCGAGGAGATGGTGTATTCGCTCGCGGGCGGTGAGTTTGCCTTTATCGTGCTGACGCTGGATGCGTTTTTCGCCGCCAGCTTGAAGCGTCCGTTCTCGCTCCTGACGCAGACGTTTCAAACGAGAATCATCAGTTGGCATGCCTACCTCACATGAAGGATGAGAAATGCTGTCGGATTAATCGTATTGATAATAATGAAGAACGGGATAGAGCGCAAAGACAAACGTCATGGATTCAGGAGAGAGAGAACCCCTCACCAGGATGGAGATGGCATGCGTCCAGTCTTGTGGAGGGGGAGGAAAGCCGTGATGTGTGCTGTTTTCCATGAAAAAGGCGATTTGCGTATTGACAAGCAATACCGAAACTTGCTAGGATGTAAACGATTACATCCTGGTGAGGCATGGGGCATACAACGATCAAGGACGTAGCACAGAAGGCCGAGGTCAGCATTGCGACGGTCTCGCGCGTCCTGAATGAGCTTGATAATGTCTCTCCAGCCACACGCCAAAAAGTCCTTGATGCATGTGATGAATTAGGGTATTCCCCCAATATGCAGGCCAAGCGCCTGAAACTTGGATTTACCAATTCCATCGCCGCCGTGATGCCGTTTCTCACCCTGCCTTCGATCGTGGAGCGTTTGCGCGGGGTGCAGGCGACGCTTGCGGAATCGGAATATGACCTGTTCCCCTTCAGCGTGGAGAATCCGGAGGAGCGCGATCAATACCTTGAGCGGCTGGCAAATCGCTCCCTCGCGGATGGGGTTCTCATCATCTCCATGCCGATTTCCAGCGAACAGGTGGCCCGCTTCCGGCGGATCGACATGCCCGTCGTCCTCATTGATTCCTTTCAACCGGGCTGCAGCCGGGTGTTTACCGACGATGTACTCGGCGGCAAGATGGCTACCGAGCACCTCCTGGATCTGGGCCATCGGCGTATCGGCTTTTTGAGCGATCACCTGGATCTGCCGATGCAGTTCAGTTCGACCCGCGATCGATTTCAGGGATACCGCCTGGCGCTTGAGGAAAACGGCATCCCCTTCGATCCTGCGTATCAGAAACAGGGTCCCCACGGGCGAGAAGCAGCCAGAGCGATGGCGCTCGAGTTGCTCACCACAAACGGCAGACCGACAGCCATCTTCGCTGCCAGCGATACCCAGGCGATCGGCGTGCTGGATGCAGCCCGGGAGCTGGACCTTTCTGTACCGGATGAGCTATCCGTGGTCGGATACGACGACATCCGCGATGCGGAGTATGTCCATCTGACCACCATCAGGCAGCCGTTGTTCGACACAGGGAAGATTGGTGGGAAGATCCTCATCGAGCAAATCGCGCAAGGCTGCCTGGATGAGCAAGAGGCTCTGTTGCCCCTCAGCATCATCACACGGAGCACAACCGCACCATCTTTGCGTTCGTAGATCGGAGTCGATCGAAGCACATATTCATTGTGTCGCAGACTGTAAACGTTTACAAACGAGGCGAGGGATGGATAGGCATTTTGATTTGATGGCAGTGGGGGAATCGGTCATCGACATGATTTCGACGGAATTCACCGATAACCTCGGCGCCGCTGACACCTATCAGTTGTTTGTCGGCGGGCAGGTCACCAATCTTGCCATGAATACTGCCCGTCTTGGCAAACGAGTCGCTCTCGCGACGTGCTGGGGAAACGATAGCCTGGGCTATTTCCTGGAAACCAATCTCGAAAATCAGCACGTCGACTTGAGCTATGTGCAGAAGACGGACAGGGCACCGACAACCATGGCCATCATCGCCAGAAACGTCAGGACACCCGATTTTGTCATCCATCGCGGTGCCGATGCGCTCTTTGAACATTCGCCCGCGCTGACGGATGCCCTTAAGCATTGCAGGATCGTGCACACATCCGCGTTCGCGCTGACGAGGGAGCCTGCTCGATCTGCCATTTTCAGCGTACTTGAGGACGCACAGCAGCTTGGAACGATGATTACCTTTGACCCGAATTACCATCCGGGGACGTGGCCGGACAACACGGATTTTATCTCGCACCTCCAACGGGCTTTTCAGTTGGCGACCGTCACCAAGCCATCACTCGATGATTGCGAACGCATCCTCGGTCCCGGGAAAGAACCCGTGGAATACGCCGCAGAATTCAAGGAATGGGGCGCACGCACGGTCATCATCACGATGGGACGCGAGGGCGTATTTCTCTCTGATGACCAGGATCGTAGCTACTGTGTCCAGCCCAATAACGTGGATGTGACGGATGTTACCGGTGCTGGAGATGCATTCTGGTCAGGTTTGCTCGTCGGTCTGCTCGAAGGAATGTCCATGCTGCGTGCCGTTCGTATCGGTCAGGTCATGGCGGAGATCAAACTGGAGAGCATGGGACCGATTATCACGATGCCATCATGGGAAGAGATTACCAAGCGATCAGAGGACATCAGCTACAGGGATTGCTGAAAAGGAGGTGGGAGAGAGCCATTGAACCGTCAAACGAAGAACAACCTGAAACGACGTGTGTAAGGAGAGGATGGACGAAATGAAGAAGTTGTATTTGCGGTTGTCCCTGCTCGTCATGCTGGCTATCATCATGACAGCATGCGGCACTGCGGCGCCCGTCGAAGAAGAACCAGCAGGACCGGTTACGATCGATGTCTGGTTCCACTCCGGTAAGGGTGAAGAGAGAGATGTGCTCGACGCACAGGTTGCGGACTTTAACGCAATGCAGGATGACATCATCGTCAACGCCATTCTGCTGCCCGAGGGATCATACAATGATCAGGTGAACGCGGGCGCGCTAGCCGGGGATCTCCCCTGCCTGCTGGATTTCGATGGCCCCTTCCTGTACAACTATGCTTGGGCGGGCTATCTGATTCCTCTTGATGACTACGTAACCGATGCGTTGGTCGCTGACTTCCTGCCCTCCATTATCGAACAGGGAACCTATGCAGGCAGCCTGTACAGCCTTGGCACCTTTGACTCTGGTCTTGGTATCTGGGCGAACAGGGCGTATCTCGAGGAAGCAGGAGTACGGATCCCCACTGGCATCGATGATCCCTGGACCATGGAAGAATTCATGGCCGCCATGGATGCATTGATGGCGCTGGATGGAGTTGAGTATGCGATCGACTTCAAGCTCAACTACGGCGCAGGGGAATGGCAGTCCTATGGCTTCTCACCGATCCTTCAATCCTTCGGTGCGGATCTCATCGATCGGACCGATTTCCAGAGCGCCGACGGCGTGTTGAATGGACCGGAAGCTGTTGAGGCGATGGAATGGTTCCAGAGCCTGTTCGAGAACGGATACGCCATTGCCAGCCCGGCCGGCGATGATGACTTCTACACAAGTCAGATTGCGGCGATGTCATGGGTTGGTCACTGGATGTACGGGCCCCACACCGAGGGGCTTGGCGATGACGTTGTTGTCATCCCCATGCCGATCCTTGGCGATGAGGCGGTGACGGGCATGGGCTCGTGGAACTGGGGTATCACCTCCACCTGCCCGAACCCGGATGCAGCGTATACCTTCCTCGAGTACCTGATCGAGCCGGAAGAAATCCTGCGGATGACCAATGCCAATGGTGCCGTTCCGGCAAGGGTCAGTGCGATCGAGATGTCGGAACTCTACGCAGAGGGTGGCATGCTGAACATCTTCGTGCAGCAGCTCCAGGGTGGCGTCGCCGTTCCACGGCCCGCAACGCCTGCGTATCCCGTCATCACGACAGCGTTTGACACAGCAATCCGCAACATCATCACCGGAGCCGATGTCCAGGCGGAATTGGATGCCGCAGTGGCGACAATCGATCAGGATATCCAGGACAACAATGGATATCCGTTTCCGTAGGTAAATCGGTAGTATGGTGAGTTAACAACCGGCGAGGAAAGGGAATACCTTCTCTGAGAAGGGAGGGTATTCCCTCCTCAAAGTCTGAGGAGCATCATGATGGCAGGAAAGATACGGAGGCAGGGTCTTCATGCAAATGAAACAGTGATGGCCTGGCTGTTCTCAGCCCCTGCACTCATCTTGCTTATCGTTTTCTTGGTTGCACCGTTTCTTATCGCAATTGCCCTGTCCTTTACGGACCAGCGCTTGATCCCCAATCCAAATCTCCCCACGCAGTTTGTGGGTTTACGGAACTACATACGCCTTTGGGAAGATGAAGCCTTTCTACGCGGGATCCTGAATAACTTCTACTTTGTTCTGGTCGTCGTCCCCATTCAAACATCCCTTGCGCTGGGATTGGCCATCCTGGTGAATGCCAAAATCAAAGGGATGAACTTCTTCCGTACCGTGTATTTCGCTCCGGTCGTGACGGCCATGACGGTGATCGCGATTGTCTGGGCTTTTCTTTACAATCCTGGCGAAGGCATGATCAACGCCTTCCTTCAGGCGATCAGCTTCGGCCAATTGGGCCCATATGACTGGTTGCTGAACAAGAAATTGGTCTTTCCTGCCATCATGCTGCTTTCCATCTGGCAGGGGGTGGGCTTCCAGATGGTCATCTACCTCGCAGGGCTCCAGGAAATCCCGGTGTCCCTCTATGAGGCTGCACAAATCGACGGGGCGAATACGTGGCAGCAGTTTACAAAGGTGACGTTGCCGCAGCTGCGTAATACGAGCATCTTCGTTATCCTCTCGACCACCATCCTGGCGTTCAAATTGTTCGACCAGGTGCAGGTGATGACGAGCGGTGGTCCGCAAAATGCTTCCATGACGACGATGGTGCATATTGTGCAGGTGGGATGGAGCCAGATGAAGGTCGGCTATGCGTCGGCCATCTCGATCATTTTCTTCCTGATCGTGCTGGTGGTATCCCTGGTGCAGCGATTTGTGCTGCCGGATGAGGAGGAGGTGCGCTGATGATGAATCCTTCCTACAGCCTGAGTTATCGTTTGAAGAAGGCAACCAGGCTGGGCATCCGCTATCTGCTGATGCTGGCACTGGCAATTTTCTTCCTGTTCCCCATCATTTTTATGCTCGTATCCTCCATTAAAACCAACGAACTTCAGGTGGTGCGGGATATGAGCAGCCTGAATGCCTTTGTGCCAGTAGGTGAACTCGGTTTTGATAATTACCGGGATGCGCTGAGCCAGGATTTTGGACATCTCATGTTCAATTCTGTGCTCATTATGCTCTTGACCGTCGGGATCGGACTGCTCGTCAATAGCATGATTGCCTATGCTCTATCACGCCTTCGATTTCGCGGGAAGAGTTTCCTGCTTACCGTCATCCTGGCTCTGATCATCATTCCTTTCGAAGCGGTTGCTATTCCGCTTCTGGTGATGGTCAATCAATTCCCATGGTTTGACGGATCGATGTCCTGGCTGGATACGTATCACGTGCAAATCATCCCCTTCATCGCAGACGCTTTCTCCATTTTCCTGTTCTATCAGTTCTTCTTGAACATCCCGCGGGATCTGGAAGAAGCAGCACTTGTGGATGGGGCGAGTTTGTTCATGATCTTCCGCCGTGTCATCCTTCCATTGTCGCGGCCGATCTTTGCTACTGTTGCAATCCTGCAGGCACTGGCAAGCTGGAACCGGTTCATGTGGCCTCTCATGGTCACAAGGGGGACGGATTTCAGGCCGTTGACGGTCGGAATCCAGTCCTTCTTCGGACAGGATCCGAAGCTATGGGGTGACTTGATGGCTTACGCCTCGATGATTACCATACCTGTCTTGATTGTGTTCCTGTTGTTCCAGAAATGGTTCGTACAGAGTGTGGCATCAACGGGGATCAAAGGGTAAACCACCTGGCATTGCGCGCTCGGTTGGTTAGAAGGATCGATCCCAGCCTTGTTCCAGCGTAGGGCATGGCTGGGATTGACCTTGTCCAGGATTATGGTCGGATGACTGAAAAAGAGATGCAAGCGTTGTTCTATGCCAATCCTGCCCAGCATGTCTACATGCTGTCGACGCACGGCGTTCACGACTGGGAGGTCGTGCCGGGCTTGATCGATACCGGCGGGCAGAACATCTTTGTGAACCAATTTGCGACAGCTCTTGCGGCACGTGAATACAAAATAACTATCATCAATCGTGGAGGGTATCACCATCCGGTCAGTGGCTTGATGCGGAGAGGGTTGCATTATCGCAGTGAAAGCCTCCGCCTTCTTTTTCTCGAGGATGGCATTCCTGCATTCATTCGTAAAGAGGATATGGGCGATAAAATCGAGCCCCTGGCAGGTTCCCTTTCCGCGTTTGCCGAGGAAGAGGGGTTGCCCATTGATCTGATCATCTCGCATTATTGGGACGCAGCCGCGATTGCTGAAACCTTTATGGAAAAGATGGATCTGTCGGTCCCCCATGTATGGATCCCGCATTCTCTGGGAAGGATCAAGAAGTCCAATGTCCCACCTTCAACCTGGGGCACGCTGCGCATCGACGAGCGGATTTCATGGGAAGAGGAACTGCTCTCGCACCTCGTTCTCGTGGGATCCACGTCGCCGAGGATCACCGAAGCCCTGAAGGACGATTATGGGTATTCCGGACGCGTTGTCTGGCTGCCACCATGCATCGACACGGGGCGCTTCTACCCTCACGTGGTGGCGGAGGATACGCCCATCTGGGATGTCCTGCGGGAAGCCTCAGGAAAGACGATCGCCACACTGCGCAAGAAGAAAATCATTACTGAAATCAGTCGGACGGATCGGACAAAACGCAAGGACATTCTCATTCAAGCTTTCGCACGGATTCGTGAAATCCACACCGATGCTTTGCTCGCTATCACCATTGATCCCGCGCGGCAAACGCAGTACAAAAGGTTGATGGACTTGATTCATGACCTGGGACTTCGCGAGCATGTCGCTGTGCTGGGTTCTGTTTGGGACGAACTGCCTGACCTCTATGCCGTCACATCCATCTACTGCACGCCCTCCATCATGGAGGGATTTGGTATGTCTGCACAGGAGGCTGCCAGTTCGGCGGTCCCTGTCGTCGCCAGCACCCTCGTTCCGTTTGCGGTCGACTATTTATTCGGAGAGCCAGGGGTGTTTCAGGAGATTGGGCCTGACCAGCACTTCCTTGTCGGGAAGGGAGCCGTGCTGGTCCGGCCAGATGATGTGGACGGGTTTGCCCTGGCTCTGGACTTGTTGCTAACGGATGGCGAATTGCTGGCGTCTATGGGAGAACATGCGTATCTCCGTACCATCCCGGCATTCACATGGCCCCGTGTGGTCAACGCGTTTCTGGACGAACTTAAGTAGAGGGTTGAAATGGGACAAGCGAATCAACGTCTTTCCATGGAATTTGCGGAGTCCTTGATTGCTGCTCGGGATATTCACACGCTGTCTGCGGATGAACTCGTTGACATCATGCGTGAATCTGTTGGGGAAGCCCAGCAGCGACCCGAGAGAGGGGGTGCCTTTGACTCGCGATCAGGGGAGGTGACTCTGTTCAATCCGGGACGGGCAACCCGACCGAATGGGCGCTCGAAGGATGAAACGGAGGGTTCCTGTCCGATCTGTGCAGGAGAGACAACGAGCATACTTGATCTTGCCGAGTTGAGTGCGGGGTTTACGTTCATTAACGCCAATATGTACCCTGCTGTTTTTCCTCATCGGGAAGAGGAAAAGAAGAAGGGACAGCCCGAGAAGACCAAGGTGGATGCGTGGGGGATGCACTTCCTTCAATGGACGTCATCCATTCATCGGGAGACATGGCATACCATGCCGGTAGACGATCTGGTCATCGTGCTCAACCGGCTCTGTGCGCTGGAAGAGACTCTGCTGCAGATGCCGTTCCATGGGGAGCAGGGACCGGACAGTCATCGGGACGGTGCTGCCGGCCAGGGAAGCATTTCCATAATCAAGAATGCCGGATTGACCTCGGGGGGTTCCATTGTTCACGATCATCAGCAAATCATCTACAGCCGGACCAGGTCCGGACGTGCGCGACAGCATCTGGCATTCATGGAAAATCATGGTCGTCCGTTTTCCGCTTTTATGTTGACCGAGAATCCTTCTTCCCTGATTGTTCATGAGGACGAACATGCCGTATTGCAGGTTCCCTATTACATGCAGCGTCCTTATGACCTGATGCTTTGCCTCAAACGAGGCTCCGTGCGCTATCTCCATGAGTTGTCGCTGGAGGAGAGGCGTTCCGTCATGCATGCATGGAAGCAGGCTATCCAGTCCCAGAAGAGGGTGGTCGATGAACTCGGTCTTGGATATGCATACAATGTGCTCCTGCACCATGGGCCCGGGGCGGGCATCTACATCGAATTCCTTCCGCACACACAAACTGATGGAGGATTTGAACGGATGGGATTGTCGGTCTGCCAATCCAACCCGCAGCTTGCAGCTTCGATCCTCCGGGAAAAGATGAAATAACGCCTTCGCCCTCATGGAGGAACCCGACCAGGCTGCAATCAAATGGAGCACTTCTTTCTACCGGATGAGGATTTAAAGCACATGGCCGCCGTTGGGCGGCCGTGGCTTTGAGGGAACACAGGTTGGAGGTACCTGTGTTAAGGTTCACGAACATTATCGCACAGCAAAACCAAATCTGATGTGATTGTAATGCGTTCGTAAGGTGCGAAAAAGGTACTAGCGCTGCCGAATCATGTGTCGAAAAGGGGATTCATGGATGTAGCAGCTTGCGGACACACTGGAAGTGGTGCGACAATGCTTGCTTGTAGAGGAAAACGTTTTCCTACGCGGCACAATGTCGCTTCCCTGGTGAGGAGTACTCATGTCCAACCATCGAACCAGCCTGTCCGAGTTGCAGAAAAACCTTCCTGAAGAGTGGCCGCATGACCTTGTTGCGAGCAACCATGAATGTGTTAGCACATCCGGTGTGAAGGTCGTCGTCCTCGATGATGATCCGACTGGTACGCAGACGGTCTATGACGTTGGCGTGCTCACGGATTGGACCGTGAAAGCGCTGAAAGCGGAGTTGCAGAATGAGCAGTCAGGGTTCTACATTCTGACTAACTCACGAAGTGTTTCCTCTGAAAGCGCAAGGCAGATGAACAGGGAGATTGCCCGCAATCTTGCCGCTGCCGCCAACGAAGTCGGAACAGGTTTTGCTGTGGTGAGCCGCAGTGATTCAACTCTGCGCGGCCATTTCCCCGTTGAGATTGATGCGCTGCAGGCAGCCCTCGACACCTCCTTTGACGGCGTCCTCGTCATCCCCTTCTTTCTTGAAGGCGGGCGTTACACATGCTGCGATGTGCATTATGTGGCGGAAGGGGAGCAGCTCGTTCCGGCCGCCGAGACCCCCTTTGCCAGGGACCTGGTGTTTGGCTATCAATCCTCCAATTTGCGATCATGGGTTGAGGAGAAGACCGGTGGGCGGATTGATCAGGCCGATGTCGCCTCTATCGCTCTAAATGATCTGCGTGAAGGTGGCCCGGAAAAGGTAGCGGAGCAACTCCTGAACGTGGAAGGCGGGCGGTATTGTATTGTCAACGCCCTCTCCTACCGGGACATGGATGTCTTCGTCGCCGGTCTGCTGAAAGCAGAGGCGCAGGGCAAGCGGTTTCTTTACCGGACAGCGGCTTCCTTTGTGCGTTCACGACTCGGCATGCCGGGAGCACCGCTGTTGACTGCGAACGATCTTCTCACCGATCCTGGTGAGGGAGCCGGATTGACAATTGTCGGGTCCCATGTGCCCCTCTCCACACGGCAGCTTCAAGCGCTGCTGGATGATCCGCTCGTTGAGGGTGTCGAACTCGACGTGGCGCGGTTGATCCACACCGAATCGGTGCAGGGTGAAGTGGACCGCGTGTCGATAGCGATGAATGCTGCGTTGAAAGATGGCAGAGACACAGCGGTCTATACCAGCCGCAAACTGATATCCGATGTCAACGCGGATGCCAATCTTGAGATTGGACAGCTCGTGTCGGAGAGTGTTGTGGAGATTGTCCGGCGGATCGATCAGCCGCTTCGATACATTGTGGCAAAGGGCGGGATTACGTCGAGTGATGTCGCCGTGAAGGGATTGGATGTAAAGCGAGCGCTCGTGCTGGGCCAGATCCTTCCGGGCGTGCCTGTGTGGCGGCTTGGATGCGAAAGCCGCTTTCCTGATGTTCCCTATGTCGTCTTTCCGGGCAACGTCGGGACGGAGAGCTCAATTGCCGATGTGGTGCAGATGCTGCGCTAGCTGAGCCGTTCCTTGGTGATGAACGTCAATGCTGCTCTACTTCCGGGGCTACCTGGAGCAGGCGTTCGCGAATGCCATCGAGGTGTTCTTCCATCCGCTGACATGCAAGTTGCCCATCCCCTTGACGGAGCGCGTCGATGATGGCGCGGTGTTCGACGAGGGAGGCGAGGACGTGATCGAGGTTTTCCGGCGAAATGCTCCACTTGCGTTCACGCAAGTTCTCAACCGGGCGCATCAGGATCGCCAGCCAGGGGTTGGGTGTGCGGTCAATGAGATAACTGTGGAACGAGATATCGTGCGTCAGGAAGGCTTCGTGGTTTCCCTCAGTGACGTCCTTTTCGCATGAGGCAATCATCTCATCAAGCTCGGTGAGTTCGTCTTTCGTGAGTAGATTCGCTAGCGACCGTACACTGAAGCCCTCTACAAGTGCCCGAACTTCGAGTAATTCGACGAATTCACGTGTGCTTATATCGGTGACGAAGGAACCGACCCGGGGACGAGTCGTGACCAGGCCTTCCTGTTCCAATCGAAGGATGGCTTCCCGGATCGGCGTTCGGCTGATTTCAAGCTCCCTGGAAAGTCCTTCGATATTGAGGAGCGAACCGGGCGGGTAGCGTGAATCGATAATGCGGTCTTTGATCCACGCGTAGGCCCAGTCTTTCAGGACCGGGGGTTTCTTATTACGGGGAAACTTATCCATCAAACATCCTGTTGCTCGCCCCTCATGAGCACTGCAGCGTGTTTACGATCTGCCAGCTTTATTACGGTCCTACTCCAGCTTGCGCCTGGTTGCTGGCAGGGTAATCGCAGCCAGCGAAATCTTGCACATATCACCCATCAAGAATGGGAGGATGCCAAGCTGGATGGCGGCTTCCAGGCCGGTGAACACGGACAACCATACCACACCGGTAAGATAGATCACAAGATGGCCGGCAGCGAACACGACCAGCGTGTCCATCACATGACGAACATGGCCGCGATCGGACAGATGACCGACAAGCGCTGCAGCAAGCACGAAGCCTCCCAGGTAGCCCCCTGTGGGGCCTAGAAGCCACGTGATCCCGGCACCGCCGCCGGCGAAAACCGGTAACCCGGCAAAACCTTCTGCGAGGTAAAGGAGAACGCTCTGAACGGCTCGTTGACGACCGAAGATGGCGGCTACCACCAGAATGGCGAACGTTTGCCCTGTAATGGGGACTGGAGAGAAGGGCACGCGGAACGAAACCTGGGCAGCGATGGCGATGAACAGGCTGCAGACAAGGCTCAACGCGAAATCGACTTTCCGGGTACGCGGCAGAGCGAGGCGGTGCGTCAGTGTGGTGCCAATGGATGTGTGCATTCTGAATCCTCGATGGAGGAGTGGGACTGAGTGCATCAGCCCCACTCCCGGTCTTTGTTATCAACGGGATGGCTAGTTAGACCGTTACCTCATCTGGCAGGCGCAGGGTTTCGTTCGCCTTGACAATCTTGTCGGGCACGTCGAAGACCAGGTCTGCACCGACGAGCTGCTGGACATAAGTCTTAACAGCCTGATCCCAGTAGTCCTTGGTGACGTAGTACACACGGGCGCCACCGAGTTCGTGCTGGACATCCGGCCACGGGTAGGAGGGCTGGGCCATGCCAACGCCCCAGCGCATCCAGCCATTGTAGCTTTCGTAGGTTGCCCACCACTCCTTGTTGCCGATGATTTCGAAGCCGTAATACGCCTTGGCGTAATACATGATGGCGCCAATGCGCAGGCCGCGCATCAGAGCCATGGTGTGCAGGCTGATGTTGATGTCCTGGTTCATCAGGCGTCCGTTGGCAAACCCCGCCCATTCGCCGTCAATCAGTCCAACAAGGGTGTAGGGATCCTTCAGCCGCTTGCGATACCACCCCAGGATCTCGGAGTAGACACGTGCCCCGACAATGTCGTAGAAGTCATGGGGGGTCTTCATAACCTGCTCGACGTAGGACAACATGATGGGGGCTTCTTCAAGCTTTGCTGCGCGGATGTACATTGTGCGGCCATCTTTCAGCTCGATGGTTGCCCCTGGCCATGCAGGGATGTCCATGGGATAGCCCTGCAGGATGGGCTCGATGGTTTCGACATCGAACTTCAGTTGATCTCGTGTTACCTCACATGGTGTTTCGAGTTTCATGTCTTTTCTCCTCTGACAAACGTTGATTTGCCAATTCTCTGACGCTTAATCTCGTAACAATGTCCGTAAATATGGATACCCTTCAAGGTTCTTGGCCGCGATGGCGTCCAGGCTTTCGACGTGCTTTGGATCATACGCGTCACCGAAACGGGTTTTCGGCATCGTTTCCTTCTTCGCCATGAGCTTGTCGTATTCGTCATCCTCGACAAATGCGACACAACGGCCGATGCTGGCTTCGCCATCCACGAACCGCCATGGGAAGAAGCCAACCTGCAGACGGCGGTTGAGAACCAGGTCGATATCCCCGCCGATGCATTCGGCATGGATGATGGCATGCGGGAACATGTCGATGTGCATCATCTGGTACATGGCGTCGGTGAAGGTCTCTTCAATGGTGGTCTTGTATTTCTTCTCGAAGACCCAGTCCGCCTGCCGGCGCTGACGACCCATCCAGTCGCGGATGATAGTGTTCATCGGGTGGTCTGCGCTGCCGCAGTCCACACCGATCCAGCGCAGTTTCTTCTCGTAGGCCCACTCAGCGAATTCCGACTTGGGTCCGGGGTGCTGGACCATGTAGCGGATCTCATCTGCGGTGGGGTGGTCCCAGCCGAAGTGGTGGAAGCCGGTGTGGATGATGAGGATGTCGCCCTCTTTGACTTCGACGCGTTCCTCGATCATCTCTGGCGTATAGATGTCATAGTCGGCAACGACGTCACTCAGGTCGACGATGGCTGCATCATTAACCAGGAAATCCATCGGGAGGCTGGCCATGTCACGGCCGGGTGTGTAGAAATGGATTTCGCCGTCAAGATGGGTGCCGAGGTGGTTGGAGTGGGTGAGGAGCTGACCATTGGCACCATTCGGCGCAAGCCGCTTGAAATACTTGACCTGCAGGGGCTCATAGGTCGGCCATGGGGGGGTACCAATACCGAGGGGTATGGTTAGATCGATGATTTTCATGATACGTCTACTCCTTGTCGATATTCCTGTTGCTCAGGTCGGACGATTAGCAGATTTCGGCAAGCGCTTCATAGGCATCGGTGAAGCATTTCTGCGGGGCACGCAGGATGCCTGCACCGACCATGCCGACGCCCGGTTTCTTATGGGCAATGCCGGTATTAATCTTGGGAAGAATGCCGGTCTCCATCACCAGACGAACGTCAATCCCCAGCGGTGTGCCGCGGAAGTTTAATGCGGGAATGGTGAAGCCAGGATGTTCGTCAAAGGTGATTTCGTACATTTCGAGTGTTGAATCGATCGCCATCTGCGGTGTTCCACCGACGAATTGTGTGATGGCTGGCGCTGCTGCCATCGCGAATCCGCCGTATCCAGCCGTCTCCGTGACGGTCGAGTCCCCGATGTCGGGGTTGGCGTCTTCGACGGTGAAACCCGGGAAGTACAGTCCTTCCACCTCGCCGGCTGGAGCTGTGAACCAGCGGTCGGGCATGCCTGCTAACCGGATCCCGAAGTCGGTGCCGTTGCGTGCCATCACCGTGACGATGCTGCTGCCTTCGACCCCTTCTGCCGGTTCGAGTGCCGCTTTGCCGGCAGGCATGCTCAGGTTCAGGAAGAAGTGGTCATTCTTGTCGATGAACTCAATCACCTTCGCGAGCCGTTCGCGGTCATCGCAGGTGCGCGCCATGGCGGGACCGATGGCCCGCAGGAACAGCGAGGTGCCGGCGCGGTTGCGGTTGTGCGATTCGTCGCCCATATGCATGGCCTGGGCGATGAGGCTCTTGATGTCGATCCCGTCCGGGAGCGATTGCAGCGCTTTGTCGAGGGTGGGGTAGAGGTCGGTTTCCATCCATTTCAGACGGGTATACACCTCTTCGCCCATGCCGCCGTAGCGAAGGACTTTACCGAGACCCTCATTCTGGGTGCAGTATGCGTGGTTGCCAAAGGCCTTGTTCTCGAAAATGAACACCGGCATGCTTGGTGAGACGATGCCCGCCATTGGTCCGACCGTGTGGTGGTGGTGGCAGGGGGCGTATTCGATATCGCTGGATGCCGCCAGCGATTCGGCTTCTTTTTCGTCAGACGCGAGCCCTTCGTAAATGAGCGCACCCATGATGGCGCCACGGGTGGGCCCGCACATGCGCTCCCATTCGATGGGCGGTCCGGCGTGCAGAATCATCCTGTCATGCATGCCGGGGATGACGTCCTTCGCAATGCCCATGCCGACGAGGACAGGGAGCGCTTTCTTAATTCTGTCGACGACCGTCTGGTTGGCTTCATCGATGGAGACGCCGGATGTGGTCACGCGCAGCCGGCGGATGCCTTCTTTCGGCGGCATCCAGTCCAGATCCACGGCTTTAATGCCCTGTTCTTTGACGGATTCCGCCATGCTGGCGAGACCGATGTTGACGACGCTGACAGGTTTTCCAAACAAATCGTTGATGGTTGTCATAGGTTCATCTCACTTCACAATCATGGCCGTCAGGCGGGCGGCGGCCGCGTTGCAGCTGCATACAATCACACCGGCACGCTCGAGGCTTGCCACTGTGTGCTTGTACCCCTGCGGATCTTGCTCGGTGCCCGTCACGGAGGCCACAACATGCAGTTCCCGACCGGCTTCGCTGGCGTGCTTCTTCGCGTCCATGATCGCCGCTCCAAGTTCGGCGGCAGGGTCCGGATGAGCGCCATAACCAATGACCACATCGAGCAGGATGACGGCGACCTCCGGATCACTCGCTTCCTGAAGCAAGCGGCGGATGCGCAGATCGTTATCAATCATGGGGTGAGGACGACCAACGGTGAACTCTTCTTCGCCAAGATCGACGGTGGTGTGGTCGTGGCTGCGGGTGGAATCCTCCAAAGCGGGTTCGCCGGGGAGCGGGGCATTTGAAAAGACGGGTTCGTCCAGCATGTCGCGCCAGATGACCTGTGCTTCATAGCAGAGCGTACCGCCGGAGAAGAGCCCCCGCAGGAATGTCTGCTCTGGTTTCAGAGCGGCTTTCAGTGAACCAGCCTGTTTCTCCAGCTCCGCCGTTTCATCCGCAATCAAATGCTCGATGTCGGCGATATCCGCTCCAGCAGCTTTCGCAGCGAGGAGACCGCCTTCCTGCAGTGTGCGGGCAGGAATGGCATTCTTCACTTTTCCGACCGGGGTCATATCCCCGCCCATGAAGCATACAATCGTTGGCTTCTTGCTCTTCGCAACCTGGTCAAGGATGATCTTGACAACATCCGGTGCCGGCGGTTTGCTCACCAGCGCAATGACCTCCGTGGCGGGGTCCTGCTGCAGTGCTTTGAGACCTTCCAGCATCATGATGCCGCCGACATCCTTCTTGAGGTCACGGCCACCCGTGCCGATGCCCTGCGTGATGCCAAGGCCATTCTTTCCGACCAGCGTGCTGACCTCCTGGAGACCGGTGCCGGCTGCAGAAACGATGCCGACCGGGCCAGGCGGAATGACATTGGCGAAACCCAGCGCGACGTTGTTGATAATCGCAGTGCCTGCACCCGGACCCATCAGCAGGAGGCCGTGGTCACGTGCATACTCCTTGAGTGCGATCTCGTCCTCCAGCGAGACATTGTCGCTGAAGAGGAGGACGTGCAGCCCGCGTGTCAGGGCTTCCCACGCTTCGTCTGCAGCGTAACGCCCGGCAACCGAAATGACGGCAACGTTCGCATCCGGGTGGGACGACACTGCGCCGCGGATGGATTTCGGCCGGTAATCGCTGGCTTCATCCTCGCCGGCTTTTTGCGAGAGGAGTTCATCCGCTTTGGCGAGGGCTTCATCGGCAGCGTTATCGCTGGAAGCCTTGACTGCGATGACCAGGTCGTTCGGCGTCGCAGCCTTCGCGTCGGCGGTGAGCAGACCGGCTTCATCGAGGATGGATTTATTGGCGTCGGTCGCCATGACCACAGCGGCATCCTCAATCCCGGGTTGTTCGGCGAGATCCCGGGCCACCAGCATCAAACTGACGGAATCGTGATACTCGCTTGTTTTGATCGTAGTCTTAACCGTCAAGATGGTTCTCCTTCCCATATGCTGCACACGAGGCAGCTTCGTATTCCAAATAGGTGACCTGCTACATCATCTGTGTGATCAGGGAAAGGACCACACCTCCGGCGATGACGCTTCCTAACTGACCGGCGACATTGGCGCCCATGGCGTGCATGAGCAGGAAATTCTCCATGTCATATTCCTGCCCAATACGCTGTACGACCCGGGCAGACATGGGGAATGCGCTGATGCCGGCAGACCCGATCAGTGGGTTGAATTTCTTCCCGGAGAGCACGTACAGCAGCTTGCCGAACAGGACGCCGCCTGCCATGTCCATAACGAAGGCAAACAATCCAAGCCCGAGGATGGCGAGCGTCTCAACACGGATGAACGACGCGCCTGTCATGCGGGAGCCGACAGCAAGACCAAGGAAGATGGTGGTGACGTTGGCGATCTCGTTCTTCGCCGAATTGGTCAGGCCTTCGACGACGCCTGATTCGCGCATGAGATTGCCGAACATGATGGTGGCGATCAGCGGAGAGGCGACCGGTGCGAGGAAGGAAACGAAGATGGTCACGACGATGGGGAAGACCACGCGTGCCGTCTTCGAGACCTCCTGGCGGGTGTATGGCATGCGCACCTTGCGCTCCGCGTCGGTAGTGAGCAGGCGCATGATGGGCGGTTGAATCATGGGAACCAGGGCCATATAGCTGTACGCCACCACCGTGATTGGAGCCAGTAAGTCCGGTGCGATTCTGGCCGCGACAAAGATGGCGGTGGGGCCGTCCATCGTGCCGATGACGCCGATCGCGCTTGCCTGGTTGAGATCCAGACCTAGGCCGAGTGCCAGCAGGATGGTGGCGAAGATGCCGAGGTGACCGGCCGCACCGAGTAACGCCATGCCTGGATTCTCAAGAAGGGGGCCAAAATCGGTCATCGCACCAAGCCCTACGAAAAGCAGTAGGGGAAAGATTTCCGTCGCAATCCCGATGTCGTACAACTGACCGAGCAGTCCCTCGGGGCTGGCGATGCCGGTGAGGGGCAGGTTGGTGAGGATGGCTCCGAAACCGATGGGTAGAAGCAGCACCGGTTCCATGTCTCTGGCGATCGCCAGGTAGACGAGAATGCCACCCATCAGCATCATGACGGCCATTTTCCACGTCATGGCTGTGGGAGCGAGGAAGAGCGAGAGCATCTCAAGGATGTCCATAGGCGCCTACTCGAAGGTCACAAGGACAGCCCCGTAATCGACAGCCTGTCCAGGTCCAACGTCGACGGAGGCAATCACACCGGCGCGGCTTGTGCGGATTTGATTGCGCATTTTCATCGCCTCCAGCAGGCAGACGACGTCGCCGGGCTGGACTTTATCACCGACGCTAACGTTGACTTCGACGATGTCGCCGGGCATCGGGGCTGTGATGGCGGAACCGGGCGCTGCCGGTGCTTCCGCCGGCGCAGCAGGAGCTGCAAGAGCCGGAGCTGCGGCAGCAGGAGCGGCAGGAGCGGGTGCAGCCGGCCTGGCAGGAGCCTGATGGGTTTCAGGAACTTGCACATTGTAGGTCTTCTGATTCACGGTAGCACGGATGGGCCGCTCGCTCAGATCGCCGACCTCAACACGGTATTCACGCCCTTCGACGATCACGGTCACTTGTTTGGTCATGTCAGTTCCTTTCAAACATTCTTTGCATGGATTGTCTGGGTCATCACAATACTATCGTCGTCGTTCAAGCGTTGCGCCCAGCGTTGGGTCACGCGGATGCAGGGAGCCGCTGCGCTCAAGCAGGCAGATTCCTACCGCCAGCGCTGCAGCCATCTCTTCCGCATCGGGTTCGTCAGACGATGCCGCTCTGGCATGAACAACAGGTTTGGCAGGTGCAGTCTTTGCAGGAAAGACACGCAGCAACAAACGCATCACCAGCAGCAGCAAACCCAGCGCGAGGAAGGTGACGGTCATGCCGATGATAAAGAGACGAAGTCCAATAATCATGTCATCGATCCTTTCTCCGTCAGTCTAGAGCGGCATGTTGCCGTGCTTCTTCTCGGGAAGCTCAGCCTTCTTGTCTTTGAGGAGTTCGAGTGCGGCAATCAGCATCGGCCGGGTCTCGGCTGGGATGAGTACATCATCCACGTGTCCGCTTCCGGCGACATGGTAGGGTTTGGAGAACTTTTCCTTGAATTCGGAAAGAATTTTCTCCCGCTCCTCCTCAGGATTTTCCATCTCTTTCAATTTCCTGGCGTAGAGGATGCTGACGGCGCCCTCGGCGCCCATCACGGCGACCTCGGCGGTCGGCCAGGCGTAGACCAGATCGGCGCGGATGTACTTGCTGGCCATCACGATGTACGCACCGCCGTATGCCTTGCGCGTCACCACGGTCAGTTTGGGGACAGTGGCTTCGGAGTAAGCGTACACAATTTTAGCGCCGTGACGGATGATCCCGCTGTGTTCCTGGTTGACACCGGGCATGAAGCCGGGCGTATCCACAAAGGTGATGAGCGGGATGTTGAAGGCGTCGCTGAATCGCACAAAGCGTGCGATCTTGTCCGCAGCGTCGATGTCGATGACACCGGCCATATACATCGGCTGGTTCGCGACAATGGCGACGGTCCGACCGTGCAGCCGTGCAAAACCGATGCTGGCGTTCCTGGCAAAGTGCGCGTGGACCTGCAGGAAGCTGCCCTTGTCGACCACGGCTTCAATGACGTCATTGATGTCGTACGGCTCGCCCGGATCGGTGGGAACGATGGTGTTGAGCTTCTCTTCCATCCGCCAGGGATCGTCGGTTGGCGGGACGGATGGCGGCTTCTCCCGGTTGCTTGTCGGGAGGTAATCCACGAGATTGCGAGCCAGCGCAAGGGCTTCGGCTTCATCCCGTGCAGCGAAGTGCGCGACGCCGCTGATGGAGTTATGCACCATGGCGCCGCCCAGGGAATCGAGGTCCACTTTTTCGCGTGTGACAGTTTCAATTACCTTGGGTCCGGTAATGAACATGTGTCCCGTCCCCTCCGCCATGATGACGAAATCCGTCAGGCCGGGGGAGTACACCGATCCACCTGCGCAGGGTCCGAGCATGATGCTGATCTGGGGCACAACGCCGCTGGCCTGGGTGTTGCGCCAGAAGAGCTCGGCGAAGGCGGAAAGGCTGTAGGCACCTTCCTGGATGCGGGCACCGACAGAGTCCATGATGCCAATTACAGGGGCACCAGAGTCCATCGCGAGGTCCAATATTTTCGAAACCTTCTGGCCGTGGACCTCGGAGTAGGAGCCGCCCAGGATGGTGAAGTCCTGGGAATACACGCAGACCATGCGTCCGTTTATTTTTCCGTAGCCGATGACGACGCCATCACCTTCATAGCGTTTTTCGCCCATCCCAAAATCAGTGTGACGATGGGTCCAATAGGCATCGATCTCATGGAATGACCCTTCGTCCAGGAGCTGGTGAACGCGTTCACGGGCGGTTTGCTTGCCTTTCGCATGCTGTGAATCGATGCGTTTCTGCCCGCCAGCCATGTTGATTTGCTCTCGTTTTTCGAGGAGTTCATCAATTAATGCCTGGTGGGTCTCGTGTTTTTCGTCTTTGGCCATGTGTGTCTCCTTCCGCAAGCAGGATGAACCGGGGTGCGGTCCTGCTGCGGATGCCGTGGATTATTGCCGGTCAAGAGATGTATAAAGTCAATAAATCCTGGTTTCTGCAGAGCGATAGGGGAGGCGGATGCCTCCCCTATCGCCATGGAACTCGTAGGCTAGTCGGTAAGTTCTGTGACTTCGAGGACAGCTTCCTCAGGTGCTTTAAAGATCATGAAAATCAGGTTGAGGAAGATGCCGGCAACAGCTGCAAAGGCGATGGCCGGAATGCCGTCGGGGAACACACCGGGCACCGGGATGGGGAGGTTCCCACCGTAGCCGATGTTGCCGCCGATGCCGATCACGAGGATGACAGCGCCGATGGCCAGCTGGCGGGGATCATACAGGTTGACTTTCTCTGCCTGCATGAGCGCAACACCCTGCATGCCGATGATGCCGAACAGATAGATGGCCAGGCCGCCGGTCACAGCCAGCGGAAGGGTGTTGACGAGGGCGGCCAGCTTACCGATAAAGCCGAGCGCCATGGCCAGCACGCCCGCCATGATGAGCGTTGGGCCGGAGTAGTTGCGGGTGATAACCATGAGCGAGTTGTTCTCGCCGTAGTTGGTGCCCGCGACGCCGCCGAACATACCGTTGATGGTGTCTCCGAGGCCGTCCAGAATCAGGTTGAGGCCGATCAGGTCACGCAGGTTGTACTTTTCCTTGCCCATGTTCTCGGCGAGGTTGTCCACGTAGAGGCTGATCTGATACAGGTGGGCGGTGGACTCGGGGATGGTGGCGATGGCGATGATGGCGATGCCGGCGATGGCTTCCCATGCACGCGGCGAGGTGAACGCCGGTAGCGAGAATTTCGGCATCTGGAACCAGGGGGCTGCGCCAATGATGCTCATGTCGACGAGACCCATGGCGAGGCCGATCAGCCAGCCGGTAATCATACCCAGCAGGACGGGGATAAGGCCGAAGAAGCCCTTGCCCTGGAGGTAGACGGAGTAGCAGATGGTGGCAACGAGCGTGATGAAGGCCAGCAGCCAGTTGGCGGCAGCCATGTCGAGGGCGGCGAAGGCGAGGGCGATGCCGATGACGGCAGCGACGGAGCCGGTGATGACCGGCGGGAG
>Ga0272443_10000754_pt1 | contig 54905 bp, 49 predicted proteins | sample SSMAcet12_FD_193581 | JGI IMG/M metagenome (GOLD analysis project Ga0272443, IMG submission 193581) | Marine sediment archaeal communities from Little Sippewissett salt marsh, Falmouth, MA, United States - SSM-Acet-12 | ecosystem: Environmental > Aquatic > Marine > Wetlands > Sediment ... | reverse complement strand
GGTCTCCGACGGCTCAACCGGCTCGACGGGCGGTGCCGATCCCTCGAAAAGCCGCATTTCCGTCTTGCCGATGCGGAAGGCCTCGCCGTACGCGAGCGTCGTTTCCTGCTCGATGCGGCAGTCCCCGATGTAGGTGCCGTTCCGCGAGTGGTGGTCGATGAGAAGAAATCCGCCCGGCACGGGGCGCAGCGTGCAATGCTTGCGGCTGGCACGTTCGTCATCAATGACGATGTCGTTGCTGCTGCGGCGACCGATGGAGACGGTGCCATCCGGCAGTCCCATGGCACGCGTGCCGGCCGGTGTGGTGATCTGGATTACCGCCATGATCGATCCGTGATGAACCTTCACGGCGCGGCCCGGACGCGGTGTGCCCCGGCGGAACACGACTTCCCTACGCCAACGGCCGGCTCAGACGAGGTACACACCCCCCTTTGACCCGTGGCTCTTAAAGTACCCAACACGTTGGCGGTTGTAAATCATTCTGACAAGAGGCCCGGCTGGAGGGGAAGTCGCCTGTCGCTTCAGCCACTTTCAGGGAGACTGATCGACATGTCTTGTATGTCGTGTCGTCCTTTCACGGGATGCCGGCCGCGAAAGCAGACGGGGGCGCCCAGCCTGTCTCGACAGGTATCACACGTGCCCGCGGACCTCGCTTCCCAACCCTTGCCGCGGACCTGCCGAAAGGTTACCCTCGACGCATCATGACCGAGGTTCGCCCCAAGGTGCTGCTCGATGCCAAGGGCATTCGTGCCGCGATGAACCGGCTCGCCGACGAGATTATCGCCGCGCTGCCGGAGAACGTGCCCGTCGGCGTCATCGGAATACGCCGGCGCGGGGAGGTTCTCGCCCAGCGGCTCGTCAGCGAGCTGGCCCGTCGGGGAATCGCGGCCATCGAGGCCGGCACGCTGGACATCACGCTCTACCGCGATGATCTGGCCGAGCTGGGGCCCCAGGCCATCGTGCGCCAGACCGAGATCGGCTTCGACTTGACGGGTCGCTACGTGATTCTCGTCGATGACGTGCTGTACACCGGCCGTTCCGTGCGGGCGGCATTGAGTGCATTGAACGACCTGGGGCGGCCCCGGGCAATCCGGCTGGCCGTCCTCGTCGAGCGCCCCGGGCGCGAGTTGCCCATCCAGGCGGATTTCGTCGGCGAGCACATCACGCAGGAGGACGTGCCAGTCACCGTTCTGCTGACCGAGTCAGACCAACAGGAAGAGGTCAGGGTCGGATGAACCCCTCATCACCAACAGCGCCGCGCGATCCCGCCGGGTCCGGCGCGCCGTCCGCCGTGCCGGCCAATCCCACGGCGTCCTCGTTCACCTGGAAACGGCCGCACCTGCTGGGCCTCGAAGAGCTGACGGCCGAGGAGATCCTCCATATCTTTACGACGGCCGAGAGTTTCCAGGAAGTTTCGACGCGCTCGATCAAGAAGGTGCCGGCCCTGCGCGGCCGGGTCGTGGTGAACCTGTTCTTCGAGGAATCAACGCGAACGCGGATGAGCTTCGCGCTCGCCGCCCAGAGGCTGTCCGCCGACGTGCTCGAGTTCGCGGCCGGCAAATCCTCCGTCAGCAAGGGCGAGTCGCTGCGCGACACGGTGCGCAACATCGAGGCGATGGGCGTCGACACCTTCGTGATCCGCCACTCAGCCGCCGGAGCACCGCACTACATCACACGATGCACGAACTGCCGCGTCGTCAACGCCGGCGACGGCCAGCACGAGCACCCGACCCAGGGGCTCATCGACATCTTCACGATCCGCGAGCGCAAGGGACGTATCGAGGGGCTCAACGTCGTCATCGTCGGCGACATCGGCCATTCGCGCGTCGCACGTTCGAACCTCTGGGGGCTGACCAAACTCGGCGCGAAGGTCACCCTCGTCGGCCCGACGACCCTCGTGCCACGCGCGTTCGAACAGATGGGCGCACGGGTGGGCCACGATCTCGACGCCGCCCTGAAAGAGGCCGACGTCGTCAACATGCTCCGCATCCAGCGCGAACGGATGACCAGCCAGGTGTTCCCCACCACGGAGGAGTACGTCCGCCTGTTCGGTCTGACCCGCCGGCGGCTCAAAGCCACCAAACCCGACCTGCTCATCATGCATCCGGGCCCGGTCAACCGCGGCGTCGAGCTCGCCAGCGACGTGGCCGACGGACCCAACAGCTCAATCCTCCGACAGGTCTCCAACGGCCTGGCGATCCGGATGGCCGTCCTGTTCCTGATCAATCAGGTGGGTGCCTCTCCCGACGACGTCGTGGAGGCGTAAGCAACGTGCAAGGGGGACCGCTTGGCCGACAGCCTCAGGTAAGTCCGACTCTCATCCGTCGAATCCACGGCATTTTTCAACCGCCAGGGGGCCTCACTCCTGCCGAACTCGACGGGCCCACTGCTCGTAAAGGTCGGCCAGTTCCTCGACCTTTTCGGGCATCGCGCCGGCCAGGTCGTTCTGCTCGGTGCGGTCGGCCTCCAGGTCGTAGAGCTCCCACGGCCGTGCGCTGCACCCGACGAGTTTCCATCGACCGGAACGGACGGCCCGCTGGCCGCGGTGCTCCCAGAAGAGCGCTTCGTGGCCCTCGCGGGGACGGCCCTGAAAGACCGGCAACAGGCTGCGCCCCTCGGTCGGCTGGACCGCCTGCCCGTTGAACTCGCGCGGGTACGCCACGCCGGCCAACTCGCAGAAGGTCGGCATGAAGTCGATGACGTGGCCGACCTCATGCGTGATTTCCCCGGGGCGCTCGATTGTCTTCGGCCACCAGGCGATCAACGGTGTGGCGATGCCGCCCTCGTGGACGAACATCTTGAATTTGCGGAAAGGCGTATCGCTGACGTTCGCCCACGGTGCGTCGACCGTGTGGTAGGACTCGAGCGGACCGGGCGGGACGTCGGGCGTCGTGTGAATCGCCTCGGCACACGGGCCGTTGTCCGACAAAAAGAGTACGAGTGTGTTGTCGGCGCAACCAAGTTCCTGCAATTTGGCCATGACCCGGCCGATGCCTTGATCCATGCGGTCGATCATCGCGGCGTAGACGGCCATCTTCAGGTCCCAATCATCCTTGCCATCGACCTCGTCCCAGCTCGGAACGCCCGGATAACGGGGCGACAGGGGCCAGCGTGGATCGATCACGCCGAGCTCGACCTGCCGCTCGTACCGCCGGCGACGCAGCGCGTCCCAGCCGACACGGTAGCGCCCTCGATAGCGGGCTATGTCCTCGGGCCAGGCATGGATTGGAAAATGCGGTGCGGTGTACGCGAGATAGAGAAAGAAGGGCCGTTCGTCCCGGCCGCCGGCATCGAGATACGCAAGCGCCTGCTCCGTGAAGGCGTCGGTCGCGTAGAAGTCGGGGTCCTTCGGCGTATAGGGCTGGATGACCTCCCCGTCGATCGCCCAGGGCCGTGCCTCGCCGGGACGCTTGCGACCGGGCTCGCCCTCCCCGGGCCTGCGCAGGCCGGGATTGAAAAAGTTGCAGCAACCGCTGAGCAGGCCGTAGTAGCGGTCGAAGCCGCGCTCGACGGGGATGTGCGCCCCGTGCCATTTTCCCGTCATGAAGGTGCGGTAGCCGGCGGCCCGAAGGACCTCGGCCAGGCTTACGCAGTTGTCAGCCGGCCCGATGCTCGGATTCGGAGACTCGCAGGGCGGATCCGGATAGATGCCGTAGGTCCAGTCCTCTTTCAACGTGACGCAACCGCGGTCGCCTACCGTGGCAACACCCGCCTGGTCAGGGTACACGCCGTACAGCAGGGATGCCCGTGTCGTCACGCACACGGCGCAGTTGTAAAACTGCGTGAACCGCAAGCCGCCCTCCGCCAGCCGGTCGATGTTGGGGGTGCGGATCTCGCCGCCGTAGCAGCCTGGGTCCGAATAGCCCATGTCGTCGGCCAGAATCAGGACGATGTTCGGTCGGGTGGGCTGCGTTTCAGAAGAGGCTGTGGAGACGAACGACGCAATCGTGACCAGTGCCGTGCCGAGGCCGGCAGAAAAAACTCCCATGGCCATGCCTTTCTCTAAAAATGCCTCGATAAGAATTCAGGTAGGACGAACCGCTTCGGCCAGCTGCGCGATCGTTTTCTCGAGAAGTTTTTGCCCTCCGAATTCCATGCCCAGCGCACGAAGTTTGCCCGTCTCGATCTGGTGCCGGGGCGCCTTGCTGTGCGCCGCGATGCGCGAAGAGCTGCCCGTCCGGTCCCTGGCGATCCGCGCGATCCGCTCGTCCGAAACGTACAAGTCGGTGCAATTGTAAGCCTGCCCGGCGACGCCGTCTGCCCTCAAAAGAAGCGCGACCGCGCGGGCGACATCCATGGCGTGGACATACTTGCCGCCCCGGTCGGAATCGACCGGTTCACCGGCTGCAACCGCATGGACGATGTCGTAGAACCGGCTCTTCTCGACGGGCCGGGCGAGTCCATAGATGCCCGTCGGACGCAAGGCGCAAATGTCGTAACCTTCGCCGTGACCGAAACTGTGGATGAATTTTTCGATGGCGGCCTTGTGAGCCCCGTAGTGGCTTGTCGGCCAGAGAGGGTGCGTCTCGTCGAGCGGGCGGTCTTCGAGAACGATCTCGTGAACAGCACACGTCGAGATGAAAACGAACCGCCCGGCGCCGGCCTGACGGGCGGCACGCACGAGACGGAGGGTGCCGACAACGTTGCGCTCCGCGAATAGGACGATATCCCCCTCGGCGCCGCGGAAGCCTGCCCCGGGACGCTCCAAGGCGGCGTGGACGACCGCGCCGGTGCCCGCGAAGAGTCTCTCGGCGGACGCATCGTCCCCAAGCTGTCCGGAAACCCATTCGAGCGAGCCGGGGGCGTGCTCCTGGAAACCACCCCGGTCACTGTTCGGTCGATGCCAGCAGCGACAGTCGTGCCCGGCGCCCAAGAGGTGGTTGACGATGTAGCGTCCCAGAAACCCCGTCGCTCCGGTGACGGCGATTTTCATGTCGCACCCGAATGCGGTTTGGAGAAACCCCCGCCGCGCTGGGCGGGAGCGCAGCGCGCCTGCCGGGAAAGCCTCACAAGTTCATGGTCATCAGGAACTCGGCGTTCGTGCGCACCTTTGTCAACCGGTTGCGAAGCAGCTCGATTGCTTCGACGGCGTTCATGTCGCTCAGGACGCGTCGCAACTTGTACGTGAGCTCGAGCTCCTCGGGCGCCAACAGCAGTTCCTCCTTGCGGGTGCCGCTGGCGGCGATGTCGATGGCCGGCCAGACGCGTCGATCGACGAGTCGGCGGTCGAGGTGAAGCTCCGAGTTGCCGGTGCCCTTGAACTCCTCGAAGATGACCTCGTCCATCTTGCTGCCCGTGTCGACCAGGGCCGTACCGATGATCGTCAGCGAGCCGCCCTCCTCGATGTTCCGGGCCGCGCCGAAGAAACGCTTCGGCTTCTGAAGCGCGTTGGCGTCCACGCCGCCGGTCAGGATCTTGCCGGAGTGCGGCACTTCCGTGTTGTAGGCCCGCGCGAGACGCGTGATCGAGTCGAGCAGGATCACCACGTCGTGCCCGTACTCGACCATCCGCTTGGCCTTCTCGATGACCATCTCAGCCACCTGCACGTGCCGGCTGGCAGGCTCGTCGAAGGTCGAAGAGATCACCTCGGCCTTGGTGGCGCGCTGCATCTCGGTCACTTCCTCCGGCCGCTCGTCGATCAGCAGGATGATGACGTAGGTCTCGGAATGATTCGTCGTCGCGGCGTTGGCCATCTTCTGGAGGAGCACCGTCTTTCCAGTCCGCGGCGGTGCTACGATGAGCATCCGCTGGCCCTTGCCGATCGGAGTGACCAGATCGACGACGCGCATGTTGATCTCGTCCGGAGTCGTCTCCAGCCGGATGCGGCCATCAACGCCCAGCTTGTCGGGGGTCGCGACCTTCGGACCGGGATGCAGCGGCGTCAGGTCCTCGAAATTTGTCTTCTCGCTGACGCGCTCGGGATCCTCGAGGTTGATCGCCTCGACCCGCAGCAGCGCGAAGTAGCGCTCCGACTCCTTGGGCGGGCGGATCTGACCGGCGACGATGTGCCCCGTGCGCAGGCCGAAACGGCGAATCTGCGACGGACTCACGTAGATGTCGTCCGGGCACGGAAGGTAGTTGTACTCCGGATTGCGCAAAAAGCCGAAGCCGTCCGGAAGGATCTCGAGAACCCCCTCGCCGTACATCAGGCCGTTCTGCCGGATGCGCTCCTTGAGGATCTTGAAGATCAGCTCCGACTTGCTCAAACCCGTGTAATCGAGCAGCCCCTCGCGCCGTGCGATCTCGTGGAGCGCATCGACCGAAAGCTTCTGCAAGTCCCGGATGTGCAGTTCGCCGCGCTTGATCTCTTCGTACTTGGCGTGCGTCTCGGCGTCGATCGCGGACTGCACGTCACTCTCGCCGGCCGGCCGGCCCGGCGGCGGCCCCGGGTTGTCGTGCCCCTCGTTGTCAACGTCGAACGATGCTTCCGGCTTGTTTTCAACGGGGTCTTTTTCCACCTTTCGCCGCGTGGCCGCGCGCGTCCCCCTGCCATTCTTGGCTTTCTCACCGGCCTTGGCCATGAAACGTTCCTCCTCAATCTGGTTCTGGGGCGGGGTGCCCCCTCGTTCTTCGGATTCCCCTGTTCACCCGCTTGCGCGGCCACCTCGGGTCGGCCCGGAAGCACAACGGCTTGCGCAGCGCTTATCCCGCGACGGTTCCGTCCCCACAATACGAATGCTCGAAACGACGATGCAGCGTTGGCAACCGGCGGATCGCAGCCCGACTCTTAACAACCGGAGAGTATTCGCGAAAAGATCTCTCGGACCCGGGGGCGGAGTGATTCCACGGTGGAATTGTTCTCAATGATATAATCGGCCTGCGACCTTTTCAAGTCCAACGATTTCTGGTTTTTCTCCAACCGCTCCAGGTCCTCAGCCGTCCAGCCGCATCCGCGCAGTTTCCGCACGCGCCGCACGGCCGGGTCGGCCTCCACGAAAACGATGCAATCACACCGCCGATTCCATCCCAACTCGAACAGCAGAGGCACGTCCCAGACGATTGCAGGTAAGTCCGGGTCCGCCCGCCAGGCAGTCAGCAGCGCCTCCGTCCGCTCGGCGATCCGCGGGTGGACGATGCCCTCCAGCCGGCGCAACGCCTCGGGATCGTCCCGGACGATCCTGCGAAGCGCTCCGCGATCCGTCCCTCCCTCCGCCGTCGCAGCACTGTCACCAAATTCCGATCGCAGCGCCGCGCGAACCTCCGGCGTCTCCAGCACCTCATGGTTGAGGCGGTCGGCGTCGATCACCCGCGCGCCCAGCTCGGCGAACAGCCCCGCCACCGTGCTCTTTCCCGAGCCGATACCCCCTGCCAGACCAATGATCGGCACGCGGGGTTTGTTCAACTCCGGTCCCTTTCTCGAAGGCCGCGGCGTTGTCAACGCCTTGCATTCGTCAGGTCCGCTTGGGCCGGCAGGTCGCGTGCTTGAAGCAGCCGTTCAGGTTGGTCCAATGCTTGGAACGAGCCCGCCGGGCTGGAACCCTCCCGCGTGAGGGCTCGGCGATCTCAAAGCCCATCCACCGTCCGCGCGTAACGTCCAGCCGATGCACAGGTCGCAATGGCATGCCAGAGCATCACACCTGACAGCTTTCCCCAGGTCGATCCGAAGAAGGTATCCCGCTCATATCCACCGCGGTTCCAAGACACACGCCGCCTTGAGCGAACGGGAAAGCCGGTAGGTCCTCTGGACATGACGTCTGATGGCGGTGCGTGCAATATTGCCTGACACGCGGCCGGCCAACGCCAATATTTGGCTGTCAGTCTTGGGGTAGTCCCCGGAACGCTTAAAGTATATACGCTCCCGATCAGCATGTCACGTTCCGAAAAAGATAAAAAATCTCGAAACCGAGACGTTGCCGCACGAAGCGGGCCCGGAATCGACACGATCTCCAACACCAGCACCCGACCGCCCCAACAATCACGGACACCAGACGGAAAATCGACACATGGACAAGCGACCGAATCGGAGACGGGCCGATTCCCGCCACATACCCATTTACTTGCGAGATCGGCGGGCACCCTGTGCCGTGGCAGGCAAAATTACATTCTAAACTTAAATTTGCACTTAAAAAACGTGGCTGGCCGTCATTTCCACGCGATGGCCGGCCGGGTCTTCGACGAAAAGTCGGCGATCGTAGAAGGACCACCCCTGCGCAATTTCATACGCAAGCCGACGGTCGCGACAGGCTTCGGTACAGGCTGCCAGACTTCCCACCTGGACCAGGACAGCCCTCTGCACTGGCGGAGGGGGCGCGTCGGCCGCCAGAACAACGATCAAACGGGGGCCGGCCGCCTCGACGCCGCGGAATCCCAGAACGTCCTGCCCCGGGGGCGGATCGACGGGCCGCAACCCGACCACCTCCTGATAGAACTCCACGAGCGGTGCGGAAACCTCGGGGCTCGCTCGCAGATGGACGTCCTGGATGGCCAGGATACGGGGGGTGTCCGAGTAGACCCTCTCGAACATCGGGAAAACCTCAGCTCCTCTCCGATACGTCGGCCGGCTCAGCCTGCCGGCCGCCCAGTCTCATCGGTGCGCGGGCCCGCCTCCGGAGGAACCGATCGGCGCGCCCGGAAAGCAGGAAAAATCCCGGCACCAGCAGGGGCCGACCCACGAACGTGTCGATGAGCACCCCCAGCGCTAAGGCGAACCCGACCTGCCTGAGCAGCAACAGCTCGCCCGCCCACAGGGAACCCAGGGTCGCAGCCATGATGATCCCGCAACTGCTGATGACCGAGCCGGTCCGCACGATCGCCCGGCGGGTCGCTTCGCGTGCATCGCCGCACCTGAGTTCCTCGAGCAACCTAGAAACCAGGAATATATTGTAGTCCTGCCCGACGGCCACCACGAGGACGAACACGATGAGATGGACCTTCCAGTCGAGCCCTCCCTCGCCCAGCACATGCGTGAAAAACAGGTGGCTGAACGTCAGGGTCGCGCCGTAGGTCAGCCAGGTGGACATCAGCATGAACAGGGCCAGGGCTAAGTCCCGTACGAGCATCATCACGATCGAGCCGATGACCAGGGACGCCAGCACCATGACGCGCAGCAGATCACCGCGCGAGGCCTGCTGCACATCGCGGATATAGGGGGTGAGACCCGCAGCCAGCACTTCGGGGGGCCGATCGATCCCTTCCAGCTCGGCGACGAATCGTCTTGTTTCAGCCTGGACCCGGTCGATGAGGTCCATCGCCTCTTTGGAAAAGGGCGGATGCGCGATGAGTACCTCGAAACGCAATGCGGCCAACTCGTCTGACACGAAATAGGGGCGAGCCGCCTGGACGAGTAATCGGTTCAACCACGCACCGGCCGGCCGATGGGTGGTGCCCAGCGGACGATGAGGGGCGTGGACGTTCGTAACACCTTCGAGTGCAGTCAGATGCGCGACGAGCGCGGCGCTGATTTCCTCGATTCGTTCGTCGGACGGCAAGGCCGACTCGAAGCGCAAACACATTTGCGTACCGTAGAGCTCGCCGGGAGGAAAATGGCGTTCGAGGATTTCGAAGCCCCGCTCCGAAGACGAGCCGTGCGGCAATTCCGAGAGGGCGTCGTATCGGGGGGATACGTTCAGGGCGTAAAGGGCGGCGCTGCCCAGCGCGATGAGACCGCCGAGCAAAACCACACCAGGACGGCGGGAGACGACGCGGGCCATCGCCGGCCAGAAAGTGCGCTGACCGAAGGTGGCGGTCGGACTAAGTCCGACAGGCCAGAACAGGGCTCGACCCATCAATCGGGCCAGGGCCGGGGCGAGGGTCAGGGCGGCCAGCAGCGAGATGGTCAGCACCGGCGCCAGGACCATCCCCGCATTGCGGGAAGGAACAAGCTGGGCGACCACCATCGTCGTCAGGCCGCAAATGGTCGTGGCAGCGCTGGCCAGCACAGCCGGCCCTGTCCGGCGTGAGGCCGTCACGGCGGCCGCGTGGAACGCCACCTCCTCGGAGGCGGCGAGTTGGTCCGCCAAGGCCTCGCGGTACCGTGCGATCCAGAAAAACGCGTAGTTCACGCCCGCACCGAACAGCAGCACGACCGCAAAAACCCGCTCGATGTCGCCCACCGGCAGGCCGACGCGGGCGAGCACCTCCAGCAGCGACATGGCTAAAAAAGCACTCGCCCCGATCGACAAAAGCGGCACGAACCCGCCGACAGGTGAGCGATACATGAGTATGAGGATCACGAGGACGGCCAATACCGTCACCCAGGTCGTCTTGGAGACCGCCCGTTCGGTGGCCAACGCGTAGTCGTGCCCGATGCCGGCAGTGCCGGTCAGCTCGACGCGAAGGCCTTCGGGCCGATCGGCATCCAGCAGTTTTTCCACACGGGTGACGGCCTCAATGGTCGTCGCGCTGATGAAATTGCTTGGCAGGTTGGCCACCGCCATCGCCACCCGCCCGTCGTCGCTGACGAGTCGCTGGTTGAGAAACGGCAACGTCGGCGAAAGGACGGGGCCGTGCGTGACGTCCGCCATCCGCTCGGCGACCGTGCCCAGCCAGGCGATGTCATCCGGGCTCAAGCCGTCCGACCGATGCGCGACGAGGACGATCTGACTGCGGGCCGCCATCTGGGGGAAGGCCTTTTGCACGAAGCGCATGGCCTGGTTGTGGGGTGTGTCCGCGGGAAGGAAGGAGCCGATATTCGGGGGCGGTGCCGGACCGGTGGTGAACATCCACGTCGCCGCCGCCGCGAGCGCAACTATCCAGATGCCCACCACGACACCGGGCCGTCGGCCGATCCATTGCCCCAGAAGCGTAAACATTCCGCTCTTTTAGCCGTCGGAGCCCAACTCGACAAGGGCCAAAACGACCGATATAAACGGTCGGGACCGTTCATGAGCGCGAGTGGCGGAACTGGCAGACGCGCAGGACTTAGGATCCTGTGGGGCAACCCGTGGGGGTTCGACTCCCCCCTCGCGCAATCGCGGGGGCAAAAGCGGACGGCAGGGGGTACAGATCATGTGGGCGTGGGAAACAAGTCACCAAGACGATGGCGCATTGGCTGGCGCTACATGAAACAGGCCGGCACCGCACGACGGGAAGACCCGCACTGCGCAGGGATCGGCTTGAGTTTTCTGCAAAGCATCGGCTGTCGAATAAGCTTTCTGCGATGACTTGCCCATTTTCTATGTCATGTTATTGGCATACAATCTGGCGGCTTAACATACTTTGCATTCTAGCGTCAGTGCTACCCTGTCGATTTTATCGTCAGGAGTTGCTCTCGCTGTTTTCGCCACTGGCTGACAGATGTTCGACGGCCGGTCCGGGGGGGAAACGTTTTTCGGGCAGGGGCGCCGCGGCGCAGCTGCAACGGGCCATGTGGCACGCCAGTCGGATCGCATTTTTCATGCTCTCGGGGTTGGCTGCGTTTCGGCCGACGATGTCGAAAGCTGTCCCGTGATCGACGCTCGTTCGGATCACCGGCAGCCCGAGCGTCGTCTGGCAGGCCGACTCGAACGCGAGCAGCTTGACCGGGATGAGCCCCTGGTCGTGGTACATCGCCACGACCCCGTCATAATGGCCCTTGATCGCTTTCCAGAAGATCGTGTCGGCCGGGAAGGGTCCCTCGACCTGCCAGCCCGCCTCGCGCGCCATGACGACGGCCGGCTCGATGATACGTTGCTCCTCGTCGCCGAACAGGCCCTTCTCGCCCGCGTGCGGGTTCAGTCCGCAAACCGCGATCCGCGGGTCCTCGATCCCGAAGCGGGTTACGAGCGCCTCGGCCATCAGGTCGATCGGCTGAAAGACGCGTCCGATGGTAAACGAGTTGCGCAACTCGAAGAGCGGCTCGTGGATGCTCGCCAGCGCGACGCGCAGCCGGTCGGCTACGAACAGCATCGTGTAGCGCTTCGTGTCGAAGGCATGGGCGAACTTCTCGGTGTGCCCGGGAAACCGCAGGCCGGCCAGCGCCCAGCTTTCCTTGCAGATCGGCGCCGTGACGATCGCGTCGAGCACGCCCTTCCTGGCCGACGCGATGGCCGCGTTGATGAAACGCATCGACGCATCACCGCCCTCGGCCGTCGCGCACCGCACAAGCGGGCTGAAGATCGCCAGCTCGTCGAAGTCAGCCACGACCACACCCGACTCGATCCGCGTGACCAGCTCGTGCGGCAGCCGGAACCAGTAGGGGTTGATCTCCGCCTGGTCCGCGGCGTATTCCATCGCCTCATTGAGTCCGTAGATGATGAACCGCGCGCTGCGGCGCAGGGCGGTATCAGCAAGAGCCTTGACGACCACCTCCGCGCCGATACCGGCCGGATCGCCCATCGTGATACCGATGAGCGGCCGATCATTGCCCCCGGCGTTCCTGGCAGGTTCGGTCGCGCGGTTCATGGCGACCATCCCTGCTCTTTGAGCATCGCGACGGTCAGGCCCGACGGTTGCGACCCGACCTCGCCGGCCAGGCGGCGCAGCGTCGCCACGATCGTCCGCGCGAGGATGTCCGTCTCGATGTTGACCCGCTCGCCGACGCGCCGCTCGCCCAGCGTCGTCCGCTCGAGCGTGACCGGTATCAACGCGACGTCGAACGTGTCGCCGGCCACCTCCGCGATCGTCAGCGACACGCCGTCCACCGCGACCGAACCCTTCGGGATCAGGTAAGCAGCCAAGTCCGGTTCGACGCGGAACGACCAGACATGTCCGCCGCCGGCCTGCCGCACTTTCGTCACGACGGCTGTCCCGTCGACATGGCCTTGGACGATGTGACCTTCGAAATGGTCGCCCGCACGGACGCTGCGTTCGAGATTGACGCGATGGCCCGGCTGGAGCGTGCCGAGCGTAGTGCGGCTGATCGTTTCATGAACGACGTCGAAGGTGATCCGGCGCGGATCGCTGGAAGTCACGGTCAGGCAGGCGCCGTTGACGGCGATGGAGGCGCCGTCGGCAATGGGGCGCTCCAGGTCCGGTGCATCGAGCACGAGCCGCACGCCGGCAGCTTGCCGTCCGAGCGAGCGGACGGTCCCCTTGGCCTGAATGATTCCGGTAAACACGATGCATAACCCTGCTTGCGTACACGGACACTCCGCCCACGGGGATTGGCAGATCCCCGGTCCATGCTAGCGCGCCGCGCGCGACAAAGTCAAGGTAACCGCACAGGCCTCCCACATCGAATTTCCGGACCGGGACATGCGATTTCTCGGACCGCCATGCGCCGGTAAATTTTTTCCGAGCAGGGTGGCCCAGCCGTCTTCGGGCGAGTGCACTGCGTCGCGCTTGCATCGACGCGGGGACATTCCTACGATGACACCGTTGGATCGCGCTTCGTAACCGTCTTTACCTGCAGCTCATCCGAGCCGCGACCGTGAGGAAGCGGTCCATCATGCGTATGCGTCGGCGTCTTGTCCGCCAGCGCCCTCTTCGAATGGACACGCGACGTTTCGGGCACATCGTTGCCCCCCACGGGCCCACCGGGCCGGGAGAGGCCGAATGACTGACATTAACGTTCTTTATCGCCTTATCGGCGGCGCGCATGCAGCCAGCATCACTTTCGTTGCGATAAGCATCATGACGCTGGCCTTGGCGATCTTCTGGGTTTACCAGTTCGTCCAACTGATGCTCCTGGAAGACCGCTGGTTTCCCGGCCGGTTCGACAAGGCGCTCTGGGTGGGCGTGTTCGTGCTCATCTTCCCCTTGGCTCCCTTCGCCTTCCTCATGTGGAAGGCCGGCCGGCGCGCGGAAGCGTCAAAGAACAAGCAACCCTGATCGCCGGGGGTCGCTCTGCAAGGTAAGCCAAACACTTGCGGAAAAGACGGCAGGTCAAGGACGGGCACCGCGCGAAAGCGCTTTCAGGATAAGTTCTTTCGGTGTTTGTCGGGGCGCATCGGGCAGTAGAGGTTGGGGCAGCGCTCGCAGGGGAACCCGTGCTGCTCGATCGCGTCGGCCTGTCCGATCCCGATCAGGCCGGAAACACTTTTCAGGGGTTGCATCAAAAGTGTCGGCAGGAGGCGCACGCCGATCGGGCCGGCGTCGAGAATCGAAAAGATGGTGCGCTGCTCGCTTATTTCCATCCCGCAGTAGCCCGGGCAGAACGCGGGCGTGAGCGCCTCGGTCGGCTGAGCCTCGTGCTCCCACAGGTAGTCGACAACCGCGTCCCCGGACGCTTCCGCCGCAGCCGAGCCGATCACGTGGAATGTGAAGCTCTCATCCATGTAGCCGAGCGTGCGTTTTTCATGTGCCACCTCGTCGAGGGCCTCGCCGATCGTCGCCACGAACACGACGACCCGGTCGGCCGCCTTCAGAAAATCCGCGACCAGCCCACGGAAAACCACTTGCCCGTCAAGCTCGAGTTCCGTGTCGGTAACCCGCCGTACGGGAAGAATCCTGTAGACCGCCCGTACGGTCAGGTGGTCGGCGACTTGACCCATAAGCCGGTTGACCATCGCCAGCGTCCGAGGCGGCACAGACCTCTGATCGGAACCGGTCAACATGCGCAGGATATCGCGCATCGGCAGGTCGATCGGCAGTTCAAGCGTATGTTGACCATCAACACTCATCATCGCCTATTCGAAAGAACCCGGAGGCTCCGCATCATCGCTCCAGTCGGATAAGCCCACCGTCCAATAAAATGGGGTCCCCCCCCTCAATACGCGGCCAAAAAATCGCAGCGAGCCCCACGAACGGGTATGTCACCTTTTGTTATCGCCTTCGAGGGGGGGGCAAGGATCAAGACACATTCCCCCCAATATAGGGATGTATAGTGCCGTAGCTGATGTCTGACCACCGAGTCCCCAAAAGGACGTCGTCACACCCCCCGAAAACCGAAAGTGTTTCAGAAGGAAACAAGACAATGCCAGACGTACAGGTAGGCCAGCCCGTCAACCTCTTCCCAGACCTGCCGGACAAGCGCCGCATCCCCGCTGATCGGCGGAAGCTCCTTTTCCTTCTCCTCCCACGGGATGCATACGCCCGGCCTGCGCTCGACGCTCGACTTTTCAGCCATCCTTCTGCCTCCCGATAACTTCAGGATCGGACAGGGACATTTTCTCCTGCCATGAAAACCTGCCGCCTCAGTAGACGCCGAACTCCCGCGTCGCCTCGGTCATCGCGCGGACGTTTTCGACCTTAGCGTCGTTCTGGACAATCGCGCTGGCGTCCATGACGTACCCGCCGTCGCGCGCGACGGTCTCGATGATCCGCTTGCACTCGGCCCGCACCTGCGCCGGCGTACCGAAGCTGAGCAGGTAGTTGGACAGTCCGCCGCTGATACAGAACTTGTGCCCGAGCTTGCGGTGGGCCTCGAACACGTCGCCGCGATCCACGTGGTAAATGATGCTGCCGTCCGGCAACTCGGCGAACGCGTCGAGGTGCATGTCCCAGTTGCCTTCAGCGTAGAAAAGCACCTGGTGGCCGCGCGCCCAGATCTCCTGGATAACGGGTTTGAGCGTCGCCCAGTAGATGTTGCGGAAATGCTCGAAGGAGACGAAGGGCACGCCGCCGCGATGCATCCAGATGGCCACGGGTACGTTCCGGGCGGGGTCGGCGCCGGCCAGCGCGACGTGCAGCAGGTGCGGGGCCATCGCCTCGGCCGCGGCGCGCACCTTTTCAGGCTGTCGGCAGAGATCCTCGGCCAAGCCCACGTACCCGCGCAGCTTGTCGGCCAGGATGTCCATCGGCGCCTTCAAAATGCCGGCGATGGCCGACACCGTCCCCGTTTCGCGCCGAAGCCGTTCGATCTGCCCGCCGAACGCTGTGAAATAGGACAACATCGCCATCCCGCCCTTCAGGAACGAGAGGTTGTTGCGGTAAGAGGATGGTTCGCCCGGTTCATGGACGTCCCGCGCGACGCGCGGCAGCCAGACGTTGAACAGAAAACCCGTGGGGTCGGCGATGAGCGCGTCGTACTCGTCGGCCTGCATGAACGCGGCGTCGGTCGGCGGCTCGAGGTACTGGAAGCCCGTGTCGGCCGGCACGTCGATCCCCGGCACGCCGTAGTACTTCAGGCCGATCGCCTGGGTCAGGCCCGTCCAGACGTAGACCATGTTCGGCACGACCGCATCCCAATCGAAGTCGGCCGCACACCGGCAGACCGCCTCGAACGCTTTGCGGTAATCGTGCGTGACCTCCTGGCAGGTCATGCCGGCATAGGCGGCGGTGAACTCGGCGACGAAGGGGCGAATCGGCACGCGGTCGGGCTTGCCGTTGCGCAGGGCAGTCACGTAACGTTTGAGCCGGTCGGCGTAGCGATGTTCAGTGGTAGTGGACAAGACAGGAACACTCCCTCTACCCGATGGCCGGCGGGCGAACGAACCGCCGCGTCGTGGACGGCACGTAAAATGGCATGCTACGCGCGCCCTTTCGCCGCCGCAAGCCGTGACACCCGCCGAGGTATCCGACGCAGGAAGAAACGAGCTCCGCCTCTTCCCACCGCCGAGGCTGCCATGCGGACGCCCGGCCGTCTCCCGCAAATCACTTGACCGGCATCATGTTCGTTTTGCGGCCGACCTGCTCGGATCGCAGTTTGACCGGGTCCTTGGGCCGAGCGCTTGGGTTGACTCTCTCGTACCGCCTGTTCGGCCGTCCCGGATTCATCTGTGCCGGGTGGGCGGGTTGCCCACCCGGCAGCGGCCCCGGTGCCTTGCTGATCGTGGGGGTGGCCGGTATAATTCGTGCCCAAGTGGGACCGCCGCGCATCCGGGCGTCAAGCACACGAATCACCGGTCATACCGGTCGGCCTGAAAGTACAGTCCCCGTGCCCTCCGCGCAAAAGGCGCTATCAGTGAAGGCCTGGCGAAGGGTGGCTGCGGCAGCTTGTCTCAACGAGTCACCCCCCACAGAGGCGCATTACCGTCACCCGACGCGCGCCAAAGGAGGGAGATGTCTTCGCGGAATCGTCCTGGACAGCCCGTGTTTTGAGTCTGGCCGACGGGGTCGGCGGCGGTTCCGGGTTGAACTGCCACGTGCTGACCTTGAACAGGCATTATATGCCCATCCGCATCACGACGGCCCGGCGGGCCTTCGCACTGCTGTACTGCGAGCTGGCTGAAGTCGTCCATGTGGAAGACGGCCAATACCTCTCCTACAATTTCGACAGTTGGCGCGAACTCAGCGCGATGAAGGAGTCCTTCGAGCCGGAACAACACGATTGGGTGCGTACCGTACGGTTCAGTCTCGTCGTACCCCGTATCATCCGGCTGATGCTGTATGACCGTCTGCCGAAGAACACGGTACGGCTGAGTCGGCGGAACATTTTCGCCCGCGACCAGAATCGCTGTCAGTATTGCGGACGCCGGTATCCGTCGAGCGAATTGAGCCTGGACCACGTAACCCCTCGAAGTCAGGACGGCCAGACCGTCTGGGAGAACCTCGTCTGCTGTTGCGTGTCGTGCAACGTCAAAAAGGGTGGCCGAACCCCGGAGCAGGCCCACATGACCCTGATCGCCCGACCAAGCAAGCCGCGTCGCTCGCCGGCGATCAACGTGCAGCTTTCCAAGGACCGCTACCACTCGTGGAAGCAGTTCCTCGATCACGCCTATTGGAACGTCGAGCTTAAATAAAAATGAATATTCTACTTGTTTCCGCCGCCACACCGGACACGTTCTGGAGCTTCAAGCACATTCTGGGCCTGATCTCCAAGAAGGCCGTTTTTCCGCCGCTGGGCCTAATGACCGTCGCCGCCATGCTTCCAAAGCAATGGAAGCTGAAGCTGGTCGACCTCAACGTGGGGCGTCTCACCCCGGCCGACATCGCCTGGGCGGACTACGTTTTTCTGTCAGCGATGATCGTCCAGGCGGACTCCGCGCACGAGGTCGCCGCGCGTTGCAATGCCCAGGGGACGACCGTCGTCGCCGGCGGCCCGCTGTTTACCACCGGCCACGAGCGGTTCCCCGAGATCAAGCATTTCGTGCTCGGTGAGGCCGAGGACGTGATAGGCGAAGTGATCGCCGACATGCAAGCGGGCTGTTTGCGCGGCTTCTACCAGAGCGACCAGCGGCCCGATATCACCCGCACTCCGCCGCCGCGGTGGGATCTGATCCGCCTGAAGCAGTACGCCAGCATGCCCCTCCAGTTTTCGCGGGGGTGCCCTTTCAACTGCGAGTTCTGCGACATCATCGTCATGAACGGCCGGGTACCGCGCGTTAAAACGCCCGGCCAGATGATCCGCGAGCTCGAGACGCTCTTCGACGCGGGCTGGGACGGACACGTCTTCATCGTCGACGACAATTTCATCGGCAACAAGGCGAAGGTCAAAGCCTTCCTGCGCGAACTCATCGCGTGGCGGGAGCGCCGCAAACTCCGCTTCTCGCTGACCACCGAGGCGTCCCTCAACCTTGTCGACGACCCGGAGCTCGTGGAATTGATGGTCCAGGCGGGCTTCAAAAAGGTGTTCGTCGGCATTGAAACGCCGTCCGAGGACAGCCTCCTCGAATGCGCCAAGCTTCAAAACACGCACCGCGATCTGGTCACTGCGGTCCGCACCCTGCACAACAGCGGGCTGGAGGTCATGGGCGGTTTCATCATCGGCTTCGACAGCGACAAGCCGACGATCTTCGAGCAACAAAACAAGTTCATCCGGGAGTCGGGCATCGCCACAGCCATGGTCGGCCTGCTCACGGCGCTGCCGGGAACCCGACTCTTTACGAGGCTCAAAGGCGAGGGGCGCATCCTCTCGGATCCAACCGGCAACAACATCGACGGCGTGCTGAACTTCATCCCGAAACTCGACCACACGACGGTCGTCGAAGGGTACCGCGCCCTCGTCAAGCAACTCTACACTCCCAAGGAATACTACGCGCGGGTCCTGACGTTCCTTCGCGAGTACCGTCCGCGCGGACCCCAGTCGCCGCCGACCCTCAACGAGGTCAAGGCCCTGGTCAAAAGCTTCTGGACGATGGGAGTCTGGGCGCGCGGCCGGCGGGCCTATTGGAAGTTCCTGACACGGGTTCTCATCCACCACCGCCGCTCGCTGCCCGAGGCGGTGACCTTGGCCATCATGGGCCACCATTTCCGCCGGGTGGCGGCGACGCTCTGAAAAGGTAACGCCCCGAAATGACAGGCAACGGCTACCCCCAGGAAACCTGCCCAGGCAGACCTCACCTTGCCCGCAGGCCGCCGGCGGCCATGCCCCGGACGGCCGTTATGCGGGTGGCAGCGAGACGGCAATCCGACCGCCCGGCCCGCCGCAAGAGACCGCTCCCCTCTGGGCGGGGGGACTGGACGAATCGACAGGACGCGTCTATGCTAGGGGTGGTTGGATACGACGAAAGAGTCTGGTGCGGGACGCTCCGTGAGCACTTCCCAACAGCAATCTCAATCGCCCATCCTCCCTTGTCGGCCCGACGTCGGGTCCGACTACCGAGCGCGATACGGGAAATGATAATCGCGTCAACACTTTCACTCAGGAGAAACGACGATGGGTAGAAAGCTCTATGTAGGAAATCTGTCCTACAACGTGAGCAGTTCGGATCTGGAGCGTATGTTCGCACCGCACGGAACGGTCGAAAGCGCCCAAGTGATCGAGGACCGCATGACGGGTCGGAGCAAGGGCTTCGGCTTCGTCGAGATGAGCTCGGACGAAGAGGCCCAGGCGGCCATCTCGGCGCTGGACGGCCAGGAAAATGATGGCCGGGCGCTGAAGGTCAACGAGGCCAAGCCCCGCGAGAACCGCAGCGGCGGCGGCGGAGGAGGCCGGGGCGGCTACGGCGGCGGAGGAGGAGGCCGGGGAGGCCGTCGCTACTAAGCGCCGCCCAGCGACAAACTTACAAAAAAGCCGCGGGGGGACTTGCTCAATGGCAGCCCCCGCGGCTGATTTTATTGCGCGGTCGTTCGATCGACCGCGCGCCAAACCTGAATGATCCGATGAGTTTTCCGCAACCATCCGATCGACCCTACGTGAGCCGGGGCGGCGAAAAACTGGCCGCGGCCCTGGCGGCGTTCGACGTTGCGCCGGCCGGTGCGGTCTGCGCGGATCTGGGCTGCAACGTGGGCGGCTTCACGGATGCTTTACTGGCCCGGGGCGTGCGCCGCGTCTACGCGATCGACACGGGGTACGGTACCTTGGCTTACCGGTTGCGAATCGATCCGCGCGTCGTCGTTCTTGAACGGACCAATGCGATGCACGTCTTGCTCGATGAGCCGATGGACCTGGTCGTCGTCGACGTGGGCTGGACCCGCCAGCGCCATGTACTGCCCAACGCCCGTCGTCTGCTCAAGCCGGAAGGGCAAATCATCACCCTCATCAAACCCCACTACGAGGCGGAGAAGCACCGGCTGGAGGGCGGCGTCCTGCCCGCCCCGCTCGCACGGGAGGTCCTGGAGGCGACCTGCCGGACGATCGCCGAGCTGGACCTGGCCGTCCTCGCGATCCTGCCAAGCCCGATCGCCGGCCGCAAAGGCAACCGCGAGTACCTCGCCCTGCTGGCCCCGACGTACTGACGATGCGCCCCCCCGAAAAAACAATCCTGAATCGAGCGGTACCGCTAAAAAAACGGGAAATGGAGTAGGCGCTGCGGAGAGGCGGTGTACAGTAGTCGGGTATGACCGGCGGTGTTGACGGGCGAGGTCGAATGCAAAACATCGGTCGCACGATGGGAGGTCAGGCGATGAAACGCATCATCCTCATGCTGCTTGTCATGCTGCTTTCTTACGGACCCGGGTGCAGCGCACGCTCGCCCGACCCCGAAAAACAGGCGGGCGACAACGACGGCACAAGCGCCGAGGCCCCGGTAGAAAACGGTGGTGACACGAACGCCGAAAGTCTTTCGGCGAAGGGGGATTCCGCCGGCGGCGGCAACATGGCCGAGCGTTTGCAGCCAGCCGACTTCACCTACCGCGGCGCTTTCCGGCTCCCCGACGAGTTCAACTGGGGGGCGCGCGGGCTGGCGTATTACCCGGATGGCGACGGCGGAAAAGGTACGCTTCTGGTCACGGGTTTCGAGCTTTTGCAGGACCCGGCTCATCCCGGCGAATCCTGTTGGGATCCCGAATGGCGTTGCCTGGCCTTTTTCGGACAAGTGACGATTCCCGCGCCTGTCGTCGCGACCGACCCGGACAAACTGCCGCAGGCTGCGCTGCTGGGCGCGATGACGAACTTCGACGGCGGCCTGGCTTCGTCCGTTCACCGGGAATATCTTTTCGTCAGCGATATCGAGTACGTCCCCCGGCGAGGTTCGCAGTCGGCCGACAAGCTTTATGGCTCCATCAACCTGTGGTATGCCGAAGGAGTGGCCGGCGAGGACACCTTCCCCACGTTGTGGTTCTCCAATCTGGACGGTACCCATCCGAGGGGCATGTTTCACGTCGGCCCCGATGAGCCCCCGTATCACGGCCGTAAGATGGGCGCGTACCTTTTTTCGGTTCCTCAGTGGTATGCGAGCGCCTATCTAGGGGGCCGGACCCTCGTCACGGGCCGGGCCCGCGGCACGCCGGCCACCGGCGACGAGCCGGTCACCACTCGCGGCGGTTCACAGGGGCCGACCCTGTTCGCCTTCCATCCCTGGGACAGCGACGATCCTGCTGGCCGCCTCGACGCCTTGCCGGTGTTGTACTACCGCGTGAAGTTCCCCGCCTGTGCGGGCCCGAACGTGGGCGATCCCGGCCAGTGCGATTACCCCAGCTACACGATGTGCGACGACTGGACGGGGGCGGCCTTCGTCGACAACGGGAAGAAGCGGGCGATCATGGTGCTCGGCTACAAAGGCCTCGGCCCCAACTGCTACGACGAGCCGCCCGTCGAGTGCCACGATCCGTGCAGCGACGATCACGGCTATCACTGCCACCCCTACGAAAGACAGGTCATCTTCTACGACGTTCACGAGCTCGGGCGCAGCGCCCTGGGCCGGCAGGATCCCTGGGTCGTCGTCCCCTACACGATCTGGAGGCCTTCGGAGTTCTACCTGACCGGCAACCCCTGCTGGAACATGGGCGGCATGACCTTCGACAGCGTGCACAGACGACTGTTCATGGTCGAGCGCGGCCTCGGCGCCGGTGATAGCAACGGTGTCGTCGTGCACGTGTGGACATTGGCTCCCTAGACTCGGTCCTCCGTGACGCCGCGAGCAGCCTCGGGACACCGCGCAGGGAGATCGGCCATCCACGGTGCAGGCCGCCTAGGCCGCCTGTAGAATGACGCAATGGGGCCCGGCGACGTGGCGGGGCGGATCTCTTTACGGAGGCATTGGTCATGAATCGCCGTGAACTGCTCAAGGCCGGCGTGGCCGGCTCGATCGCGACGCTTCTGGGCGGCTCCGTGACCCACGGCGCTCAGGAGAAAACCTTGCGCGTCGGGCTCATCGGCGCCGGCTGGTACGGCAAGTCCGACCTCTTCCGGCTCATTCAGGTCGCGCCGGTCGACGTCGTCGCGGTCTGCGACGTGGACCGGAACATGCTCGCCGAGGCGGCCGATCTCATCGCCACGCGCCAGGGGTCCGGTAAAAAGCCCCGCTGCTACGGCGACTATCGCGAGCTGCTCAGGGAAAACACGCTGGACATCGTCATCGTCGGCACGCCGGATCACTGGCATGCCTTGCCGACGATCGCCGCCATCGAAGCCGGCGCGGACGTCTACGTTCAGAAGCCGATCAGCATCGACGTGGCTGAAGGCGCTGCCATGGTCGCCGCAGCCCGCAAACACAAGCGCGTCGTCCAGGTCGGGATGCAGCGCAGGAGCACGCCGCACCTCGTCGAGTGCAAGAAGAAAATCATCGAGGCGGGGCTGCTCGGGAAAATCGCGCACGTCGAGACCTGCTGCTACTACCACATGCGCGCCAAGATCGACCCGTCCGTCGTTCCCGTCCCGGATTACCTCGATTACGAGATGTGGGCGGGCCCGGCGCCCCTTCGGCCCTACAACGGCCTTCCCCACCGCCGCTGGTGGCGGGCATTCATGGAATACTCCAACGGCATCGTCGGGGACATGTGCGTGCACATGCTGGACACCGCGCGCTGGATGCTCAGCCTGGGATGGCCCAAGCGCATCGCGTCAACGGGCGGCATCCTGGTCCAAAAGGAAAGCTTGGCCAATGCATCCGACACGCAGACGGCCACCTTCGAATACGACGACCTGAACGTCGTCTGGACGCACCGCACCTGGGGCAACCCACCGGATCCCGAGTACCCCTGGGCAGTGTTCATCTACGGCGACAAGGGCACGCTCAAGGCCAGCACGAAAAGCTATGATTTCTATCCGGCCGGCAAAACCGAGCCGTCCATACACGGGGACGTGGTTTACGAGCGCGAACAGTACCCCGAGGATCTGACCGAAAAAAACATCGAACTGGGAGCCGCTCCAGCCACCCGCGCCCACATGAGGGACTTCCTGAACGCCGTCGCCGTACGCGGCAAGCCCGTGGCCGACATCGAGGAAGGGCATATCTCCGCCGCGTCCTGCATCCTGGCCAACATCGCCATGGACCTCGGTCGCACGCTCCACTGGGACCCGGCCAAAGGCGAAGTTGAAAATGACGAGGAAGCGAATCGGCGGCTTCAGCGCGCCTATCGCGCGCCCTGGGTGCATCCAGCCACCCGCGGGTAGTCGGAACCAGTGCCGATCCATCGTTACCCTAATCGTTCGTGCCGAGCGGCATCGGCGATGCGTCGTCGTCCTGCATCTCGTAGGGCAGCCGCCAGACGTTGTCGCCGGAGCGGTTCGTGAAGTACAAATGCGACGGCGAGAGTTCGTCGGGGTTCCCATCGGCCCAGAAGGCGTAGAAGTCCGGGTGTGCGTTGACGGGCCGGCGCGCGTAGGCGTGGTTGCGCGGGCTGTTGCGGGTCAGGTCGCGGACCTTCCGCCAGGTCGTGCCGCGCGTTTCGCTGACCCACAAGGCCATCTCGCCGCCGGTCCCGTACCGTTGCGGGCCGGGCTCGGTCGGCGCGATGATCCGCCACAAGCGCCCCTGGTTTCCCAGACGGACGTCGCCGGCTTCGATGTAGAGCGAGCCCATATCGTAGTTGTGCGTCGAACGCGTGACCTCATGGAAGAGCCACTCGCCGCCCGTCCAGTGGGCGATCGTCCAGATCCGCGGGCCGCTGTGGGGTCCGGGCTGATGGTTTCCGCTGGTCAAATAGAGCAGGACGGGCCGGCCGGCCGCGTCGAACTGGATATCCTTGAGGTACACGAGCCGCCCCTCGCCCTGGTAGTCGCGGACGAGCGCGGGGTTGTCCACATCGGTCAAAGGCGGCTCGATGACCGTACCGTCGGCCGTCGTCCACGTTCGGCCCCGGTCGGACGTCTGAAGGAAATAGAGATTCGTCCGCTTATCGACGCTGCCGCCGCGGTCGCCCTCGCCGCCCGGATGCATGTTGAAGGCCGTGATGACGCGCCCGTTCCGTTCATTGCTCATCTGGTAGTGACCGCCCATGCCGGCCAGCTTGCGCTCCTCGCTCCAGGTGCGCCCGTCGGGACCGCTCGTGTTCCAGTAGAGCTCGCGGCCCCGCGTGTACTTGGTGAACAGGTGCAGAAAGCCTTTCCCCTCGATCCACCACGGCTGCGGGTAGGTGAACTCCTCCTCGCTGATCCGCTCGAAGGCCTCGATGTCATAGGGCTTGAGGCTGCGGAACTTCAGGCCCGGCCGTTTGCGGCCGCGCCCGCTGACGAACACCCAGATGTACCCGTCCTCGTCGATGTTCATGCTCGGATTGTCGTGCGGATCAGTCACGTTGGGCTTTGCGTGGACGAGCGTCGGTTTGGGGACACGATGGTTGCGATGGTCGTAATACGAGATCATCGCCAGCAGTTGGCGGTCCTCCGGCCCGTAGGTGCCGCCGTAGACGAAGAAGGTCCTTCCGACCTGCTCGGCATAGACGGCCAGCGGATGGTGCTTGGCCGTGTAGGTACCCAGTCCGCCGGAATATTTCGAGCCGTACTCGGACCGCTGGCCCAGGTCGAACCAGATGCCCCGGTAGCCGTCAATCTTCGTGGCGGCCCCGTCACCGGCCCCTTCCGCACTCTGCGCCGTCGCCAAGCCCGCTCCCAGAAACGCTGCGCAGACAGCAGGAATCCACCATGTACCGGGTCGCATCATGCATCCTCCCATTTTGCGTGGCCTCTCGATGCCGGGGTGCCTGACGTCAATAATCGTGCCTGTCCATGATTGCCCTTGAAAGTGAACCCCTTGCCGCGGTGTTTGTGGGCCTTGCTTTGATACGTGCCGCGAAAGGTTGAACCTGCTGAACGCCACCTGTTGTCCGGGTACCGGGAATTCTACCCTTCCGCCCCCAGCCGACAAGGATGGGCTGGGCTGCGTGGCGAAACATCGTTGGATGAGCGAGGACTTCACAGATGATGGAAGGCAACTCGAAATACTTTTGGCTGCTCCCCATCGTACCTGCCTGCATTCTGGTGGTATATGTCCTGGCGATGGCCATCGCCCGCATGTTCAATCGCTGAAGTTTCCCCCTCAAGTCAAAGGGTGCCCCGTACCGTCGCTCAGTCCTTGTCCGTCAGTGCAACGAGCAACTCGGCCATCGTCCGGCCTAAGACGGGGTGGCGCACGTCGCCGGCGATCTCAGCCAGCGGCGCCAGCACGAACGACCGCTCGTGCAGGCGGGGGTGCGGCAGGGTCAGCTCGGGCGTGTCGATAACCCGGTCCTCGTAGAGCAGCAGGTCCAGGTCGATCGTCCGCGGCCCCCACCGCTCGGCCCGCACCCGCCCCAAGGCCGCCTCGACCGCGTGCATCCGCCGCAGCAGCGCGACCGGCTCCAGGAGCGTTTCGAGCCGGGCCGCCCCGTTCAGGTAAGGCCCCTGGCCAGCAGGCCCACCGGCCGCGGCCGTCTCGTGCCACGTCGAGACGCGAACCACCCGCAGACCTTGCTCGCGACCCAGGGCCTCCAGCGACTGGCGGATCCGCGCGCTGCGGTCACCGAGGTTCGAACCCAACGCAATGTAAGCGGTAGACCACAAATCGCGATCTCCCATCTTGCCGCCGTGTCGCTGCCGGAAGACAAGTGCCGGGGGCAAGTTTAACTGTACTTCTCAAGAATTCAATTTATCGGACACTCCTGCAACAGCCGCGGCCATCCTCGCCGCAAGGCCGATGCGGGAAACATTCGTACCCCCTCTTTTGACTCTGCCTCCTGGGGATTGAACAATAAACTGAAGAGGACAGGGTTCACCGGCCTCGGCGGGCCTGTATCCGCCCTGCGCCGGGTATGGGGGTGATGTGGGGGGCACCCCGATTGCTAGTATAATGCACAGGGGTTGGCCGCGTCCCATATCGCGATTCTTCATTGCAGCCTTTAGGACGGACATGATTATGTGCCGGAATGCTTGGATCCTCGTGGCGTTCGCGCCCTTTCTGACTGCGGTTCAGTGCCTTCAGCCGTTGCCGGACCATGGCGATCGAGTCCCCTCGACGACGAGCGAGCGGGTCACGCTGGCCACGAACCGCGGCAATATTGTAATCGAACTATTCAGTGATCTGTCGCCGAACGCCAGTGCGAGCTTCCGGCAACTTCTGGCAAACGGCGTGCTGGACGATGCGATCTTCACCGATGCCTACCCCGGTGAATTCATCCAGGGCGGCGATTACGACGTGTCGCTGGAACCCATCGGCAGCCAGCCTTTGAATCGGGATCCGTACAACGGCCTGAAAAACATCCGTGGCCGCGTTTCGTTGATCCTGCCGTCGGCCGGCACGTCCCAAGGCGCGCCCGTTTTCTTTATCAATGTGGGGAACAACCCCCAGCTTGATCCGGAAGATGACGAGGAACCTGACTCTCTCGTGATCGGGCACGTCGTGGAGGGGATGGACATCGTGGACGCGATCGCATCGACGCCCACCCGGCAGTCCACCGCGCGCGACGGCCAATCCCTGCCCGCCCTGCCGACCGTTCCCGTCATGGTCAATAACCCCGAATTCAACGGCTCTTACAACCCGACTGAGAATCTTCCGCCCGCCATCGTGCTCAAACACAACTTTCCGGCGATCGTCCCCGGCCTGGCCCTCACGCTCGACGCCTCTCAGACCACGGACCCGGACGGCGACGAGATGACGTTCACCTGGGAACAGACCGGGGGGCCGGCCGTCGAACTGACCGCTGACACCGGAACGACCACCGGCTTCACCGTACCTGACGAACCGGACGCGAACGTCACCTTGCTGCTGCAAGTGGTTGACACGGACGGCAACACGTCGGAAAAAGAAGTCGACCTGTTCATCACGGACGCACCCGTCGTCCAACTGCAGATGGCCGACGGCAGCACCCTCGACATCGACATCCTGCTTCAGGAAGCCCCGAATACGTCCCTGAATTTCCTCCAGTACGTTGCGGACGGATTCTATGACGGGACGATCTTCCACCGCCTGATCCCCGACTTCGTTTTGCAGGGAGGCAGCTTCCTGCCGGGGATGATCTCCCAGGAACCGGTGCGCGACCCGATTGTCAACGAGTTCGATCCGTCCCGCAGCAACGTGCGAGGCACGGTGGCGATGGCCAAGGTCGGCGGCGACCCGGACTCGGCCACCTCGGGCTTCTTCTTCAACCTGGTCGACAACTCCGGCAACCTGGATAACCAGAACGGCGGATTCACGGTTTTCGGCCGGGTACCGGACGAAGACCTTTCGGTCATGGACGCGCTCGCGGACGCGGAGACCGACGCCGACGACGTTCCAGTCGAGGACATCCTCATCGAACGCGCGCTCATCACCTATTCAGGTCAAGATATCGACGACGACAACGAGCGAGTTACGCTGGCCACCAACCGCGGCAACATCGTGATCGAGCTGTTCAGTGATCTGGCGCCGAACGCAACTGCGAGCTTCCGGGAAAACCTGGAAAACGGGGTTCTGGACAATACGATTTTCAGCGAAGCGGTCCCGGAGGGGTACATCGTGGGCGGGGGGCACGACTTGTCGGTGGGCATCAAGGACGACCTGCCGCGGGAGCCGGATCCCGACAATGGCCTGAAAAACACCCGTGGACGCGTGAGTGTGGTCTATCTGCCGGAGGACGTGACTCAGGCCGTCCCCGCCTTCATCATCAACGTGGGCACGAACCCCGATTTGGATCCGCCTCCCGGCGAGCAGGAGATTGCCTTCCTGGTGATCGGGCAAGTCGTGGAGGGCATGGACGTCGTGGACGCGATCGCAGCAACGGAAACGGAGGAAGGCATCGACCGCAACGACGCGGTCATGCCGTATCTGCCGGTCGTCCCCATCACGGTCAACATGCCCGAGTTCGACGGCACCGACTACCTGAATGCCCCGGTTCTCGTGCTCGACGACGGACGCGAGAATCACCCGGCGGTCGTCCCCGGCTTAAGGGTCACGCTCGACGCTTCGGGCAGCTCGCACCCGGACGGTGATGAGTTAACGTTCACTTGGGAGGAGGATGCCAGTGTTGTACCGGTGGAACTGAGCAGCGAGACCGACCCGATTACCAGCTTCACGGTGGCTGACTATCCCGGAATGATCATAAGACTCAAACTGACCGTTACCGATTCGTACGGTATCAAGTCGTCTCGGATATTCACATATGACATTACAGATCAACCCCATGTTGAGCTGCGCACGGCAGACGGCCGCCGACTTGACGTCACTATCTTTTTCAAGGAATTTCCGAACACATCACTCAATTACCTCCAGTACGTGGCGGACGGCTTCTACGACGGGACGATTATCCACCGCGCGATGCCGGGGTACGTTCTGGGGGGGGGCATCTATCTGCCGGGACTGATCGCCCGGGAGCCGGTGCGCGACCCGGTCGCCAACGAATTCGACCCATCCCGCAGCAACCTGCGCGGCACTCTGGCGATGGCTACGGTCGACGACGATCCGGACTCGGCCACCTCGGGCTTCTTCTTCAACCTGGCCGACAACTCGAACGAATTCGACAACCTGAACCCAGTTATCGGCCGGGTACCGGATGCCGAGTTCTGGATCCTGGACCTGATCACCGACGTGGAAACCTCCACGCAAGAAACAGGCGATGGCGTGATGCTGGACGACGTGCCTGTCGAGGATGTCGTTATCTCGCGCGCGATCATTAACTACTCAGGCCAGGTCTTTGAGTAAACGAGCGCGGGCCCCATGGGCCTGATCCTTCCGCAATGCGTTCAAGCCGCCCGGCGGTTCGCCGTCGGGCGGCTTTTTTATCATCGCGCCTTCAACCAGGCTCTGGCAATGCACCCCGTCCTGTGGTAACAGTAGCATCGCCCGCCTCGAAAACCGGCCCCGGCCTGGCGCGGGGGCCGGCCGGTCGCTCCCAGGCGGCGCCGCAACGCGATTTGGATACCGCCAGCCTGCTGGCGGCAAATGGACTGGCTGGAGCTCGCCCCGTGAAACCCGACGAACGCCCCCATCGCCTGTTTATCCAGGCATTGAGCCGGCCGCATGGCGTCCTGGCTATCACCTTTGTCGGCCTCATCGTGGTAGGCGCTGTCCTGCTCATGTTGCCGGTCGCCCAGGCGCGGGAACCCGTCGGCCCGCTTGACGCGCTCTTCACGGCCACCTCGGCCGTCTGCGTCACGGGCCTCATCACGCGGGATACAGCCACCGAATTCACCCGTTTCGGCCAGAGCGTCATCCTCGTGCTCTTCCAGCTCGGCGGGCTGGGCATCATGACCTTCGGCGCGCTGGCCATGCAACTGATCGGCCGCAGGATCTCGCTTCGCTCCCAGGTCGCGCTGCACGACGTCTTTTACCAGGCCAACGCCGCCAACGAGTTCCGACGAAACCTGCGCTGGATCGTGACGATGACCCTCTCCCTCGAGGCTATCGGCGCCATTCTTCTGACTGTGTCACTCCGAAACCGCGCGATGGACGTGACGCCCTTCGATGCCGTCTTTCACGCCGTGTCAGCCTTCTGCAACGCCGGGTTCTCGACGTTCAGCGACAGCCTCGTCGGACTGCGGGGCAACCTGCTGTTCATGACGACATTGAGCGTGCTTATCATCCTGGGCGGACTGGGCCACATGGTACTGTTCGAACTGATCGGCCGATGCTGGTGCCGGTTCACCGGCCGATTGACTACGGTCGGCATCTCGCTTCATACCCGTGTCGTGCTGGCGACCTCGGCCGTCCTTATCGCGACAGGGGCTCTCTTTCTGATCGCTGTAGGGCTTAACGCAAACTCCGTATCGCCGATGGCCCGTATCGGCAACGCCCTCTTCCAGTCGATCACCGCCCGGACAGCCGGCTTCAACACCGTCCCCATCAGCGGCGCGCCCGTAGCCGCCCTGTTGTGGCTGACGATCCTCATGTTTATCGGCGGCTCGCCCGGTTCCTGTGCCGGCGGCATCAAGACGACCTCGCTGGCCGTCTGGTTCGCCAGGCTCCGCGCACGGCTCGCACAACGCGAGGATGTGACGCTCGGCGGAAGGCGAATCCCGCGCGACCTCGTGCGCCGGACCGGGCTGCTCGTGGGCGTGGCAGCCGTCTACAATCTCGTCGGTGTGCTCATCCTGTCGATCACCGAGCTGGACGGATCGGCGTGGAGGCTCCACGACGTCCTCTTCGAACAGGTGTCGGCCTTTGGAACGGTCGGCCTTTCGACCGGCATCACACCATACCTCAGCAGCGCGGGTAAGGCTTGGATTATCCTGTCGATGTTCATCGGCCGACTCGGTCCGCTGACGATTGCGCTGACCGTGCTCGAACGGAAGCTCGACACCGTGCGCCTGCCCGAAGAGCGCATCATGATCGGCTGAACCCACAGGCGGGCGGCTTGTAGCGGCCGCCCCCCGTGGTGGCCGTCTCCCGTCTTCCTCGATTGTCGCCGCTATACCGTGACATCCCCCCACCGACCGAAATCAGCGAAAAAGGAGGGCCGCCATCGTAAGAATCCGGCACGGCACGGCAATAAGATGGGTGGGCAGCGTTCATGGAGTCCGCATTGGACTCCCCGTTTGGAGCGCGTCATACGATGCCGATCGAATACAACCAACTCGATCGTATGGCGGGAGGGCAGGCGGATCGCTTCCCCGTTCCGCCGATCTGCCCGCATTGCGGCTACGAACTGACGGGCCTGACCGTGCAACGCTGCCCGGAGTGCGGCCGTCGCTTCAAGCTCAGCGAGATCCGCAAGCAGTCGGTCCGGACGTGGTCGGTGATCCGCCGGCTTCGCCGCGCCGATGCCGACGCCCGAACGGGGCTCAAGTTGGCGGCTGGCGCGTGGGCGGCGGTACTGGTCTTTCAGCTGCCCGGCCTGCGGCATATGCTGTTGGCCGTCGATCTCGCCGCGCTGGTGGCGGCCCTGTTTGCGTCGGTGCTCGGCTTCGGCGTCTTCCAGATCTACCGCGTGCCGCCGCCCGCCCGGCGGTTTATCGAAAATCCCCCTCCGCGCATCCTGCCGGGTGTGGCCGCGCTGCTCCTCAGCCTGATGACCGTGCTGACAGTACTCTTGACAGCTTTGTGACAGAGCATTAACAACGTACTACCATGGCCGACGCCGCCGTAAAACTGACACTCCCCGACGTTGAACTCCAGTCTCATCGCTGCACGCTGTGCAATCGAACAATCACGCAGCGCAAACCGAAAAAGATCAACAGGTTCGCCACGTGCAAGCGCTGCTGGCGGAAATTCATCAGCCGTCGCGAGGCGGCGTATCTGATCGACTGTCTGATATTCTACTTCGGCTTATGGGGTATCGTAGTCGGCGACTATTTATGGAGGCGAACCTCAGCAACATCACCCTCTTTCTACTTACAGGTTATGACTTCGGCGCCAATGATAGGTTGGTTCATAGTATTCGCCTGCAAGGATGGCTTTGCGGGCTATTCGCCGGGCAAGTGGCTTACGGGCATTCGCGTGCTTGATTACAAGACGCACCAGCCAGCCGGTTTCTGGGCATCATTCAAGCGCAACGTGCGCTTAACCATCCCATATCTGAGTATCGTGTACTTGCTTATCATCACCGTTCAACTCGGCCGCGGTCGGCGATTGGGCGACGGCTGGGCCGGGACGATCGTTGTCTGGATGGAGCACGAGAACAAGCCGCCTTTCAACCCGGCAGGCTTTGTCTGTTTCGAATGCGGATACGACCTCCGCGGCAACGTTTCGGGCATCTGCCCGGAGTGCGGCACGCCGATCCCTCACGAAAGGCGCCAAGCGGCGTTGCCAGAGCATCCACTTGTCACTTGACTGCCAGGAGCCGTGGGGGCGTTCAAGAACCGCGTTATCGGCCGCACCTCCCGCGTCTCACCTGCGTCCCGCAGCTGACGGGCCCTCCTTCGAGACATTCCGGCCGGCGCTTTGGCCGTTATAGGAACAACTATGCACCGCAAAATTGCGGTTCTCTCCCGCATTGTCGCCTGGCACGTCGAGATTCAGCCCAATCGGCACAACGAAATGGACGAAAAGGAAGATGATGCGCCCCATTGCAGCGGAAGCGTGTGCGCCATCCAGGGCCGGAAAAGGCGTTCACGGAAACGGGCCTGCAAGGGGAGGGCGAAACGGCGATCCGGGCGGGCATAACCTGTTTGTGCGACCATCCGGGCTACAAGCCCATGGCTTTGGGTTCGTACGGGTTGGTCTTACGACGTACCGACGGCTTTGTGCGGCCGTAAGGAAGCGCTTCGAGGAGGAATGCTTCCGGGAGAACGACCATGAGCGAGTATGCAAGTGAAACCGAGCAGGCTGAGGCGATCCAGAACCTGCTCGACAAGGGTCGCACCAACGGCAGGGAGGATCCTTACGGCGGCAAGCGGCGGTGGCGCCGTTACCGGCTGGGCACCCCCCTGGAAGTCTCGTTCGATCCGCAGGTGTGCGGCGGTTCGTGGCGCGTCATCACACACAATGTTTCGGGAGGTGGATTGGGTTTCTGGTCGTCGCATGCGTTTACGCGAGGCGATCGCATCTTCGTCCGCGAATATGCGGAGAGCGGGTCGGCTGTCTGGCTGACCGGGCAGGTAAGCTACAGCGTTTTGGGACTGAACGGGTATCTGACGGGTGTGGCCTTCGAGTGTCCGGCGGCACCGGATTTCCTCGGCTCGTCGATGCCGACCGTCGCACATCGGACCGGACGTCAAAAGCGTGTACAACGTCCCTCCTGCTGCCTGCCGCTGTCGATGCGGATGTACGCGGGGCTCCTCTGCGCGGGCAGTGGTGTGCTGGCCGTCGGTACGGCATTTCTGCTGGCTGGCTACGCGCCGGCGGGGCTCGGTGCAGGACGGCTCATGTTCCTTCAGATAGCGGCCTCTCTGGCGGTGGGTTTTACGGCCGGTGTGCTGGGCGTGGCGGTCGAAGCACGTGCCATCCGGGCGATCCGCGAGGCGATCGATCGGCTCAGTGCGGGCACGCCGTGCACGACACGGTTGCCGGCCGCCGTAACGACCGACGTCGCCAGGATCCGGCGGTCGCTTCTGGACCTGGGAGTGCGCTGGGCCGAGTACGCGGAAGCGGAGCGTTCCCAACGTCAGAAACTGGAAGAGATCAATCAGATCAAGACCAACGTCCTGTCCGTCGTTTCACACGATCTTCGTACGCCGCTGACCTCCATCCAGCTTTACAGCGAAATGCTGTCCGAAGACATCGAGAACCTCTCACCGGACGAGCAGCGTGCATTCCTGAACACGATCTCGGAAGAGTGCCTGCGACTGACGCGGCTGGTGAGCGACCTCATCGAGGTCCAGCGATCGGAGTCACAGAACGTCGAGTGGGCCATGGAGCCGACTGACTTGGCGGAGACGGTCCGGTCCGTGGCGCGGACTTTCGCGCCGATCGCGTCGCAGCAGCAGGTCGAGCTGACCGTCGAGTGCCCGGAAACGCTGCCGCCCGTGGCGGCCAACGTGGACAAGATCACCCAGGCGCTCAGCAACCTGCTCTCCAATGCGCTGAAGCATTCCGAGCCGGATGGGACCGTCCGACTTGCTGTCGAGGCCGGCGGTGACGAGGTGCGTCTCAGCGTGGCCGACAATGGTCCCGGCATCCCGCGCGACAAATGGGACGTGATCTTCGACCGGTTCAGCCAACTGCCCTCCGCCAATCTGCACGGTGTACGTGGTGTCGGGCTGGGACTGTATATCGTGCGGAACATCGTCGAGCGCCACGGGGGGTGCGTGTGGGTGGACAGCGCGCTGGGCAAAGGCAGCGAGTTCACCATCGTCCTGCCGGCCGGCGAACAAATCCGGGCGGCGGCACTCTCAACGGACAACCTGGAACGGGCGGGACGCGTCCTCGTGTGCGACGCCGACCCGTCGACGGTCGCGCGTCTGAGCCAGGCGCTGCGCGAACAGGGATTCGAGGTCCGTCAGGCCCATTCGGGGAGTCGGCTGCTTGATCATTTGAACGAAAGCTCCCCCGACGTGGTCATCACGGACGTCGCGCTGCCGGATATGCAGGCTGACGAACTGCTTCAGCGTCTGGCGGAGCGCAAGCCGTGTCCCTTCCGGCTCGTGCTGCATTCCATGACGGACGTCGACGACGAGCTCCGGGCGTTCGGGGTGGACGTCTTTCTCGAGCGCCCCGTAACCCGCGACGAACTGATTCGGGCGACCTGTGTAGCGATGCACAAGCAGGCAGGCGGCGGGCCCGTCATGGTCCTCCTCAGCGGTTATGGCATGGACGTCGACCTGTTGAGCCGGTGCCTGGCCGGCGAGGGATGCATGCCCCTGGTCACGTCGAACGTATCGGAAGCGGGGGCGTTCTGCCACGCCTATCCGGTCGACGGCGTCGTCGTCCAGACGGGCCCGGAGGGTGTCTATTCCAAGGTCATACCGGCCTTGCGCGAAGAGGTGGGTCCGGGCACGCGGGTCTGTGCATTGACCGACGCGCTGAGCGATTGGGAATGCCAGAAGCACTCGAAGGGCGATCTTGTTTATGTCCGGCAGGTCAGCGGCCGGACCGAGGCGCTGGCTGAAAGCCTGGCGGCCTTGTGCGTACAGGCACCAATGGAGCCGGTGACATGAAAAAGATCCTGATCTGCGATGATGAGCCTCATATCGTCGAGGGCCTGCGCTACCTTTTGAAGGGTTCCGGCCGCATCATCGAAATCGCCACGAACGGCCAGGAGGCCCTGTCACTGGCCCGGAAAGATCGGCCGGACCTGTTGATCATCGACCTGATGATGCCGGTCCTGGGAGGGCTGGAAACGATCGCCATGCTCCGCGAGCAGCAGGCCTTCAAGAAGATGCCCATTATCATTTTGACAGCCAAGGGATGCGAGCAGGACAACGCGGCGGCGGAGCAGTTGTGGGGCGCGACGGTCGTCGCCAAGCCGTTCCGTCCGGGGCCACTTCGTGCCTTGGTCAGCCACCTGCTGGAGGGAGTGCCATTGCCAGCCACAAGTTCCATCTAGACGCCCCTACGTCATTGGAGGACTGCCTCCGGAGCGGGCCTCTTCACGAGGCCTTGCACGCGATGGCCCGGCTGGCGGGTGCCGAGCTGACGCTGGGTATGGCCGAAGGCGAAAGCGCGGTGCCCGGGATGCACGTCGCATCGTTGCCGATCGAATGCAACGGCCAACCGCTCGGCGCGCTGTTCTGCCCGGACCCGGCCGTGGCTCCCGATGCGCGCGAATGTCTCGGGGCGATGCGGTCGGTCCTGGAGTACGCGGCACACCGCGAATTGGCCGTAACTGACTTCGCCGACCAGTTGCTCGTCAATTACGAAGAGCTCAACATGCTCTACAACCTCTTGCCGGCCATCGCCAGCAAAATCGACGAGCGCGATATCGGCAACATCCTCGTCCGGGAGGCGGCTGAGCTGCTCGATTGCAGCCGCGTCTCGCTGCTTGTCCTCGACGAAGACAAAACCCACCTTCGCGTCCTGGCGTCGCTGGGGCTACCCAAAGAAGCGCAGGAGGTGCGCATCCCCGTACACGAATCGGTAGCCGGCCGGGTCCTGACCGAGGGCAAACCGTTCGCCATCGAGGACATCTGCCAGCGGCCTGACTTGGCTGAACTGTCCGTCGGGAGCTACCAGACGACCACATTCGCCGTCATTCGCGTACCGATGCGGGCCCGCGGCGAGCCCATCGGCATCCTCGCCGCCACCGAACGCAGCGCGCGGGGCGAGTTCGCCGCGCGCGATTTCAAGCTGCTCGAGGGCCTCTCGTCGATGGGGGCCGCCTCGCTGATGCACTGCCGGCTCCACACGGCGATCCGGCGGCAGATGATCGGCACAATCCGCGCGTTGGCGGCGGCTGTCGATGCAAAGGACCGCTACACGCACGACCATTCGAACCGTGTGTCGCGGCTCTGCGTGGCGATGGGCGGAATGATGGGGATCGACAACGCGGACACCCTGCGCGAGATCGAGCTGGCGGGGTTGCTGCACGACATCGGGAAAATCGGGATCTCCGACACGATCCTGCTGAAATCCGCCGACCTGACGCATGATGAGTACGAGCTCATCAAGGCACACACCCGTATCGGCGCAAGCATTGTCCGCCAGGTGAAGGGCCTCCAGAACGTGGCTGAGGCGATCCTCCACCATCACGAGCGCTGGGACGGGCAGGGGTACCCGAAAGGGCTGGCCGGCTCCGCCATCCCGCTGATGGCCCGGATGATCGCCGTGGCGGATACTTACGATTCGATCACCTCGGATCGCGCCTACCGCAAGGGGGCCGACAACGGTACGGCAATGCAGGAGCTCCACGCGCACGCGGGCAACCAGTTCGACCCCGAGGTCGTGGCAGCTCTCCAGGCCGTTTACGACGATCCGGGGGTCGCCCTGTTCGACACGCTCGAATCCTAACCGGCACCCAGCCAGCCGTCGTTCGTGGGCGGCGGAATTTGACCGGTCAGCACCGCTCGACTAAAACGTGGGAGGTTTTGGGCGGGTAACGGTGGACCCGCCCCCGGAGCGGGAAGGGGCGGGGGTTCCATCTCCCGCGGACCGGACATCATGATCGTCGATTGCCATACGCACATCTGGACATCCGAGGAGCAACTGGGTCGGGCCCTGGGACAGGCCGCCCCCGCAAGCGGAGCGCCCCGCTGCCCCCGCGCCGATGCCGAGGCGCACCTGCTGGCCACACAGGCTGCCCAGCGCGTCTTCGTACTCGCCCTGAAGAGCTATTACCTGGAGGCGGAAGTCTCGAACGACCAGGTGGCTGACTACGCCCGCCGCCACCCTGAGCGGCTCGTCGGTTTTGCCGCGGTGGACCCCACGCGCCCGAAAGAGGCGATCGATGAACTGCGACGGGCGCACGAGGAGCTGGGCCTGCCCGGCGTAACGATCTGGCCGGCGGCCCAGGATTTCCACCCGACCAACTCGGCGGCGATGCGCGTCTACACCGAGGCCTGCCAGCAGGGGATGCCGATCATCTTCCGCCAGGCCATCGGGGTCTCCGAAAGCACCAAGATGGAATACGCCCGGCCCTACCTCCTCGACGAGGTCGCCCGGGAGTTCCCCTCCCTCAAGATCGTCGTCTCACAGCTCGGCTACCCCTGGACCGAGGAGGTCATCGCACTGCTGGCCAAGCACCGCAACGTCCTGGCTGACATCAGCGGCCTGCTCGATTACCCGTGGAAAGCCTACACCGCGCTGCTGGCCGCCTACCAAGCGGGCGTCATGGACCGGCTCCTGTTCGGCAGCAACTTTCCGTACGGCAACACGGCTGCCTGCATCGAGTTGCTCTACAGCATCAATCAGTTCTCGCACGGGACGGCCCTGCCGGCCATCCCCCGCGAACAGCTTCGACGGATCGTCGAGCGGGACGCGCTCGGCCTACTCGGGATCGAAGACGCTGCACCCCCGCCCCGACCGCAACCGGATACCACCGTTATCCGCATCGAGGAATGACACCTACCTCTTGGTGTGCCGGCTTGGCCCGCTTGAAGGAACGAGCAGCGCTCAGCGGCTTCCCAGGTCCTGCTCGATTTCCTCGCGCCACGAGTCGTGTCGGGCCAGAAGCGACTCGACGATGTCGGGATGTTCGCGGCGCAGGTTGGTCGTTTCGGCCGGGTCCGCCTCGAGGTCGGCCAGGAAAATCGCATCGTCGCCCTCGGCGCGGCCTTTCTTCGACATGTTCATGTTGAGGATGCCGTTTTTGACGAGCTTCCATTTGCCCTGCCGGACGGCTTTCTGGTTCCAGGACTCCCAGAAAAGAATCTCGTGTCCCGTGGCGGCGGAGGGATCCTCGAGCCACGGAAGCATGTTAGAGCCGTCGATGACGCGGTCGGTGGGCAGCTCCGCGCCGATGGCGGCGGCGATCGTCGGGAATACGTCGTGGTGAATCGCGAGTTGGTCGCGCACCTGACAGCGCGGCAGAACCGCCGGCCAGCTCACGATACCCGGCATCCGGATGCCGCCCTCGAAGAGGCTGAATTTCGCCTCGCGGAAACCACCCGTGTCGCCGCCGATCCCGTTGTTACGGATCTCAGAGGACACGCCGTTATCGCTCAGAAAAAACACGAGCGTGTTTTCCGTCAGGCCATACCCGTTGAGGCAGGCCAACACCTTGCCGACGGAGTCATCGAGCGCGGCGACCAGTGGCGCGTAGTTGCGCCGGTTGCCAGGCAGATGCGCGTACTGCCGGCAGAAGTGCTCGGGCGCCTGGAGCGGGTAGTGCGGTGCGTTGTAAGCCACGTAAAGCAGAAAGGGCTTGTTTTTATTCTCGTCGATGAACCGGATCGATTCGCGCGTGACGATGTCGGTCATGTAGACGCCGTCCTCGCGGACCTCGCGCGTGTCGCGGTGAAGGTCATGGATGTGCGGCTCCGTCCAGTACATCCAGTGCGAGTAGTAGTCGATGCATCCACCGTGGTGGCCGAAGAACCGATCGAAACCCTGTGCATTAGGCCGCGACTCTTCGCACGAACCCACGTGCCACTTGCCGATGATCGCCGTGGCATAGCCGCGCGTCCTGGCCAGTTCGGCGAAGGTGATCTCGCTGCCGGGCATCCCCGGCGCGCCCGGCTGGGAAGAGGCGTTGCTGGGCAGGCCGGCACGGTGCGGATAGCGCCCCGTCAGAAGGGCGGCCCGTGAGGGAGAACACATCGGCGCGGCCGCATAGTAATGCTCCAGCCGGATTCCGTGGCCGGCAAGGCGATCAATGTTCGGCGTGGCGATATCGCGGCAGCCGTAGACGCCCACGTCACCGCGGCCCATGTCGTCGGCGAAGAAAATGACCACGTTGGGAGGCGGCCGGTCCGCTGCCAGCGAATGCCCTGTGCAGAATCCGAGGCACGCAAGGGCCGCCGCCAGGAAGGATCGATTCTTCACCCGGAACCTCCTTTCAGTTCAACGTCGGCGGGGGTATTTCGTCTGTTTTTTCCACGCAGGCTGCGAATGATAAATATCCCAAACAACCCACCCGACACAGATAACCGTTACCCCCAGGCTCATGAGCCCCAACATGAACAACAGGCTGCCCATGTTCGAGGCGATGGCACGGCGTTGCTCTTTCGGTGACGGGAGGTCGCTGGCCGGCGCTTCGCCTGTCGGGTCAACCTGCCGCTCCTGTGCGGCCGGCGGTTCGACAGGTTCGGCTGTCTCTGCAACGCCCAGAACGACGGTATGGAGGTAGATCAGCATGACGCCGCCGACCAGGCCGCCCACCGCCCCAGCGAGCACTTTGAGCCGCAGGATCTTTTTGTCGCTGGCTTTTTTCGTCATGACAGCTCAATCAACATTGCGATTTCGTCACAGTCAGCCTGGAGCGGACAGTGGATGCAGTCCGTCCAAACCTTGTGCGGAAGCGATTCCCGTGGCACGCAGCCGAACCCAAGCTTCTCGAAGAACGCACGCTCGCGCGTCAGAGCGAAGACCCGCGCTACACCCAAGCGCCGCGCCTCCTCGAGCTTGGCCGAGACGAGCCGCGTGCCGAGACCGCGCCCCTGGAACCGAACATCGACGGCCAGGCTCTTGATTTCAGCGAGGTTGTGCCAGACCAGCTCGAGCGCCGCGCAGGCGACGACCTCTTCCCGGCCATCGACCGTGGCGACCGCCACCGTGAAATCCCGCAGATGCTCGTACAGATGCGCATAGGAGCGAAAGAGCATCCGGTTGAACTCGGCGTGATAGGTGACGAGCCGATGGATCCCCGGCACGTCGGCCATCAGGGCGCCGCGTATGGAAGGCGCGTTTGCGACCAGATGTGTCGATCGGGAATCCATGAGTCCTTTCCTGCCGACCGTTGGGGGCGCACGAAAATGCCGACGCCGTCCCGCATTCTAATGAAACCTCGGAAGGACCGTCAAAGCAGCAGGTGAAATCAGGGGGGGTGGCGAACCCACGGTATCTTGTGGTTCGGGGTACGGTTCAAGTGACGGCAGCCACAAGACAGTCCGCTGCCTTCCAGGTCTTTACCAGCTCTGACAAGGGTGCGGAGATCGCTCAGCCGCCGGCGACGGGTTCGAGGACACCCTCGGCTTCGTGGGCACGTTGCAGTTCGGTCAGTTGGTGAAGGTAGGCCCGCAGGTCGTCCGCATCGAAGTCGGCCAGAAAATCCGGCCGGGCCGTGGGGTTGAGTTGGCCGATCCGATCGATGATTTCGCGTTTGGTCATTTCCGCCTCGCCTGATTGATCCTGTACCCGGCCCGAAGGCCGATCGTTGCCGGAGGGGGGCGAAATTTTTATCGGCAGATCTCATTGCCGTTATTAACTTGTTTGCAGTGAATAAGTTGCGCGTTCGAGGCAGAATTTGCGCAGCCGCCAGTGGCCGTTTTGCCCCCGTACGTCAGGGCGTTTCGGTGCGACTTGTTGTCGACCACTGGCGCGGTTAGTGTGCCTGCCTCGGCCCGCCTTTCGAGGCCAGGCAGTGCACGGTCCCGGTTCTCGTGTCGCACGTACGTGGAGCACGCGATGAGTTACCGCCGCGGCTGGCAGGCGATCCACCTCGAGATGCCCGAGCGCATCCCGCACACCGAGTACATCTTTCATCGCCAGTTCACGCGGAAGGTGACCGGGCTGGACCCCGAGTCGACCGACCCGCACGAGGCCCGGCGGGCGGCGGCGGCGCTGGCCCGCGTGCTCGATTACGATTTCGTGTGGTCCGTCTTTCCGCTCGACTACAAGGGCCCGCGCACGGAGATGGGCCACGGCCAATACTCCGAGACCGGCTCGGACATCGCCGAGGCCGTCACACCCTTCACCACACCCGAACAGGTGCTCGCCTTCGATCCCGAGCGCGACATTCAGGTACCCGGCCTTTCCGAATTGACCGACCGGGTCCGCGCCTGGCACGCCGCGGCGCAGGCGGACTGCCCCGAGGCCGTCGTGCCGGGCGGGTTCTACCTGTCCGTGTTCACGTGGGCGATCGTCACCTTCGGCTGGGAGCCGTTCCTGATGGCCGCCGCCATCGATGAGGCGCGCTTCGACCGCATCCTCGAAGGTTTTGCGCGTATCACCGAGCAGGTCATCGCCGCGCACCTCCGCGCGGAGATCCCCGTCTTCCTCTGCCACGACGACCTCGCCTGGACGATCGGCGCGCCCTTTCGCCCGAGCTGGTACCGGCAGTACGTCTTCCCGCGCTACGAGCGGCTGTGGCGGCCACTCAAGGAGGCGGGCGTCACAATTCTGTTCTGCTGCGACGGTGACTTTACGGAGCTCGCCGGCGATCTGGCCGAGGCCGGCGCGGACGGTTTCATCTTCGAGCCGTACACGCACCTCGAAACGCTCGTCGCACGCTTCGGCCGCACGCACGTGCTCATCGGTAACATCGACACGCGTATCCTGACCTTCGGTAAGCCCGAGCAGATCCGCGCGGAGGTGCGCCGGTGCGCGGAGCTGGGCCGTCCCTGCCCCGGCTACTTCTTCGCGGTGGGCAACCACATCCCCTACAACGTGCCGATCCCCGCGATCGAATGCTACCTCGAAGCGATCGAGACGATGGGCCGGCGCTGAGCGCCGCCGTCGGGGCGTGGTCGTAGACTCCTAACTCAACTGCGACTAGATGTTGACATCAGTCACAGGGAAACGTAGCTTGAAGATCGGGTAGCGCGATCAATCTGCCTCCATATTCTAAAAAAGAAATACTGGGGCAACCTTATGGAGAGGCAGGCCGCAATAGAGCCTGATAGGATGCCATTTCTGGCCTTCCTCGCTGTACCACATACGCATCATGTATGGAGCGATCGTAGTACTCTTCCCCTGATGACGAACGTAGAACGTGAAGTCTCCGAACAAGTGCTCTCCACCAAACGATTCCGCTTCATCCTGCGCTGATCCGTCGAAAGGCAATAGAGATTCTGGTATTTCCTTGGGAACAAATAGCCGCATCTGGCTGCTTTGTCCTGATATATCTGAAACAGGCACTGTCCGCTCTGCCATGTCGAAAAGTTGCCTTGCAGAGGATGCCTTGTAAAGTACAATACGAGCACCCTCCACGGACATGCCATTCCAGCTCCGTTCCTGCGCCGGATATATTCTCCAAAGCGCGCGAAGTAACTCCTCGTCGCTCATCTCTTCGCTGAGGGTTGCATTTAAAGATGTCTTCTGAGAAAGTAGGTGATGCCGTATCCGAGGGTGGATCACTTGCCCCTGTTGCGCACTGTTCTGGATGTAGGCCTCCAAGTCATGAAAGCAGATGGGGTAGACAGTCCCTACAAGGGCATCTCGCAGGTGCTGTTTCGTGCCATCATCGATGTTCGCCAAGTCCTCGATCGGCACCTCCCATACGAACGCCTTAAGGTCATTGGCTTCTTCGATCGGCAGGATCGGAAGGGACTGCCATAAGGCGGCAGTTACCTCGGCTTCGTCCTCTAGAGGGTCATACTCGTTGAGTATCCTGGAAGCCTCAGACGATGCCATCTGCACATCTGGCAAATCGCCCTCGTGTAATCGTGGTATATCTGCTCGGGCTGTGTTCGGCTGCGAAGCCTCGCTTGGCATATTTCGCAGAGTGTCGGATTTGCCCGATTGCATCTCTGGATCTTGGGATAAGTCGGGAGTCTGCGCGCATGTATTGGACTTGTGCTTAACCACGGCCGTGGTGACAAGCCATCCTATCACGACTGAGCAGAAAAATGCCGGTATTCCGAATGACAGGATCCTTTTCACGGGAATTCCTCCTTCGAATACGTCAGCTGTCCTGGTTCAGCCTGAATTGGAGAACAGCTTTCCTAAGTTACACCTGTCCGGGAGACCGTCTAACCGGGGCATCGGATGTTGCTTCCTGCACCTTGGCTCGCTCTTTGCCGCGATGGGTTTAGCGCGTGAGTGCCAATTCCGGAGGTAATGGGAAAGATGGGCGGCACAAGCCTTACTGCCGCCCACCCTCCGGTCTTGGCCGCTGGGTCCGCGCTCAGGTCGGTTCCCACCGGAGCCCTACCCTCCGCCCAAGTCATCCTCCACCATACCTCGTGCCACCGATGTGTCAATCCTTTTCTGGCTTTCTTCAGGCCAACACGACCCGCACCGCTTGTCATGCCACCTTCCGGCACCCTCGGGCCTCGGCCAGCATACGACCCCATTCGGTGAAGGGTAGCCGTTCACAGGCAAAATCGTTAACTCCTTATGCTACGAATGGTTAGGGGGTTGCCAAGATATTGACCGGCACTCTCGCCCGTAAATACTAACCCCTTAAAATGCAAGGACTTACGTGGTTGTACTCGAAAAAACCGTGAACGGTCACGCAAAGGGAAAGGTTTTGGCGTATAGATTCTAGCTTGAACAGGGACACTCTTGACAAGTTGTGGTACACCACAACCCGTAATCCTCAGTACAGCAATAAGCAACCGGGCTACAACAACTGGATGACATATACAATCCTGCTTGACAATCACAGCAGAATTTACATTGTCCTGGAAAAAGATTACTCTCTCCGCACGTCCCTTGCAAACAAATGTCGTTGCATAATAAGCTGTCTCCGTCACTGAACGTCACCCCTGCCCCGCCACCAACCGCTAAACCCGCCGCAACGAACAGCATAATAAGCCTTTGATTACTTCGCATAATAGTGCCCTCGATAAAGCAAAGCTTCAGTTAGCTACCTACACACCTGAACTTGTCTGACACACTGCTCTATTCACTCATCAAATCCATAATCTCTCCTTTTTATAAACAGGACTCACGTGGCAATATTATGCCAGTGAGCGGTTAAAGCCTTCTCTGTCATTAAATGTCACTGACGTCCTTCTCCGGGGAAGGCAATGTAGCCGCGCGGACGGGCTGCATTACCACTATCCATACTATGAAGCGCTTGAGAGGGCGAAAAGGTTCACTTTTTTTGGAAATTATTTTGGATTCAGCGTTAGCTGAACGAGATATGGCACCCTTTGCTCTTATAACCCTTTTAGTGACAAGATGATCGTTGTTTTGCCGAATAAGCACCGACCCCTCCCAGAAGCGGGCGTGTTTCGTCAGGGCACTGCGCACCCTCGGCATTGTTGGTGCGAGTGGCGGCCGGCAAATGGTTCCACGGCAGACCCCCGTTTGAGGGTGGGTAGGTGGGCCGCTTCCTCGTCCCGTCACTGCGGTCGGCCCTAATAATTCCGATCATTTCGCGGTAGGTGCGGAAAACGGCAGCTCGACGACCTCAGCCTCGACGGGCGGGTCGCTGGCGACCTGGACGCGCCGGCCCGCAGTCGCCCACTTCGCAGACAGATAGGCCAGGGCGATCGGACCGCCGACGGCCGGCGATTCGCACGCACTCGTCAGGCGACCGACGGCCTTCCCCTCTGCCAGCAGCAGCTTGTCGTGCGGCATTTCGAGCGGGGCATCCATCAAACGGAGCCCGACCATCCGCCGCGCGACGCTGCCGTGCGTTTTCATCCGCGCCACGATCTCCTGGCCGATATAGCAGCCCTTCGTGAAACTGACCGCCCGTTCGAGTTGGTTGGTTTCAGCCGGCAGGACGGACTCGTCGATGTCGCGGCCGTAGACGGGCACGCCGGCTTCGATCCGAAGCGTGCGCATGGTTCGCCACCCGATGGGGCGCAGGCCGACCGATTCGCCGGCCTTGGTCAGGAACATCCAGCCATCGGCCGCCCGCTCGGCCGGCACATGCAATTCGAGAGCGGGCAGCCCGAACGTACCGTGGCGAACCGCCCGAACAGGGATGCCATGAAGAGACATTAAGGTAACACCTAGCGGCTCGCAGCCAAGCGCGTCGCGTATCCCGATCGCCTCTGACAATTGCTCCAGTCCGGCGCCCAGAAGGAAGAGCCGGTCCGTCTCGTCGCTGGCATCGTGGATGGTGACGTCCTCGCTGAACGTGTACCGGTCGAAGTGCGCGAGCGCCTTGGGGACGAGCGAACGGTCGATATCGATCCGGATCACCTCTTCGTCAGCCAGCACGTTGAGGTCCATCAGAATGCGGCCGCGACTGTCCAAGGCGAAGCTATAGCACCCCCGGCCCGGCGAAAGCGCCTTGATGTCGTTGGTGAGCAGGTTGTGCAGCCAATCGACCCGGTCACGCCCCCCCACCTCCAGCAGTGCGCGCTCATGGGCCGGATAGAGGGCGACCGCTTCCCGGGCTGTCTTGTACTCAAGGGCCGGCTCGCTGAAGCGGTCCACGACCTCCACCCCGCCGACGCGGGCTAGCTGCGCGCCGCCCTCGATGATTGTGGCTTTTAGAGGCCGGCAGGCCATACGCACCTCGCTTCCATCCACGGCCCCTGTGGCAGGGCCGGCGCCGGGCCGAATCCCATCCGTTCGGGCGACCGGCCCCCAAGGCCGACGCATGGGCCTCCCTTGCCCGCTTCGCCCGCATTATTAGAATAAGGCGCGTTCGTCAGGGACGCCCGATTTTATGTGCGGCGGGTGCATTTTTCTGCGCGAGGCAACTTGGTATGGCCATCCACCCCACGGCGATCGTCGATCCGGCGGCGGCCATCGACCCTTCGGCCGACGTCGGTCCCTATGTCATGATCGAGGGGCCCGTCCAGATCGGACCGGGCACGCGCGTCCAGGCGCACGCCCATGTCAGCGGATGGACCACGATCGGGCGCGACTGCCAGATCCATCCCTTCGCAATCGTGGGCAACCTTCCTCAGGATTTTCATTACACCGGGGAGCGGAGCTACTGCCGCGTCGGCGACCGCGTGGTCATTCGGGAGGGCGCCACCGTCCACCGCGGCACGCAGCCGGAATCCGAGACGGTCATCGGGGACGAATGCTTTCTGATGGCCTACGCCCACGTGGGGCACAACTGCCTGCTGGATGTGGGCGTGAAGGTCTACAACATGGCGGCCCTGAGCGGACACGTCGAGGTCGGGCCCGGCGCCATCGTTTCCGGGTATGCGCTTGTCCACCAGTTCGCCCGCATCGGCAAGCTCGCCTTTATCGCCGCGGGTGCCCGCGCCGGCATGGACGTACCGCCCTTCATGACGGCCTTCGGCGAATCGACGATCATCCAACACAACGTGTTGGGGATGCGCCGGGCCGGCTACAGCCCCGAGGAGATCCAGGAGGTCCGACAAGCATTCCGCACATTGTATCGCTCCGGCACACTTTTCCGCGCCGCCGTCGAGCAGCTCAGCGATTCCGTCCGGACACGCGCGGGGCAAGAGCTCGTCGAATTTCTGACGGCCGACAGCCGCCGCGGCATCTGCGGCCCCAGCCCAGGGCATCGCGTGGTCCAGAGAAAACTGAGTCAAACACCTTCGCAGACCTGACGCGATTCGCCGGAAAACCGGCGTCATATCACCCCTGCAGGCAAGAAACTACGGACAGCCCATGATACGGCTCGAACCATACGTCGGCCGTACGGCGGGTTCATTCCTGGAACAGCGGCGTGGACAGGTAGCGTTCGCCGGCGCTGGACAGGATAACGATGATCATCTTGCCGGCGTTCTCGGGCCTGCTGGCGACCTGGTTGGCGGCGCAGAGTGCGGCACCCGATGAGATACCGCAGAGAATACCTTCCTCCCGCGCAGCCCGCCGAGCCCATGCGAAGGCGTCGTCGTTGGTGACGCAAGCGGTGTCGTCGACGACGTCGAGGTTGAGCACCTTGGGGATGAACCCCGCGCCGATGCCCTGGATCTTGTGCGGGCCGGGTTTGAGCTCCTGCTGCGCGCGGGTCTGAGTGATGACCGGCGAGTCGGCCGGCTCAACCGCGACGCACTGAAAACTCGCCCGTCGCTGCTTGATGACCTCGCCCACACCGGTAATCGTACCACCCGTACCGACACCCGCGACGAGAATGTCGGCCCGTCCGTCCGTATCGTGCCAGATTTCCTCAGCCGTCGTGCGGCGGTGAATCTCAGGGTTGGCCGGGTTATCGAATTGGCCGGCGATGACGGCATCGGGCGTCTCGCGGGCGAGCTGGTCGGCCCGGCGGATGGCGCCCGGCATGCCGTCGGCCACGGGCGTCAGGACGAGCTCGGCGCCCAGCGCCTTGAGGAGGTTCCTCCGTTCGATCGACATCGACTCCGGCATCGTCAGGATGAGGCGGTAGCCCTTCGCGGCGCAGACGAAGGCCAGCGCAATCCCCGTGTTGCCCGAGGTCGCCTCGATGATGACGGAGTTCGGCCGGATCGTACCGTCGCGCTGGCCGGCCTCGATCATCGATACGCCGATGCGGTCCTTGACGCTGGACAGCGGGTTGAAGAACTCGAGCTTGGCGTAGACGTCGGCTTTGGCCTGGATGATGCGGTTGATTTTGACCAGCGGCGTGCAGCCGATAGTCCGGGTGATGTCACCGACCAGATGCGCCATGATTCGAATCTCCCGGAATGCGTCCCCGAACGCAACAGGCCTCAGGCAATGATAGGAACGGTCATTTCAGGCGTCAATCGACACCCGGCGCCCTGAAACGAAAACAGCCGAGGGCGCGCGGTCGCTTGCCAGCACGTCCGCCAACGGATCGTCGGTGTCGGGATCTGACAGCGGAATGGCCACGAAGTCCGCCCGTTTGCCCGTTTCCAGCGAACCACACTGCGCGCCCAGTCCCAGAGCGCGGGCGCCGGCCAGCGTACCCATGGCCAGCAGTGTCGCGGGAGCCAAAGATCCGTTGCGGCGATGGAGGAAGCGAAGCTCATCCAGAACCGACAGGCTCTCGTTGCTGGCCAGCGAGTCCGTGCCGATACAGACGGGAATACCGCGCGCGAGCATCGCGCCGCAGGGGTGGGGCGCGTGTTCGAAAAACGCATGCGAGCGCGGGCAGTACACGACGGGCGCACCGGAGGCGGCCAGCAGATCGAGATCGCCATCGGAAACATAATTGACGTGGGCCAGCAACGGCCGGGCGGCCAGCAGCCCGAGACGGTCGGCGTATTCGACGGGCGAGCAACCGGGCGCTTCGAACGAGCCGTCCCACAAGCCCCACCGTTCGAGCATGTCGCGGAACGGGCCGGTACCGGTCGCCAAAAACTCGATCTCCTCGCGCGTCTCAGCCAAGTGCGTGGCAACATGCCGACCTGTAACGCGGGCGAAGTCAGCTACGGCACGGTAGATCTCGGGAGCGACGCTGTACGGCGCATGGGGCGACAAGCCGACACGGTAACAACCTGTGGAGGGTTCGCGTGCAGCCAGGGGGGCCAGCGCCGCAAACGATTGCGGATGCGTTCCAGCCCGCCGCGTCCCCATGCCCGTCACTTCCAGAAACCCGACGACCGGGCCCGGCGCATTTCGCCACCGTTCGAGCATGTGCGGACCGGTCGCGATGTCCGCGACGGCCGTCACGCCGGCTCGCAACGAAGCACAAAGCGCGCGATCAGACTCGGCAGCCCGGTCTGCCGGGTCGCTTTCGAGGTAACCGCGGCGCACGAGCGCTTCGATCCAATCGACGAACGCACCCTCAAACGGCACGCGCGCACGGCAGGCGGACAATTCGAGATGGGTGTGCGCGTTGACCAGGCCGGGCACGACAAGCACGTCGCCCAAATCGACCGGGCCGCGCGTGCCGGGCTCCGCGCGCACGATGCGCTGCACTACGCCGTCGGCGATCTCGAGTTGCCCGTTCGGGATCAGCTCAGCGGAGACAGGTGCCAAAGAGCGGGCACGATAGGAAATGACAGCCATCCGGGGCGCCCCGTCGCGACGATGGGAATCTCCCTGCAACCGCGGCCAAACGACACATCCCTACTCGCCTTCGAGGATCTGCTGGGCGAGCTGCGCATCGCGGGGCGCCACCTGGAGCAGGACCCCGCCGGCCAGCACGTCACCGAGTTCCGAGTCGAAATGCGCGTCGGCCAGAACGCTGGGGATTCCCGCCTCGGTCAGCCTCGCCCTGGCTAGGGCCGCCTCTTCGGGGGAACCGAACGTGACGAGCGTGGTCAGTTCGTCGGTCATGGGTTCCTCCTTTCGAGGATCGTCTCGATGCTGGTGATAAAACACCTTCCTTCGTGCCGCACCGCACTCACGCAGCCTCGTCGAACGCCACCGCAGGCCGTCGCGTGTGCCAGTCCGTCCGCTGCTGGTAGGCGTGCGCGGCGCGAAGGAGCTTCTCTTCGGCGAACGGCGGGGCCATGAGTTGGAGGCCGACGGGCAACCCTTCCGCCGTCAGGCCGCACGGAACACTGATGGCCGGCACCCCCGTCAGGTTGGCCGAGGCCGTATACACGTCGAGCAGGTACATCGCCAACGGATCGTCGATCCGCTCTCCGATGGCGATAGCCGGCACGGGCGACACCGGGCAGGCGATGACGTCCACCTCCTCGAAGGCCCGTTCGAAATCACCCCGGATGAGCGTCCGCACCTTCAGCGCCTTGAGATAATAGGCATCGTAATAGCCGCTCGACAAGGCGTAGGTGCCCAGCATGATGCGCCGCCGCACCTCCGGCCCGAAACCCTCCTGGCGGCTCGCACAGTAGACGTCGATGTAGTCGGCCGGTCGGGCCGTGCGGTAGCCGTAGTGGACACCATCGAAGCGCGCAAGGTTGCTCGAAGCTTCGGCCGTCACAATGATGTAATAACTGGCAATCGCGTAGCGCATGTGCGGCAGTTGAATGGGCACGATGGTGGCGCCCGCCTTCCGGTAGACGTCGATCGCCTCCTCGACGGCCGACCGTACTTGCCCGTCGAGACCCTGGCCGAAGTATTCGGCCGCCACGCCGACCTTCAGCGTGCCGATCGGCGCGTCGAGCCCGGCTGTATAGTCCGGCACGGGCGTATCGACGCAGGTCGAGTCTCGCGGGTCATGGCCGGCGATGATCTTGAGCAGCAGCGCCGCATCGCGTGCGTCGCGGGTTAGCGGTCCGATCTGGTCGAGGCTGCTGCCGTAGGCGATCAGTCCGTAGCGCGAGACGCGGCCATAAGTCGGCTTCAAGCCGGTTACGCTGCAGAACGAGGCCGGCTGGCGGATCGAGCCGCCGGTATCCGAGCCGAGCGCCGCGGGGACCATGCCGCAGGCGACGCCCACGGCCGAGCCGCCCGAGCTGCCGCCGGGCACGCGGTTCAGGTCCCAGGGGTTACGCGTCAGGTGGAACGCGCTGTTCTCCGTGCTCGACCCCATCGCGAACTCGTCGAGGTTCGTCTTGCCGACGATGACCGCGTCGGCCGCTGCGAGTTTCTCGACGACGTGCGCGTCGTAAGGCGCGTGGAAGTTCGCCAGGATCTTCGAGGCGCAGGTGGTCGCCCCCCAAGTGGTGCAAAAGTTGTCCTTGATGAGCAGAGGCACGCCGGCCAGCTCGCCGACCGCCTGACCGCGGGCGAGCCGCTCATCGACCGCGCGGGCTTGTTGCAGCGCACGGTCCGCATCCCACTGGAGAAGGGCACCGACCTGCGGCTCGAGCGTTTCGATCGCGCGGATCGTCCGAGCGACCCACTGGGAGGAAGGGGTCTTTTTCGCACGGATCGCGTCGCGGACCTCGTGAAGCGTGGGCATCGTCATGATCGTCCCGCCCCGAAAAACACCGCTGGCAGCCTTTCCGCATAGCCCGGACCGGCAAACACGTCGAGATCAACCGGCCCCGCTACGCGCCGCTGCCCTGGTCGAGCACCTTGGGCACGCCGAAGAAGCTTCCCTCGCGCTGCGGCGCGTTGGCCAGCGCTGCATCGAGTGTGAGGCCCGCGGTCACCTCGTCGGTTCGGAATACGTTACGGACCGGCAGGGTGTGGGCCGTCGGCGGTACGTCCGTCGTGTCCACCTCGTTGAGTGTCGCCATGTATCCCAAGATATCCGACAACTGGGCACTGAACCGCGCCACCTCTTCGTCGGAAAGCTTGAGCCGGGCCAGATGGGCGATGTGGCGGACCTCGGTTTTGGTAATTGTCGTATCAGCCATGGTGCCTGCCTCACTACCTCGATGCCATTCTGGTGGCATCATTCCGCCCTCTCACGGTTGCGGCTCGGATCGGCGCCGCTCATGGTGCCTTCTTCAGGATGAGCCCAGGATGCCGGCCCAGAACATGTCGGCGTAACCGCGAACGAATTCAGCCTCGCCTACGCGGACGACCGGGATGACGACTTGGCGTTGCGGGTCGGTCAGGGCCTGTTCAAGAAAAACCTCCGTCTCCCGAAGCATCCGTCCCCGGAGGTGCTCCCAGGCCGTCAGTTTCCGTCGAAAGATCGCTACCATCACCCATCCTTACGCTGGATCGTAACTCCTGGTCCTCCCTAGGCCGCAGCGTGCTCGGCCGCGTGTTCGACATTCTGGCCGCTCCAGAACCCGATGAGGACGGCTGCCAGGCCCACGGCCAGGTACTCGACCGGCAGAGGCCTTGCCAGCGCGTGCGGCGGCGTCGTGGCCAGCAGCGTGTAGGGGGCCCACGGGCCGGTCGCCCAGCTCATGTTGGCTTGAAGATACCCCATCAGAAAACCGACGCCGCCGACGGCCGGGACAGCCAGCGCGTACCACTCCGACGCGGTGACACCCGTGAAATAGCGGGCAGCCAGCGCCCCGAGATAGAGGCCAGCCGCCACCGACGCGATCACCTGCCCGCGCGCGATCACCGCGACGGGCGTACGAGCAACCGTTATCCAGATGACCAACAGGGCAACCACCGTTGTGACGGCCAACGCCGACCAGCCGGGCCACCCGCTTTGCGCGTCTGTACCAGCCGCCCCCTGACCGGTGGCGAACGCGTGCTGCCTGGTGCGTGCCGATTCGGGCCACAGCCATCGCCAGGCGATCCAGCCCGTCGCCCAGCCGGCTCCCAGCACGAGTGTCCAGCACAACACGTCGAACCCCATTGCCATCATCAGCGCGTGGCGGCTGGCAGGCTCGGTTCCAGCGTGGTACGCCAACGCGACCTGCATCGACCCGCCTCGCAACGCCAGCGCCGCCAGTCCGACCGCCATGGCAAAACAGCCGCCCTCGGGCCAGCGCGGCCCGGCCAGGACCGTTCCCACGGCTGACGCCACCACCACAAGCACCAGCAGCGGGGGCAGTACCATCAGAAGACGCGTCCCGCGCAGCGTAAAAGTGACGGCCATCTGCGGGTCGCCCGGAGCTGCGACCAGCCAGCCGATCCCCCACATGAGAGCAACCGCCACCGCGGCCGCTGCAGCCAGGCGCAGCTTGTCGAGAAGTCCGACGGATTGCGGACCCGCGGTGGGCTCGGATCGCGCCATGGCCGATTCTGTCGCAGTCGCCGTTGTCATCGTACCTGGTTCACCTCGTTGCACATTCCTGCCGCGGATACACGACGGATCGACGACCCTCGAAGGCGATTCACACCGGTTCGATCTGTCGCAGCCCGGTCGCGGTTCACTGGCGGACCTGCCCCTGGCCGGTCACGACCCACTTGTACGTCGTCAGGTCGTCGGCGCCCATCGGCCCGCGCGCATGCAGCTTGTCCGTGCTGATCCCGATCTCGGCCCCCAGGCCGTACTGACCCCCGTCGCTGAAGCGCGTCGAGCAGTTGACCATCACGTTACCCGAATCGACGGCCGCCACGAACCGATCCGCCGATACGACGTCGCGCGTCAGGATCGCATCGGTGTGGTGCGAGCCGTACCGGTTGATGTGGTCGACCGCCTCGTCGAGGGAATCGACGATCTTGACCGCCACGATGAGGTCGAGGTATTCGGTCGCCCAATCCTGTTCGTCGGCCGGCGTGGCCGCGTCCAGCAACCGGCAGGTGGCCGGGCAACCGCGAATCGCGACCCCCTTGGCGATGAGCTGGCGTCCGATGACCGACACCATCGCGGCGGCGACGTCCTTGTGGAACAGGATCGTTTCAGCCGCATTGCAGACACCGGGGCGCTGGGTCTTGGCGTTGAGCACGATCGACTCGGCCCAGTCCGACGGGCAGGAGGCATCCACGTAAACGTGGCAGTTGCCGGTGTAGTGCTTGATGACCGGGATCCGCGACTGGGCGACGACGGCGCGGATGAGCGATTCGCCGCCGCGCGGAATGACCAGGTCGATCGTTTCTTCCTGGACCAGCAGGGCCGGCACGAGCCTCCGGTCCGTCGTCTCGACGATCTGCACAGCCCCAGCCGGCAGGCCGGCGGCCTCCAGCGCGTCGGCCAGGACCGCACCGATGGCCAGGTTCGAATGATGCGACTCCTTGCCGCCGCGCAGGATGCAGGCGTTGCCGCTCTTCAAACACAGGGCGGCCGCGTCGGAGGTCACGTTCGGCCGCGACTCGAAGATGATCGCCACGACGCCCAGCGGCACCGCCCGCTTCTCGATGCGCAGACCGTTGGGCCGCACCCAGCCCCCCAGAACACGACCGACCGGGTCGGGCTGGGCAGCCACCTCCTCGACGGCGCGGGCCATCGCGGCCACGCGGCTCTCGTCGAGACGGAGCCGATCGATCATTGCCTTGCTCAACCGGGCTGTCTCGGCCGCTTCCAGGTCGCGCGCGTTGGCGGCCAGCATCTCGGCTGTTCGGTTTCGAAGCGCCTCGGCGATCCGCGCGAGCGCGTCGTTGCGCTGCCGGCCGCTGGTCAACGCCAGGAGCCGCCCGGCCGCACGCGCCGCTTCGCCCAACCTGCGGGCATACTGTTCAAGATCCCTCGAAATCTCCGTGTCCGTTTCCATAACGGCTCATTATAGCCCGCCGGTCGGCGGATGCACGGCCGCGGCAACGCGACGCCTCCGGCTTGCAAGCCGCAGCTGGCGTTCAGAAAACCATTGCTGATTGTTGTCGCCTCGTTCTTCCCGCCCCGACACGCGCGGCCCACAGCAGGGCACGGGCGGGAACACCGACGATGGCACGGCCCGCCGCCAGGAAGGCACGGCATCCTCAGCGGTCGGCCGGCACGTAGCTGGCCGGCCGGGTGTGCATGATGATTTCCTCGGGACGGTTGACGGACCAATCGTCGCCCGTGCGGGCCATCTCCGCGGCAATCATCGCATCGTAGTTGTCGCGCAACAGGGTATAGGCGGGGTCGTCGGCCAGATTATTCAACTCGTAGGGGTCGTTTTCAATGTCGAACAGCATCCAGGGCCTATCCTCCAGCCGCGCGTAGGTGTACCGCTTCGTCCGCACGCCCCGCCAGCCGGCGGGAATGCCGTGACGGTGCCGCGGCTCATAGAACTGCAGAAAGACCGCTTCGGGTTCCTGCGTCCGGGCTGGACCTTGGTTCGTCAAATGCGCCGAGAGGTCCCTGCCGTGCAGTCCCTCGGGGACGGCCACGCCGCACATCGACAGCAGCGTCGGCATAAAATCCACATGCGAGACGAGCAGGTCGCTCCGCCGGCCCGGCGCGATGCGCCGAGGATAGTGAAGCACGCCCGGCACGACGATGGACTCGGCGTACGGCTTGGATTTGAACGCCAGCCCCTGCGAGCCAAGCATGTCACCGTGGTCGGACGTAAACAGGACGATGGTGTCGTCGGCCAGATCGAGCTCGTCGAGTACGCGCATGAGGCGCCCGATCGCGACGTCGATGGCCGTGACGGCCGCATAATATTGGGCGATATCCTCGCGCGACCCCCATCGCGTGCCTGCCCGCCAGTTGGGGCGGAGGATGAGCTTCTCCGGATCGTAAAGGCGTTCAAACTCCGGCGGTGCGCCGTAGGGATTGTGCGGCGGACCGCAGGCGTACCAGACGAAGAAAGGCTTCGATCGGTTCGCGCGGATAAATCGAATCGTCTCGTCCATCCAGACTTCCGTTTCGTATTTCTTGATGGGGATCGGCGTGTCGTCGTCATGGAAGTAGACGGAATTGGAATGGTTGTGGTTGCACTCGTTGGCCGCCCAGAATTCGAATCCCTGGCGGCGCGGTCCGGGCGGCACGAAACCGGGCATCCGTTCGCCACCGTCGAGGTGCCACTTGCCGACGAACGCGGTCGCGTAGCCCGCCTCGGCCAGAATCTCGGCGAT
>Ga0272443_10000753_pt1 | contig 55000 bp, 46 predicted proteins | sample SSMAcet12_FD_193581 | JGI IMG/M metagenome (GOLD analysis project Ga0272443, IMG submission 193581) | Marine sediment archaeal communities from Little Sippewissett salt marsh, Falmouth, MA, United States - SSM-Acet-12 | ecosystem: Environmental > Aquatic > Marine > Wetlands > Sediment ... | reverse complement strand
CCTCAATACCGGCCCATCCAAACTGGCCGAAGAGCAGCTCCTGGCACAGGGCTTTCCGCTGACACCGACCCCCGGCGCGTTGAAGGGCTGTCCCCGGTGGGTGCGGGAAGGCTTCGACCTTTTCCAGCGGCTGGATGACTTCGGCTACGCGCCCTATCCCAATGAGGAAGCCGTCCGCCAAAGCCTTGAGACTCGCTCGGACGCGATCTTCTGGCGGCTGTTGGGCGGCAAACTGCCCCTGCCCCCTTCATTAGAAGGACGGCTCCAGCGCCAACTTATCCTCGCCGATCAGGAACTGCCCGTGCCGGACGCAATGGATTTCTTCATGGAGATCACCCGTTTCAAGCTGGTGCAAGGCGAGCTGCCGGTGGATAATATCCACACCATTGAGGAACTGAATGCCCTGGCGGCGGCGCTGGTGGCCTGGCGGGCTGGCTGTACGCCGGACCGGCTCGAGCTGCTGGGCGACCCTCCCGCCGCGCAAATCGCCCTGCCGGCCCTCTTGTAGAACCTTTGGCTTGCTAATCCCCCTCCCCATTCCGTATAATGACCTCATAATATTCGTATAACGGGCCAGCATTCAAACTACTGACCGGTCATTGATTGGAGCAGAACCCATGAGCAGTGGAAGAATTAATATCGGTGAGCCTGCCAGGGACTTTACCCTAGAAGACACCCGGGGGCGCTTTACCCGCCTCTCAAATTACAAGGGCCAGCATATCGTCTACCTGGTCTTCAACCGCGGCTTTGCCTGACCGTTCTGCCGCCGGCACATGGCGCAGTTGCGCCAGGACTACGCCCTTTTCACCCAGCGCAATGTCGAAGTGATCGCCGTTGGGCCTGAATCCATCCAAAAGTTTAAAACCTATTGGGAAGAAAACGACCTGCCCTTCATCGGCCTGGCCGACCCGGAACAGACCGCGGCCCGCCGCTATGAACAGGAGATCAATCTCTTTAAGCTGGGCCGGATGCCCGCCCAGATCATCATCGACAAGGCGGGAATCATACGCTACGCCCACTATTCGAATACCATGTCCGATATCCCCTCCGATGAGGAGATTCTGGCGGTGATTGACCGGATTGCCGGGGAATCGGAAGAGTAGCTCGCTCATCCAATCCATTCTTTGGTTACAATAGATCAGATACTCATTTTTGTGGGAGGGGTAACGCGTGATCTGGGATTATGAAAACCTGTTGGCCAGAAGATTACTGCTCTGGGCGATTTTGTGTTCTGCCGTTGGCGCTGGACTGCTGATTTTTGGCGCGCCATTCTGGCAGGGCCTTGGCCTGTCAGCGCTGAGCTGGGGCGCGATCGACATCCTCCTGGCGAGCACCATCCTTGAAAAAGTCGATTCTCTCCTGGGACACCGGTCCGATTTCATCACTGAGAGCAGGGAGGCTGAACGGCTGCATAAAATTCAATGGCGCAGCAACGCCCTGGATGTTCTTTATACAGCCGCCGGAGCTGTCCTGCTGCACTTCCTCGGCGAGGGGTTTCCCTTCTGGAAAGGCTTTGGCTGGGGTGTGATCCTGCAGGGAGCGTTTCTGTTCGCCTTCGACCTCTACCATGCCCTGCACGTGCCGGATCCCTTACAGATGCCCGCCCTGCCCTGGTTCACGGATCCTCGTCATGCCCCCTTCACGCTTGAAGGCGGCCAACCAGCAGCCGTTCTGGTGCATGGATTCCCCGGCACTGCCCTGGAAATGCGGCAGATCGGTGATGCTTTAAACCAGGCCGGCTGGACGGTGCACGGCTTGTGCCTGCCCGGTTTCGGGCCGGAATTGGTGGATCTGATCAAGTATAACAACCGCGATTGGGTCGAGGCCATCAAGAGCGAGATCAGGGTGTTAAAGTCCGCCGGACACGGTCCAATCCTGCTGGCAGGCTATTCTTTCGGCGGCGGGTTGGCGCTGCAGGTGGCAGCGGAAGAACCGCTGGATGGGTTGGCCCTGCTCGCGCCCTTCACCTGGCAGGAGCCGCGCGCCATGACGCCCATGCTCAACACCGCCCGCGCCTTGCTGCCGGTCTCGGTTGACCCCTTCAAACACATACCCATCAACAATCCGCTGATGATGGAAGAACTCTTCCAATATCTTCCCGAGATTGACCCGGAAGACCCGGAACAGCAGACGGAACTCCGCCAGGCCAAAATTCCACTTTATATTCTGGATCAGCTCCGGGAAGTCGGCCGGGAAGCTCTGACCGCCGCGCCCGGCGTGAACGCACCGACCCTGATCATCGAGGGCTCAGAAGATCAATTCATCCGCCCACCCGCCATCAAGCACCTGCGCGAGTTGATGACTGCGCAGGTCCGACTGGAGACTGTGAAGGGTCCGCACAGCCTGACCATGCCGCACAACCCCGCCTTGGACGAGGTGTTAGCTTTGCTTGTTGATTTCGGAAATGAAATAATGGATGGGGCGGCTCAGGACTGAGCGCTGAAACGCATTGCCCGCAGCCCGTTCAGGGTGACCAGCAGGGAAACTCCCATATCCGCCATCACCGCCATCCAGAGCGGTGCATAACCCAAAAATGCAATCCCCATCACCAGCAGTTTCACGGCCAGACTGAAAACGATATTCTGCCGAACCAGCCGGTTGGCAAAGCCCGACAGCCGGATAGCAAAAGGCAGCTTGTCGAGTCCATCCGCCATCAGCACCACATCAGCGGTTTCCATCGCCTGGGCGCTGCCGCTGCCGCCCATCGCAATCCCAATATCTGCTGAGGCCAGCGCCGGCGCGTCATTGATCCCATCCCCCACCATCGCCACCGAACCAAATTTGTCCCGCAGGGCAGCAATCGCTTCCTGCTTATCGCCCGGCAGCAGGTTGGCACGCACGTCCGCCAGCCCAACCTTTTGGGCGGTCACGGCGGCCACCGTGGCGTTATCGCCTGTCAGCATCACGGTATGCTTGTGCATATCGTTCAACCGGCGCACCACCACCTGGGCATCATCCCGCAGTGTGTCGGCCACAGAAATGAAACCGCTCACATGGTCCCCATCACAAAGCAGCATGGCAGTCCTTCCGCCGGATTCGGCCTGCTCGACCCATTCATGGACTTCTTTGGGAATCTTATGTTCAGTTTCAAACAGCCGCAGGCTGCCAATAGTCATCCATTGACCATTGATCCGCCCTTCCAGCCCCAGACCGCCGCGGGTGGTCAGCCCCTCGGCTGCCGGATAACGATCCAGCACATGGCGTTTTTCCGCCTCGGCAGAAATCGCCTGGGCCAGGGGGTGGGTGCTGTGTCGCTCAAGGGCATAGGCCAGCGCCACCAGATCATCGCAGGCGGCGCAGGTTTCCTGATCCAAACAGTCCAGGTCGCGGCTCTCCACCACCTGCGGTTCACCGGTGGTCAGGGTGCCGGTTTTATCAAAAGCAAAGGCCTCGACTTTTGAAAGCTGCTCTACAAAGATCCCTCCCTTGAAGAGCACGCCTTCCCAGGCGGCGCGGGTCAGGCTGGCCACCATCGTCACCGGGGTGGAGATCACCAGCGCACAGGGACAGCTGATCACCAGCAGCACCAAAGCCCGCTGCAGCCAACCCCGGGAGCCATCCGCCGGGTTGAGGAACGGCTCGCCAAAGAAGAGCGACGGGATCACGGCCATCAGCACCGCAAGGATCACCATCGCCGGGGTGTAATAACGGGCAAATTGATCAATGAACTTCTGACTGCGGGATTGCCGGTTCTGGGCTTCCGTCACCATCTGAATGATCCGGTTGAGGGTGCTGTCGGCAGCCAGATGGGTCACTTCCACCACCAGTTGGCCGCTGCCGTTCACCGTGCCGCTGAAGACTTCCTCGCCTGCTTTCTTCCAGACGGGCAGGCTCTCGCCCGTGATCGGGGCCTGGTTGATATCGCTCTGTCCCTCCACAATCACGCCATCCGCCGGGATCCGATCCCCAGCCCGCACCAGAATCCGGTCACCAAGCGCCAAATCCTCCACCGGCACCCGATGTTCATGGTCGCCATGGAGCTTGATGGCATGGGTGGGCGAGAGGTCCCTCAGGTTGGTCAATGCGCCGCGGGCGCGTTCATTGGTGAAGCCCTCCAGGGCTTCCGCCAGGTCAAAGAGCAAAATCAGGGAGGCGGCCTCGGCGTATTCACCGATCACCACCGCGCCGATCCCGGCCAGGGTCATCAGGAAATTGATATTGAAAGTGTGGTTAATCCACAGGTTCATCACCCCGTTACGGGCAATCGGCCAACCGGCCAGCATCAACGCCGCAATTTGCAAGGCGATCACCACCCATCCGGGCAGCCCCAGCCAACCCAACAACAGCGAAAGCAGCACCACCCCGCCGGCGATCAGGGCCAGGCGGGTCTCAAGGCTCTGCAGCAGGTAACGCCCAAACCCCAGCACGGCGTTGGGCTCCTGCGCGGGCGGGCTGGCTTCAGGTTCTTCCGCCGCCACGCCATAGCCCAACCGGGTGACCATCTTGCGGACGTCGTCTTCGGAAACCGTTCCGCTGACGTTCAGCGTGCCGTCAAAGAAAGAAAGTTCCGCTTTCGTCACGCCCGGCAGGGAAGCCACTGACCCTTCCAACCCCTTGGCGCAATCCACACAATCCAAACCAGTAATTTTTAAATTCAAATCAGTCATTACCTTTAAAAAACCTCAATCGTAAAGGATATGTTCCAGAGTGCGGCCCAGGATATCCCGAACATGGTCATCCGCCAGGTCGTAATAGACCTCCCGGCCGTCCTTGCGAAAACGCACAATATCCAGGCTGCGCAGCAGGCGCAATTGGTGCGAGACCGCGCTCTGCGATACCGCCAAATGATCCGCAATCTCACCCACGCTGCACTCCCCTTCAAAAAGCAGCGCGAGGATCCGCAGTCGGGTGGGGTCCGCCAGGGCTTTGAAACTCTCCGCCATGGTCTGGATGACCTCATCGGTAAGTAGTTCACCATTCATTTTTAAAAGATTTTCTGCTGCAGCAATCATTATCATCAATTCCTGAATATATGAGCAAGTATTCATATATTATATGGAACAATCCTCTTTTGTCAAGGCCGGAATTAATACCCCCCGATGTGGATCCGTAAAAATATATAAGAAATCTATCAGAAACCTGATTTTACCCTTGCGTTTCTTATTTATAGTCATTATAATTTAGACACTAAATAAAACAGTAATTTACAGACAAAACATTAGGAAAGGAACAAACAATGGACAAGAAAACCCTGATTGACAACTTAAACAAAGATCTCGCTGCCGAATTCAGCGCGATTATTCAATACATCACCTACGCCGCCAAAGCCAGCGGCCCCTATCGCCCGGAACTCAGCGCCTTCTTCCTGGAAGAAGTCACCGATGAACAAGGCCACGCCCAATTCCTGGCAAACAAGATCGTTGCCCTGGGCGGCGAACCCACCACGATGGCAGCCCCGGTGAAAGCAGCGGAATCCAACCGTGAGATGCTGGAAGCCGTTCTGGCAGCCGAGAAAGAGGCCGTCAAAGGCTATATCCAGCGGGCAAAGGAAGCCGAGGAATTCGGCGATGTTGGCCTGGTCGTTCAACTTGAGGACATGGTCCGCGATGAAGCGGAACACTCCGAGGAAACGGCCCGGATGTTGAAAGACTGGCCCGCTTAATCTACCAACTCTCCAAATTACAATAAGAGGGTTGCCGAATGGCAACCCTCATTCTATTTAAACGGATTTTTTATATAGGGTGCGCTCCGATTCCGAGCGCACCACATCGCTATATCAAGCTCGCGATCAACACCGTCGCCAGGCCGAGGTAGAAAAAATAGCCCAGGGTGTCGGTCATCGTGGTCACCAGGATCGGCGAGGCCAGGGCGGGGTCAAACTTGAGCCGGTGCATTAACATCGGCACCAGCACGCCCGCAATCCCGGCGCAAATCATATTCAGCAGCGTGGCACTCCCCACCACGAAACCCAGCAATGGTGTGCCCTTCCAGATCAGCGCAATCACGGCCACGATCAGGCCAATGCTGATGCCGTTCACCAGCCCCAGCAGCAGCTCCCGCCCCAATGCCTTCAAGCCCTCCTTGGGCGCAATGTCACCCAGTGCCAGCCCCCGCACCGTGACGGTCAGGGTTTGCGTTGCCGCGCTGCCGCTGACCCCGGCCACGATCGGGAAGAAAGCCGCAATCACCGCCACCTGCGCAATCGTGTCTTCAAAGATGCTCAAAACGGCCGATGAGATCAACGCAGTCAGCAGGTTCAGCGCCAGCCAGGGCAACCGAGTCTTGACGGCGGAACCGAGACTCACGTCCACCGGCAGTTCTTTGGGAACACCACCCAGGCGGTAGATATCCTCGGTGGCCTCATCTTCCAGCACGTCCAGCAGGTCATCGTAGGTGATCATGCCAACCAGCTTGTGTTCATCATCCACCACAGGCAGTGCCAGCAGGTCATAACGCTGCATCAGACGGGCGGCTTTTTCCTGGTCGGCTCCCACATTGATCGAGATCGGGTCCTTATCCATGACCCCGCGGATCACCGTGCCAGGCTTGGCGATCACCAATTGGCGCAGGGAAATCACGCCTACCAGATGGCCGTCCTTATCCTGCACAAAAAGGTAATAGATCTCTTCCGAATCGGGAGAAAGATGCCGCAGGTGCCAGATGGCCTCATCAACGGTCATATCCTGCTCAATGATCACATCCAGCGAGGTCATCACACCACCGGCAGTCTCATCCGGGTGTTCCAGCAGGGATCGGACCTCCTCCGGGTCTTTGATCTGGGAGAGGACCTCTTCCGCCTGCTCGTGGGGAATATCCCCCAGCAAGTCAGCCGCCTCATCCGGCTCCATGTTATCAACGATCTCCACCAGCCGGTCGGTCTCCATCCGGTTGGCGATCTCGGCCGCATTTTCATCCTCCAATTCCTCGAGGATGTCCGCGGTGCTTTCGGGGGTCAATAAGGGAATAATTTCCTGCTGCTGCTCAGGAGGAAGATCGGAAAAAACGTCGGCCTGGTCGGAACGCCTCAACTTCTCGAGAAGTGTGGTCACTTCATCCCAGTTACCCTCCGATACGGCTTGCCGGATCAATTCGAGCACTTCGTCAATACTGTTGAGATCTTTGATCACCATGTTTGCCTCCAGACACGACCTTTAATTTGCGTGCATGAAAAAAGACCATCACGTTGGAGATAGTCGTGAAGGTCTTTCCACAGCAAACACAGGCAGGCAACAAATGCCAGAGATTATCTCAATAATCCTCCTGCAGATGTCACCAACACAGCCCCCTGGCTGGGAAAGGCCTTCCAGTATCTATCACTACCTAAATCGTCATCGTTCATTGCAGGTTAAGTATACACAAATTCCCGAAAAAATGCCTTAGATTTTCTTTGGCAGCTCACTGAAGAAATAAAAAGAGGGATGCAATTTCTCGCATCCCTCAGACTTGTATAGGGGTTGTGCTTCTTCTAGGCCATGTGCATCAGGGCAAAGGTCCACATATCAGCAAATTCCTCGATCAGCTTGGCCGTGGGTTTACCAGCACCATGACCAGCCCTCGTTTCAATCCGAATCACCACCGGGGCCTCACCGGCCTGGGCCTTCTGCAGCGCGGCGGCAAACTTGAAACTGTGGGCCGGGAAAACCCGGTCATCATGGTCGCCCGTCATCACCATGGTCGGCGGATAGGCCACGCCCTCGCGGATGTTGTGCAGGGGCGAATAGGCCAACAGGGTTTTGAAATCGGCCTTCTCATCCGGCGAGCCGTAATCCGACACCCAGGCCCAGCCGATGGTGAACTTGTGGAAGCGCAGCATATCCAGCACGCCCACATTGGGCAGCGCCACGCCGAAAAGGTCCGGCCGCTGGGTCAGCACCGCGCCGACCAGCAGGCCGCCATTGCTGCGCCCACCCACCACGAGCTTCTCCTTGCGGGTATAGCCCTGAGCGATCAGATATTCCGCCGCGGCGATGAAATCATCAAACACGTTCTGCTTGTTATGCAGCATCCCACCCTCATGCCAGGCCCGGCCATATTCCCCACCGCCGCGGAGCTGTGCCTGAGCGTAAATTCCACCGCGCTCCATCCAGACCAGATTCGGCACGCTGAAGGCTGCCGGAATGGGGATATTGAATCCGCCGTAGCCATAGAGATAGGTCGGCGTATCTCCTGTAATCTTGAGGTCCTTGCGGTGGCTGATGAACAGCGGCACCTTGGTACCGTCCTTGCTCTGGTAAAAGACCTGCTTCGTGACGTAATCCTCGGGATCAAAGGCCAGCGCCGGCCGGCGGAAAACGCTCACCTCCCGGGTGACCAGATCGAGGCGGTAAACGGTGCCGGGGGTTGTGAAGGATGAGAATTTATAGAAGGTCTCTTCGTCATCACTGCGCCCGCCAAAGCCGAGTACGGTGCCGGGGCCGGGCAGCGCCAGATCGCCATCGGGCGTGCCGTCCGGCTTAAAGAACTTCACTTCATTGGCCGCGTCATGCAGATAGGTGCAGATGAAACGACTGCCGACATAGTCCACGAATTCCAGCTTGTCCTCGGCCTCCGGGATAATCTCCACCCAGTCCGCGGGTTCGGGGTGCGCCAGATCAATGGCCACCAGCCGCTGTTGGGGCGCGTTCTGATCGGTGCGGAAATAGAGCCGGGGGCCGTCATTGCCCACAAAAAGGTATTCCGCATCAAATTCAGGCAGAAGCTCCACTACGTCGTTCCCCGGGTTTGCCAGGTCGAGGATGAAAATTCCATTCTCAGCGGCGGTTCCCTGCGCAATGTTGATGACCAAATAGCGTCCATCTTCACTGACATCGCTCCAAAATAGCCAGCCCTTCTGATCGGGGCGATCATAGATCAATTTATCCTCGGATTGGTCAGTCCCGAGTCTGTGATAGTAGAGTTTATGGAAATAATTAGCCTGCTTGAGCGCCTCACCCTTCGGCGCATCGTAACGGCTGTAGAAAAAACCCTCACTCTTGCCGTCCCAGCTGGCGCCGGAAAACTTGACCCATTCCACCCGGTCCTCCAGGTCTGCGGCGTCTTCCACCCGGCGCACGTGCCAGGTTTGCCAGTCCGAGCCGGCATCGGCAATCCCATAGGCCAGGTACTGCCCATCAGGGCTGATGGCCGCGCCGGAAAGCGCCACCGTGCCATCTTCGGAGAGGGTATTGGGGTCCATCAAGAGCTTCGGTTCACCATCCAGGCTGTCCATCCAATAGAGTACGTCCTGATTCTGCAAGCCGTCATTGTAGAAATAAAAATAGCGCCCGGCCTTTTTGGTCGGTGGGGAGACCTTCTCATAATTCCAGAGGGTTGTCATCCGCTGACGAATTTCCTCCCGCAAAGGCGAGGAATCCAGCAAGCCGAAGGTCAGCTCGTTCTGGGCGTCAATCCATTGGCGAAGTTCGTCGCTGTCCAGGTCTTCCATCCAGCGATAGGGGTCAGCCACCGGCACGCCGTGCAGCTCTTCAACGAGATCATCAGCGCGGGTGGGTGGATATTTTATTTTCATGGGGTTTCTCCGGGGAATTAAGATCTGTCAGGCGTAATTAGCCATATAGCGGAAAAGTTCCGCCGTCAGCAGGGCATCGTCCACAGCGCGGTGCGAGTTAGGCAGCGGGATGCCGCAGGCCGCGCCGGCCGCTTCCAGCTTGTGCAGCCGGTAGCCCCGGCCGCGATTGCTCAGCTCACCATAAAATGCAGCATATAGCTTCATGACGCAAAAGAAATGCCGGTCATCCAGCGGCCAATCCAGCCAATAACGTTCGTGGGTTTGCTTCATCATCCGCAGGTCAAATTCGGCGTTATACATCCCCACCAGCCTGCCCTTCAGCACCGGTTCCATCTCCGCCCAGGCATCCTTCCAGGAAGGCGAGTCCGCCACCATCTCCTCAGTGATGTGATGCACTGCAATTGAGTCCGGCGGGATCGGGATAGCCGGTTTAAAGAGCGATTCGTAGAGCGTCTTGCCATGCAAATCCACCACGCCAATCTCGATCACCACGTCATTGCCGGTGAAGCCGGTGGTCTCGGTGTCGATGAAAACCGGGTCATACGCCAGGATCTGTTTGGCTCGGTCGACGATTTTGGGATTGGCTTTTGGGAACATGAAGAATCCTTAAAATCTATTGGCGAAGTTCTGGAAGTTTACCACATCTGTTAGGGCGAAGGCCAACCCTGCCCTGGAGCAAAGCGGAACCCCCGAAGTGAAACGGAGTGGGGTGTGAGGAAGGTTGAGATATTACTACAACCCCTTCCTCCTGCTGCGCAGGTATCCTTCCCCTTGAAAGGGGAAGGAACAAGAAAGGGGTCAGCTTTTAGAAAGGCTTCGACTAATCTCATTCAACACCATAGGCATTTCCCCCATCACCGCTTCATTTGAAAATCGCAAAACTTTATATCCCATTGCTATTAACGCACCCTCACGATACTGATCATAGTCCGCCTGAGCTCTGTGGATACCACCGTCAATTTCGATGACCAATTTTGCTTCTGGGCAATAGAAATCCACAATAAACAAGTAAATGATATGCTGCCTGCGAAATTTAAACCCTGAAAGCCGTTTTCTACGAAGCTCTTCCCACAACAATGCTTCCACCTGAGTAGGAAATTGCCGCATCTCTCTGGCCGCTTCAATCAGCCTTATTCTGGTCTCTCTGGAAAGGCACTCACTTTTATCCACTTATTACCCCTCATTGATGGTTATCCAACTTTATTTTACCCCCACCTCCTGGAGCAAAGCGGAACCCGCGAAGTAAAACGGAGTGGGGTGTGGGGAAAGTTGAGACATTACTACGACCCCTACCTCCTGCTGCGCAGGTATCCTTCCCCTGGAGCGTAGCGGAACCCCCGAAGTAAAACAGAGTGGGGTGTGAGGAAGGAACAAGAAAGGGATCAGCTTTCAGAAAGTTTTTCAAATCTTATTCAATTTTGACTAAGTCTCAGAATATTTGTTTATCCACTAAATAGATAAAATCCGCCCTTTACAACACTCCCACACCCTGCAGGAACTGGTACACCGCGAAAGCGGCCAGTGCAATCGCGGCCACCAGCAGCAGCCCGCGCCGCACCTTTTCCCCCAACTGGCGCATGGACGAAAAGAGCACAATCAGCACAATATTGGTCAGGACAAACACGCCATAAAACGCCCCCAGATAGCTCACCCCCCACCAGGGCGAAACCTGCCAAGTCTCAATCAGGTTCGGCCCATTGATCAAGCTCCAAAAGAGCCAGGGACCCGGCGAAATCAGGTTCATTGCGGTCGCCTTGAGCAGGGTCCGGTAACCCTTGGTCTCGGTCTCCTCTGCCACTTCGACAAAATTACGATAAGCGCGGAAGGAATCCCAGGCCAGGTAGAGCAGGAACAGCGCCCCACCGATCTGCAGGGCCCGCACAAAGCCATCCGAGACCCGGTTGAGGATCAGCAGCACCAGCAGGATCACCGGTCCGTCGCTGACCACAGGCGCAAAGGCCGCCGGCAGCGCCTTCTTCCAGCCGCCTTTGATGGCGTAGGAAAGCAGCAATGCCTGAAACGGCCCGGGGGTCACCCCCTCGGAAAAGCCGATGGTGGCGGCGGAGAGAAGCGTGGAGAGTAACATGGGAGAAATTATAGACGATTTAAAGATATCATTGCGAACCCTTGAAAGGGGCGTGGCAATCTCAAGGAGCGCAGCGACGAAGCCCTCGAAACGTAGCGAGGGGGTATGTGAGTTGGCAACCCATCCTATAAACCTAAACCTTATAACAACTTTTGATAGTCATTAAAAAGTGTCGCAAAATCTATCATAGCGTCAGCATTACTTACCAAATAGACCTCGTTCAAACCTTCTTTTGTTCGAAAATGGATTTCTCCATACTTTAATACTGGAATCTGATAATTACTTGAAAATCTCTTATCTCGACTACCGTCTTTATTTGCTTTTGCCCACGTATAACCAAGTACTTCTGAATCCTTTGGCACCGTTTCCTCTTCAATAAAGCGGGTTAGTGAAAAATCAAGATGTACATCTTTTAGATCAATTAGAGCGATATCTGTCATATCCCTCATCAAAATAAACAATGGATAAATAAATAAATCGGCTCCATTTGCATTTTGAAGATGTAGGGCATCATAATCACAATGAATTAACTCTAATTTTTTCTTCCCAAATTTAACTTCTCTCCTCTCAACGAGATTCTCTGCAGTGGTTCGTAAAGCAACCCGATCAGCTCTTTGAGAAGTTGTAATATCCCAAATCTTTTCAGCTTTTTGGATCGAATCAAAAGAATCAAAAAGGGCACTGAATCCAAATTCAACATTTTCTTCGATTAACAAATCGACTTTAACTTTGCATTCTTCAATATCTTGAAGGTTTTTATTTACTCGCTGTTCTAATTCCTGTATGCTATGGTCCCACTCAACAACCTTTTTTTTCCATAACTTAGATAATGGAAACCAACCAAGCCACTTTCGTTTATTTTTTACCTTTTTTAACTCCTTTTCATTTCTTTTTAAATCAGCAAGCAATTTTTCTCTTCTTTCTTTTACATCAACTAATTGCTCTTTAAAACCTTCTAAAGTCTCACTAGTAAGTTTTTTTATAATTTTGCTTTTATAGAATGTCTTTGGCTGAATATCCATTTATTCCTCCCGTAGATATAAACAAAGAATTTCCCTCATGAATTTCAATATAGAGAATCCATCCTTATTCTGTCAATATACCTTGATTAACTTCAACCCACGTATATATCTTTATTCCCATAACACCTTTGCCACTCACCACACCATCTCCCCCACCACATCCTTCGCGGCATTCACGGTCAGCACCATGTCGTGCAGGCCGATTTGGCCTTTGAAGAATCCCCGCTCCTCATTCAGACGCTTCACGTCCGCGTGCAGCTGTTCCGGGTCGGCCCGGGCCACTTCGGCCGCGCTCTCATAGCCCAATTCCAGCAGCATATAGGCGAAGGTGTGGTTCACCCAGCGAATGCGGGAGAGGTCTGTCAGCTTCGCCAGACGCAAAATCTCCCCCTCGTCCACGCCCGCTTCCGCGGCCAGCGCTGCCCGGTCCGCGGGCGTCCGCACCCGGTCGTAGAGCTGGGCAGTCTGCTTGATGCCGAGGTCAGCCAGCGCGCTTACAACCGCCCCGGGCGTATCGGGTAAGTCGGAAAGTTTGTTTGGCTTGGGCTGCAGGCTGTTGATCTCCCGGCGCAGGACTGCGAGATAACCCTCATCCAGCCCGCTCTCACGGGCAAAAGCCTGTAATTTAGCTTTTGTCTTGAGCGCGGCCTGAACATCCACCACACTCTCTAAGCCCTGGGCTCGCAATACGGCGAACCGCGCCGCAGTGTCCTCCTGCAAAATCCGCCGGCTGGGCAGCAGGTCCGCCCCTTCCAGAATCGCCTGGTACTTCGCCAGGCTGATCGCATCCAAATCCCGATAATAGGCCATTATCCATTCCTCCCGAATTCTGATTCCTCAACCCCGTTTTCATTATACAAGAAGGTGTTCCTTTTATCGCGTTTCAGCCGAAGAATCGGTTAAAATTTTTATGGGAAAATTAAACAAGATTGCCACGCCTCCAATGGAGGCTCGCAATGACAAACTATCTAGGAGGAACCATGAACCAACCAGAACTGACCGACCAAGCCCTGGCCATCCTGCGCTCGGGGGAAAACTTCCAGTGGGTTATCATCACCCTGCTGGCGTTGGTGATCTATGTCTACACCAATGAGTATCAGAAGAAGAACTTCAAAGGCATCGCGGCCGGGCTGGCGCTCTACGGCGTCCACTGGTTCTATGAGATCGGCAACGCCCTGATCCAGCATTTCAGCGGCCACGCGCTGTGGACCGTCCCAACCGGCACCAGCTTCCTGATCCTGATCGGCGTGGGGATCGAGCTGAGCTTCATGTTCTCGGTTGCCGGGTTATTGCTCAGCAAGCTGCTGCCCGAGGACCCCAAAGACAAGATCCTGGGGATCAACAACCGGATCGTGATGGCCGTGGCGAATGCCGCCCTGTTCTCCATCATCGAGATCTTCCTGGCCAAGACACCGGCTTTCCACTGGGTCTATCCCTGGTGGGGCGCTTTCCCGGTCTTCATCACCACCTACATCCCCTTCTTCGTGGTCTCCTTCCTGGCCTACGATTGGCAGCCGAAGGTCCAGCGCCGGGTGATCGGCTCGCTCTTTGCGGTGGATGCACTGATGATGGTGGTCTTCGCCGGAATCCTGCACTGGATATAAAACAAACAACACCTCGTAAAGTAGGGTGCGCTCCGCTTTTGAGCGCACCAAATTTTTCGCTTTTCACACAGGATGCGCGCCATTTCTGGACGCACCCTGTCACTCACTGTGGGGAAAAATGTTCCTTTTTCAGGTTTTCACCGATATCTTAATCAAGAAAGACGATCAAGCTCGAGCTTCAATCTGACCAATCACTTCAATCCAACCGGAACATGGATGACAGATCACGACGCTTATGACCTCTGACAAAAAACTCGCTTTGAATGCAGCCCATGATCCCAAAGCCTTCGGCGATCTCTTTGACCGCTACGCGCTCAGGATCTACCGCTACTGTTACAGCCGTGTCCAACACCATGAAAGCGCTGAGGACATCACAGCCCAGGTCTTTCAGGACGCGCTGGAACACATTGACCAATACAAGCCCCTTGCCCCCTTTGCCGCCTGGCTTTTCACCATTGCCCGGCGCAGAGTCACCGACCACTACCGGCGCCTGAAACCCACCGAGGAACTCTCTGAAGAATTCTCGCAGGGCAACCCGGAAATCCTCGCCGGCGTCATCCAGCAGGAAGACCTTCAATCGCTGGAACACAGCCTGAGGAAGCTGGACGAGGACGATCTCGAACTCCTTCGCCTGCGGTTCGCCGCAGGGATGCGATATAAGGAGATCGCCGCACTGGTGGACAAGACCCCCGGGGCAGTCAAGACCGCGACCTATCGTCTCCTGGACCGTTTGAAAGCAGATATGGAGAAACCTGATGATGCCCAATAAGAATCCCGACCATAATTTAATCAAGAAGTTACGTCAATATTTTGAAGTCGACCCTCGGCCCGATTTCCTGCCTGCACTCAAAGATGATCTTGTGGACCAGGTTGCTGACAAGCCGTCGCCGCTTCATCGCCAGCAACCCCGGAAGACCGCATTCATCCTGGCCAGCGCGCTGACCGCTTTGGTCCTACTGCTCTTCATCACGCCTGTACGGGATGCCATCGGCCAGATATTTGTGGAGCTTTTCCATCAAACCGAGAGCGACTCTATTCCCCATCCTCCTGCTCAAACCCTGATCGCTGGTACAGCAACGGCTGAATATCAAGCAACCATCACACCCAACCAGGTTGTTAACCCAGATTATGAAGCCACCATTGGCCCTGATTCCGTTTTCACAGCTGAGATGATCCTGTTTCAGGTTGAAAGGTCTTCAGGCTATGATATGCTGGAACCCGCCTTTCTGCCGGATGGTTTCGAGCTGACAGGTGCATCCTTCGACTGGGAAACCGGGATTGTACACCTGGCTTATGATCTGGATGATGAAAACAGCCTCACTATAAACCAGGAACCGATCAGCGAAGCAGAAAGATGCGATCTCTGTATAGAATTTGGCTCGGACACAAACGTGTCTGCGGCCCAAATTGGGGATTTGGAGGGAGAGTATGTCAAAGGGGGCTGGAAAGAGGATGGCAGCAACCGTTACTGGACCTCCGATCCTGGTATACAAACCCTGCGGTGGCAATCCGATGACATAGCATTTGACCTCCAATTCCAGGGGGATCCGGATCAGATCTCACAGTCCGATCTGGTTAAGATAGCCGAAAACCTTGTCAATCGGATACCCGACCCGGCAAGCCAGGAAGTTGCGACGTTATCAGTTGAAGAGGTTGAACAAGCTGCCGGTTTCGATGTCCTTGTTCCCTCGAAAGTTCCCTCAATCTTTAGGTTCTCCGGTGGGTCTTATCTTCCCGAAGAAAACATGACTCTCCTGTTCTACGATTTAGTGGGACACCATACCCATGGGTTGCGTATCGCACAGGAACCCATAACCGAAACGGATGATTGCGATTTGTGCTCAGAAATCGGTCCAGCCGCAAATATTCAATCCGTTCAAATTGGTGACACCCCCGGTGAACTGGTCAATGGCGTTTGGATATTCGAGGATGGTTATAAAAAATGGAAGAACGACCCCTGGATGGTAAGACTTCGCTGGCAATCAAATGATACGGTCATGGAAATAATGTTTTTCGGTCCACCAATGACCATGACAAAAAGCAATATGGTCCATTTAGCTGAAAGTATGGCCAGCTCAAATGCGCCCCTGGCCCTGTTCAATATCACCCCAACAGCACCATCATCAGAAACCTCCATGATTGCTGATCCTTCCAAAATAAATAACGCGGATATGACCCTCGAAGAGGTTGAAGAAGCTGCCGGCTTCGATATCATTACACCCACCTATCTGGCGAATCAGGAATTTTACGGCGCGAACTTCGATCCGAGATCAAATATCGTTTACTTGTTCTATCTAAACGGCTTGACCATTCGGCAGGAGCCTTATACCGGAATAGCCGATTGCGATCTATGCGCTGTCGTCAGATCCGGCGCAAGATTCAGATACGTTGAAATCGGCGATATTGAAGCTGAATACCTATACGGGGCACAGATGACTCAGCATCTCCGCTGGCAGGAAAACAATACCTTCTTTGATATCATCTACGACCATGACCCGTCCGAATTGGAACTGGATGATCTGATCGCCATCGCGGAAAGTTTGCAGTAAAGCCGCTGAAAACAAAACAATTGTAGGGTGCACTCATAGGTGGAGCGCACCAAGATAATAAAAAAAGCCACGTACGCTATTAAGTTGTAGTACGTGGCTTTTATTATCAGGCTGGAAGGGCGATTTCGTAGGTCACATGCCGCTCAGCGCATGTGACAAAGATTGAATTCTGTCACGCTGGAAGCGTGACCAACATAATGATTAACTTTCTTCTGCCGCCTTGATCTCCTTCACGTTCAACTGCAAGGTGCTGCGGCCGTTGAATTCATTGACCTCAAAGCGGAAGGCGATATCCACCCTCTCGGGCATCTCTTCCATCCAATAACCCTGGCGGAAGGCAATCGCGTCATAGCTGTAGTTGCCCGCCTGCAAAAACAGCTTGAGATGGCTCCCCTCACGGCCTACTGTTCGCGAACTGCGCACGGTCAGGTTGCGGGCAACGAACACCGGTTCGGGGTTCTCCCGCCCGGTCGGCTCCAGTTTGTGCAAATCTTCCAGAATGCCGGGAATATACTGCGGTGCCAGGTTTTCCAGCTTGATCTCACGGTCAATAATCAGTTCCGGCAGCAACTCCATCTCCCCCAACTGCTCCGCCACGATCCCTCGCATCCGCGCTACCAGCGCTTCCACATCCTCATTCCGCACGGTGAAGCCCGCAGCGGCCGCGTGCCCGCCGTGCCGGACCAGCAGGTCCGCACATTGATCCAGCGCCTGGGTGATATGGAATTCGGGAATCGAGCGGCAGGACGCCACGGTGAATTCCTCGCCCTGGTGTGCCACGATGGATGGGCGATAATAGGATTCCACCAACCGGGAGGCCGCCAATCCCACCACGCCCTCATTAAAACGCGGATCGGCCGCAAAGAACAACATCGCATCCGGATCCTCGCCCAGCACCCTTTCGGCTGCCAGTTCACGGATCTCACTGGTCATGTCCTGACGTTCGCTATTGACAGTATCCAGTTTCTGGGCCAGTTGGCCTGCCTCCATCGCACTTTTGGTCACCAGCAGCTCAAACGCGATCCGAGCTGATTCCAGCCGCCCCGCAGCATTCAGGCGCGGCCCCAATTGGAAGCCAAGGTTGCCCGCATCACACTTTGAAAGGTCCACCCTTGCCACCTGTGACAACGAATACAACCCCTGCCGGGGGGTCTTGCGGATCTTCGCCAGCCCCTGCCGCACGAGCAACCGGTTCTCGCCCTTCAGCGGCGCCAGGTCCACCACGGTGCCCAATGCGACCAGATCTACCCAATCCTCCGCATCCAGGCCCGCCACCGGATATTTCGCCAAATAAGCCTGCGCCAGTTTATAGGCCAGCCCCACCCCGGCCAGGTACTTTTCCGGATAGACATCATCCGCCTGCTTGGGGTCAATCACGGCCACAGCCGCGGGCAGTGCCGCACCGGGGTGGTGATGATCGCTGATAATCACATCCATCCCCAGCTCATTCGCCAAAGCCACTTCACCCACCGCGCGCACACCGCAGTCCACGGTGATCACCAGACCAACCCCCTCCCCGGCCAGCGTGCGCATGGCGTCATCATTCAGGCCGTACCCCTCGCCAAACCGGTCGGGGATATACGGCCGCACCTCCACCCCCAGCCCCGTCAGGAATTCCACCATCAGCGCGGTTGAGGTGACGCCATCCACATCATAGTCGCCATAAACCGCGACTTTCTCGCCCTGCTCAACCGCCTTATGCAGCCGCGTCACCGCGGTCTCCATCCCCTTCAGCAGGAAGGGGTCCCGATCAAAATTGACCCGCCCCTCAATGAAGGCCGCTGCCGAATCACGGTCCTGATAGCCGCGGTTATAGAGCATCTGCCGCATCAGGGGTGAAAAATCGCTGAGTTCCTGCGAAATGTCATTTGGAATGGGATGTTGGACCCGCCAGCGTTTTGGCAGGGGGCGGTGGTCAATGGCGTTTGGCATGGGGTGGCTTTCTAATATACAGATTGGGTTGGTTGCTAAAGGGATTATAACCGATGGGTGAATAGCCCTTATTTCCATATTTCTCCCAACCTGCCAAATCTTACTCCATCACCCCAATGAAAAATTTATGCCTTTAGCTGTGAGCAAACTCTATTTCATAGATATTTCTCTTTCCTAGCCTTTGGTTGTTGGGGCAACCACAGAACACAGATACTCCTCACGGGCGGGTACAGCTCTTTACAGAGGCAGGCAGATCCGCCCCTACAATCATTCCATTCGTAAATCAAGATATTCGATGATTTGTAGAATTTATGTATTCTGTGATTGCCCCACCTATTGCCCCACAATTCACCCCCAAAAGCGCGCAAAAGCCGTTAAAATAAGAACACTTATGACACAAACCAACCCTTCCCTCCCGCTGGACCAGGTGATCGTTGGCGATTGCCGTCAGGTCCTGGCCGACCTGCCTGAAGATTCCGTCGATCTGATCTTTGCCGACCCACCCTATAACCTCCAATTAGGGGGGGAGCTTTGGCGCCCCAACCTGACCAAGGTGGACGCGGTGGATGATGATTGGGACCAGTTCGAAAGTTTCAAACAATATGACCAGTTCACCCGCGAATGGCTGACGGCCTGCCGGCGGGTGCTCAAACCCTCCGGGACACTCTGGGTGATTGGTTCCTACCATAATATCTACCGGGTTGGGAAAATTCTGCAGGACCTTCAATTCTGGGTCCTGAACGATGTGGTCTGGGTCAAGGCCAATCCGATGCCCAATTTCCGCGGCGTGCGCTACACCAACGCCCACGAGACCATGCTCTGGGTTCAGAAGGAAAAAGGCGCTCAATATACTTTTAACTACCATGCCATGAAGGGCCTGAACGATGACCTTCAGATGCGCAGCGACTGGTATTTCCCGATCTGCACGGGTGGTGAACGGCTGAAGGACGAAAACGGCGAGAAAGCCCACCCCACCCAAAAACCGGAAGCCCTGCTCTACCGGGTGATCATGTCCAGCTCCAATGTGGGCGATGTGGTCTTGGATCCTTTCTTTGGCACGGGCACCACCGGGGCAGTCGCCCGCAAGCTCCACCGGCATTTCATCGGTGTTGAGGTGGATGAGAAATATGCCCGCCTGGCCCGCCAGCGCGTTCACGAAGTGGTCCAGCTTGAATTTGACCCGCCGATCTATGTCACCCCCAACCCGCGGCACCGCAAACGGATTCCCTTTGGCCGCCTGGTGGAAGATGGCCTGCTTAGTCCCGGCCAGCTGCTCTATTACGGCCAGAAGGGCGAGCTGTCCGCTCAGGTCTTGGCGGATGGTCAGTTGAAATTCAATGGGCACCGCGGTTCGATCCATAAGATCGCCAAGGAAATCCGCAGCGGTCCGGGCAACGGCTGGAAACTTTGGTATTACTGGGATGAAAAAGCTAAAACACGTAAACCGATCGACGCCCTGCGCGAAATGATCCGCAAGGAAGCGTCGCAAGAAATTAAACCGGCAGGGGCAGCCTGAGGCATTTGTCCAAACCGGCATTAATCAAAAGGAAAAAATAATGTCAGATAAGACCTACACTCAATCTCCCTGGGACCTCAGTGATCTCTTCTCAGGTGTGGACGATCCCAAAATCGAGACCACTTTTGAAGAAATCGATCGTGGTCTGGACGCTTTTGAGTCCTACCGGGAACAACTCACTCCTGAGATCAGCGAAGATCTGTTTCTCAAAGTCATCAAAGACTATGAACACTTCTTCCGTATGATGCTCCACCTCAACGGCTACGCGGAATTAAAGTTCGCCTCAGACACCCAGGATCAAAATGCTCAGGCCCTGGTTGCCAAGGTGAACCAATTCCAGGCTGAGGCCGCCAACAGGACCATTTTCTTCAGCCTCTGGTGGAAATCCCTGGAGGATAAGGACGCCCAGCGGCTGCTGGATGCCTCCGGCGACTTCCGTTACTGGCTGGAAGCCATTCGCAATTTCAAGGACTTCACCCTCAGTGAACCGGAAGAGAAAATCATCAACATCAAGGACGTGACCGGCGCCACAGCGCTCAACATGCTCTATGACTCGATCACCAATCGCTATACCTTCAAGCTCACAGTGGACGGCGAAGAAAAGGAAATGACCCGCGGCGAGATCGGAGCCCTGGTGCGGGAATCCGACCCGGAGCTGCGCGCCAAAGCCTATCAGGAGATGTTCCGCGTCTACAAAGCTGATGCCCCCATCCTCGGCCAGATCTACCAGGCCCTGGCCCGGGACTGGCGCAACGAGAATATCAACCTGCGCGGCTTCAAATCCCCGGTTTCCGTTCGCAATCTGGTCAACGACATCCCGGATGACGTGATCGAGACTCTGCTTGAGGTCACCCGCCAGAACGCCAAACACTTCCAGCGCTTCTTCCGGCTCAAAGCAAAACGGCTGGGAATGGACAAGCTCCGCCGGTATGACATCTATGCCCCGGTTGCCAAATCCGATAAGACCTATGGATTCGACGAGGCCGCCCAGATCGTCCTGGAATCCTTCAATGAATTCCACCCGAAATTCGCCGGGATGGCCCAGCAGATTTTGGATGCCGACCATGTGGATAGCGAAATCCGCAAGGGCAAGATGAGCGGCGCTTTCTGCGCCACCATCACCCCGGACCTCACGCCCTGGGTGCTGCTCAACTACCAGGCCAAACCGGATGATGTCGCCACCATGGCGCACGAACTGGGCCACGGGATCCACTCCCTGATGGCGCAGGACCACACCGCCTTCACGCAGCATGCCTGCCTGCCCCTGGCTGAGACAGCCTCCACCTTTGCAGAGATGATGCTGGTGGACAAGCTGCTCAAAGAGGAGACCGATGAGGCTGTGCGGCGGGATCTGCTCTATCGCCAGATGGACGATTCCTTCGCTACTATCCTGCGACAGAACTACTTCTCGATGTTCGAGCAGACGGCCCATGATATGATCGCCAAAGGCGCTCAGGTCAATGAAATTGCCGAAGCCTACATGGCCAACCTCCAGAGCCAGTTTGGCGACGCCGTGGATATTTCCGATGAATTTCGCTGGGAATGGGTCATGGTGCCCCACTTCTACAACGTGCCCTTCTATGTCTATGCCTATGCCTTCGGCCAGCTCCTGGTACTCTCGCTTTACAAACAATTCAAAGCTGAGGGCGAATCCTTCAAGCCTCGCTACATGCAGATCCTGGCAGCGGGCGGCTCCATCGCCCCCGTCCAGCTTCTGGCGAATGCCGGCATTGACGTGACCACAGCCGAATTCTGGCAGGGCGGCTATGATGTGATTGATGAAATGGTCACCACGCTGGAAAACTTATCCTAAAGTTCAGACTAATCCAAGCCCGGTGGGAACGTTGACCCACCGGGCTTTTTTCTCTCTTATCCCCCAACACCCCTCGGAGCAAACCATGTCCATGTCACCCAAAGAACGTGTGCTTGCCGCCATCAACCACCAGGAACCGGACCGCGTCCCCATCGTGATCGGCATCAGCAATGCCACCGGCATCAAAATGAAGACCTACCGGGGGGTAAAAAAGCTGATTGGCGTGAACGCCCCGGATAAGTACCTCTATGACTGGCCCGAGCTGGGCACGGCCGCTGTTGATGAGCAGACCCTCACAAGGCTGCATGGTGATGTGCGCAGTGTGCTGGATCTGGAACCGCTCGCCATCCGCCAAAGGAACGAAGCCAGAGGACCAAAGGATGCTTATGTCAATTCCTGGGGGACCAGCCAGTTCCAGCTTTCCGATGGCGACTGGACATTTGGCCCCCCGCCGCTGAAAGACGCCACCACGCTCGAGGAGATCGAGGCCTTCGACTGGCCGGATATGACCGACCCCACCCGGGTGGCGCACTGTAAAGCGCAGGCGCAGAAATTAGCTGAGGAGAACAAATTCGCCGTCATGGGCATCCCCTGGCTGCTCTTCCCCTTCGAACGGGCTTTCGCCATGCAGGGCATGGACACCTTCCTGCTAAACATGGCCATGATTCCCGATTTTGCCACTGCCCTGGTGGCGAAGATCACTGAGAAATGCAAAGAGATGATGGGCGCCTTCCTGCAGGAGACCGGGGAGTATCTGGACATCATCAAGATCGGCGATGACCTCGGCACGCAGGAAAGCCTGATGATCTCCCCCAAAATGTACCGCCAGATGGTCAAGCCCTTCCATGCCGACCTGATCGCCTTCATCAAGGAACGCACAGATGCCAAGATCTTCTTCCATACCGATGGCGATGTCTTCAACCTGATTGAGGACTTCATCGAGATTGGCGTGGATATCCTCAACCCCATCCAGACTTCCGCCGGCCGGATGTCGGACCTGGAAGGTCTGAAACAAAAATATGGCGACCGGGTCACTTTCTGCGGCGCGATTGACACTCACCGCATCCTGCCCTCCGGCACACCCGAGGAAGTCCAGCAGGAAGTGAAACGGGTGATCAATATCCTCGGCCCGGGCGGCGGGTATATGGTCGCCTCGGTGCATACGATCATGAACGATGTGCCACCCGAGAACGTCCTGGCGATGGTGGATGCCGTGGAAAAATACGGACAGTATCCGTTGAAGGGATGATCTATCAATAAGATTACTTCCTCGCATAGTTCATAGTATCCGTCATTGCGAGCTTGCGAAGCAATCTCATGTAATAGGTCTTGTAGGTCATGTAGCGCGAAGCCTACGTGACAAGATATTATCAATCACGCTTCATGTATGATGATGTCATTCATTGTCACATGCGCTGCGCGGCATGTGACCTACATGCTGTCTCGTAATGACAAAAGTTTTACCAAATTCGTAGACGGCAAACTTAAGCCTTCCCCTCGAGAGGGAAAGGGTGGCGAAGCCAGGATGGCGTTGACAAGTAAGACCGTTGTTAAAAACAATTTTAGTCATGCTGGTTCGACTTTCGGTCTCACTATGCATGACCTACACACGGGTAAATCTAATTTACAATAGAGGCATTACCCGTAACCAAGGAGAGTCCCATGTCTAAAAAATTGATCCGCGATCTGGGGGATGGTCTGATCCTGCGCCATGCCACTTCGGAAGACACCAATGCCCTGGTGCAATTCAACCGGGAGATTCACGGGGAAAACGAATGGGATGCCCGGGGACTGGATGACTGGACCCGTGACCTGCTCAGCGGCGACAGCCCCTATATGACAGCCGATGATTTCACCGTTGTGGAAGACACCAAAACCGGTGAAATCGCATCTTCCTGCTGCCTGATCTCGCAGACCTGGTCCTATGAAGGCATCCCCTTTAAATTGGGCCGGCCGGAACTGGTGGGTACGAAGAAGGACTATCGCCGACATGGACTGGTTCGGACGCAGTTTGAAGTTTTGCACGAATGGAGTCTGGAACGCGGCGAACTGGCCCAGGCGATCACCGGCATCCCCTTTTATTACCGCCAATTCGGTTACGCCATGGCGCTCAACCTGAGCGGCGGCCATTTCGGCTACGAAATCCAGGTTCCCGAACTAAAAGAAGGAGAAAAAGAGCCCTACACCTTGCGCCCAGCCAAAAAGAAGGACATCCCCTTCCTGATGGAACGCTACGATCAGGGCTGTGCCCGCTCGCCGATCTCCGCCGTCTGGGATGAAGCCCTTTGGAAATACGAGCTGAAAGGCAAGCGACCGTATAACATCAACCGGCGGGAAATTTACATTATCGAAGACACCGCTGGTGAACCCATGGGTTTCATCGGCATTCCACCGATTAAATGGGGTCATACCAGCTCGCTCACCTTGTTTGAGATCATTGATGATGCCTCTTGGACAGAGGTCACCCCCAGTGTGCTCCGCTTCCTCTGGCAGAAGGGGCTGGAGAAGGCCAAAGAACAGGATGCCAAGCAGAAAATCATCGGCTTCTGGCTGGGCGAAGCGCATCCGGCCTATACTGTAACCGCCGATCAACTCGCGCGCATCAGCAAACCCTATGCCTATTACATGCGCGTGCCGGACCTGGCTGCCTTCATCACCACTATCAAACCCGCGCTCGAAAAACGCCTGGCGCATTCCGCTTTCGCCAACTACAGCGGTGAGTTGAAGATGAGTTTTTATAAGGATGGATTGCTGATCAAGTTTGACAATGGCAGGATCACCGAAATCAGGAACCTGGCCTTTGCTGAACTGGAGAAACCGCAGGCTGAGTTCCCGCCATTCACCTTCCTGCATCTGGTCTTTGGCCACCGTGCGGTGCGGGAGTTGCGGGCCATCCATATCGATTGCATGGTCAAGAATGAAGCGACCGCCAACCTGATTGATGCCCTCTTCCCGAAGCAGGCCTCTGAGGTCTGGCCGATCTCGTAATTTGCTCAATTTGCAGTTCGAATACAGACATGACCATTAAGGGCGGGCCTTGGGCCCGCCCTTACATATTATTTATCCACTCACCCCACGTGGCTCGTTCCCATCACGCCGCTCCCTTCCCCCTGCGGGTATTTTGAATCCAATTCAAACCCAGCAGACCCGCCATAGCTAACAAGATTGAGATGAAGAGAATGAAGGTAAAATCTCGCTCGGATGAATAGGTTGAAGTATTCAGACCTTTCACCATCACATGGCTGAGGATATACGCCAGAGGGAATAAGATAATTCTCTCCATCCAGAATTTAACTTTATCCCGCTTATTGAAAACAATCAACAGCACGCCACAGACCACCGCTGCGCCAATAGCCAGGTACTGATAATAGGCCAGCACCAACCTGGGCAGCTCCATCGTACCATAACTGACCTTCTCTCCGGAGATCTGCACAGCGTCCTGGCCGTTGTTGGAAGAATAAAATACAACTTGTTCCCGACCGTCAACGGGATCCGGATAGATCATCGCACTTTGCACACCGCGCTGCAGGATCTTCTGATCAAAAATTGTGCTCCAAGCGCTTAGGTAGGTCACTATGCTCATCCGGCCGCCCTCATCCACCAGAGTGGAATTGAGGCTAAAGCCCGTCACAGATTCATCAAAGGTGATCAGAACACTGCCCTCTTTTTCTGAGACGGTGAACAAGTCCTCCGAATAGGGCAAATATTCCGGTGTTGTCAGATAAGCAAACCCGGTGAGCAAGAGTGCGGCAACCAATACCACGGCAATCAGAACGTTCCTCACTTTTTGCCGGTTGAGCAGTTTATTGATCTTCTTAAGCGGTACGGTCTCCAGATCGCCGAAGGATTTTGATAACGTTTTCTCTTTTTCAAATTCCTCCCGACATTCCTCGCAATCAGCCAGGTGCGCCTCCACAAATTCCCGGGTTGAATCACTGACAAGGTTGTCTAGATACATAGGCATAAGATCCCTGACGACATCACATTCATTCTTCATTTGCTTGATCCTCCATTTGCGATAAGATTTTCTTTTTGGCGCGGTAAAAAGTGACGCAAGCCCAATTTTGTGTCTTGGAGAAGAGTTTTCCGATCTGCTCATAGCTCATCTGCCCAAAAACCCGCAGCATAAACACTTCTTTATAGGGTTCCGGTAAGACATGCACAGCCGCGTGGAGATTGCCTGCCTCATCCTGAAGCGCGACGTTATCTTCCATTTTCCGCGGAGGTGAATGGTCAATTGCTTCAAGTTCATCCAAATCCGCAATGCGCTTGTGTTTGCGCAGGTATGAAAAATAAGTGTTCTTTGCGATCTGGCACAGCCAGACACGGATCTCACAATCTCCCCTGAATTGATCGATCGCACGCATCGCCTTGAAGAAGGTTTCACTGGCAATTTCTTCTGCTATATTGGCATCTCCCGAGAGGTTTCTGATATACAGGAACACATCACTGAAATATGCCCGGTAGAGCTTGTCAAACTCGGTCACTTTTTTGCACCTCTTTATTGATATGACCCGTTAACGGCAAAAATCTTACAAGATTAGCAGATTCCGTTATGAATCGTGATTGGCGTCTAATTTTATCTCAAGCATACCCCCTTAAAAGGCAAGCTAAAAAGACTTAGAGGTAGATCACGCTGGCAGCGTGAGAAAATAATAATTACTAATCTCAATTTCCTTTATTACATGGCATAACATTTACGAGAATTAGCCCTAGGTCACATGCCGCGCAGCGCATGTGACAAAATTGATCTTCGGAGATAAAAACCCCGGGAAAGCATATCCCGGGGTTCATATTAATCCTCTTTATTTTTCAGCCACGGCCAGCGCTCTTCTGCGCTTTTGGGCGGTTCCACCGGTTCAGGCGGCGTTTCTGCTACGCGGGGTTCTTCCCGCACCTGCAACACCGGCACAGGGCTGGCGGCCTGTTCCCCCACGTTCCCGTTCACCCCGGCCTGCATCTGACGGTATTGCGCGGTCCGGGCATAATCCCGCAACTTATTAATCCGGCGGATCAGCATCGGGTGGCTCTGGAAGGCTTCCGCCAGCACATTGCTCACGTCATCATCCTGCGCGTCGATCATCGCCAGCGCCCGGTCAAATTCCTGTTGGCTGCGTATGTTGGGCGCCACCAGCTTAACCAGCGCGGAAATCGCCAGGTTCAGGTCCCCGCAGGCCAGCAATCCGGCCCGGTCGGCGGAATATTCACACATCCGGTTCCACCAGCGGAACGAGGCAAAGAGCAGTACGGCCGCGCCAAAAGGCGCGGGAATGCCAGCCATGCCGCCCAAAATGGTATTCAGCCAGGTATGCCCCAGGGCCACATGCCCCATCTCATGCCCGATCACGAAGGAAAGCTCACCCGGCCCCATCACCTTCACCATCGGTGTATAGAGCACCAGGGCCTTAGGCTCACTGATCCCAAAGGTATAGGCATTTAACTGGTTCTTGTTGACCAGATAAACATCCACCGCGCCTGGCTGGAGCTTTTGCGAGCAGGTCCGCACCAGTCGGTCCAGCTCGGGTGTCTGCGCTCCGTTCACCGGCATTGCGCTGTGCATCAAGGCCCGGTGATGGGCGCGGATCATAAAGGCGCTGAGCACGAACATGCCCAGGATAAACGCTCCGCTCAGGCAGAAAGTGACCGTCGAGGTCAATACGATCACGGCCAGAACGAGCAGGATCGTCAGAATCAGCACGACCTGTTCATTATCCACCCGGTAACGACGGGAGCGGAACATTGTAGCTCCTATACTCCTATTTCGACCCAGCGTTCTTCAGGAAAGCCCGCGTCTCCGCAATTTGTTCGGCGGGCAGCCTCCCGGTCTCTTCCCAATAATCCAGCAAGTCGGTCAGGGTGAAGAGGGCGTGCATCCGGAAGCCTTCAGCCTCCAGCGCTTCCTTCGCACCGGATTCCCGGTCGATCAGCACCACAATATCCTTCACCTTCAACCCGACGCTGGTCAGTTTTTCGATTGCCTCAAACTTGGAACCGCCGGTCGTCGCCAGGTCATCAATCACTGCCACGGTTTCGCCGGCGTGATAGATGCCCTCAATTTCCGCCGCCGTGCCATAGGCTTTGGCGCTTTTGCGGGGGTAAATCATTGGCCAATTCCCCTGCAGGCTGATGGCGGTCGCAATCGGCAGCGCAGCATAGGGCAATCCGGCGATCCGGTCAAATTCCAGTTCCTTCAATTGCCGGATATAGGCCGCGGCCACCTGGGTCATCCAGCCGGGATAAGCTACCAACCGGCGCAGGTCAATATAGATTGGGGATTTGATGCCGGATTTGAGGGTGAATTCGCCAAAGCGCACACAGCCCATCGAGAGCAGCCCTTCCACCAGCGGTTCAACCATCCGGGGCGTGGTACCTTTCTGAGCTTTGAGTTTGGGTCGGGTGAGGGTCTGCGCTTCTCTGAATCGCTCAACCAATTCCCGCGCCGCCTGGCCCGGGTCTTCCGCCCGGGAGATTCCCCGGCTGACATTGATCAGCAGCCCGAGGCCATCCTCACGCAGCCCAGCCTGCATCGCCGCGCCGAGGTCAGCCCCCTGCGCACCGAGGCCGGGCGCCAGGAACCACTGCTTGGGGGCCAGTTCACGCACTCGCCGGAGGGCATCCGGGAAGGTCGCTCCGACCACCAGACCAAGGTTGCCCTGCGAGCCCCATTCCGCCGCCATTCCGGCCACCTTTTCATAAACCATCATCAGGCGATAATTCCCACCCAGGGGCAGGTCCTGCAGGTCCACTGAGCCAGCGTTGCTGGTCTTGCAAAGCAGGAAAATACCCTTTTCGGGGTCCTGCATGAAGGGCGTCAGCGAGTCATAACCCAGGTAGGGGCTGAGGGTGATTGCATCGGCCCCCAGCATTTCAAAAGCCGACCGCGCATAGGCCCGCGCTGTGGAGGAAATATCGCCTCGTTTGGCATCCAGCACCACCGGAATCTCATCCGGCACCGCCCGAATCACATCCCGCAGGGCTTCCCAGCCTCCGGGGCCCAGCGCTTCAAAGAAGGCCGCGTTGGGCTTATAGGCCAGCGCCACATCTTTGGTGGCTTCAATCAGCCGCACACAAAACTCGCGTGCGGCTGCGCCGGTTTGTTCCGGCAAGTCTTCCGGGTGGGGGTCCAGCCCAACACAAAGCAGTGAATCAATCGCCTGGGCGCGCTGGTCAAGTTTTTCAAAGAAGGTGGGCATCAAATTCTCCTCAAGGTCGGGTCTGGTTTAATTCTAATCGGTCTTTGGCTGCCGGGAGATCAGGCTTTACCCAGCACCATCGCCAGGAGGGCCATGCGGATGTAAAGGCCGTATTCCATCTGGCGGAAGTAAGCCGCCCGCGGGTCATCATCCACCGCCATGTCAATCTCCCAAACGCGGGGCAGGGGATGCATCACGATCATCTCATCCTTGGCTTTGTCCATAATCTCGGTGTTCACGACATAGCTGCCCTTGAGTTCCTCATGCTTGGAGGGATCTTCGAGGCGTTCTTTCTGCACCCGGGTGACATAGAGCACATCGGTCTCACCGATCACAGGCTCGAGGCTGTCATAGGCGGCCTGGGAAATGCCCGTCTCATCGATTTCAGCTTTGATCTCTTCCGGCATCTGGAGCATATCGGGGGCCACGTAGTTGAGCTTGACGTCATAGAGCGTGAGCAGGCGGGAGAGCGAGTGCACGGTGCGGCCATATTTCAGGTCACCCATCATGGTGATCGTCAGGCCATCCACCTTACCCAGTTCCTCACGGATGGTGAAGAGATCCAGCAGGGCCTGGGTCGGGTGTTCGCCCGCGCCGTCGCCGGCGTTGATGACGGGTTTCTTGGCATACTTGGCGGCCAAAGCGGAGGAGCCAATCTCGGGATGCCGCAGCACGACCACATCGGCGTAGGCCTCCAGCGTGCGGACGGTATCGGGTAGCGATTCGCCTTTGGTGACCGAGGAATAGCTCACATTGTTGATCGGGATCACCGAGCCGCCCAGCCGTTCCATCGCGGAGGTGAAGGAGGACGAGGTCCGGGTGGAGGGTTCGTAAAACAGGTTCGCCAGGATCTTGCCCTTCAGCAGGTCAAAGGACCCGATCCGCGCCACCATCTCATACATCTCGTGGGCAACACCAAAGATATATGCCAGCTTTTCCCGGTCAAATTGTTTGACCGAAAGGATGTCCTGTCCATAGAAAGGCGAGCTTTGCTGATCCCCAAAGGGCAGGTGGGGGTTATCTCCGTGAATGGGGGGTGTAAAACTGGTCATGTTTTTCTCCTATCTCAAATAAAAATTTTTTGTTTTCATCAGGCGCGCCGAAACGGCGGGGGCGTTCCCCAACGCTTATCGAATTCGCCTGCCATATCCTTGGGGGGCCATCACATGCCCATTGTTATAAGCTACCTCGCCGCGCAAAACCACCTGCCGCACAATGCCCTGCACCTTGCGGCCCTCAAAGGGCGTCCAGGCCGCGCGGGTCTGCATCGTTTTGGCGGTGATCTCAGCCGTGGCGTCCGGGTCCACCTCAACCCAGGTCTCGGGCTGCTCGGGAAGCTTGAATATCCGGCGGACATTGGTGTGCATCCGGGCGATCAGGTCATCCAGCGTCAGGCGGCCTTCATGGACCGCCGTCAGGAACAGCGGCAGGGCCGTCTCCAGGCCGGGGAATCCGGGGGGCGGGTTCTCGCCCGCTTTTTCTGCCACGGTATGCGGGGCATGATCGGTGGCAAAACAGTCGATTACATCCAGGTTGGCCCAAAGCGCATCCACATCCTGCCGGGTGGTCAGCCGGGGCCGCACTTCGCCCCACCCGCCTGAGAGGTCCTTGTCCGTGAGGAACAGGTGGTGCGGCGTCACCTCACAGGTGATCTTCAGGCCGCGTTCCTTGGCCGCGCGGATCATTAAAATCTCTTCCCGGGTGGCGACATGCGCCAGGTGCAGAGGACGATCCGTCAGAGCGCTCATCAGAATCGCTGCGGCCAGCGTGCGTCCCTCGGCGTGCGCCACCAATGGGCGGCCCTGCGGCCAGGCCTCAAAATGCGCCTTCCAGAGCGACATCTCATCCAGCCGCAGCGGGCCATAGGTCTGGTCCAGATAGAGCTTCAACCCGGCCGCATCTGCGGCGCACGCCGCCGCCTCAGCCACGTTATTCGGGCCAGCTCCGAGATACTGCGCATAGTCGCAATGGGCTTTTTGAGCGGCTATGGCATAGACCGCGTCTAGGCTCTCCCGATCCGTGACCGGCGGCTGGGTGTTGGGCATCGCCAGCACGGCCGTGAAGCCGCCCGCCAGAGCAGCCGCAGTGCCGGTGTCCCAATCCTCCTTATGGGTCGCGCCGGGTTCACGCAAATGGACATGAGGGTCGATCAGGCCGGGTAATCGCATGACACGCCTCCGAGACATAAAAAAAGAGAGCCAATAAAGGCTCTCTCGAAAAGACAAATTGAATGCCACGGGGCCGTGGCAGGTTGGAATTCAACGTGGGGTACCAGCAGTTTCAAGCGCATAGTTCTTGCCCTATTCTATGGGTTTTTTAAAAATTGTCAAGATGAATTTTTTATATTTAAGTCCCCTTCTGGCCTTTACCCCTTGTAAGCCCTTCATTCTTAACCATAAAGCATATCCATTCAATTTACAACCACAATTTGCCCTATAATAAATAGGACCTTCAAAACAGGGCAAATGATCCCATCAACACATCAGTCACAGTTCACAAGCCAGGATTATCGATCAATGACGACAACCCTCCGCATCAACCTCTTAGGCCACTTCGAAATAAGTGTCAATGACCGTGTGTTGAGTGTGCAGGATTGGCCGTCACAGCAGACTCAAACCATTGGCAAGATCCTGATCACCAACCGGGGGAAAGTGGTCACTGGCGAACAGTTGATCGACACCCTCTGGCCCAAAGACCCCATCGAGACGGCCCGCCGGCGGCTGCATGTGCGCATCAGCCAGCTGCGAAGCCTGCTGCAGGAGAAGAAAGCCCTGATCCAGACGGTTCACGGGGGCTATCTCTTCCAGCCCGATGGTACCTGCTGGCTGGATGTGGACCAATTTCAATTCCATCTGGCGGAAGGCGCTCGCCTTCAAGAGCAGGGGAACCAGGTTGAGGCCATCAGCGCATTTGAACAAGCCCGTGAGCTCTACCGCGGCGACCTGCTCGCCGAAGACCTTTATGCTGACTGGACCTATCACCATCGGGAAGCGCTTCGCGAGGCCTTCATCACCCTGCTGATTGAACTTTCCGAATGCTATGCCCAACAGGGCCGCTACCGGCTGGCCATCGCTCGCACTCGCCAGGCCCTGGTCAAAGACCCCCTGAGGGAAACCATCTATGTCCGCCTGATGCTCTACCATTACTATGCCGGCGAACGCGACCAATCGCTGCGCGCCTTTGAACAATGCCGACAGATGCTGGCCGACGAACTGGGTGTGGACCCGCTGGATTCCACGCTGGAATTATTTAATCAAATCCGGGAGGGCAATCTCTGGAAAGCGGATGAGGGCCTGCGCTATCCACCCCCGATTTATGAAGGGCGCTTGTTTGAAGTCCCCTATGCCCTGACAGAGATCCCTCTGGTGGGCCGCGACCGGGAATATGCCTGGCTGGTCTCCCAATGGCAGGACCGCGCCGAGTCTATTATCCTGTTCGAAGGTGAAGCGGGGATCGGCAAGAGCCGGCTGGTGAACCGGTTCACGGATTATGTTCGTGAACAATCGGTGCGGATCCTCAAAGTGCAGCTCCCCCCCTCAGAACACCGACCCACAGCCGCCATCGTCTCCGCCCTGCAGGAACTGCTCACCGAGAGCACCATCCACAAACTCCGGCCGGAAACCCTGGCCGCCCTCGTCATCCTCATCCCTGAGATTCAGGAGCGGGTGGGAGAAATGTCACAGCTCACCCCCCTGCTGCCAGGCGGGGAACATCAGCGTCTTAAACAGGCCATCACCGACCTCTCGGCGGCCTGCGCGGGCCTTCCGACACTGATCATTGTGGACGATGCCCAGCGACTAAGCTCCGCGGCAGTCGATCTGCTCGCACAGCTCAGCAAAACCTTCCGCGTTCTCCTGAGCTACCGCAGCGAAGACACGCCCGCCGAGCATCCCGTCAGAGCCACCTTTGGGCCGGCCGGACTGATCCTGAAACCCCTGTCCCCAACCAGCATCCAATCCCTGGTCACCCAGCTTTCAGGCCGCCCACACCCCGCGCTGGCCGGCCAGATCCATACCCAGAGTGAGGGCGTGCCCCTTTTCGTGGTCGCGCTGCTCCAGCACATGTTTGAAACCGGATATCTTTTTGTGAATTCGGGCGGTGAATGGGAAGTCGCCTCCAATGACATCCCCTCCCTGCCGATGACCCTGCGCGAGACCATTGAAGCCCGCCTGAACCACCTCAACCCGGCTCAAAGGCGGATTTTCGATTTCACCGCGGTGATTGACGGCGAATTCAACTTTGATTTGCTCAAAACCGTCACCGACCAATCCGAAGAAAGTCTGTTGGTCACGGTGGACACCTTTCTGGATGCGGGCCTGCTGATCGAACCGCGCAGCCTGGACAAACCCGAATTTATGATCAGCCACGATTATTATGCCGAGATCGCCTATGAGACGATCCCCGCCGTGCGGCGTCGGGCAATGCATTTACGGGTCGCCAGGGTGATCGAAAGCCTCTTCGCAGGTCAACTGGAAAGCCACACCTCCACCCTCGCGGATCATTACCAGCGGGCCGGTAAAATGGAAGAGACCATCCATTATGCAACACTGGCCAGCGAACAGGCCCAGCAAGGCTTCGCCAGCATTGAAGCCCTGCGCTACATTGAAATGGGCCTGGCGCTGATTGATCCGGACAAAGTTGAGCAGATCGCCCGCCATCGCCAGACACGAGAAGGGATATTTGACCTGCACGGGATGCGCGAGAAACAAAAAGAGGAATTGTTGGCACTTGAAGCCCTCTATCCAAAACTGCCTGCATCCGCTCAGGCCGAAATCCGGCTGCGGCGGGCAGCGTATGAATGGATCCTAGGGAACAACGAGGCGACCTATAGCAACGTCAGCGCCGCCATTGAGATCGCCCAGTCCGCAAACGCCAGAGAGATTGAGACGCGAGCGCTCCTGTTGGCCGGGCGGGCCGCATTGGACTTAACGCAATCCGTGGATTACCTGCAGCAAGCCCTTCAGGTGGCGCAGGAGATGCATTTCACCGCCCTGGAAGGCGATATCATTCGCTGTTTGGGCAACGCAGCCTATTGGCAAAACAATTACCACCAGAGCTTTGAGCTCTTCCAGCAGGCCTTGCGCATCCATCGCGAAGTGGGAGACCTGCGCGGTGAGCTGTCGGCGCTGAACAACCTGGGCAGGGTCACCGAGTTAATCGGGGATCTTTCGGAGGCGGTGGATTTCTACACCCAGGCCGCTGACATCTGCCAGCGGATCAGAGACCGGCTGGCGGAAGGCGTCATCCTGACCAATTTGGGCCAGGTCACGTCCAATCTCGGCCATTTCCCGGAAGCAAAATCCCAGTTTGAAAAAGCCATTACCATCAGGAAGGAAATCGGTAACGACGAAGGCCGCGCCCTGGCCCATGAATTCCTGGGAGACCTGCACCGCATGACCGGTCAGTATGATCTGGCGCGGGCGCAGTATGATGAGGCTTACGCAATTAACATCCGCATTGAGCACAGGGAACAGACCTTTAGCACATTGACAGCCTTCATAACTCTCTATCGCGACCTGGGCGACTACGATGGGGCGCAAAGCACACTGGAGCAGGCCGCGGATTATCTCCCCGAACCGGACTCCCACCTCACAATCCATCACCTGATCAACACCAGCCTGCTTAAAACCCTCACCGGCGACCCCGATGGTGCGAGGGCCCTGGGGGAAGAAGCATTGGGCCTCAGCAAGGAACTGCCCTGGTTCCATGCCCCGGCCTCAAAGAACCTCGGGCATGCCCTGTTGGCGTTGGGCGAGCTGGAAAAAGCAGAAGAGTACTATCAGCGCGCTGTGGCCGCTTATCTGGACTATCAGCAGGACCACCTTGCGCCGGAGCCCCTGGCCGGCCTGGCCAAGATCGCCCTGCTCCGCGGAAAACCCCAAGCAGCGCTTGCCATTATTCAAGGCTTCCTTCCTGAGCTTGAATCCGGCACCCTGCAGGGGCCGGACCGACTGCTCTGGATCTATTGGGTCTGCCATCAGGTGCTGTCGGCCAACGATGACCCACGCGCATTTGGGATTATCCAAACAGCGCACCAAATCCTCGTCCGGCGCGCCGAAACCCTTTCGGACGGTCAAGTCCGCCAGACCTATCTCACGGGGGTCAGCGATCATCTCGAAATCAACAATATTTGGGAATCGCTCACCACAGGCGATTAAGAATTTCGTAAGGGGGATTTGTTAGTCTATCCATAGGAAAAACTCTTTCCAGACACCCTGGAGACCTATGGCCGCACCCTTACACCGACAAACGATCTCACTCATCGTCCGAGTTTGGGCTGAGTATCTGAATGATCAGCCCCCAGCCTGGCGCGGGGTAATTGAAGGCGCTGAACCCGGGGATATCAACCCCTTCACCAGCCTGGATGAGCTGACCCAGATCATCCAGCAAAAAGCATCCTCAGAAATCCATTTATCAAATACCAAATCCAAGCGTGCAGAAAAATAGGAGGTCATCATGTTGAAGAAAAGATCGGGTATTATCGTTAGATTTATTTTAATTTTTGGGATTTTTTTGGGATTGACATGGGCTCCAAACCAAACAGTTCAAGCTGCAACCTGCACCTGGGAAGGAGATAACGGTCCGGATTGGGCAATTTCAGGTAATTGGAGCTGTGGGCATGTGCCCATAACCAGTGATGACATTTCCATTCCTGATGTAACTGTGGACCCTATCATTAATGCTGCCACAAATGGTATTGATGTAAATACCCTGAGTATTGATTCCGGGGCAGTTCTGACGGTGAATGCCACCACTAATTCACTAGTTATTTATACTTCTTCCACTTTTGTGAATAATGGTGAAATTGTGATCAATGGTCAAAATCCCGGGTCCTATGGGCTGTCCATTAATTCACCTTCATTTTCTAATGATGGTACAGTAACAATTAATGCTGGATTTCTAAGCTTAATCAGGGGTGGCACCCACACCGGAAGCTTTGTGGGAGAAGAAGGTACAATTCTATCTTTCAGTAGTGATTGGCCGTCCCAAACCTATACTTTTTCGGCTGGGTCCATTGTAAGCACTCCTATCATTTTGGTAAACGGCAATGGAAATACCATTAACTATTATGGGGAGTTTTCACCAGGATTTCTCTCAACAGAATCAGGCTACATGTCAATCTTTCCATCTGCGACTGTAAACCTGTACACAAACGATATTCTAATGCCCGCGGAGGTTAATGTTTACGGTACACTCAAAGTTGCTGCAACCTCCCCTGTTGATATTCCAACCTTGAAGGTTGGTCCAGGTGGTTCCCTTGAAAACTCACACACACTCAACATTACCTCAGGCCTAGACTTAGGCGCTGCAAATTTGACTGGCGTAGGAGACATCAACATTGTAAACACAGCCAGTTCAGTAATATTCAAGGGCGGTTCAATTTCGGGGAAAACTCTTCGCAACAATGCAACTGCTAATTGGAATTTAGGCAATATGACCCTATCAAGCGGCGCTGTTTTCGAGAATCAGGGTACATTCAACGCAAATGCCACAACCACGATGACCGCTACTGCGACGGAAGAATTTATTAATAGCGGCGTTTTGACTAAGAATACTTCCGGGACAACCACCACAATGAATATCCCCTTTACAAATAATGGTACCGTTGAGGTCAGTGAAGGGAGTCTGGTTTTCCAACAGGGCTTGGATAATGGAGAAGATATCGTTCTGGACCTGGGAGGCGGCACCCTCAATCCGGGAGAAACACTGACACTTGATAGCGGAGACAGTCTGATTGGTTCAGGGTCGCTTTCAGCCAACCTGACCAATTCCGGCACGGTCAGTCCGGGCAGTTCCCCCGGCACGATCACGGTCAGTGGGGATTACACCCAGGAAGCCAGCGGTACCCTTGACATTGAGCTGGGCGGCACCACACCCGATACGGAGCACGACCAGTTGGTCGTGACCGGTGCGGCCACCCTGGGCGGCACGTTGGATGTCACCCTGATCAATGCCTTTTCGCCGCAGGTGGGGGACAGCTTCACCATCATGACCTATGGCTCCGTGAGCGGCAGCTTTGCTTCCGCATCTCTGCCTGCTCTGGACCCCGGCCTGAAATGGGGTGTCAGCCTGGGCGAAACGTCCATGCGATTAATTGTGGAAGCCGATGGCGGCGGCTCCATCAGCGGCGAAGTGACTTACACAGGCAGCCACGGGTATAACCCGGTGACCGTGGGATTGTTTACTGACCCCGGGGATGCCCCTGAATATACGACCGAAGTAACCAGCGGTACCGGCGTGTATGCTTATGCGATCACCGGCATTCCGGACGGTGACCATTATTACATCGGGGCCCTGATGGATCTGAACGGCAACCACGAACCCGATCCGGATGAACCCTTTGCCTGGTACAGCCTGACGCCGGGTGGTGCGCCTGCAGCAATTGTCATCTCCGCAGGCACCCCTGACCATACGGATATTGATATCCAACTGACCGATCCTATATGGATGTTCATCCCCCTATTCCTCCATTAGACCTTTGCCCGTTCTCTTGAAAGCTGAATAGTTGAGCTCAGGGGCGAGGACGATTTACCTCCTGCTGGAATTCCCAGCAGGAGGTAACTTTTATTATCGCCACCGGATAATATCCATATAATCCTCTCAAGTTTAATCAAACCCTTACCGGGTCTAAGAACGCTAATGATATTGGCGCCATAAAATGGAGTCGGAGAACACCCTTAATACCAAAACCGTTCTCCGCGGGATACCTGCCCAAACGACCAATTGAGAACAATCCAGAGGTATGGGGGCTGCCCGACCTATTTTCTCTATAATGGAATTGCTGTGATCCGTCAGCCCTTGCGGCGGATAAAACCTGAGAATATCTACGGTGGCTGACGCCGCTCTGATCTATACTGGGGTATAGAGCCATCATTAAGAAACGCCCTCATAAGGAGCGCCATTATGAACCTTTCTGCAATAAAAGTACAGAACCTTGATAAGAATTTCGGAGATCTTCACGCCGTTCGCGATGTCAGCTTTGAGCTTCAGCAGGGTGAGATCTTCAGCCTGCTTGGCCCAAACGGGGCCGGCAAGACCACCACAATCGGCATGATCTCCGGATTGTTGAAGCCCGATGCCGGTGATGTCTGGCTAATGGGCCATTCCATCCAGCAGGAGGCGGAAGTCGCCAAAGCGGAACTCGGGATTGTCCCCCAGGAAATCGCCCTCTATGAAGATATCTCTGCCCGGGCCAATTTGAACTTTTGGGGCAAGATGTATGGCCTGCGCGGCAGCGAGCTGAACGAACGTGTGGCGGAAGTACTCGAATTGATTGGCCTGGAAGAACGAGCCACCGGCGCAGTCTCCAAGTTCTCGGGCGGGATGAAACGCCGCCTGAATGTCGGCGTGGCCCTCCTGCACCACCCCCGGATCATCATCATGGACGAACCCACGGTCGGCATTGACCCCCAAAGCCGCCGCAAAATCCTCGATTCCGTCAAGCAGCTTCGCGACGATGGCGTCACCATCCTTTTCACCACCCATTACATGGAAGAAGCCCAGGAACTCTCCGACCGGATCGCCATCATGGATCACGGCGAGATCATTGCCCTCGGCACCCATCAGGAATTGATCGATATCGTGGGCGAACTGGACCGGATCACCCTGACCATCATTGGCGAATCCGCCAAAGTGAAACCCCTCTGGCAGGTCATTGACGGGGTGAAGGAGATTTCATCGGAGAACGGCACCCTCCACTTGCTGGTGAGTGACAGCAACCAGATTTTACCGGAAGTTTTCGCCGCGGCCTCATCAGTGGGTGTGCGGATCAACTCCGTTCAAATTCAGGAACCTAACCTCGAAGCCGTCTTTCTGCACCTGACCGGCCGCGCCCTGCGGGATTGAAAGGACGCACCATGAAAAGCATCATCATCGCCCTGAAAGATCTCAGCCGGGCCTTCCGCAGCATGTTCGCTCTGGCCTTCATGTTCGGCGTGCCCATTTTAATGACCCTGTTGTTCGCTTTCCTCTTTGGCGGGGTCGGCGGCAGCGAATCTGAATTCACCGTCCCAAAAACCACTGTCCGGATCGTCAACCTGGATGCGGGGAGCGAGCTGATCCCAGCCTTTGACTTCGAGGGTCAATCCGTAGATTCCCTCGGCGAGGTGCTGACCCATATTCTGCAGGGCAGAGCCTTCGCGGAACTGATGGAGATCACACTCGCTAACGAAGCTACAGCTCGCGCCGCCGTGGATGACCGCGAGGCCGGCCTTGCAATCATCATCCCACCCAACTTCACCGCTGCGCTGACCGGGATGCCTGAAGAAACCGCGGAGATCGAATTCTATCAAGACCCGGAGCTTACCCTTGGCCCACAGATCACCCAGTCCATTGTGATGGGAATGGTGGACGGCTTCTCTTCGGGTGTCATCTCAATGGACTCCATCCTGCAAAGCCTCAACCAACAGGGGATTCTGCTCTCTTCAACTCAGCAAGCCCAACTGATCCAATCGCTGACCCAAAACGGCCAGGAGACCTATTCGACCCCGTCTGGCGGCCTGACGATCCTGCCCCCCAGTGATCCCGCAGAAGGCGGCTCACCCAACCTGCTGCAAACCATCATCCGCAGCATCATGGGTGGCATGATGATCTTCTATGCCTTCTACACCGGCGTCTCCGCAGCCCAGACCATCCTGCAGGAACAGGAAAACGGCACCCTGGCCCGGCTGTTCATCTCCCCAACGGCTGTTCGAACCATTCTGAACGGCAAGTTCCTGGCTGGTTTCCTGATGATCATCGTTCAGGTCGTGACCCTGCTGCTCTTTGGCAGGCTGGCCTTCCAGATCAACTGGGGCCCGCTGCTGAACCTTGCCATCTTTACCATCGGATTAGTCGCTGCTGCTGCCAGCTTCGGCATCTTCGTGATGTCCCTCGTCAAAGACACCAAACAAGCCGGGATCATCTATGGCGCGGTGCTGACCTTCACCGGTATGCTGGGGATTTCCAGTATCTTCACCGTGGGGACATCAGCGGAACAGGCATTCAAATTCATCCCCCTGGCCGTGCCGCAGGGCTGGGCTATGCAAGCTCTGGAAGCCGCCTGGAGCAATAATCTGGGTAACACCCTGCTCCTGACCGGCGGGATGCTGGTCTGGTCACTGATCTTTTTCCTGGTCGGCAACGCCCGCTTCAAAAAGCGGTTCGCATAAGAGGTCCCAATGAAATTCATGGATATCGCACTTAAGGATTTTTATCAACTTTTCAAGGACTGGAAGCCGTTGATCTTTCTGGTCATCGCCCCAATCCTTTTCACGCTGATGTTCGGCTTCATGTTTGGCGGGGTTGGCGGGACCGGCGAAACTGACCAGCGCTTGCCCGTGATCGTCCTGAACGAAGATATTACAACCCTCACAGAGACGCTCCTCACCTCTCTGGATGCCTCCCGGGTGATCCGGGTGGAAATGGCCGAGAACGATGCCAGCCCGGAGAGCATCCGGCAGGCCGTGGCGGATGAAGATTACGCCGCCGCGCTGATCATCCCGGCTGGGTTCAGCCAAAAGATCAGAGAGAACGGCGAAGTTGCCCTGACAGCCATTCTGGATGAGGCCTCAACCGCTGGAATGACAATGCAACAGGAAATTGAAGCTGTCCTGAGCCAGATGCAAACCGCCGCCGATGCAGCAAGCGCTGCTGCCCTGCTCTTTGAGCAGGAAGCAGATTCTCCCACCAGGGCGGATGTGGATACCGTCTATAACAGCACCTTCAACACCGCGATGGCAAGCTGGCAATCGCCGCCCGTCACGGCCGTGGAGACCCAGACCGCCCCGGAGGGCCCACAGCAATCCGGTGATGAGAACGCTTTCGCCCAATCCCTGCCCGGCATGATGGCCCAATTCGCCATCGCGGGCCTGATGGGCGCGGCGGTGATCATCATTCAGGAGCGCAAATCCGGCTCGCTGGACCGGATGATGAGTATGTCCGTCCGCCGCGGCGCCGTTCTGGCCGGGCACTGGCTGGCAATGTTTGGCATGATCCTCCTGCAGTTCACCGTTCTGGTGACCTTTGGTCAAATCTTCCTCCGGTTGGACTTTTTGGCCGCGCCCCTGGCAACCCTGATGCTCTCCCTGGCAAGCTGCGCCTTCGTGGCCAGCCTGGGCCTGTTGATCGGCATCCTGGCCAAGATGCCCGAACAAGGCGCCATTTTCGCCCTGATCCCGATGTTCGTCTTCTCCGGTTTGGGCGGCGCCTGGGTCCCCCTGGATATCCTCGGCGAATCAGTCCAAAAGATCGCCCGGTTCACCCCCGTCTATTGGATCATGACCGGCTTCCGCGATGTCCTCCTGCGAGGCACCGGGCTATCGGCTATCTGGCTGTCCATCCTGGCCCTGCTGGGTTTCTCAGTCTTATTCCTGGTTCCCGCGGTGCTTCTTTTTAGAAAGAAATAAACCTGCAGCCTGATTAAAAAATAAACCGGTCAATCCATAAGTGACTGACCGGTTTTTCTTTTCCAGCTTGATTAACTCAGGGAATGATCTCCATTCCAAACAAAGACCTGCTCGCCCGGGTTATCCCAGGCTTTGAGCGTGGCCCGATAGAGCGCCCGTTCAAAGAAACCCCCATTCAGTGACAGCCCGTCATATCCCTTTTCAAACAGGACCGGCATCATCGGGGCCAATTGCTGGCCATAATGATTCATGCAGGCTTCCGGGTGAAATCCCGGCCAGGAATAGCAGGTGACCGTCGTCCGGCGATGTTCGGTTGGGACACCCGGCGCTACGGTATCCTCCCAATCCTCATCTTCCGGCTGGAAAATGTATTTATCCAGATTGCCCTTCGGAATTCCTTCAATCCCGCGGACGACCGGCGGTTCAGTGGTCGGGATATAGGGGTCAACGGAAAGATCCACCACGATGGCATGCTCCGGCAGATATTGGATCCACTTATTTGGGATCACGGGTTCTGCCGGGTTGCGCCGCTGGGTGGCGTCAATCAGGATATCCGTCTTCTTAAGCAAGGCCAGCATTTCATCTTTGTGACTGGTCAGGTTCCGCCCCACAGCCCGGCAGGTTGCGCCGGGGCCGCCCTGTTCAATATGTTCATTATTTCGCACAATGTTCCCCAGGTGGACCGCCGCGTCCGTCGCATGCCTTCCGACCATCCCCGTCCCCAGAAGGAGGTTACGGATCGGTCTGCCATCCGGACGAACCAGCCCCGGCCATTTTTCTTCCAAAAGCTCATAGGCCACTTCCAGCCCATTCCAGGCAACTGCTTTCATATTTTCCACCAAACGGACATCGTTATCATTCACGATGCTGTCCAGTGAAATGGTTTTTAATCCCAATTTCTTATATCTTGGTATCCGGTTGGGGTGGGTGGGGTAATGCAGCATGGAGATCAGAACGGTGCCCGGTTTCATCCGCTCGAAATCGTCATCCGGTGACCGCAGGACCAGGACCACATCCTGGTCAAAAGTGTCCTGCCGGCTGCCAAAAGACACCATAATATTTCCCTGGCGAAAATCAGCCTTATCAAACCCGGATCGTGAACCATACCCCTCCTCAATCACCACCCGAAAGCCCAACGCAGTGAGCATCTGGATAAAATCGGGCATAAAGACGCGTTTTTCACCCGCCTCCTGCAGCATACGCGGGAAGCCGATTGATTCTGGTGGGGTCATGATGATCCTTTCTCTATGTAGTTGACAGCAAAGCGATAAAAAAGCAACCCGCGGGAAACTGCAAGGTTTACCCCCCCGGGTATGAGTATTTTAATAAATCTCAATTGCACTGAAGATCATTATTTATCGGCGGGTTTAATTATACCGGATGGTTGGGATGAAATATTAGTTATCCTCGCACAATTCCGCCATCTGACACCAATTTCCCCTCATCCGGCGCTCCGCACCACCTCGAGGAGCAGAGCGACGAAGCCCCCGAAATAAAGCGAGGGCGGTTGGGGACAGCTTACGGTCATGCGCCTTACAGCGCACGTGACAAATCCAATATCACCCTCTACCGAATTATCCTCCTCCCCAACCCAAAATCGTCATATAATTTAACCGATAACGCTCACCACCACCTCACCAAGGAGGAATCTATGTCCAAACCTCGACCCGTACGCGCCCCACGCGGCACCAAGCTGACCTGCAAATCCTGGCTCACCGAAGCCCCCTTCCGCATGATCCAGAATAATCTGGACCCGGAAGTGGCCGAACGCCCGGATGATCTGGTGGTCTACGGCGGGCGGGGACAGGCTGCCCGCTCCTGGGAGGCCTTCGACGCCATCCTGGCCACGCTCAAAGAGATGGAAGAGGATGAGACCATGCTGGTGCAATCCGGCAAACCGGTGGCCGTCTTCAAGACCCACCCCGACGCACCCCGCGTGTTGATCGCTAATTCCAACCTTGTCCCGCACTGGGCCACCCAGGAACATTTCGATGAACTGGCTGCCAAGGGGCTGATCATGTACGGTCAGATGACCGCCGGCTCCTGGATCTATATCGGCACGCAGGGCATCCTCCAGGGCACCTATGAAACCCTCGGCTCACTGGCCCAACAGCGCGGCTGGCCCTCCCTGAAAGGGAAGCTGGTGCTGACCGCCGGCCTGGGCGGGATGGGCGGCGCCCAACCACTCGCCATCACGATGAACGAGGGCGTTGGGCTGATCGTGGAAGTGGACCCGGAACGCGCTCGCCGCCGCCTAGAGGTCGGCTATGTGGATGTGGTGGTGGATAATATCGAAGAAGCCATGACCCTGGTGGAAGAAGCGCTGGATAAGGAAGAGCCGAAATCCATCGGCCTGATCGGCAACGCGGCCGAGATCTACCCCGAACTGGTGGTCCGGGGTGTGGTGCCGGACGTGGTCACCGACCAGACCCCCGCGCATGACCTGACAAGTTACATCCCCGCCGGGCTGACCCTGGCGGAAGCGGATATCCTGCGTGATCAGGACCCTGCGGAATACGCCCGTAAGTCTCAGGCCTCGATGGCCGTCCATGTGCAGGCCATGCTGGACCTGCAAAAGAAAGGTGCTGAAGTCTTTGATTACGGCAATAACCTCCGCCAACGGGCCTTTGACTATGGCGTCAAGGATGCTTTCAACTTCCCCGGCTTCGTCCCGGCCTACATCCGCCCCCTGTTCTGCGAAGGGAAAGGCCCCTTCCGCTGGGTCGCGCTTTCCGGTGACCCCGAGGACATTTACGAAACCGACCGGGTGATCAAGGAACTCTTCCCGGATGATGAACATCTCCACCGCTGGCTGGAAATGGCCCGTGAAAAAGTCCCCTTCCAGGGACTGCCCTCCCGAATTTGCTGGCTGGGCTATGGCGAACGGGCCAAAGCCGGCCTGGCTTTCAACAAACTGGTGGCAGAGGGCAAGGTCTCCGCGCCGATCGTGATCGGCCGGGACCACCTCGATTCCGGTTCGGTCGCCTCACCTAACCGTGAGACGGAAGCAATGAAGGATGGCACGGATGCCGTTAGCGACTGGCCCCTGCTCAACGCAATGCTGAATGCCGTCAGCGGCGCCACCTGGGTCTCATTCCATCACGGCGGCGGTGTGGGCATCGGCTTCAGCCAGCATGCCGGCCAGGTGATCGTGGCCGATGGCACCCCGGAAGCCGCCGTTCGGCTGGAACGGGTGTTGACCGTGGACCCCGGCCTGGGAATCGTCCGCCATGCCGATGCCGGCTATGACCAGGCGATTGACGCCGCCAAACGCTTTGGGCTAAAGATGCCCATGCTGAAGGAGGAATAATCCGTTGGAAGGGCGAAAGCGCCGCTTAGTCTTCTTCACCCTGATGATCGTGCTGGGGATCGCCGCCGGCGTAGCTTATGGCTGGCTGGTCAACCCTGTCAAATATGATGACACCGGGCCGAGCACCCTGGGGATGGACTACAAAGCCGACTATGCCCTGATGGCCGCGGAAATCTACGCGGCCGAGGGTGATCCGGTGATGGCGATGGCGCGCCTGACCTTCCTGGGGGAAGATAATGCCCTGCAGATTCTGGATGACGCCCTGACCTTTGCCCGGGAACAGGACTATCACCCGGGTGACCTGCAGCTCATGAGCGATCTCCGGCAGGCGATTGTCGCGGTCCAGGGGGAGGGTCAATGAACAACGGATGGCACAAGCTGGAAAATATGGAGGAGACTCGCCAAATCCGGGTAAACGAGCCGCGCCCGCCCGAGGTCGTGATCTCACCACCCGAGACTCCGCCGGAACCAAAACAATTCCCCTGGTACCTGCTGACCGGTCTGATCTTGGGATTCCTGCTGGGATTGTTGTATGCCTGGATGATTAACCCGGTGGTCTACAGCGATACCGAACCGGCCTCTCTGCGGGCGGATTTCAAAGAGAATTACCGGCTCACCATCGCCCAGTCCTTCGCCGCCACGGGAGATTTGGAACGGGCCGCAAGCCGTCTGGCGCTGATCAACGATGAGGATCCAATCTTCATCCTCGGTTCCCAGGCCCAACAAGCCCTGGCCGCGGGTTTCGCGGAAGATGGCCGGGCACTGGCTCTGCTGGCGGCTGCGCTGCAGGGAGATATGGAGGCGCTGCTTCCAACGGATTCCCCCTGATTCCCACATAAATTTAAACTCGGTAAGGGCGGTCCTGCCTGCCTCCCATAGGTGCAGTTGATCGCCCTTTTTTGGTTAATTACACCTGTGCTTTCGCCTAACCATAGATCACGTGCCATGTAGCGCGTGACAAGTTTAAATTCGCCTGTAACCGCATAGTGGAAAGATTAATCGCTTCTATTTCCTAGAAAACTTTTACTACCCCTACCCGCCTTCGGCACCCTTCCCCTCTTGAGGGGAAGGGCAGGGATGGGGTTAATCACATGAGCAAATTTTATCGCTACATAAAATGTCGTCTTCTCAATTCACTCCCCCAGATCATAACGATACACATTTGTCTCCCGCTGTTTGAAGCCAATGGCGCGATACATGGCGTTCGCGGCTACCCGGGCGGGCCGCGAGGTCAGGTTCACCTCCGTCAGCCCCAGATCCCGCGCCCCCTGCAGGCAGGCCTCGGTCAGGGCGCGGCCCCAGCCCTGCCCGCGAGCACCCTCATCCACAACCACGTCTTCAATCCAGGCGTGCCGTCCGGTCGGGGATTGGGTGACGGCCAGGGTCGCCGAACCCACGATGGGATTCCCCGACTCCTCCGAACGTGCCAGGTACACCAGGACAGTCGGCGATTCGGCCATCTCGTTTAATTCTTCCTCAGTTGGCGGCTGGGCATGAGATGAAAGCTGGGGGATCAATCGCACAAAGGCTTCAATAATTTCCGGGGTCACATGGTTCATCAACTCAACAGGCATAAGATTCCATTCCTCTCAAAATTTAATCCATTTTATCACCTGCGCGTTTGCACAATCTTATCTATAATGGATTCAACCCCAATTTTCAGGAGAACGCTATGTCAACTAAAATGGATACGCTTATTGCAAATTTCACCGGCGCTTTGGATGATTTTGATGCCGCCCTGGAGCAGATCCCCGAATCCGGCCTGGATTGGCGCGAGGGCGGCGAGGGCTGGTCTGTTCGCCAGATCATCCATCATGTCGCCGAAGACTGCAATGTTTACACCTTTATTATTGAGAGCGCTCTGGCTACCCCGGGCTGCAAGTTCACCTTTGGTGAATTCCCCGGCAACGAACCTTGGGCTGACCATCTGGCCTGGGACACCCGGCCCGTGGAAACCGCGCTGGAGTTAATGCATGTCCACCGCAAATTCATCGCTGAAATGGTCTCCCTTTTCCCCGATCGACTGGAGAACGAAGTGCACTATTTCAACGATGAGGGCAAAGAGCTGGGCAAGGGTAATGTGGAAAATATGCTGACCATGCTCACGGAACATATGCAGGAACACACCGCGACCATCCAGCGGATCGCCGCGGAACATCAGGGATAAATTTTCTAAAAATCAAGCTCCTCCCTCACCTGCTCCGCCAGCAGCGATAAGGGCAGACTGCCGCTGTTGAGGACCGCGGTATGAAAAGCCTTCAGATCAAAGGCCTCCCCCAGCGAATCTTCCGCCTGGCCGCGCAGGTCGCGGATGAAAGCATAGCCGGCATAGGCTGCCAGAGCCTGCCCCGGCTGGGCAATCTGCACCAGCACCCGGTCATTCGCTTCCGAGCGGTCAATCCCGGCCTTCTCCACCAGATAGCGCGCGGCCGTGGGCACATCCCACCCGAGCGTATGCAGGCCGACATCCACCACCACCTGAGCGGTTGCAATCATTTCCCGTTGAAGCCGCGCCAGGTCAGCGTTGGGGTCCTCAGCCAACATGCCCATTTCCCAGGCCAGATATTCGGCATATAGCGCCCAGCCCTGATCATAAGCGGGAAAGTGAAGCGCTTTGCGGAATAGGGGCAGGTCCGATCCCAACACCACCGCAGATTGGGTGTATCGTCCCGGAAAAGTCTCGTGATAAACCCGGGTGGGCATGTCAAACAGCGCATCCTGCCCGGTGAAACCGGCATAAAAAGCTGCCCGGCGGGAGCCATCCAGCGCCGCGGGCTCAAAGAAAGCCCCCCGATAAACCGGCACCATCACCAAATCCTTGTCAATTTCAAGATCAAAGGCCGCGGCTATTGCCGTCTCCGCTTCCATCAACAACCCACGCAGTGCGACAAAGATATCCAGTCCCAGAACATATTCCTGGTCCACTTTGGCCAGCCGGAAGATCTCCTGCAGAGTCTCCCCGGGATCATATCCTGCTTCGGCCGCCAATTGGCGCACGGCCCCATCCAACTCTTTCAGGTCCTCCTCCCCAAGCCGGACCCATTCCTCGGGTATCCGTTCCAGGGTAGTGACCTGGTTGACCAACACCGAATAGTAGGCCTCGCCATCCGGCTGGTGGTGCAGGCCCACCTGCTCGGTCGTGGCGCTGGCCAGCTCATAAAGCGCATCCATCAGACGGTCAAAAGCCGGCAGGATCACCCGATCCGCAATCTCACCCCCGCGGTCATAATAGTCCCCCATCTCATCCGGGCTGAGTCCCTCCAGGTTATACAGGCGGGCGGCCAGCACACTGACGAAGGGTGTTTTCCGCCCAACCTGCCAGCGGTGCGCGCCTATCTCCTTCATCACTTCCGAATACAGCTCATAAGGGATCTGCACCCCGGCGGCCTGGCGGCCATGAAGATAGGCAACGATCTCATCCACCTGCGGGCCGATGGCTTCCAGCCGCCCAAGGTAATCCTCCACATCGCCCTCATCCTCAAATGGCTGCTGCGCCATCAGCAGGTAGACCAATTGGTCGGTCAGGCCACCTTTCTCATTCCACAGGGGGAAAGGCAACCACTGATAGGGGTGCAGGGCCACCTGCCCTTCGAGATACCTGGTGAAAACCCGCAGATCGAATTGCTCGTCCGTCTCCAGCCCGGATGGGTTAATGCCCTGTGCCAGGGCCAGTAGTTCAGCTTCAAAGGCCTGGGTCAGCAGGCGTTCCTGCAGGTCATATCGATCCAAGGCCGTGTTGCGGACATCGTAAAACCCTGCGAGGCCCACTTCGGTCATCATTTGCGGGGAACGCAGGGCCAGGCGGTGAAATGCTTCTGCCATAAATTCTTCTGGGGACAGTGGCGCTAATCCATCCAGCAATGCCTCCAGTGTGTCGGATTCAGGCAGCGACGCAGCAGGCGAGCGCTGGCAGCCCGACAAATACCCTGTCAGCAGGATTAAAACCAGCAGGACATGCCTTTCGAACTGTCTCTTAGCCATGAATTACCGTCTCCTTTCACCAGCCTGTGATTTCATCATAGTGGGGAAAGGGTCAGAAACGTACATACTGCAGTATGATTCCGCCCCCTCCGCAGGCATGAACTTGGTTCGCCCCCCGTCTAAAGCCATCCCCCACTTCTTTTCCTTCATTTTGTAATGTAACCAAAAGAGGATATAACACATCCAATTTATAAACATTACAATATAAATGGAGAAATAAAATGAAAAAATTTACTGCTCTCGTTTTGATTAGCATGTTCGCACTTGCGGCATGCCAACCCATGGCCCTCACCGCTTCAGGTGCAGGCCTTGACGCAGCAGATACATCCCTCAATGATCTTTCCCTCGAAACCGAAGATGTCAGCAGCGAAGATTCCAGTGACGACAGCTCAGATTCTTCAGAAAATGAAGGTTCAGAATCGTCAGATGCCATGGAGATGGAATCCTCTTCTGAATCAGAAGAGATGTCCTCCTCCGATGACTCATCCAGCCAATATTCGGTTGATGTCTCGCTTGGCAACGGAAGCACCATTCCAGAGGTACTGAACCTACATGAGGGGTCAACCATCTCCTGGACCAATAACGACACCGTCAGCTACACCATCAAAGTCGTGAAAATGGACGACTCATCCGATGACAGCATGGATGACAACAACGACGATTCCTACGATGACGACAGCATGGATGACTCATATTATGCCAACGAGTTAACCGTTGAACCCGGCCAGACCATATCATTCACCATACCGGATAGCGGCAGCTATCAATTCACGATTTCCGGCGGCATGGTCTCCCTCAGCGGAATGATCTACGTATCGGACAGCGAAAGCGATGACTCCTATGATGATGAGATGGACGATTCGATGGACGACAGCTATGACGATGACAGCGATGACGATATGTATGACGACAGCTATGATGATGATCGTTATGATGATGACTCCGATGACAGCTATGATGACTCAGACGAATATGATGATGACTCAGACGAATTTGATGATGAAGAAGATTCCCACAGCTCACTCTTCATGATCGCCATCTAAACCGATAAACTCAAATAAAAATCAAGGCCACCCACAACGTGGGTGGCCTGAATATTTAAATTTGATTATGACGGTGATTATTTCACCAATGTGGCGTCCAGTTCGAGCTTGATGGCGCCTAAAGCCTGGGAGACCGGGCAGTTCTGCTTCGCGCCTTCGGCAAACTTCAGGAAATCCGCCTCGGAGATGCCGGGTACCTTAGCCTGGGTGATCAGCTTACTGCTGATGATCTTGAAGCCGCCATCCACCTTATCCATGGAGATGACCGCCTTGGTCCTGACCTCGTCCACAGTGTAACCGGCTTTGCTCAGGTCTGCGCTGAGGGCCATCGAAAAACAACCGGCATGCGCCGCTGCAATCAATTCTTCGGGGTTGGTGCCTTTGCCCTCTTCAAACCGGGAGGTAAACGAATACTGCCCCTCAAATGCACCGCTGCCCAATGCAACCTCGCCTTTGCCAGCCTTTAAATCACCTTGCCAAACAGCTTTTGATGTTCTTTTAATCATGCCTACTCCTCATCTATCATTATTATTCTTTTTAGTTCTTCTTCCCTTATCTTAGCGCCCCCTTGTAAGAATAATATTAGACAATTATTATCCAATTTTCAACCCCCACTTTTCCCTCGCCACCCGCTCCCAATCATGATATCCTCATTACGAGGAGCCTATGCCAAAATTTACTTTTCAGGGAAATCAGTTATTCTATCGCCGCCAGGGAGAAGGCCCCCTGTTGGTCATTCTGCCGGGCAATACAGCCTCTTCGATCTGCTACCAGGCCGATCTGGACTACTTCGCCAATTTATTTACAGCCTTCTCATTGGACTATCTGGGGACCGGCCTCTCAGACCGATTAACGCATCTGCCGGAGGATTGGTTCGGATATTGCGCCGACCAGACAGCCGCTCTGATCGAGCACCTGGGCCTCGGCCCCGCCATCCTGCTTGGCACCAGCGGGGGTTCGGTAGTCGCCCTGCGGTGTGCAGCAGCGCACCCGGAATGGACTCGGGCGGTGGTTGCGGATTCCTTCACGCCGGTCTTCACCCCCCAAATGCTCCAACAAAACGTGCTGAAGGAACGGTCCAATCCCACCAAAGATCAGGCCGCCTTTTGGCGGTTCGCCCATGGCGAGGACTGGTCATCCGTCGTTAAAATGGATACACAAATACTTATTGAGATGGTGAATAATGGCGGTCAATGGCTCCGCGAAACGCTCGCCAGGGTTACCTGCCCGGTATTGGTCACGCTCAGCCTGCAAGATCAAATGTTGATTGATCCTGCAAAATACGGCTTTGAAATCCTCAGCCAACTGCAGGACGGCCGTCTCTTCTTCAGTCCAAAGGGAGGCCATCCCCTGATGTGGAGCGCCCCGGAAGAATTCCGGCAGGCCGCTCAGGGTTTCCTATCCCAATTTAGATAAAATCCGGACTAGGATTATTCTTCTTCCCATTCAAAGGCCGGTACGGTTTCCCAGCCCTCGCCATCCTCAAAAGCATAATAGGGCAGCCAGACCACGCCAAAGATCTCCACGAAGATGTTTTTCTTATAAGGTGAGACGGGCACTTCCGTCACCTCATCTGCGACATCCTCCCAGGTGGCTTCCAGCTCCTGCAGTTCCTCGGTCATTTCTTTTTCCATGGCGGCCATTTCAGCTTCCACATTCCTGACATCCAATTCGCTGGATTCCAGGTCGGATTTGGCCTTGCTCGTCATCCGGCGCTTGGTCAGCGAGGTGGAAATGCTCTTGCGGCGGCCGCTGAACAGACCAATGGCATTCTCAATACCCTTGCCCACTTCTTCCAGCCGGCGATGACTGAGTTCCTGTTTGTCCTCTTCCCACTCGAGGGTCTCTTTCTTGAGCTTTGCTTCCAGCTTATCCAGCTTCACCTCGTATTTATCCTTGACGGCGTCAATCGCCTCCTGCTTCTTATCCTCCGCTGCCTCAGCACACAGCTCCTTAAATTCTTCTTCCGAGACATCTGGCCCGGCAACCACCTCCAACGCCTCATTCTGGCGGACGGTTAGGGTCTGCGTGCGGTAGATCCAATCGGTGAAGTCTATTTCCAGCCCCTTAATGAAGCTGCTGTCCTCCAGGGCCAGGTTATCCAGCGTTTGATAGCGCGCGCTGGGCGTGGCAGAAGCCGAGAGGTCATCCGGGTCAATCGAAGCGGCAACGAAATTCTCCCAGCGCACCAGCCCCTTGCGCATCAATTCATCAATCCGTGCAGTGTAGACGATCTCCTCGCTGAGGTCATATTTACGGTCCACATAGGCCACCCGCGCCTGCGCCATCAGGGCTGCCCGGTAAATAGTCTTGGGGTTGGGGACCTCATCTGTGGAACGACCGGCGGCTTTCAAGGCTTCCACGGGACCGCGGCCAATCGGGAAATAATATTCGGAAATCGGCCCAGGGACCGCCGGGGGAACGTCCTGCCCCAAACCGGTCTGCTTCTCGGCCTTCGCCTGGCTTTTACTTGCCGCAACCTGCGCCATTCCGCCGGATTCACCTGCCCCCACCAAAGCATTCAGCGCCGGAAGCTGGGCGCGAGTCAATGGGCCGGGCAGATAATTCATCGCCCAGCGGGTGTGGAACACTTCGGGGGCATCCTCATGCACGTTATGAAGCAGGAAAACCCGCTTATCAATCAGCGAGATCATCTTGTCAAAAACTTTGCGGTCCATGCCCGGCGCGGCGCCTTCCAGCCCATCCAACAGGCGATTCTTGTCCTGATCGGTTTGAAGTTTGCCAATCACCCAGGTGCCTGCGTTTGAGAGCGCCTTATAGTCCAGGTCCACCGGGTTCTGGGTCGCCAGCATCAAGCCCACCCCAAAGGCGCGGGCCTGCTTGAGCATCCGCAGGATGATGTTTTTGCTGGGTGGGTTGGAAACCGGCGGGAGGTAGCCCGCGATCTCATCAAAATAAACCAGGGCACGCAGTCCACTGGAGCCCTTCTGGGTCCGCATCCAGGATTCAATGCTGGTGTAGAGCAGCGTGATGAAGAACATCCGCTCCTCATCGCTGAGGTGTGCGAGGTAGAAGATGCTGTGGCGTGGCTTGCCGCCCGCGGCGTGGAGGAACTTTTCGATGTTCAGCGGCTGCCCTTCCAACCAGGTTTGAAAAGCCGGGGCGGCCAGGAAGTTATTCAGCAGCATCGCCAGTTCAAAACGATCCTTTTCAGGATAGAACTGGTCCAATGAGAAAACGCCCAGTTTGTCAAAGGGCGGCGATTGCACATGGGTGATCAAGGTGGCCATATCGAGGTCTTTGCCCTCTTTCCAGGCTGCCTCAAAAATATTCGCCAGCAGGATGTGTTCCCGAGCGCGCACAGGATCAATGTCCTTCAGCCCCACCAGGCCTAAAACCGCGGTCACCGTGCTGGAGATTTTTTCGCGCAAAATCTCCTTATTCCCTTCCCAGGGAATCGGGGGTGCGGAAAGCGAGGCCAGAATGCTGACAGGCAGCCCGGCATCCGAGCCGGGCGTATAGACCGCAAATTCCGCCGAATCACGCAGCGCTTCCAGTTCCGGCTTGCCCATCCCATAGGATGCCAGGCCGTTCTTCCAGAGCGAAGCGGCTTTTTCAGCGGCTGCTTCCACAGTCACGCCATCCCTCCGGGCCGCGTCCTGGTCCACCCAGGGCTGAAAGTCGGCGGGGAGCAAATCGGGGAAGTGCAGCAGGAGGTTCGTCAGGTCACCCTTGGGGTCCACGATGATCGCCGGAATACCCTGCAGAGCAGCCTCTTCCAGCATGAGTACGGCCAAACCGGTCTTGCCGGAGCCGGTCATCCCCGTGATCACGGCATGCGTGGTCAGGTCATCCGGATCATAAAAAATCTGGTCTTCCCCCATCTCGCTCTTTTGCAGATCATAATTCTTGCCAAGGAAAAATTTATCGGATTTACCGGACATCGCGCCTCCTGTTGGGTGTGGATGGTACTAGTATACAACATGACCGGGCAAGGCCAGGGCTCATTTTACTCCGGGAGTTACCGGACTTCCAGAAACTGAGAAATAAAAAACGGCTGCGAAATTCGCAGCCTTTGATGAACTAAAATTTGTTATTGCCGGAAGACACCGCTCTTGCGAGGGGTCACTTCCTCCACCGTGATGTAGGCGTCCGGGTCCAGTTCCAGCACCAGCCCCTCCACCTCATCGGCTTCCTTACGGCGCACCGAACAATCAAGCATCATGAAGCTCGCTTCCCGCCCGCGGGCGGGAATCTCCGTCACACCATAGCCCTGAGAGCGCAACGCATCGGCAATCTGGGTGCTGTGTTCCTGGCTGATGATGCTGAAGTGATTGAAGCCAATCGCCAGGCGTTTCTCAATCCACATCCCCACCACGTTGCCGGTGGCAAAACCGGCCGCATAGCCGATCACGTTCAGTGGGTTTTCCATATTGGTCAAGACGGAACCAATGACCACCACAAAAAGCACACTCTCAATAAAGCCCAAAACCCAGGAGATGAAGCTCTTGCCGCGCAGGGTGAACATAAAGCGCAGCGTGTCAATTGCCATGTTGACCAGCCGAGCTGCAAAAATACCAAAGGCCGTCAACCAGGCGGCGGGTGAAGATAAAATTTCCATCAGACTGTCCTATTCGCCCTGATTGCGCTCATCAATCCCGTTCAAAATCGCGGGCTCATACATCTGGGTCATATATTCCTTGAGCATCCGCCGGGTGCTAAACTGTCCTGCCAGGGTGCGGATATTTTCTTTCATGCGGGCAATCCAGTCCGCCGGCAGGTTATCCGCCGACCGCTGCTCATAATAAAGCGGGACAATCTCGTTTTCCAGAATGTCATATAGGCTGGCCGCATCCAGATTGTCCTGCTCAGCAGGGTCAGCCGCGTCGGGTGTGTTTTCACTGATCGCCCAGCCGTTGTGCCCGTTATAACCCTCGCACCACCAGCCATCCAGGATCGAGAAATTGAGCACGCCGTTCAAGGCGGCTTTCATACCTGATGTACCGGAAGCCTCGCGGGGCTTGCGGGGGGTGTTCAACCAGACATCCACGCCCTGCACCATATAGCGGGCGATGTTCATATCGTAATCTTCCAAAAAGGCCAGCCGCCCACCAAAACGAGCGTCCTTAACGGCCTGATAAACCCGCTGGATCATC